>VFQT010001241.1_pt1 | contig 31784 bp, 28 predicted proteins | sample 3512381 | NCBI WGS metagenome assembly VFQT01 (sample SAMN10412376, study PRJNA504923) | tailings metagenome | isolation source: Relicate 2 Philex TSF3 active mining site | place: Philippines: Tuba, Benguet | collected 2017-08-29
AAGATCAGGGATACTGAATTAATGAAGGTTCCTTATATGTTTGTTATTGGTGAAAAGGAGCAAACTGAAAATACAGTATCTGTCAGAAGACAAGGTAAAGGCGATATGGGTCAATGTGCGGTTTCAGAAATATTGTCTACCTTAACATCCGAAATTAAAAATCGGCAAAACAATTAATATAAAACTACAATTAATGGATGTTGCCCTTTGCCGTTAAGGGCCTCCGAAAAAGACTATGGCATTACCAAACAGACCATTTAATCGCCCAGGTGGTAGATTTCAAGTAAGAAAAGAAGCAGAACACCGAATCAATCATTTTATTCGAGTTCCTCAAGTCCGACTTGTAGGCGACAACGTAACAATGGGGGTTTATTCAACGCAAGATGCATTAAGGATGGCCCAGCAATTGGAACTGGATTTGGTGGAAATTTCTCCTCAGGCAGATCCTCCAGTTTGTAAAATCATCGACTACAACAAATTCCTCTATGATAAAAAGAGGAAGGAAAAGGAGATGAAAGCAAAAAGCAAATCTGCTGAATTAAAAGAAATCAGATTTACACCTGGTACAGATGATCATGATTTTGATTTCAAAGCCCGTCATGCTGAGAACTTCTTAAAAGAAGGAAACAAAGTGAAAGCTTATGTCCAGTTTAAAGGACGTGCAATCATGTTCAAAGAAAGAGGTGAATTGGTTTTGTTGAAATTCGCAGAACGTCTTGCTGAAATTGGTCAGGTTGAAGGATTACCTAAATTGGAAGGTAAGCGAATGCTCATGGTCATTGCTCCTAAAACAGCCAAAAAGAAAGCTGCTTCTTCATCTTCTCCAGAATAAGTATACATTTAGACAGCACGACTTCTGGCATTGTTCCATTTGCCACTCAACAGATAGGTGAGTGACATAATGAGGATGCTAGACCAGTATAGCCATTCAGATCCCCAGCCCCATGTTATTGGCAGGTTATAAACATGCATAACCATGTAAATGTATATGCAATAAAGAATAATCGTGATGATTTCAATCATCAGATTTATCCTTGTATTACCAGTACCAGTAACTGAATTCAGGCATATGGTAGCAACGGACATCAATAAAATGGCAAATGCTACAATCCGTAATACTGGTTCACCTAAAGTTAAGAATGCTTCATTTTGATTGAAAAGAGATAATATTTCTCGTGTAAAAATTTGAAGAGGAAGAAATATCAATAGGGAAGAGCCTGCACTCAACAATATGATTCTTTTTATCAATGGCATTACACTGGATTGCATACCCTGTCCAATGATGTTGGAAACCATCGTATTGGCAGTAGCGGCAAATGCCCAAATGAATATGCCACAAAAGCCAAAGACCAGTCGCATAAGCTGACTAATATCCAATGCCAATGTTCCATCATGAGAGACTAAAATAAAAAAGAATTCCCAGCTGATGATGCTAATCGCATATTGTAAAACAAGTGGAGAGGATTGAATCAGAATTGTTTTGGTGGTCGACCAATCAAAATGCATACTTGAAAAAAGGCCAAATTTTTTACCCATTCCTTTACCGCTAATGATGGCAAAAACGACTGCCATGCCAATGAATTCAGCACAAACACTGGCATAAGCAGCACCATTAAAGCCAAGCGCAGGTAAACCAAAATTGCCAAAAATCAATCCATAATCTAAAACAACATTGGCAATGGTTTCTGCCAGCGTGCCCCAAATCAACAATTTACTTTGGTTTGTGCCTACCAGCAAAGCATTTCTCATCTGGTAGAGGTATAAAAAAGGGAGTCCCCATATCCTAATGGATAAAAATCCCATCGCTTTTATTGATAATGCTGGATCTGTAAAATTTTTGAAGATATAGGGTGCTGCAGAAAAAGTTATCAATATTCCCAATAGGGCAATACTCATGGTGATAAAAATACTTTGGGTAAATAGTGCTCCAATTTCATTGAGGCGATCTTGACCTGCTCTTCTTGAAATCAATGCTTGAAGTCCATTGTTTAACCCAAAACCAATTACAGAAAAAATCAAATAATATACCCCTGTTATACCAGAGGCACCAATAAAACCTTCTCCTAATTGTGCTAAGAAAATACTGTTAATAAGGAAGTTAAACTGAGGCACCAAAATGGCAAAACTGATGGGTAGCGCCATTTGTAAAATTTGACTGTAACTGGTGTTTAATTTCAGTTGTTCCTCTGTATGCATACCAACACATTTGGATTGCAAACCTACGTTATTTGACATGCAGATAAACCCTAAAAGCATTAAATTTGTGAAAATGCAGCATACCAAAGCACATCAGGTTCTAAGTATACACTCAGCTGCCGATAATCATTCGGAAACGGATAAGAAATTGTGCATTGAAATAGGGGCACATTTTTATTCCTTTTGCATCAGTGATCAATCGGGAAGAAAAATAGTTGATTTCGAATGTTTTGAAACATCTGTACCGGTAGATGTTTCTATAGTACAAGATTTATTGAATCATCCGAAAATACATCAAACAAGTTTTGTTGATGTTGTCCTTGTTCATAATAGACGTGAATTGGCTATGATTCCAGCGGCCATTCATCAACCTGAATTAAATACAATTGTTTTGCAAACCATCCATGGTGATATTGAAGATTGGATAGTTTATGAGGATGATGTACATCAATGGGAACTTTACACGGTTTATGGATGGAATCCATCGATTATTGATATTGTCACAGAAAGATTTCCTCAAGTGAGGTTTATTCAATTTACAACTGTTGCTTTGAGGTCATTGTTTAAATCACTGTCTATTGAAAAAGATCAGGTGGTTAAGCTCTATTTTTATCAGAAAGAAATGATAACTGTCGTTCTTAAAGAATCGCAATTGCAACTGGCGCAATCTTTTCATTTTGAAACACCACAGGATGTTATGTATCATTTATTAAACATTGTAGAACGTTTAAAGCTAGATTTAGCCACTGTAATATTGGAAGTTAGCGGTTTAATAGATGTGCATTCTGAAACCTGGAGTGAATTAAATAAGTTTTTCGTTGAAGTACAATTGGAGGAGCCATCTAATTTTCCAGCTGAAATAAATGATGAAAATCAACTTCCTTCACATTACTATGCACCATTTTTGATTTCACCAAGATGCGTATAATAAGCGGAGAATTAGGCGGCAGACGATTTAATCCACCTGCCAGTATGCCTTATACAAGGCCTACTACTGATATTGCAAAAGAAGGATTGTTCAGTATTATTGAACACAATTTAATATTAGAAGAAGTGAAGTCGCTTGATTTATTTGGCGGCACGGGCAGCATAAGTTATGAGTTGTATTCCAGAGGTGTTAAAGATCTTACTATTGTTGAGAAGGATGCCACTATGTTTGAGTTCATTAAGAAGACTTCCAAAGAATTGGGTATTGAAGGGATAAAATTTGTAAGAAGTGATGTTTTTAAATTCATGAGAGAGACAACGGATAAGTTTGATTTTATTTTTGCCGGACCTCCTTATGCGATGGGCAACATTGAAGAGCTACCTGAAGTTGTTTTTAAGCAAGAATTGCTTCATCCCCAAGGATGGTTTGTGCTTGAACATACACCAAGAAATGATTTTAAACATACCCCGTTTTATAAAACGGAGCGAAAATACGGAACGACAATTTTTTCTATTTTCATCAATAGACCAGATTAAATGGTATGAATAAAGTTGAAGCTAGGAAATTCTTTAAACAGCAGAGATTGGCTTTGACAACCTATCAGGTGAATACAGGTCAGGATTTAATTTTGATACGTTTCCAGGAACTTAGTTTACCATATGTTCATTTCTTGCATACGTATCTCCCAATTTATAGCAACAATGAGCCTGATCCAAGTCCATTAGTTGACTGGTTGAAATTCAGTAATCCAGGAATGCAAGTAGCTTATCCAAAAATTAATACTGCAGATTATTCGATGCTACATATAGTAGAAGATACAGATACCTGTTTTGAAGAAAATGAATATGGCATTCCAGAACCAGTTAGTGGCACTTATCTTGATCCCATGGAGTTTGATTTAATTTTGGTGCCCTTAATGGGCTTTGACTTATTAGGAAATAGAGTAGGTTATGGCAAAGGTTATTATGACCGTTTTCTGGCTAAATGTAAAAAGGATGTTATAAAAGTGGGACTTTCATTTCTTTCTCCGATTGATTGTATTGAAGATGTAGATTTCTTCGATAAAAAGCTCGACTTTTGCATTACTCCAGAACGTATTTATGCTTTTTAAAAATGTTTACCTGAGGTCGTTTCGGTTATTCCTATTTCCATTAGCAATTGTTTATGGAGGAATACTTTCTTTGCGTAACTGGTTATATCAAAAGAAGGTCATCGGAGCGGTTACTTTTAATTTGCCAATTATATGTGTAGGTAATCTTTCTGTAGGTGGTACGGGTAAATCTCCAATGGTAAATTTTTTAGTTGATTTTTTAAAGGGCAGCTATCCTGTTGCTACGTTGAGTCGAGGATATAAACGCAGAACATCAGGGTATGTGCTAGCAACAGAACAAACAACAGCTATTGAAATAGGTGATGAACCTATGCAATTTCATCTCTCACATCCCGATGTAGCTGTTTCTGTTGGTGAAAAAAGAATAGAAGCTATTCCTCAATTGTTATACGATCGACCTGAAACTAAACTGGTGATTTTGGATGACGCTTTTCAGCACAGGGAAATTGTTCCTGGGTTCAATATTATCCTTACTGATTATGCTAATTTGTATACAAGAGATTTTTATTTACCAACTGGCGATTTAAGGGATGAGAAAAAAAGTGCGGATAGGGCTGATGTGATAGTCGTCACCAAATGTCCTGCTACGCTTACTCAGCAACAACGTTTTGACATCATGCAGGAGTTGAACCCACTTCCGCATCAGTCGGTTTTCTTTACTACTATAAATTATGAAACGCCCTATCATATTTTAACTAAAGAAGAAAAAGCACTATCGAAGCAGCATGAAGTTCTACTAGTTTGTGGAATTGCTAATCCACAGCCTTTGACTGATTACATTCATGAAGCCACTAAAACCTATGATGCATTATTTTATGGGGATCATCATATTTATACAATTGAAAATCTACGTGAGATTGAAGAAAGATTGCATCGTATAAAAGATAGTAATAAGATGATCGTCACTACTGAAAAAGATGCGGTTCGCTTAATTAAGTTCAAAGATAAAGTCGAAACACTTCCACTTTTTGTGTTACCGATTACTATCCGCTTTTTATTTAATCAGGAAGAAGCGTTTAAAGAACTGGTAGCCATGTATCCTAAAAGGTTTTATGAACAGCAACAGTTGGAGTTGATGGATGAACTTTTGAATGTGGATTAACAAAATACAATGGGACGGAAAAACAATAAACGTAAAAAAGAGTATAAGAAAGTAGTTCAATTGTATAAAGGCAACTTTGAAATTACCCGATCTGGTATGGGTTTTGTAATAGTGCCAGGTTTAGAAAAAGATATAATTATACGACCCAATGATTTCAATAAGGCTTTTCATGGTGATTTGGTTCGCGTTGAAATAACCAAAGGTGATATTCGGGCTGGAAGGTTGCAAGGTAAAATTATTCAGGTTGTTGAGCGAAAACAAAAGCAATTTGTAGGTATAGTTGAAGTAAATAAAGATTTTGCCTTTTTTATTCCCATTTCTGATAAGCCTATCCCAGATTTCTTTATTCCAAACTATGCCTTACATGGTGCAAAAGATGGTCAGAAAGTCATTGCTGCTATTGTATCTTGGGAGGAAAAGGATAAACGACCCAAAGGTGAAATAATTGAAGTGGTAACTGAAGAGATGGAAGGTGATTTGGCGATGAAGGAAATTTTGATTCAGCAAGGCTTCTCCATCCTGTTCCAAGATGATGTATTAGAGGCTGCAGAAAGGATCTCTGAATCAATTAGTGATACCGAAATAAAACAAAGAAGAGATTTAAGAGATACATTGACTTTTACGATTGATCCTGAAGATGCTAAAGATTTTGATGATGCATTAAGTTTTCATCGAATAGATAAAAGTCACATTGAAGTCGGAATACATATTGCAGATGTCAGTCATTATCTTGAAGAAGACGATGTTTTAGATGCAAGTGCTTACGAACGTGCTACTTCAGTATACCTTCCCGACAGGGTAGTACCCATGCTGCCTGAAAGATTATCAAATGGATTGTGCTCATTGCGACCACATGAAGAGAAATTGACCTATTCCTGTATCTACAAAATGACCAATGAAGGTAAGATTGTTGATAAATGGCTTGGAAGAACGGTAATTAAATCTAATCACCGTTTTACCTATGAAGATGTACAGCAAATCATAGATAACGGAACAGGTTTATATGATAAAGAAATACTCTGTTTACATGATTTAGCTCAACAAATGAGGAAGCAAAGAATGGAGCATGGTGCTATAAATTTTTCATCGCTGGAAGTTCGATTTAAACTGGATGAAACTGGAAAACCAATTGGTATTCTTGTTAAGGAGAGTAAAGCATCTCATCAGCTGATTGAAGAATTCATGTTGTTGGCAAACAGGACCGTTGCAGAAACTGTTTCAGAAATTAAAATTGATAACAAACCCATTCCTTTCCCATATCGCGTTCATGATCAACCAGATGAAGACCGACTTATTCCATTTGTAGAATTTGCAAGAAAATATGGTTATCATTTCCTGACAAAAACACCAGAACAAATTGCTACATCCTTTAATGAGATGCTACTGAAGGTACAGGGGTTACCTGAACAGAGGGTTTTAGAGCAAATGGGTATTCGGACAATGGCCAAAGCCATTTATACATCAAAAAATATTGGCCACTATGGATTAGGTTTTGAAGATTATTGTCATTTTACTTCTCCTATCAGAAGATATCCTGATATTTTAGTGCACAGGGTATTGACCAGTGTACTTAGTGGTGAGCCCGTAATTGACAAAAAAATGGAACAAAAATGTCTCCATTGCAGTGAAAGAGAGCGGTCTGCGATGGAAACTGAAAGAGCTGCAAACAAGTATAAGCAGGTAGAGTTTATGAAGCAGTTTTTGGGTGATGAGTTTGATGCAGTTATTTCAGGAGTAGCTAGCTTTGGTTTCTGGGCTGAAACTGTTGATCATAAATGTGAGGGATTTGTTTCTGCAAGTTCTTTATTAGACTATGACGACTTTGTATACCATGAAGATGAGTATGCACTAATAGGTAGAAGAAGTAATTGGGCCTTTAGAATTGGGGATCCTGTAAAAATAAAAATTATAGCTGCGAATCTTTCAAAAAGACAGTTGGATTATGAATGGATATTAGACTTAGATTTTAATCCATTGCCAACCAGAAAAAAGAAAAAATAAACATCTTGTCTTCATTTGCTATCTTAGAGCATAGCTTTTTTCTATGTCACGATTAGAACAACTACAAAAATCATTTGAAACTTATTTTGCACACAGGCATTTTCCTGCAACACCTGCCACTTTATATGATCCGCTTGAAAATTTCTTGTTGAATAGTGGGAAAAGAATACGCCCTGTCATGTGTTTATTGGGTAATGAATTGTTTGGCGAAATTCATCAGGATGCCTATCATATAGCTGCAGCAGTTGAACTTTTTCACAATTTCACTTTGGTGCATGATGATATCATGGATAAAGCACCGCTTAGAAGAGGAAAACCGACTGTCCATGCAGTTCATGGAGAACCAACTGCCTTGCTGGGTGGCGATGTAATGATGGTGGTTGCTTATGATTATATCAATAAAATAGCACCTCACTACCTCAATAAAGTGATAGCGCTTTTTAATAAAACCGCTAAAGAAGTTTGCGAAGGGCAACAATATGATATGGATTTTGAAACTGAACAAGACGTTTCACTTGATGCATATATAAAAATGATTGAACTCAAAACTTCTGTTCTGCTTGCAGCAAGTTTGCAATTGGGGTCAATTGTAGGTGGTGCAAGTGAGGGTAATCAGCAACATCTTTATGAGTTTGGTAAAAACCTGGGCATCGCATTTCAAATTCAAGATGATTATTTAGATGCCTTCGGTGATCCTTTAAAATTTGGTAAGCAAGTTGGAGGTGATATACAAAGTAACAAGAAGACATTTCTTATGATACATGCGCTGGCAACAGCAAAGGGTGAAACACGAGATAAGTTGATTAAAACAATGCAAGAAAACCCAACAGATAAAGTTTCAATTGTTTTGTCCATTTTTAAAGAATGTGGTATTGACTCTTGGGCTGAAGCCTTAAAAGATCAATATCTTCAAACTGCATTAAAACATCTTGATGAAATTGCAGTATCAACATCGAGGAAAACATCTTTGACTGAACTGGCACACTATTTAATTACACGTGATAAATAATTACAAGTGGGAAATTTTTTCAGAAAAAAACAAATTACTGGACTTTCAACTGTAAGTGATCATCAAGCTGGTAGTACTGGATTAAAGAGGGTACTCACGGTAAGAGATTTGACTTTAATGGGAGTGGCAGCAGTTATAGGTGGTGGAATATTTTCTACAATTGGATCTGCAGCATTTAATGGTGGTCCTGGTGTGATATTTTTATTTATCATTACTGCCATTACCTGTGGGTTCACTGCTTTATGTTATGCAGAATTTGCCTCTCGTTTTCCAATAGCTGGAAGTGCCTATACTTACTCATATATCAGCTTTGGTGAAATTGTAGCCTGGATTATCGGATGGGCTTTAATTTTAGAATATGCCATTGGAAATATTGTAGTAGCTATTTCCTGGAGTGCCTATTTCAATAATATTCTTAAAGCAATTGGTATTAACCTGCCGGACTGGTTAAGTGTAGGATTTCAAACTGCTTTTAAAATTCATGAAGAAACTTTGTTAGCAGGTGGCGATACAAGTAATTTGATTTACACTACTGCTCCAAAAATTGCTGGCATACCTTTTATCATCAACTTGCCAGCATTTATTATTGTCTCTTTGGTAACACTACTTGCCTATGTGGGAATAAAAGAAAGTAAAAAGACTGCTAATTTAATGGTTATTGTGAAAATAGTAGTCTTGTTGTTGGTTGCGCTGATAGGGTTTTGGTATATTTTTTCTAATGGTACGACAAGTAACTGGACCCCATTTTTGCCCAATGGTATGACGGGCGTACTTAAAGGGGTATCAGCTGTATTTTTTGCTTATATTGGTTTTGATGCCATATCTACAACTGCAGAAGAGTGTGCCAATCCTCAGAGGGATTTACCAAGAGGAATGATTTATTCTTTAATTGTATGCACGATTATTTATATCGTTACAGCCTTAGTTATTACCGGTTTAGTTAAGTCATCTGAATTTGAAAATGTAACCGATCCTCTTGCCTTTGTTTTTGACCGTATTAACATGCAAAAAGTAGGATTCTTTATTTCAGTCAGTGCAGTTATTGCAGCCACTAGTGTTTTATTGGTGTTTCAGTTAGGACAACCTAGAATTTGGATGTCGATGAGTAGGGATGGTTTATTACCTAAATCTTTTTCAAAAGTAAATACGAAATACCAAACACCAGGATTTGCTACTATTGTGGCTGGTGTTTTAGTCGCTGGATTGGTTCTATTCATAGACGATAAATTAATGACAGACCTTACCAGTATTGGAACATTATTTGCTTTTGTACTGGTAAGTGGTGGAGTACTGTATTTGCCAAGAATACAAAAACAAAAAGGAAAGTTTTCAATACCTTATATCAACGCCCAATTTATTTTTCCAATTATTTATTTAATTGGAGCCTATTTCTTTTATGATCGAACAATTGCTGCATTTGAAAATTTTGGTAATGAGGGATACCAGGAGGTGCTGTTCATTATCTTTATGCTTCTCGCAGGGCTACTCGCTGTTTTTTCATATATAAGAAAATATTCCTTAGTACCTGTTTTGGGTGTTGTATGTTGTCTGTATTTAATGGTTGAAATACCAGCCAATAGTTGGATAGTATTCTTTGGCTGGATGGGGTTAGGCTTGTCGATTTATTTTATTTATGGTAATAAAAATAGTAAGCTAAATACAGGTCATGAAGTTTCAGGAAGGTGATAAGATTGTTGTGTTGGCTACAGGTGAAAAAGGGGAGGTGGTAGAGTGGATAAACAAGAAAATGCTAACCATTCGTGTTGATGGTGTCGAGTTTCCGGTTTATGCCGATCAAATTAATTTTCCTTATTATGATGATTTCTCAAAACCTAAGGAAATCATGCCTAAAAAGTCTCCTGCTGGAACAGTTCTGCCAAAAAGAGAGAGACAGCCTGAGAAAATAATTGAAAAAGATGGTATCTGGCTTTCCTTTTTTCCGGTTTTGGATAAAGATGTTTTTGATGACGACATCATATCTCATTTCAAAATATACCTACTGAACCATACAGACGAAAGTCTGGATTGTATGTTTTCAGTTCATGTGGGACAAACCAAAGAGCTTGAAATGAAAAGTAATGTTCGAGCTTTGGATGAAATTTACCTGATTGATTTAGCCCTAGATAAACTCAGTGAACATCCAAAATTATCTTTTGAATTCAATGCTAAGCCCATTGATCAGTCCAAAGCAGCGCAATTTAACATTGAATATAAGCCAAAGGCCAAGCAAATTTTTAAATTAGCCAATGAAGTACTTAAACAGGAACAAGCATCGTTTAAGCACCTGCTATTTGAGGAAATTCCATTGAAACAAGATGCTATTTCAATTAAAGCCACCTCTAATAAAGAAGATGAACCTGAGGATGGTTTAGATCTTAAAAAACTCCTTCAGGCAGGATTTAAAGTAAAAAGACAGTAAATTCATTTAATTTTGGATTTGCCGTAACACGCTATCGCGTTGGGTAACCAACGAGGAAAGTCCGGACAGCTCAGAGCGTCGCACCGGTGAATAGCCGGGTTTCGATTCGTCGAAAACAGAAAGTGCCACAGAAAATAACCGTCCGCCTTGGGTGGATAAGGGTGAAAACGTGAGGTAAGAGCTCACGGCAATTAACAGTAATGTTGGTTGGGGGTAAACCTTGCGTGCTGAAATGCCACATAGGTCGGGGTAAACTTAGTTTGGAAAGTGACTCGCTTTCCCTCTTGCAGGCTCCGATGGGTAGGCAGCTTGATTCCTTTTGGTAACAATAGGAACAGATAAATGATAGCCTTGTACAGAATCCGGCTTATTCATTACGGCAACCTTATTAAAAAAGCCCTCAATTTGAGGGCTTTTTCTTTACCAAACTAAACCAACTTGAAAAGTTATACTATTTATTTACTTGAGTAAAACATTTTATTCATTTGATAATCAGCATATAATGCTGAATTTAAATATCGGGTATTAATATGCTCCGCTTGAAATGTATTCGTCATGAATTCATCAGCAAGGGTAGTATTATAAGAAATAGCAATTTGATACGTCAAAAAGAAGTTCTTGGTAATTTCTTTATCTGAAGTATTAATCTTGTTGTCAATTTTATTGGTGACTTGGATACCAATAAGATCATTCTTCATATTACGATGCATCTCATTATCAGCTTTTCTAATCATTTCTTTTCCAGGTAAGCTTATTCTACCGGCTGGGATATTTTCTGAGTAAGAAGAAAATTTGACGAGAGGTTGTAGGCTGTCGTTCATTTCAATCCGAACTGAATTAGCAAGAGTGAAGTTCACAGCGCCAAGTTGGATAAACATGAGCATCAGCAGGATAATGGATATTTTCATAGAAGATTTCATAAAAAACTATTTTAGGTACTTTGTATAGCAAGGAACCGTAGTATATATTGGATGCCTAATTATAAAGCATCATACCTAATGGATTGTTAACAATCGAGAGTGCAAAGATACCTCTAAAATTCAAGTTTCCAAAACTTTATCGTTAAGGAATTTTAAAATTTTCTAAAAAATAGTTTTTAAATCCAATGAAATAAAAATAAAACTAAAAAAAATCTATTAAATTAAATGTAATCTAATAAAGAGGCATTTTGTTAGATAGGAATAGGCAAAAGGATGCTTTCGCTTTAAAAAAGCGTGTTAAAAAAAGAAAAAATCAACAATTAAATTAAGTCTAATGCCTTAGTAAAAGTGGTTACGATTGGAACAACCATAAGAGATACCAAAGAAGGGATATAAAAATACACGCCTACTGATAGCGCTAAAGAAAGGAAAAATAACATCCAGTAAGTATTTTTTTGGCTTTTGGTCATCTTTCTAAGTTTAGAATGCAAATATACAACTGAAGATTATTTATTTAAAATCTTAATCGCTTCATTTTCATGAAAATATTTTAATGTGTAAGGCATACACTATTTTAAATATTCAGTAAATTGTACACCTTGTTTAAATGGAAAGGATGAAGATTGACTTGTATTTGAAATTTAAGACGGTACCCGGACAAAAAATAAATTTAATAAGTAACGATGAGTCCATTTTAAATCTTTTTAAAAATGTTCCTCATCCAATGAATTATTATGATCATGATTATTGGAAAACTTCATTTACTCTAGATTCAAAAAGTGTAGCAAAAAAACATCGACTACAATATAACTTTCAATTTACTGATGAATCAAATACCCAAACTGAGGACTGGGGGACCAATAGAAACCTATTTGTTCATGAACTCTGTGATCAGCTCACTATTATAGATAGCTGGACAGATATGGGACTTGTTGAAAATGCTTATTATACTGCACCTTTCTTAAAAGTTTTTCAAAATTCTAATAAAGTAAATGAAGTAACCACAATCCAATCAAATACAATAAGATTTGTTGTTAAAGCACCATTAGTTCAAAGTCATGAAGAAGTCTGCCTGATTGGTGAAAGTAAAAAACTGGGTAGTTGGCAAGTAGAGGATGCGATTGCCATGAATTTTGATGGATTTAAATGGGTAGCTGATTTTCAAATTCATGACTTTACATCCGAAATTGAATATAAATATGGTATCAGAAATAAAGTATCAGGAAAACTCATTTTTGAATATGGTGAAAATCGTAAACTAAAACTTCCAACTTCTGATTCACAGGCTTTATTGATACAAGATAATTTCGTTCGTGATGAAAGAAAATGGAAGGGTACTGGTATAGCTATTCCTGTATTTAGTTTGAGGTCAAAAAATGGGTTGGGAGTAGGCGAATTTACTGATATAAAATTGATGGTTGATTGGGCAAAGAAGGTGAATGTAAAAATGATTCAACTTTTGCCTGTTAATGATACTACATCAACGCATACTCAATTAGATTCTTATCCATACGCTGCAATCTCTGCTTTTGCTTTACATCCGCTTTATATTTCTTTGGAAAATGTAGCTGGATCAACATATAAAAATGATATCAGTAGCCATCTTCAAAAAAAGAAATCATTAAATCAACTTGAGGGAGTTGATTATGAAGCAGTAATGGAACTCAAGTGGGATGCACTTACCTTGTTATATGAATTAATGAAGCAAGAAGTTTTCAATCAAAAAGAATTCAAACAATTTTTTGATGAGAACAAAGCTTGGTTAGTTCCTTATGCCGCATATAGTTTTTTAAGAGACAAGTTTGGATCCGCTGACGCTAATACATGGGGAATATATGAGGTGTATGACAAAACACTTATCGATGAGCTAAGCCATCCTGATGCAACTCAATATGATAGAATTGCCATACATTATTTTATTCAATATCATTTGCATGTGCAATTAAAAGAAGCACATGATTACGCTAATAAAAATGGCATAATTTTAAAAGGTGATATTGCGATTGGTGTACACAGACATGGTGCAGATACATGGACAGATCCTAGTTTATATCATTTAGATCGACAGGCTGGTGCACCTCCTGATGATTTTGCTGTATCTGGACAAAATTGGGGATTTCCTACATACAATTGGGAAAGAATGAAGTCGGATGGTTTCGCTTGGTGGAAAAGCAGATTTGAACAAATGTCCAATTACTTTGATGCTTTCAGAATAGATCATATTCTGGGATTCTTTAGAATTTGGTCTATACCAGAACATGCAGTTGAGGGTATCATGGGCAAATTTGTACCTGCCTTACCAGTAAAAAAATTAGAATTGGAGGAAAAGGGGATATGGCTTGAGGAAAGTCGACTCACAATGCCATTCATCACGGATGATGTTTTACAGCAAATTGCTCCTGGGTTTGCAGAAGATATTTATCCCTTTCTAGAAACTACTTCAAATAATCAACTTCAATTTAAGAAAGAGTTTTCTACACAAAAACAAGTCGAAGCCTATTTCAATAATTTGCCTGAGACAGCACATAATAAAAATGTAAAACAAGCACTTTTTGATTTACATACTAATGTGATTCTGTGGAAAGATGAAGCACCTGATAACTATCATTTCAGATTCAACGCTGCAAAAACATTATCTTTTCAATATTTAGATCAACACTTGCAACACCTTTTGCAAGAGCTATATTTTGATTATTTTTTTAATCGACAAGAAAAGATTTGGAGAGATGAAGCTATAGAAAAATTACCTGCATTAAAAAAATGTACTGAAATGCTTGTTTGTGGTGAGGATTTGGGAATGGTGCCAAAATCCGTTCCAGAAATTATGTCTTATCTTGGTTTCTTAAGCATGGAAGTTCAAAGAATGCCAAAGCAATCTAATGTTCAATTTTTTGATCCGCAACATGCGCCATATCTATCTGTTGTTACACCTTCAACTCACGATATGAGCACACTAAGGGAGTGGTGGTATGAAAACAGGTCAGCTACTCAGTGTTTTTATAATGAACAATTATGGCAACATGGAGCTGCTCCGGATGAAGCTACACCACAAGTAATAAGAGGTATTATATTACAGCACTTATCTTCTCCTGCAATGTGGTCAGTTTTTCAGTTACAAGACCTATTTGCAATGCATCAAGAAATGCGTATTGAAAATCCATACAACGAAAGAATTAATATTCCTGGAGATGCAAAACATTATTGGAGATTTAGAATTCACAAGAACCTTGAAGAATTATTAAATGAGGATTCCTTTAATGAGGATTTGAAATACTGTATTACATCAAGTGGTAGATAATGTTTAAAATAAAGTACAGGCAGCATTCACTGCCTTTTGAATATCCCTTTACCATTTCAAAAGGTACCAAGACACATCAACCTATTTTTGTCGTTGAATTAGAATTTAGAGGTATAAAAGCATATGGGGAAGCACCTGCAATTACCTATTATGATATCACGGTAGAGCAAATGGCAGCTGATCTCCATGCAAAAATCAAATTTATTGAAAATTTTTCCTTTACCGAGCCCAAACGTTTCTGGCATTTTCTTCATCATTTGTTTCCTCGTAATCCTTTTTTGGTCTGTGCATTAGATATGGCAGGCTGGGACCTCTATGCGAAAATTAGGAATAAACCGCTTTATGCAATTTGGAATCTAAATACTGTTCAAAGTCCGATAACAGATTATACAATTGGTATAGATACGCTAGATAACATGCTCAATAAAATTGAAAGTCATCCTTCACCAATCTATAAAATTAAAGTTGCTGGACTTAATGACCTGTCAACCTTAGTTGCCATTAGAGAAAAGACAAATGCAAAGCTTAGAATTGATGCTAATGCTGGTTGGCAATTAGAGCATGCGCTTGACATGCTTCCGGAACTTGAAAAATTGAATATAGAATTGATTGAGCAGCCTTTTGGAAAAGAGGCTTTTGATGAGACACTAAGACTGGCTAATTCTACTGTAATACCAATTATTGCAGATGAATCCTGTGTTGGATTGACCGATGTTGAAAAATGTGTTGAGGTATTTGATGGTATAAATATAAAGCTGACAAAAAGTAGTGGTATTACACCTGCACTTGATATGATAAAGAAAGCGCGTCAGTTTAATTTAAAGATCATGTTGGGTACAATGAATGAATCTACCATTGGTACTTCAGCTTTAGCGCATATGGCACCAATGGTTGACTATCTTGATGCAGATGGTCCGCTTTTATTAAAGGAAGATCTTGCTTCTGGTATTACCTATGAGGATTTTCAGGTAAAGCCTTCTTCCTTACCTGGGTTGGGTATACAAATAAATACTGATTTATTTAATTAAAACGATAACCTATTCCAAGTCCCCAAGTTCTTGGACGCCCTAAATGTGCTGCACCAAAATCATAGGCATAGTCGATATACTTTGTTCCACTCAGATTTCTGGCCCAAATTGAAAAATCGAATTGCCTTGTTCTAAACGAAGTCCTGAAATTGAGTAAACCATATTCGTTTTGTAAAATTGTATTAGCCAGATCAAAATATTGCTTTCCATAGCGTTGGTATTCAGAACGAATAGACAAGGTATTATTTGAAATTTTAATTTCATATTGTAACGCTATGAATTGATTGAAGGAAGGAGTAAAAACCTGCCTTTTCCCTGATAAATCAATTTGTTCTCCGTTGCTAACACCATCCAGTTTTCTATACTTGGCATCAGTAATTCCTCGACTATACTGTACAGTTAATCCTTTGGCAATTTGTGCAAGCATTTCAAATTCAATACCAAATGACCTGAGCTTGCCAGCATTTTGTGTAACAGTAACAGCATCTGGAAGAATCAATAAAGGCGTTTGAATATTATTTACTAGATTATAAAATGCAGAGAAGCTATATCTGATCGTTTGTTTCTTATTACCTCCTTTTGTTCCTAGTTCAAACATGTTACTGAATTCTGGTAAAAAAGCCCTTAATGGTAATTGTGCAGGGTCTGAACTAATACTGGATAATCCGCCACTTCTAAATCCTCTTGCATAAGATAAAAACACCAATTGGTGTTCTAATGCCTGGAACTGAAAACCAAATTTGGGTGAAAATGCTGTATAATTGGTTTTCGCAGATATGGGTTGCAGCGTTACTATAGGATTCATTGGTTGTTTTTCATATTCGCTTGATACAGTCAGCGACCTATTTTCATTGTCAACCCTCAAACCACCTGTCAAAGTTAATTTTTGGCTAATCTTGTATCCCAGATTTGCATAACCTGCGATACCATTATTCTTTGATTTATTAATCGAAATAAGGGAAAAGTTAACATCCGGTACTCCAAATAGACCAGCATCATTACCAAATACAGTAGCTTGTTTTCCTGGGTTGTTTTGTATGAAATGAAAAACACCGGTTGTCCATTCTAATTTTGAATTATCACTTGAGTTATTCGACTGTAATCGGAGTTCATTTGAAAAAATTCCAACAGTATTAAATTGATTTCCGTAATTGTTATAGATACCAACAATATCTGCAGGTGAAAAATCAGCATCTAGTGTTTTTTCATAGTACCTGTAATTTTTCTGGTAAGAACTTTGCAGTGTGAGGTCAAACGATTTCCCTTTGTGTTTTATGCTGACTGATGAATTTGAAGTATTGTCTCTCATCTCTGCCAGCTGGTTCTGTGCTAATGTATAGGGTTTTTCAAACAATGCAGAAAGATCTGTAACCAATGGGAATGCACCATTGTTTTTTGCAAAGTATTGTTTATGATTTGCCAGAATACTCCAATTGTTTTTCAAATAATACCTTAATTGTACGTCAAACATGGTTTGTTGCTGTCTATCATATTTTTGGTTGAAAAGTGTATTGGTATAGTAACCATCTTTTTTATCATGTAAAATAGAAGCACTTAAAAACATTTTATTTTTTACAATAGGCATATTGAAACCTCCAGCATATCGTTGTTGACCAAAGTTTCCAAGCTGAAGATCTGTATAACCACTTGTGGTATTTTTAGGTTTTTTCGTAGTGATATTGATTATGCCTCCCATCGCATTTCTTCCATATAAGGTACCTTGTGCCCCTCTAATGATTTCAATTCGATCAACATTTTGCAATTGTGGTATGTACGTATCGAGATTAAATTGTGCAACACCATCTATATAGGTTACAACAGCTTGTTCATAGGATGTAGTGGTAATACCCCTGATTGAAGTTACATTTCGGTTGTCTCCAGAATTGGATAAATAAAGATTTGGAGCAATCCCTGAAAGATCGTTCATGTCCCACAACCGCATATCTCTTATCTGTTTTGAATTGTATGAGGTTATGGAAGAAGGGACAGAAATAATATTGATATCTTTTTTGTTAGCATTTACTACTATATCACCAATATTTTTATAATCAAGATTCAATGCTACTTTAACTTCGGTATCTTTTTCAATTGTAAAGGAGATTAGCTTTGACGAATAACCTTCTGCACTCAAATTTGCACTATACGTGCCTTTGGGAACGTCAGTGAAAATAACAATACCATTCTTGTTCTCGATTGGTAATTTTTCAAAATTTAATATGTTTATTTCAACAGAATTTAAGGGTTCATTCTGGTTGGATATTAATTTAAATGTTACTTGATACCCATTTTGGGCATAGACAAATCCCTGTAAGCAAAAAATAAAACACAGTATCAAACTTCTCATGGAACAATTAATTTATTTTAAAAGTGTTGAAATTGATTTGTTGTTGATCTCAGCAAAAAATATTGCAATATTATCTGTACACCTATCAAGGAATTGGATCCCTTTTTCTGGTGTGGATAGGTAAGGGTTACCTGAACCAGTATCTTTTGAGATCATTGTCCATGGCCTTTGTGTCCATGCCCAACCCTCTTTGATGCCTTTAACATCAAATTGCTTGGTAGTGCCATCACCTGCAACAGACAATGGTAACAATAATTCAGGATACAAATGCATCATAACACTAGTTTCCATTTCATCTGCGTGATCCCCTTTATTTTGAAAAATATCATGTTTGGGTGCTGCATTAAACCAATTTACGACTGCCACAAATAAATCGGGATAAATGCCGGCTAATTCTCTGATCATAGCAACAAAATTATTAGCACCATGTCCATTTAAAATGACCAATTTTGTTACCCCATGCCTTCTTACTACATCACAAACATCACGTAAAATGGCTAATTGTGTAGATGGATTCATATTCATGCAAAATGGTACATCCAGTTGCCCTGTGTTAACACCAAATGGAATATTGGGAAGTACCAATACCTTATGCCCGTTTTTCCATGCTTTTTCCGCACTTGTTGCAGCAACATATTCTACTTGGTAATTATCTGTAGCATAAGGCATATGATAATTGTGTGCCTCAGTTGCACCCCAAGGTAATACGGCAACATCAAATTGATGTTCCTGAATTTCTTTCCAGTTGGTTTCTGCCAATACAAATGGGCGAGGGTATTGATTGTTCATGTTGTTTGATTTCTTTTTTCTGACAAGCGTTTTAAAGAATTTATGCTAACGTTTAATTCAAATCCAATTAATAATACAAGGGAATTGACAAAGACTAGAAACATTAGAATAAGTATGCTTCCAAGAGATCCATAGACTTTATTATAGGATGCAATATTATTTACCCAATAGGAAAATAAGTAGGTGAAGGCCATAATTAAAACTGTTGCTAATATTGCTCCAGGTGATCTTATTTTCCATTTTTTTTGAACATGTGGAGCATATTTATAGATTAAACCTATAGCAAGAAAAATCAACAGAAAAGTTACCAAAAAATGACCGATATTAAAAAGTAAATCAGTCCATTGGTCTTCAATATTTAATTGATTGGTAACCCATTTTAATACTACTGTTTGCGTTAGCATGATTAAGATGGTAGCTATCAGCAAGAAAATAATAATAAATGTCAATCGGATTGCACTCCATCTTACTTGTAGAAAATTTCTGTCCTCTACCTCAATATGCAGCATTGATTTTCTGAACGTCCGCATAATGGTTAAAGTAGCATTTGAAGAAAAATAAATGGCCAGTAATAAACCAAAAGACAAGGCACCTGTTCCACCTGTAAAAAAGTCGTCCATTACTTTTTTAATCATTAAATAAGTGGTATCGTCTGGAATAATGTTTTCTAATAAAACCAGTATTTCCGTATAAAGATCTTTTGATCCAGGTATGTAAGACAAGAGCGTAAATAAGAAAATTAAAAGGGGAGGGACAGCCATTAAAAAATTAAATGAAATAGAAGCTGCTCGCTCATTGAGTCCAATTTGCTGTGTTTGTTTTAGAAAGAAGGTTACCACATCATAAAGTGGAATTCTTTCGAATCCAGGCAATAATAATTTCTTTGACCAATTGATGACTGGTTTTACTGGAGGACTTTCAAGAAAAATACGCTGCAATTTGATCATGCTCTTCAATTATCTTATGCCCAAACTATTTAGTGCTTTTCTATATTTTCTAGCATTATTAAAATGTTCTTCAGCTGTTACTGCAAAACTATGGGATCCAGAAAAATCAGCCTTTGCACAAAAATACAAATAGTCGGTCTTTTCTCCTTTTAAAACTGCATCTATCGATGCTACTGATGGGGTGCAAATAGGGCCAGGAGGTAGCCCTTTGTTTTTGTAAGTATTATAAGGTGAACTTGCACTGGAATTAATATGAAAAAGGGTAACTCTTTTGATACTGAAATCTCCAACTGCATATTTTATGGTAGGATCTGCACCAAGTGGCATACCTTTTTTAAGTCTATTGATGTAAACACTTGCAATAGTAGGTTTTTCATTGTTGTCGTTTGTTTCTTCTTCAACAATTGAAGCAATGGTTATAACTTCATCTTTTGACATCCCAATTCTTTGCAAATCATCAAGTCGCCTGTCATTCCAAAATTTATTGGCTTCTTTGTTCATTTTATTGAAAAAAGCTTTTGGAAGTGTATTCCAATATATTTCATACGTATTTGGAATAATTAATGTGAGAATTGTTTCTTTCGATAATCCAAAATAGGCAAGTGAATCGTTGTTGTTCATGAAGTCTAGATAATCACTTGAATTAGCTTCAAGTTTTTTACCCAAATATTGGGCCAAGTCTTTTCTAGTTCTTAATTTATTAATGGTAATTTTTACTGGATCCTGACTGCCATTGTGAAGTTTTTTAAAAAGTGTGAAAACACTAGTGCCCTTTTTAATGACATACCTTCCAGGTTTAATATTCGACCAATAGCCAGTCCATAATGCTAATGCATTGAAAGTAGTTAACTGTGTTGCATGTAATTCACTTTTAATCGCCTCTTTAACAAAAAGCTTATTAGCATTTTTCTCTGATATTAATAACTCGAAATGGTCGTTTTCAAATTTAGTTGCACTACTCAAAAAAACAATATAAATGAAACTAGCAGCTACAAAAGCTAAAACCGACATTAAAATGATTCCGATTTTAATGCCTTTGCTTTTAACTCTTTTCACTTTTTTTCTATTTTTAGCCATAAGATTTAAACATAAAAAAACCCTGCTTTCTTCAAGCAGGGTTCAAGTTACATTAAAAAAGAATTTATTTAGATGTATCTGCAGCAGGATTAACTGGGGCAGGAGTTTGTTGTACTGGTGCAGAACCGGTAGTTGTAGGGATGTTTTTAATAATATTTTCAGACCCTGTGCCTTTATCTGAGTTAATCACCAATGCTGAAACAAGACAAAGTACCACAAGAATGCTTGAAAGAATCCATGTTCCTTTCTCTAAAACGTCTGTCGTTTGCTTTACACCCATAAACTGATTGCTGAAACCGGCAATAGTGCCAGAAAGTCCACCACCTTTAGGATTTTGAATCAAAACAATTGCTCCAAGAAGAACAGAGGCTATAATTACCAGTGCTATGAAAAGAGTTGTCATATGTTGTTTTCTTTGATCTGTATAATTTTGGCAGCAAAAATATGGCTATTGCTAGGATTTTGCAAACTTAATTTAGCATAAACCTCAATGGCTTTTTGTGTTAACCCTTGTTTTAAATAGACCTCTGCCATAGCTTCTGTAGCAATTATCTCCGTTGTAATGGGTTGATTTAATCCACTATCAATTTCTTCATCATTATCTTCAATTTCACTAATTTCTTCAGCTGGTTGAAGTCTTTTCATCGTTTTAAGCCATGCAGTAAAGGTTCTTACCTTTATGCCAAGTTCATCCTGAGGGTCATTTAAATTGGTTTTTATGCCTTGGGATGCGAAATAATCCACTGTATGATAGGGCTCAATTGGAATATTTGTCAAATCAGGAAGAGAAACAGAAGGAGCGACAATTGGTTCGATCTCCTCATTATTAGGAAAAACAGGGTCTTTGATTAAGACTGGCAGTTCATCATTTTCAGGAAACGCGTTATCCCAATTGTTTTCCTCATCTTCATTCGATTCTACAATTTCAGGTAAATCGACTGGGATATCTTCGCTAATGTTATTATAGTTTCGATCGTATTGGTTTAACCTGAAATTACCTTTCTCAGATTCATCACTCAATTGGTAATGGAGCCATTGAGGAGATGAAAAAAATAAAGCGGTATGGGTAACTTGTTCTGGGAAATCGAGGTGGTAAACTGATTTAAGTTTACAGCTGTAAAGAAACTGGACAATAGAGGAGTAGGGGTACTGGTCGGCAGTCTTCCTGAATTCATCCAGGGTCATTTCCTCCAGACTTTCTTTTTCAAAAAGTGATTGTACCAGGTAGTCTGTCTCCTTTGTCATGCTGCTAATATACCCCCTGTTTACCAATTTGAGAAAATTCGGTTAAAAATCTCATCTGTCAGGTTATTGATGATCTGATCATTTAAACCTGATTCAGCTTGAGTTAAGCTCAAGCTCGCATCAAAAGGAAAATTTCTGGTAAGATCAGCTTCGAAATTCTTTTTTTCATCCAACCTGTTTTTGAAAATGATATGAACCGTTACGTTGAGGTTATTACTGGCGGCTCTTTGTTGTGAAATACCAGATGTACTAACTGAATAGTCACTAATGTATCCACTGATTTCATAATCAGCGTCATTGTTGGTTTGTGATAGCCTGGTTTGATTCACTATTTTTTGGCGTAGTTTGTCGGTCAGCCTTGGACTCAGCTGTGGATTGATATATCTTGCTTTGTTTTCAATAAAAAACACCCTCACTGTTTTTACTTCTGATGGTATCGATACATCTTTCAAGGAATAACGGCAAGTACCCTGAATACTTATAATAGCAAACAAAAAGAATATTATTTGTTTGAACCATAACTGGATTGAATTAGTCTTCAATATCATATTCTTTTAGTTTTCTGTATAACGTTCTTTCACTGATCCCTAAGTCAGTTGCCGCATCTTTACGCTTTCCTTTATGCTTCCGCAAAGCTTTTTCAATAAGCTCCTTTTCCTTATCCATGATGTTTAACGATTCGTCAACCACGACTGTATCCTGGATATTGTTATTTTCATTCAATATCAACGGTTGATTGACTACTGGCAAAACCGTAGGGTTATATGTCTCTTGATTTTGTCTGACTACAGGAATATCATGTAAATAAGATTCTTCAATTACATCTGATACTGAAGAAATTGCATTTGGATTTTGAATGATTTCCAGAAACATTTTCTTCATTTCGGTCACATCTTTTTTGAGGTCGAAGAACAATTTGTAGAGTATGTCTCTCTCATTCATGAATTCATGCTGGCTTGCACTAGATGAACTTCCTCCAACAAGCATTGGAAGATGTTGTGTGTTTTGTTTTGGCAAAAACTTCTCTAATACCTGAGCTGTTATTGTTTTTTCTTCGGCTAATACTGAAATTTGTTCTGCAATATTTTTTAGCTCCCTAACATTACCAGGCCAACTGTAATTGAGCAAAACGGCTTTTGCATCATCGGTTAGTTGAATGGGACTGGTTCTGTATCGTTCAGCAAAATCAACAGCAAATTTTCTGAATAGAAGAATGATATCTTCTTTTCTTTCTCTCAATGAAGGAACCCTAATTGGGACTGTATTCAATCGATAATATAAATCTTCTCTGAATTTGTTGTTTTGCGTTGCTTGCAATAAATCTTTATTTGTAGCTGCTATTACCCTAACGTCTGTCTTTTGTACTTTAGATGACCCAACCCTTATAAATTCAGCATTTTCCAATACCCTAAGTAACCTTGCTTGGGTTCCCAAAGGTGTTTCTCCAATTTCATCCATGAACAGGGTGCCACCATTCACCGTTTCAAAATAACCCTTACGGGCATCTACTGCACCTGTAAATGAACCTTTTTCATGTCCAAATAATTCTGAATCAATTGTGCCTTCAGGAATTGCTCCACAGTTTACAGCTATAAAGGGATTGTGTTTCCTTGGAGAAAGTGCATGTATGATTTGTGAAAAAATTTCTTTTCCCACACCACTTTCCCCAACGATCAAAACTGTTAAATCAGTATTGGCAACTTGCGCTGCAACCTGCAACGCATAATTTAGTGAAGGGGAATTTCCTATTATGCCAAACCTATTCTTTATACTTTGAATGTCCATTACGCTTCAATTAAATCTGGTTGAGGTACAATTTCTCCAATCATGGTTCCTTGTGTGCATTCCAACGCTTTTACAAACACATATGAACCTGGCTGATGAGCAGGATCTGTTTTATCAAAGACCATCACCTTATACTGACTGTTTCTCCCCATCCACTGTGCACTGCTTCTTTTTGAATCTCCTTCAATAAGTACTTCAAATACTTTTCCAATGTCTTTTTTATTAGATTCAAGAGATAGTTCATTCTGAAGTTGAACGATTTCAGCCAGTCTTCTCTTTTTGGTCTCCTCTTCAACATCATCTTTATACCTTCTTGCAGCTAGCGTTCCTGGTCGCTCTGAATAAGCAAACATATAACTGTATTCATATCCAGTTTTCCGCATGATATCTAAGGTGTCTAAATGATCTTGCTCCTCTTCAGTACAAAATCCAGCAATGATATCTGCACTGATGGCACAGTCTGGCATGATTTCCTTGATTCTTTTTACCCTGCCCAAATACCATTCCCTGGTGTATGTTCTGTTCATCAACTGCAAAATCCTGTTAGATCCACTTTGCACCGGTAAATGGATGTACTTGCAAATGTTATTGTACTGCTTCATGGTGTACAATACTTTGTCTGTAATGTCTTTGGGGTGTGAAGTACTGAACCTGACTCTTAAAAGTGGACTAACCAAGGCAACTTGCTCCAGTAGCATAGCAAAATCAATAGCATGATTGGTCTGCGGATCAACCCAATAATAGCTATCCACATTCTGTCCCAATAAAGTGACTTCTCTATAACCTTCGTTGAAAAGCGACTTACACTCTTCAACAATAGATAAGTTGTCTCTGCTTCGCTCTCTACCTCTGGTAAATGGTACCACACAAAAGGCACACATGTTATTGCAGCCTCGCATGATACTCACAAATGCACTAATGCCATTCGTATTGATTCTAACAGGTGATATGTCAGCATAGGTTTCTTCACGACTCAATAGTACATTAACAGCTTTGGTGCCACTTTCTGCCTCTTCAATCAATGAGGGTAGGGTACGATAAGCATCCGGGCCAACAACAAGATCTACCAACTTCTCTTCCTCAAGTAATTTACTCTTCAAGCGTTCAGCCATACAACCCAAAACGCCTATCAATAATCCAGGATTACTGCGTTTGATTTTTTTGAATTCAGTCAGTCTCTTTCTTACTGTTTGTTCTGCTTTTTCCCTGATAGAACAAGTATTTAAGAAAATCAAATCTGCGTTCTCTACATTTCTGGTAGCACCAAATCCTTCACCTTGTAAGATGGAAGCTATGATTTCACTATCACTGAAATTCATCTGACAGCCATAGCTTTCAATATAAAAGTGCTTGGTAAACGATAGATGATCGTTTGAATCTCCCTGAAATGCCTCTCCTTGACGTGTTTCGTCAATCGTCTTTTTTACAAGATCTAACATGTTGCAAAATTAGTGAAACCTAGAAAAAGTGACAAATTGTCACCTGTTAAATATTGACTAAGTATCTTTTTCCCAGCCAAGATTGTTGTATAGGTACAATCCAACGCTCTAAAAGTTCTTTTTTTGTCCCAACCGAATTATCGAAAAACAAGGTTTCTGGTTGTATAAATTGATGGGATAATGCATATTCAATTTGGGACAAAGGCAGCAATTGTATTTTGTCTTTTGAATAAAATGCCATCTGGGTTCTATCGAACAAGTTGACCTTAAAGGCTTCTTCAATTACTTTAATTAGTCTAACTGAACTATCTGTACTGCAACCACTTACAACTGTTTGGGTTTCATCAGCAAGTATGATGATAAATTGACCAAAGAAAAGATTAGCAAATCCTTTGACTGGACTGCCATGAGCCTTCCAATCCACTAAAAAGGATTCAAGTATTTTTTCAATCTCTAAGGCCTCAGCTAATGAAAAAAGTCTATTGGATTGATAAATCCATACTCTGGAATTATCTGCAAATTCATTGGGTATAAGCTCCTGATAAGAAAGGTTCATGGTTAAATGGATTGTGCTATAAGTTCAGCAATATCTAAAACTTCAATTTCAGTCTCTTTTTCTTTTACTTTAACACCATCAGTCATCATAGTGTTACAAAACGGACATGCCGAGGCTATGATCGATGCTTTGGTGCCTATAGCTTCATTAGTTCTTTCCCAATTGATCCTGGTAGTTCCTTTTTCTTCCTCCTTAAACATTTGTGCACCACCAGCACCACAGCAAAGCCCATTGCTTTTGCATCTTTTCATTTCCACCAGCTCAGCATCTAACGCCATGATTACATTTCTGGGAGCTTCATAGATCCCATTACTTCTTCCCAGGTAACATGAATCATGATAAGTTATTTTCTTCCCTTTGAAACTGCCACCTTCTTTAATGACTATTTTGCCCTCATTAATCAAATCCTGAATTAACGTTGCATGGTGTATGACTTCATAATTGCCACCTAGTTCAGGATATTCATTTTTCAGGGTATTGAAACAATGTGGACAAGCAGTAACAATTTTCTTTACCTCATATTGATTCAATAACTGAATATTCTGATAGGCCATCATTTGAAACATGAATTCATTTCCTGCCCTTCTGGCCGGATCACCGGTGCACATTTCTTCTGATCCTAAAATAGCATAACTAATGCCTACTTTATTTAAAATTTGAACAAAAGCCTTGGTGATAGCTTGCGCACGTTGATCAAAGCTTCCAGCACATCCTACCCAAAATAATATTTCAGGTTGTCTTCCTGCTGCTATTTCTTCTGATAGTATAGGTACCTGCATGTGTATTAAATTGTTATTGGTTGGAAGACTTAGCTATTGATCCAATTCGACCTGTCGGTTGGTGAGAACTTCCAGGGAGCAAAATTGTTTTCAATATTGCCAAACATCATCGTCCATTCTTGAGGAGAGCTGCTTTTCTCCATCACTAAATATCTTCTGAGTTGAACAATAATATCAACGGGACTAATACTAACTGGACATTCTTCAACACAGGCATTACAAGTTGTACAAGCCCTTAATTCTTCTTCAGTGATGTAATCAGTCAACAACGATTTACCATCTTGTATGTCCAATCCTTTGTCTAACCTTTTTCCTATCTCTTCAGCCCTGTCACGTGTTTTCATCATGATACTGCGCGGAGATAATAATTTTCCGGTTTGAGCAGCGGGACAAGCAGTTGAACATCTTCCGCATTCTGTGCAGCTGTATGCGTCCAGAATATTTTTCCAGCTCAACTCATGTACATCTGATGCACCAAATTTAGTGGCAACTGCAGCAGTCTCGGTTGGTGCCAATTCTGGTTGAAAAGCATATTTTACTTCCTGCTGAATGGCAGGCATATTGTTGAATTTACCTTGAGGAGTTAGCCTCGCATAATAGGCATTGGGGAAGGCTAGCAAAATATGAAGGTGCTTCGACCAGGGCAAATAGTTAAGAAAAGCGAAAATCCCTAAAATATGCAGCCACCAGGCGCTTCTTTCAATGTAAACAAGACCCTGACTTGATATCGAATTTAAAACGGGATGAAAGAAAGTTGATATGATAAAATTACCTGTTTGATGATCTGCATAACTACCGTAACCTCTTTGTTGCAACAAAGTATCAGCAGCATTCATGCTGATAAATAAACCCATTAAGATTATTTCAGTGATGAGGATGAGGTTAGCATCATTTGTAGGCCATCCTTTTAGGTCATTATTTCTAAACCGCCACAGATGCATAACATTTCTTCTGTATAAAAAAATGATACAAACAAGAACTACTCCGGCGGCAAGTAGTTCAAAACTGTTAATTAAAAAGGAATAGACGGAAGGAATGAATTGATTAAATAAGCGATGTGTTCCAAATAGGCCATCAATCAAAATTTCAAGTACTTCAATATTGATAATAATAAACCCTGCATAGATAATTAAATGCAGAATTGCAACTAAAGGGTTTTTAAACATTTTTTTTTGTCCCAAACCCAGCAATACAACATTCTTCCACCTTATTTCAGGTTGATCAGATAGGTCTTCTGGAACACCAAGCAGAATATTTCTTCTTATGCCATTTATTCTTTTTGCAAAGAGATAAATTGCAGTTCCTAAAGCAACTAGAAAAAGAATTTGAGGTAGAAAATGCATTACACAATGTTCTTGTGCTAAATTACAGCTTGTATTGGATTTAAAACTGATTTCATGGAAAGAAAATATATACTTTCTGGAGAGAAAGCAAAGATGAAATTGAGAAGGATGGCTTATGAGGTGATTGAAAGAAACAGCAATGAAAAACAACTCGTATTAGCAGGTATAAAAGGGAATGGTTTTGATATAGCAAAGATGCTCAAACAAGTATTAGAGGGAATAGCACCTTTTTCAATTGAATTGCTACTAGTTGATATAGACAAGCAAAATCCTATTAATTGTCATATAGATGAGCAATTTAACATAGCTGAAAAAGTTATTGTTGTTATTGATGATGTGGTAAATAGCGGAAAAACCTTGTTGTATTCTTTATTGCCTTTGTTGAAATCTTCTCCAAGTAAAATTGAAACCCTTACACTTGTAGAGAGAAGTTATAAAACACATCCTGTACATGTAGATTATGTTGGTGTGTCATTAGCCACTACTTTCCATGATCAGATTATTGTTGAAGTTGAAGACGGTGAATTAAAAGGTGCGTATCTACATTAGATCAATAAGCAACAGCATGAACTCTGAATTTTCCTAATGTATTTAATTCTATTGCGGGAGCTGGCACTTTTAGCACATTTACGATAGAGTAGATTGTTTTGAGTGTCTTGTTTTTTGTTTGAATTTTAGTTAGGTCAATATCCAATGAAAGCAAGAACCTCTTGTATCGTTTTATATCAGTTCTGGAAACCATATTACCATTTTGGTCTTCCCATTTGTTTTCGTAGCCACCAAGCATGGTTCTTGCGTTATAGCCGATAGCAAGGTTTAGCCATTTTGGTAGGTTTACCTTAGGCATAAAAGATTTTAAATTGATACTGGCCCAGATAATCTGACCATTATAATCTTTTAGCAATCGTTCAACATCACCAGATCCAAAGAGCTGATCAGCCCTGTATTTTAAATTTCCATATTGATAGGGAGAATAGGAGAGTTTCAAAGAAATTCTTTGTTCATTCCATAGCAATTCTTGACCTAAAAAGAGACCTGCACCTGTGGTATTGGCCAGTACATCTGGAATGCTAAATCCCCATTTATCGGAATAGCCATCAAGAATTTCAATAATACTGAGGTAAGCCATGCCACTTAAGGCGCCAACCCATATTGCTTTATCTTTTTCCAGCCCCGCCCATTGCCAAATATTACTGGTATGCTTGCTGATTTGGTAAGTCGACCAAACATGTCCAAGTTTATCCATTTGTTGCCACTCTTTCCAATCGTTGTACAACTTAAATTTTGCTTTAGGATAATTGGCATACCAGGCATTGTTTAAGGCATAAAAACTACCACCCCATAAGCCAACTTGAACACCACCCAATACCCATTTTTTTGCTGAATTATGTTGCAAACTGTCTTGAGCAGTTGAGCTATTTAAAACAACGGTAAAAACGAGACAGAAAAGAATGTGTTTTTTCATTAATTTGTTATATCAGTTGGAATTGAACTTCAAGTTAATGGCTTTTACGCCTTCCTTCATTAAGTTTGCAAAAATAACATGGAAATGGAACAGCAAATACGCGAACGTGTAGAAAAATGGTTAAACGGAAATTACGACGAAGCTACTAAATCAGCTATCCGTGAAATGGAAACCAATAACCCTAACGAATTGGCTGATGCTTTTTATAAAAATCTTGAATTTGGTACGGGAGGCTTGAGGGGTATTATGGGGGTTGGTACCAATCGCATCAACCAATATACCATTGGTATGGCAACACAAGGTTTTGCCAATTATTTATTAAACTTTTTTAAAGGTGAGCAGGTAAGGATAGCTATTGCTCATGATAGCAGAAATAACAGTCGCTTGTTTGCTGAAATTACAGCCAATGTGATGGCAGCAAATGGCATACAAGTCTATTTATTTGAATCACTTCGTCCTACACCTGAACTTTCTTTCACAATTAGGCACCTTAACTGTCATGGTGGGGTTGTTTGTACTGCATCACATAATCCAAGAGAATACAATGGGTACAAAGCATATTTCAATGATGGTGGACAACTCGTTCCACCGCATGATAAAAATGTAATCAAAGAAGTTGAACAAATCGAGCTGGTAGATGATGTTAAATGGAAAGGTGGTGAGGCAAATATTCACTTGATTGGTGAGGAGATGGACAATGCATACATCAATATGGTAAAAAGCTTAAGCGTCTATCCAGATGTAATTGCAAGTCAGCACAATTTAAATATAGTATATACACCTATTCATGGAACTGGTTTTAAAATGGTGCCAGCAGTGTTGAAATCATTTGGATTTACCAATGTCAATGTTGTGGATGAACAAATGACGCCTGATGGAAATTTCCCTACAGTGGTTTATCCCAATCCTGAAGAAAGTGAAGCGATGAGTTTAGGATTAAAAAAGGCCGCGGCTTTAGATGCTGATATTTTGTTGGGAACAGATCCTGATGCTGATAGAGTAGGAATTGGCGTTAAAGACAACCATGGAAACTGGGTCTTGCTCAATGGTAACCAGACAGCGGTTTTGGCGTTTAATTATTTAATTGAGGCCAGAAAAAAGAAAGGGATAGCACAGGAAAATGATATGGTGGTAAAAACAATTGTTACGACTGATTTAATTGAATTGATAGCTTCTAAAAATGGGGTAAAATGTTATAGTGTGTTGACTGGCTTTAAATGGATTGCTGAATTGATCAAAGCGAAAGAAGCACATGAAAACTATGTTATTGGTGGTGAAGAATCCTATGGATTAATGATTGGAAATCAACTGCGTGATAAAGATGCAGTAAGTGCAGTGGCTTTGCTTTGTGAAATGGCAGCCTATGAAAAAGATGCTGGAAGGAGTTTGTTTACAAAGCTGGTCGATTTATATGTTGAATATGGACTGTTTAGGGAGCATTTGATTTCCATTACCAAGAAAGGTAGAGATGGTCAAACTGAAATTGCTGCTATGATGGAAAAATACAGAACAACACCGCCTGCTCAACTAGCAGGAATACCTGTGGTGGGTTTGTATGATTATGAAAAACAAGAAGCAAAGGATTTATCAACTGGACAAGTTTGTACTATTGATCTTCCAAAAAGCAATGTTCTTCAATTTGTGTTAGCGGATGGTAGTAAAATCAGTGCAAGACCTTCAGGAACAGAACCGAAAATCAAATTCTATTTTAGTGTACAAGGCAAGCTCAATAATGCTGAGGAATTTGATCATGCATATGCAGCTTTAGGAACAAAAATTGAACAAATCACTACTGAATTAGATTTGAAATAAACAGAGCAATGTTGGAAATTTGCAGGCATGAGGGCAACAGAAGATAGTTATTTACATAAAGGTTTGAGGAAGAAGCTGGTTGACCAGATTCGTGAAAAAGGAATTACGGATGAAGCAGTACTTGCGGCCATCGGTAACGTTCCTAGACATTTTTTTCTTGATTCTGCTTTTGAAAAACAAGCTTATGAAGA
>VFQT010001243.1_pt1 | contig 31778 bp, 46 predicted proteins | sample 3512381 | NCBI WGS metagenome assembly VFQT01 (sample SAMN10412376, study PRJNA504923) | tailings metagenome | isolation source: Relicate 2 Philex TSF3 active mining site | place: Philippines: Tuba, Benguet | collected 2017-08-29
GGGTGCGGTCGCGCAGTTCGCGCTCGACCTCCGCCACCTGCTCCGCAATGGGGATGGTGGCCATCACACGCCCTCCTCGCCAGCGAGGCGCTGTTCCTGGGACCGGCGCTGGGCCATCAGATGGGCCCAGGCGAAGAGCGCCTCATGTATCCACATGGCGGCGATCGACCATTTGTAGGTGATGACCGCCCCTGGAAACTCCCGCTTGATCTCGTCTTCATGGACCCACGTGTTGATCAGGTAGCGACAGGCGTTCTTGCGGTCCTGTCGTCCGCCATCGTCGACCATGTCGAGCTCGGCCCACCCCATGATCCTCGCCATGAGATCGCCGCGCCTGAAGTGGCTGCGCGTGTCGCGAAGCTGCCGGTACGCCTCGCGTACGATATGGAATACCGTCATGTCGCCGTCGAATTCCCGCTCGTGCGAGCTCCTGCGGCACAGCCAATCGAAATCGGCACTGGTGATGACGTCGATGGTTTCGCCGAGCGACTCGAGTTGCGGAAAGCCGGAATACACGTGGTTCCCGCGGAGGCCGCTGACGACCAGGGCGTGGCCAGGCACCCAGGTCACGACGAACGTGTTGCGATCCGTTGCGGGGTCGCGCAGGATCCACGACCGCGCCTGATGATCGGCAATGCGGTGTCCGGCGAACTCTTCGTCGACGACGCGTGGGGCGTCCGCGTGAACGGTGCATGTCATCGGATGACCTCGCGCTTGGGAATGCCGATCTTGGCGGCGAAGATGCGGGCATAGCGCGCCAACTTGGACGGTGCGCGCACGTCGACGAGCTGCAACGGCAACAGGTGCCGCCAGGCCGCGACGGGTACATAGGCAACATCGCCGTGCATCCGCGCGCGGCCCGACGTCACCGTATCGATCCGCCAACCGCCGGCCCTTTCGCAGCCCAACGGAAACACGCGGACGGGCGTCTCTGGCGGGTGTTTGGCGTTCCAGGATTCGGCTGGCGTCATCCGCCACACACGTCGATCGGCGTCCATCACGGGGCCTCCGCTGGCTTGGCCGGCAACTGCACGACGATGTCTGCATCGACTGCTCTGGCTCGCATGGGCATGACAACAGCCATGCCACCGTCGTAGTGGAACAGGACTGGTGCACGGTGTTCCATGCTGCCAGACCACCGATCCAATTCCATTGGCTTCACCCCCATGGTGATCGGGCCTGGCAACCGCAGCACCTCTGCCAACCATGTCGCCCTCAGCCGCAACCCGATGTCTGCAAAGCCCACGATACGGGTGTCGTCTTCAGTGCCGCGTCCGTCGCACCCGAGACACCACTCGCGCGGCTCGTCAGAACTGTCGCCGCGCCTTCGTGAAGGCAAAATGCCACTGCCTTTGCAGATGCCGCATTCATGGTTGTCGCCGCAACCGCAATCGCAGTCGCCGGTACCGTCGCACTGCGAGCACAGGACGCCGGTGCCAATGCCACGGCAGACTCCGCAGGGACGCAAAGTGATCTCTGGGATTGCAATGTCCGGGAGTGGCAAGAACGGAAGGTCGTCGGGATAATCGAACGCCCGTTCGATTATCAGCGCTTCGAACGTCTCTGGCACGTCGGCGCGGCGCGGTACGCGGATCGCAATAGGTCCGTTCGACGCGTAGGTGAATGGCCCGATAGAAAACGGGCTCTGTAGAACCGTCGCGACGCCGCTGGGTAAGCGTGCGCAAAATCTCTCGATGTCGATCGTCACGGGGTCTCCTCCGGGAATAGCGTGCGTTGCAGGGTCGCGATCTCGGCCATGCGGTTGGCGATCACGGATGAAAGGGGCGGGCGCGCCAGGCGCCACGCCGAATTGAGGGCCGAGCCGACGCGCATCAGGCATTCGCGTGTCTGCATTGCTAGCCGTACCGGCAGCACGGCCGGCGCGTCGTGCGCGTATCCGTCCAGCCGCATGAGCACGGGCTTGATGGCCGCAATCGCCGCCGTGACGTCGCCTGCGCACGCAGCCTTGCGCGCGATGCCCGCCTCTATCTCGCGCAACAGGGCCGCGACCACGTAGAGCGTGCGCCGCAGGTTCACCAGGTCGTGGCCTGCCAGAGTGACGGCCGGGCCGTGCCGCATCTCGTCCATGGCGTCGAGCGCCTCGCGCATCGCCTCGCCAGAGGTATCGCGGAGCCTGGTCATGGCTGTTGCTCCGCAGCGATCAGATGGAAGGTCACACGGTCGATGCCGTCGGCCTCGTGCAGCACGCCGCGCGCGTATTCGCGCAGCGCCACGCCAGCCCGGACCGCCTCGGAGAGGCCGTCGTCGGTGAGGCTGATGCGGTTGATCGCGACGGTTCCCCGGCTCTCCGCGGTGACGCGGACATGGCCGCGCTCCGCGAGGATCTTCGTCAGACGGCTCATAGTGGTCCGGTCGATCTCCAGCCGCTCGGCCACGTCGACCTGCGCGACGGGGATGCCAGCGTCCTCGAAGTGCTCGATCTCCCGCAGGATCATGGCTTGCCGGATCGTGGTCCCTGGCGCGCAGAGGGCGAGATAGCTGGCGTTGTCCCACGCCGCGTCGCTGATGCGCTGGGCGCGCGCCAACGTCATCGCGATGCGCTCGCCGAGCTCGGCCGTGAGTTCCTGTCTGGCACGGCGCGTATCCGGTGGTGCGGTGTTCGTAGCCGTGTGCGTGGCTGAACTTGTCATGAGGCTTGATCCTGCTCGGTGGTGTCGCGGCAAACGCGGGGAAACGCCGACTCGCACTAGGGTGACGGGGGCAGATCGTTGAGAAGGAGCCGGGCGAGGAACCGCCGATCGACCTCACTCAGCGGAAAGCGCAGTGCCACGTCGTTCCGGCGCGCGATCAGCCAGACGTGCGTCGGCCCGTGCTCGACAGAGATCTGCTCGACGTTCGGCGGAAAGCGCGTCAGCCCGGACGTGCCATGGGAGAACTCGGAAATGGTTGGCTTGAAGGACATCATCGACCTCCTGCAGCGATGGCCGGCATGGAAGCGCGTTCAAGACGCGCCAGATCGCATCGACGCCCTCGAGAAGCGCGTGGCAGAGTTGGAGAAAAGGTTGAGTAGGGCGCCTGGATTGAAATGCCCAAGCTGCGGCGCCCTTGATTTTCGAGTTTCCAAAGCGGGGAAGAGCAGTACGCCATTTGGACTGTTGGGCGTTCGCGACGTGCAGTACCGGTGCGCCGAGTGCGGTTTCTCTGAAACGCGCGTTGAAAACTAGGACCGCTCATCACACCCGCCCTCCGAACCGGATGACGTCGCGCGGCGAGCCTGGCGCCGGATCAGGGCTGGGCACCACCGTGAACCGACGGCGGCCCTCGCTCACCGCTTTGCTGGTGTGGCCGCCCCACGCCCGGTCGATGGCGGGTCTATGGGCACACAACACCTGCATCAGCATCGCGTCGTGCAGGTGCCCGAGGTGCTCGTTCCGCCTGGTCGGGCGGTCCGGAAAGCGCACCAACGCAAGCTCTGGCTTGCTGGGGTCGGCCACGTCGACGCCGCGCACGCGGATCTCTTCCACCGTCCACTCGGCGACGGTGGCGCCAGGCGCCACCTCGCCCGAGGACTTGATCACCGCAATCGCGTCGATCTCAGCGACAATGGTAGACCCGATCGTCAGGGGAAACGTGAAGGGAAAGTCCATGGGATTTATCCGGCGACAACGCGTGCACTGCGCGCTGGCAACGCCGGCCAAGCCCCCCGTGGATGCCCCACGACCGCCCAAACCCCGCCGCCGCCCGCGACATGGGGATAATTCCACTGGGCGTGAAATTTGACAAGAAGAAAAATCACAAATAGTGAAATTTTATCTCCAAAAAAGCGGCGCTTTGCGGAACGCTAGCCTCCCTCATTTTCGGATCGTGCAGAAGAAAGCGCTTCGATGGCAGTTGCAAGGCTATGGCGAATGTCGCCAGCATCGCCCCGAAAGATATAGTCGAGTGTTAAGCCGTAAGCCTCGCACAGCGCGATGGCAACCTGCACTGATGGCAGCCTCTCGCCACTTTCAATCATGCTGTAAGCGGTGGCGCCAATGCCAGCGCGCTTGCCGAATTCCCCCTTTTGCAGGCCAAACACTTCGCGAACGATCGCAAGGCGGCGACCTGTGGCGCGCCTGAGGGCCTCTGTGTCGTCTGGATTTCTGATCTTCTTTGTCATGCGCTGCTGTACCACGTTCGGTGAATAAAAGTATGGCCGGAGCTGGTTTGGTGTTGCGTCTTCACTCATAGTGGAATAGGATCACCGGCATGACCTACGACATCAACACGATCGACCAGCTAATTGAAGCGCTGGATGGGCCATCAGGTGCGGCTGGGGTAGTCGATACCGGAGACAGCGCTATCTGCAACTGGAGAATGCGTGGGTATATCCCTCCGAGTAGGCATTTGCGGTTGTTGATCGCAATCCGAAAGCTTGGCCTCACGATAAATCCTGCACTGTTCGACCTGACTGATGAGGACTTGGCAGTCCTCTAGCGATGCTGTGTGCGGAAATTGTGGTTGACGGGCGTCCGTAAGTAGCCAGCGCCGGGTGCCCAGTCGGTACCCGAAGGCGCCAGCAACAAAGTAACCATCACGAGGTGCGAGTGGAGTAGGCGCCGCGGCGTCGTCATCCGGTGACGGACCAGGGGACGAGGCCAAGGAGGGGGGATGAGCAATCTGCGAGAGGCCCCGCGATACTCCGCACGACCGGCAGCCCTGCGCGTGGGGCCCGGCGTCCACTCGCATCTCGTCATGCTTACTCACGTGGGAGGGACGATGACGATATCTCAATCTGCCGATGTCGAGACCGACGAGGAGTTCGAGCGTCGCATCGCCGGGCTTCACCCCACGCTGAAAGAGCTGGCGCGAGGGCTCAGAGCGAGCGCTCCGGCGATCGCGGAGGCCGTGAATCGAGCTCCGCCAAAAGCATTTTCATGTACTCGCGTTGGTGGGGAGGGGCGCTGCCAGATTGGTTCTCTGCCATGCGCGCGAGCCCGTCCCGCATCGCTCCTGTCCGCAGTGCGCCGTTGGCTTCGAGCATGCGTACGAGGAGCGTGAAAGCGTTGGCTTGGGCAATCAATGCCCCAGTGTGCACGTCGAAGATATTCGGTTCAGCCGTCACGGGTGCCTCGTTGGTTTGGTTTGTGCCACCCGCACCATCGCAGGAGTCGTGACGGCTGCGTGTGTTGTTCGAGAATGACGAATACCGGCACCCCGCCGTCAGACGGGCTGGCCGGTGCCTGCCGGGGCTCCCAACGTTTCGAAACCGGGTGGGAGGGGGAATCACCGTTCACCGTCCCGGCAGGCGGTCTTGTTCGCGCCTTTGGCGCGCTTACCCCGCAGTCGCGGGATGTTCGGGTTCGAAGCCCGCGTGTCGAGCCCTCCTTGGGGCGTTTCCTCCCTAGACTTGCCCGGGCCTCGGCCCGGGCCTTTTCGGGGGTGACGCACACGGGGCGGCATGGCCTGGCCCGGATGGTCGATGCGGAGCATTGCTTCGCGATGACGCGGGCATCCGAAGGGCCGAGTAAGGCCCGGATGCATGTGGGCATCCGAAGGGCCAAGTCAGGCCCGGATGCCTGTGGGCATCCGAAGGGCCAAGTAAGAACGGAGATGCCGATGTTTGGATTTCTCACGCGCTGGGCACGGGGCTCGCAGCGGACGACGGCCCGAATGGAGCCTGTGTTCGCGGGGCCTGGGGCCGACTCCGGCCCTCCGGTGGTGCCGGCGGTTGACCTCGTGGCGCCGGTGCGCCGGCCACGAACGCCGGCCGTGAGCCGGCACAAGGACGCCGATCTCGAGCAGCACCCGGTGGGGCGGCACGCGCAGGAGCTGCGCACGTGGCTGATCGATTTGCCGACGATCCACACCGACGAGACGAGCGACGGCGCGGTGGAGTGGGTGCTGGCGCGCGACGTGCAGCAGGCCTACGGCGAGATGTGCCATGAGGCGGGCTGGGCGATGCACGCGTGGCATGTGGTGGGCGCGGAGATGCGGGCGCGGTTCGACTTCCGCAAGACCTACCGCTGGATCCGCGAGCCGGACGGAGAGCGGCACCGCTTGTGCGTCTACCCGAAGTTCATCGGTGTTGCGGGCGGCTCTGTTGCTGGCGCTTCGGTTGCCCGCTCGGCAACCGCGCGGGTTGCTGGCGCTGGTCCAGCTGGCTGCGTTCTTAAAGCAGGCGACGGGTGCCACTCGGCACCCGAAGGAGCCGGCGTCGAGAAAAATCCCGCGCCGGGCGCCTTGTCGGCACCTGAAGGCGCAAGAAAGAAGGCCGCATGAGTACGCGGACCATTTTGCAGGCGCTGGCGCTGGCGATCCTGGCGCTCACCGCTGGGACGGTGGCCGTAGTGGCGCTGGCGGTGTTGCGCGGAGGGCTTGGGGCATGAGGCGGCGGATCGGCTTCGATTGGCTGGAACGCCTGTCGGCGCACGTGATCCTCGGGGTGATCGTCGCCGCGCTGCTGGTCATCGGCTGGCACGTGGCGGACCTGGCGGCACGGGGGTGGCCATGACGAAGCGCGCGAAGGCACGGGCCAAGTCACGGCCGACGGCCCGGCGCACGGGCAATGCTGGCGCGCGCCAGGTGCCGGTGCCGACGCCGGAGGCGCCGCGCATCGACGCCACCGAGGGCGTGAGCGCCGAGCCCGGCTCCGAGGATGCGGCCGCGATCATCAAGCGCCGGCTCGTCGCCATGCTGGCGGACGAGTGCCCCTCCGACACGATGCTCGGGCAGTCCGAGGGGCGGGTGATCGCGATCCGGGAGGGGCGACCGATTTTCATCGAGATCGCCGCGGGACGGACGGTGGTGGAACGGCGGGAGTTCGCCGACCGCGTCAAGGTTGCGCGCGGGCGACTTCTGACGCTGGCGGACGTGTCGGACATCCGCACGCAGCTCGGCCCGTTCGGGCTGGTGCTGACGATGGAGGAGGCCAGGCGACGGCGCAAGGGCGCCTGACGGGCGGTGCGGCATACATGAGAGAAGCCCTGGAATTGCGGTTCCAAGGCTTCAACTCGGCATCGCCCCAGGGGTGGGAAGGAGCGGGCCAAGGTGTCGGAGCGGTCCCTCCGACCATGCGCCGAACTGACTTCGGCGCGGTGCCAAGTGGGATCAGCAGGCACGAGAGAACGGTAGCGCAGGCGGAGGTAGTGGTCAAGGTGGTCTACGCAACCGGGAAGGGGGAAAGGTGAGTTGGACAGCACTGCTGTGGGCGCTGGACCAAGAGCCGGAAACGGCAACTGACAAGATGGTGTTGGTGGCGCTCGCAAATTTCGTGTCCGAAAAGGACGGGAACTATTGCTACCCTGGGCATGAGGCGCTGGCGGAGCGCGCCCGCTGCTCGGTCGATACGGCGCGCCGGTCGGTCGCTCGCTTGCAGGCGGGCGGATTCCTGCGGATCAAGCGCGAGAAAGCCAAGAACGGGCAGCACCTGCTGGCACGCTATCATCTGGCGTTCCATGTCACCACCCGCGCGCCAGACGGGCGGACGAAAGTCCATGCCGCAAATTGCGGGGTGGACGAATTCGATCCCAGTCCTGAAAGGCCCAGCCATGCGGAAAACGCATGTGATGACGCTTTGGACATTATGGGAACGGAAGTGGAAGACGGCCACCCCGCAGATTGCGGGATGGACACGAAAAACCACCCCGCAAACCACCCCGCAAACCACCCCGCAAATTGCAACCATAATCATAGGAACCTTAAGAACCTAAGAACTCCCCCTTACCCCCTCGAAGGCGAGGGGGAGCGAGCGAGCGATGTTCCGTCTGGCGACGCGGGGAACGCGACCAAGCGGCGCCGTGCCGGGGAGCGGGTGCCCGGTTGGGCGGCGGGCTGGACGCCAGAAGCGATCACGGCCATGGCCGAACTGCGCGGCGCACCGGCCACGCTGCCGGCGGTGCTGCTGTTCGAGAAGCTCGGTGGCACACGGCAGCCTCCGGCCGGCGTCGACGTCGTGGCCTACGTCCGCGAGGTTGCCGCCTTGCTGGCCGATTTCGACGCGCAAGTCGTGGCGGATCTGGCCGCGCACCTCGCCCTGACCCGAAGCGCCCGACTTCCCGGCGTGGCCGACATCCGGAGCGAAGCCGTGAAAATCCGTGGCCGCAACCGCATCCGCCGCACAGGCGGGGTGCCGGAGCGGCCGCAGACCGCCGCTGTCGCCGCCGGCGATCCTGAGCTGATGCGGGCGTGGCCGGAGATCCGGGCGATGCTGGTGGCGCGCCTGGGGCTGGATGTCGTCACGGCCTGGTTCGACGGTCTGGCGTTGCTGTCGCTCGACGCGGGCGGCGAGTTGACCGTGGCCGCCGGCGATAGTTTCCGGGCCCGCTGGCTGCGCGGGCACTACGATGGGGACCTGAAGGCGTGCGCCGCCAGCGTGCTGGGTGCCAGCGGCCGCAGCGTCGCGGGGTGCACGTTCACGGCGGTTTCGCAGCGCGATGGTCTGATCGCGACGGAGGGGCTGTGATGAGCGCGGCGCAACCCATGCTGTTCACCGGCCCGCAACTGCGGTCCGACTGGCCGTGGGGCGATCTCAGGCCTGGCGCCTATGGGATGATCATGGCCGACCCGCCCTGGCGGTTCGAACTGTACTCGGCGAAGGGCGAGGCCAAATCTCCGCAGGCGCAATACGACACCCTGACGCTCGACGAAATCGCCGCCCTGCCGGTGGCGGAGCTCGCCACGCCGGACAGCGTGCTGTGGCTGTGGGCGACGGCGCCGATGCTGCGCGATCAGATGGCGATCGCGGAGGCGTGGGGATTCGAGATCGCGACGACGGGCGTGTGGGTGAAGACCACCCGGCGCGGCAAGATCGCGTTCGGCACGGGCTACGTGCTGCGCAACGCGCACGAGCCGTTCGTGATCGCCACGCGTGGGAGCCCGCGCTGCGCGCGCACGGTGCGCTCCGTCGTCATGGGCGAAGCCCGCGAGCACAGTCGCAAGCCGGACGCCGCATTCACCGCCGCAGAGCAGTTGCTGCCCGGCGTGGCGCGCGTGGAGTTGTTCAGCCGGGAGACGCGGTCGGGCTGGGCCACCTGGGGCAACGAGGCAGGGAAGTTTGGAGAGGCGACGCGGTTGCCGAATGCGCAACCGAAGCGCCAGCAAGCGAGTGGCAACTGAAGGCGCGAGGGAAAAATGAGCAACATCGACGAAGCGACGAAGGGCTATGCCGCCAAGTGGTCGGCGTTGCTCAACACGATCGGCAAGGCGCAGGCCGAGTTGAAGGATCTGAAGCAAGAGGTCAAGGACGAGGGCTACAACGTCAAGGTGCTCGCCCAGATCGTCAAGGAACAACGCAAAGGGGCCAAGCATCAGGAGGCGCAGCTCACGCTCGAATTGGAGCTGACGACGTATCGCGAGGCCGTGGGCCTGCCGACCACGCTGGAGGACGCACAGCAGCGCGTGCGCGAGGAGGCCAGACGCACGCACGCTGACGATGGCGAGGCCGACGCGTTCGGAGAGGATGACACGGTGCAGTTCGGCGACGGCCCGGAGATCCCCGCGCGCGACTTTGCGCGGGCCGCCAAGCGCAAATCGAGGCTCGATGCATGACCACGACGCGCGCCAACCTGCCGACGACGCTGACCGCGGCGCGCCTCGAGAACCGCCCGTGGTACGTGCTGACGGTTCCGGAGGGGCGCGAACTTCGCGCGCGACACGAGGTGCACGCGCTGGGCCATGGCGCCTGGTTGCCAATGGAGATACGGCGGGTGAAGAGCAGCCGCCACACGGGCAGGATGCGCGCGGTTCGCGTGCCTGTCCTGCCCGGGTATCTGTTCGCCGCCGTGGCGCCTGGAACGGATTGGCGCGCGCTGCTCGATATCCGCGTGCCCAGGGTGCGCATCGTCGATGGCGCGATCCGGGACGACGACGGGCAGGCGGCGGAAGATGCGGACCAGCCTGTCATCGCGGGGAAGTGGCTGCGCGTGGTGACGGGGTGGCTGCCAGTGCACAGAGAGCCTGTGGCGGTGCCGCCACGCGAAATGGCGGCGCTGTTCGCCATTCAGGCGCAATGGGACGCCGCTGGAAGCCGGGGTGTGCTGGCGCGAAAGTTTGCCCCCGGCACCAAGCACGAGGTGTCGGCGGGGCCGTTCAAGGACTTCGTGGCGACGTGTGAGGGCATGACGCGCGCTGGGCGCGTGCGGGCCGTGATCACGCTGCTGGGCGGTGTGGTGCGGGCCGAATTCGATCCGGCCATGCTGGAAGAGGCGGACGGCTGAGATGAACAAGGCAATTCTCATCGGCAACGTCGGACGCGACCCGAAAGTGCAGGCAGCGCGGGACGGATCGCGGTTCGCGTCGTTCTCGCTGGCGACGAGCGAGTCATGGCGCGACAAGGCGACGGGCGAGCGCAAGGAACGCACGGACTGGCATAACGTCGTCGTGTGGGGCGAGGGGCTCGTCGGCGTGGTCGAGCAATTCGTGCGGAAGGGCAGCAAGATCTGCGTGGAGGGGCCCGTGCGGACGCGGGAGTACGAGGTCAACGGCGACCGGCGCTGGGCGACGGAGATCGTGCTGCAAGGCGCCAGCGGGCGGTTGGAGCTGCTGGGGAATGCTGGTAATGGCGGCCCGCCGCCGCCGGACAGCGCGCCGGAGGGGTGGTGAGATGGCGCGATTGAAGGCGCTTCGTGGCGGTGATGGTGGCCTTCCTTAATCCCGCGGTGTCATGCAGCCTTTCGGGCTGCGAGTACGGCCTTGGACAGTTCGTGCATCGATTGCAGGTTCATCCAGAACTCTGGCGATGTGCCGAACCGCTCTGCCAGACGCAGCGCCGTGTCGGCCGTCATGCCGCGCCGCCCTGAAATCATCTCAGTGATGCGGTTCGCAGGCACGCCCAACTCGCCGGCGAGTTTGCTCGCGCTCAGTCCGAGGGGCACCAAGAATTCCTCCTTCAGCATCTCGCCTGGGTGCGTGGTGATGCGCGTCGTGCGGCGAATATCGTCGGTGTTTCGGGGCATTTGGTATCATCCCTTGTGATAGTCGGTGATCTCGACATCCTCGGCGCCGCGCTCGGTCCAGCGAAAGCATATGCGCCATTGGTCGTTGATGCGGATCGAGTGCTGTCCGTCCCGGTCGCCGCGCAAGGTTTCCAGCCGGTTTCCAGGCGGGGACCGCAAATCGTCGAGCGTTACAGCGGCGCGCAGGGCGTCGATCTTGCGCAACGCGACGTGTGCTGCGCCTTGCCAGCCACGACGTGTCTTGCCGGTCTCGGCGAAAGCTTTCGTGTCGTCGTCCTTGAAGCTCTGGATCATATGTTATTATGCAATACGTAAGGCGTACGATCAATCGGAGTAGCGACCTTACGTTTCTAGGCGACTGCTCGTGGGGACTATCGGCAAGATTGCGCGCGCTCAAGATTGCGCGCGCTAGAGGGCATGCTGCGCCCTGAAAACGCCAGACTGCGCGATGCCGAGCGGGGTATGTCTGCACTTCGGGACGCCGAGATCAACGCCCGGGATGTGAATTGCGACCGTGCATCTCGGCCTCGCCCTCGGCTGTCAACTCGATGATGAAATTGCGGCCTCGGAAGATGACCCAACCTTGATCGTAGGCGTACCGCATGCCCGGTAAGAAATCGCAGGCGCGCCAGCGGCCACTGTTGAAAGGCAGCGCAAACCATCCAGCCATCGCTGTCTCGCCGGCTTTCAAGCCTCTCTCGCGCATGACAGCCAGCGCGTGCCGCGCGCTCTCCTCTGGCGTCGGCATGGAGCCCTCCTCCCCAAGGTGCCTGAGATGAGGGGCGAGTAGCACTTATGCTGACATTGCAAGTCAAGAACATGCTGAAAATAAGGTTAACAAGGCTCTCGCTGTTCTTTTGCTTGGCCGCCCCATGCAAGTCCATATTTTCAGCGTAGGCGCGCGGATGCGGGTTTCTGCTCAGGTGGCTAAATATTTGGAGGCAACTCGTGCGATTCGGCCTGAACCCCGTCAGGGCCACTTGCCCGCTGGTCTGACCTGACATCGCATCGACGTGAGGAGAGGCGAATGCTTGCTCAGGCTGACTGTGCATTGGCTGTGCTGAGGCTGTTGGCGGTCGACAAGGGCTGTCAGCCGGGAGACGACATCCACAATGCCATCATTCAAAAGTGGGCGGTGGAGGCTGGCCTAACCGAGGCCGCGCTCGATCTGGGCCTGTCCTACGCGGGCGAGATGGGCTGGATCACGACGGGTACCCTGGCAGACACGACGACGGTCACTCAGTCTGGGAGAGACCACGCCAATGGCTAAATCGCCCAGATGCGAGAAGCGTCCAGCCGAGGTGGCCAGTACGGCTGTGAAAGTTGCAAAGATCGCAACTTGCGAAGCGGGAGACAGACCCCGCGACGGTGGAGATGAGCATGCCGGCGTGGCTTCAGGGGCAGGGGGTGGCAAGGCGCGCGCGTGGTCCCTGACGAAAAAGCAGCGGGAGCAGATCGCCCGTGAGGTCGTGCAGTCGAGATGGAGGAACGAGGATTAGGACATTAGCGCTGCGCCTCTCAATCGAGTTCGGATCGAGATTCCTTCGATGGACTTCCAGTGCGCCGCGCGAGCATCTTGTGTTGGAATGAGAGGCGGTGCCATGAATTTTCTTGCGCATGGCGCTCGAATCAGAAACCAAATCTACCCAAGATCGAGGCCGATCCGACGTCACCAACGACTGCCGCGTTGAGTACCGGCAGAGACGCGGCGAGACGCGGGCCTCTCCGGCTGCTCACCGTCGCCACGCGCGACATCGGACCAGAGCGGCACCAACGCCCTTAATATGCCTTTCTGAATTTGCAGCGCGGCCGTCGCCGGCCAAAGCCTTTCGTCGCCGCAGCCAACCGCCATGATCCAAGTCGACATCGACATGCGCGAATTCACGCGGAAGGCGCAGCAAATGGGCGTGTTTGCGACCGATCAGTTGCCATTTGCGATCTCAAAGACCTTGAACGATACGATGTTTGAGGACGCGCGCCCGCAGATCATCGGAGCCACCTGGCGCGGCGCATTCCACGTTCGTCACTCGGGGTTTCCTCGCGCGGCGATCAACGTCGAAAAGGCCAGTAAACGTAAGTTATCCGCTGGGCTGTTCGACGCACTGGGGCGTGGGCATTTGCAGGGGCACGCCCGCGGGGGAACGAAAAACGCAAGAGGCCAACTCGCGATCCCCAATCAGGAGCGGGTGCGCTTGCACGCGAGGGGCAAAACGCCGAAGCCCAGAGCGCTGGACGCACGCATTCCACCCCGTGCACTGCGCGTCCTACCTGGCCGTGGCATCTTCGAGGGGCGTGGCGGGCGTCTGCGGGCGTGGTTCTGGTTCAAACCATCGGCTCGCTTGGATCAACGCTTCCGGTTCTACGAGGACTTTCGGCGGGTGGCCGTGTCGGGATGCGCTTCCAGATTCCCTGCCAACCTGCAGCGCGCTGTAGCGACCGCGTTCAGGTAGGACACCACAAGCGTGCATGTCGCCATGGGGTACCCCCTTAGGTTCTTCCCGGCCGCCCATGGCAGGGTGACGCGCGACCCCGGAAGGTCGCTAGCCATAGAAATTTTCGGGGGGGATTCCGCCACATGGCAACGCAGGCCGAGTGCGCAGACTGGCTCGACATGAGCGTGCGCAGATTTCGGGAGCTGATTGACGAAGGCGTGATCGATCGGGCCGAGAAAGGCGACTACGACCTGAAAGCGACGATCCGGCAGTACGTGCAGAACATCCGAGAGGTTGCCGCTGGTCGGTCCGGCGAAGAAACGGTTGGCAAGATGGCCGACGAAGCCCGGAAGATGAAGGCGCAGGCGGATAAGGCCGAACTGGAAGTGGCGCAGATCCGCGGCGAACTCATCCCGGCGGATCAGATCGCGGACGTGATGCACGCGGCCGTCCAAACCATGAAGACACGCCTAACCGCCATTCCCGCGAAGTGCGCGCCATTGGTCGGTGCCCGCGACGTGGCGGTTGCAGAGAGGGTCATCCGTGAGCAGGTCCACGCGGCGCTCACCGAGATCGCGCAGTGCGAAATCATCGGAACCGCAGAAGCGGCTTAGCCTGAACCTCGGACCAGCGCACCCGGCTCTGGTCAATGTTGTCCGCGACGGCTTCGCTTTGTGCGCGCCGCCGCCAAATCTGACCGTGAGCCAGTGGTCGGACCGCTATCGCGTGTTGTCGCCTGAGGATAGCTCGGAGCCCGGACAGTGGCGAACGGCGCGCATGATGCCCATGCGCGGGATCATGGACGCCTTCAACGAGGCGCAGACGCGGGAGATCGTGGTCAAGAAGGGGACGCAGGTCGGTTATACGGCGGCATTGCTCAACATCGTCGGCTACTGCATGGACGTCGAGCCATGCCCGATGCTGTTTCTGCTGCCGACCGAGGCGATGGCCGAGGAGGTGTCGAAGAACCGCTTGGCGCCGATGCTGCGTGACACGCCGCGTCTGCGGGGCAAGGTCCGCGATCCGCGTTCCAGAGACAGCGGCAATACGGTTCTCAGCAAGTCGTTCCCCGGCGGCCGTTTGGCTCTCGTTGGCGCCAATGCTCCCGCCCAGCTCGCGTCGCGTCCGATCCGCGTCGTGATTGACGACGAGGTGGACAGGTTTCCGGTCTCGGCCGGCACCGAAGGCGATCCGATGAAGTTGGCGGCTAAGCGCCAGACGTGGTTCTGGAACCGCAAGACGATCAAAGGCTCGTCACCGACCATCAAGGGGGTGTCGGTGATCGACCGAGACTATGCCGCCAGCGACAAACGCGAATATCGTGTGCCATGCCCCGACTGCGGACACGCCCAGACGCTCCGGTGGGAGCAAGTGCAGTGGGACAAGGTTGGCGAGGGCAAGAACAAGGTCCACAAGCCAGGGACGGCGCATTACGTGTGCGGGGCGTGCGGCACGCTCTGGGATGACGCGACCCGCTGGGCCGCGATTACCCATGCCGAGGAGCGCGGCGGCGGATGGGTGGCGACGGCGCCGTTTCGTGGCATCGCTGGCTTCCATCTCCCGCAGTTCTGCTCGACGGCCGTGACACTCGAGGAAATCGTCACGGAGTTTCTGACGGCCATGGGGCGCCTTCCGGGGACGTCCTACGACACGGAACTGCTGAAGGTCTGGACCAACACGGTTCTCGCCGAGGTCTGGGAGGACCAAGGCGAGTCAGTGGACGACAAGAGCCTGGCGGCGCGCGGCGAATTGTACGGCCCAGACGATCTGCCGGAGCGTGTGTTGCTGGTGACGGCTGGCGTTGACACGCAAGGCGATCGTCTCGAGGTGCAATTCATCGGTTGGGGAGCTGGGGAGGAAAGCTGGCCGTTCCAGTACACTGTCCTTCACGGAGACCCGGCGCAACGCGCGGTGTGGGACGATCTCGACCGGTTGCTGCTGTCACGGTTCCAGACACGATCCGGCCGTCTCCTGCGATGCCGGGCCGCCTGTATCGACAGCGGCGGCCACCACGCCAACCAGGTACACGCCTTCTGCGCGGGTAAGCGCTCGCGCAAAATCTTCCCGATCATCGGCCGGTCTGGCCCGCATCAGATCTGGCCGGCACGCGGGTCCAAGACGAAGAACAAGAAAACCGTGTTCCTCGTCGGCGTGGATACGGCCAAAGACGCCATTTACGGACGCTTGAAGGGGATCAAGCCAAAAACAGACGTCGACGAACCAAACCCCGGCTTCGTGCATTTCCCGGCTGTCACCGAGGACAACTCATCCTTCGACGCGGAGTATTTCGCGCAGCTCACGGCCGAGCGCGTGGAGACGCGCAAGAAGAACGGGCGCCCCTACCGCGTGTGGGTGCCCACGCGCGAGCGAAACGAGGCGCTGGATACGTTCGTTTATGCCCTGGCAGCTCGCATGGCCGCGCATGTGCGTCTCAAGGCCGCCGATGCCGCAGAGCACGCCGAGGAGGCCGTCGGGCCCACCGCTGACATCGATGTCGGCACGCCGCCGGATGCGCCATCTCTGATCGCGCGTCCGCCGCCGCTTGCCACACGCCCACAGCCAGCCCGCCGCTCATCCAGCTGGCTCGGAACGCGCGGACGATCCTGGCTCCGATAGAGCCAGCAGAAAGGCCGACTAACGTGGCTTTCACCCAAGACCAGCTCGATGCGCTCGACGAAGCTATCGCCTCGGGCACGCGCGAGGTCTGGTACGACCAACACAAGGTCCAGTTCCGCTCGCTCGAGGAGATGATGGCCTTGCGGCGCATGATGGCTGACGACATCGCTCGCGCCGGAACCCCAAAGCGTCGCCGTCGCGTGGCGCGCTACAACAGCGGATTCTGATCATGGCTGGAAAGCAACGTATGGCGCGGCCGTCGCTCGCCGACCGCGTGCGCGAATGGTGGCGGCCTGGCTCGACGCTCGCCGCGCGTCTCGGTGCGCGCCACGGAGCCGCCATCCGCGAGGCGAAAGCGCATTACGACGCGGCAAAGCAGGCCCGCAGATCGCAACACTGGCGCATCGCCGGAGAGGATGGCAACGCGGCGACGCGCGGCAATCTCGCGCCGATGCGGTCGATCGCGCGAGATCTTGTGCGCAACAATGCGCACGCGCGCCGAGCCGTGGACGCGATCGTGGCCAACACCATCGGCGAGGGCATCCTGCCTCAGGTGAAGGGCGTAGAGCGATCTCGACAGCAGAAGATCGAGAAGTTGATCCGCCGTCATACGGCGACGCCGCGCATCGACGCGGACGGTCTGCACAACCTCGCGGGCTTGCAGGCCCTCGTCATGCGCACGGTGGCCGTCTCGGGCGAATGCATCGTGCGCCGCCGTTGGCGCCGACCGGAAGACAAGCTGCCGCTCCCGTTCCAGCTCCAAGTGCTGGAACCCGACTACATCGATCACACGCGGGATGGGCCGCAGCCAAACGGCAACATGGCCGTGCAGGGCGTCGAATTCGACAAGATCGGGCGTCGGGTCGCCTACTGGCTGTTCACCGAACATCCCGGTTCGTCGATGACGCTGACGTTGCCGGAATCGAAGCGCGTTCCCGCCGAGGATATCGCGCACGTGTTCTTCGCCGATCGTCCCGGCCAGGCGCGCGGTGTGACCTGGTTCGCGCCGGTTGTCCGGAAAATGCGGGATTTTGCGGACTATGGCGATGCGCAACTCGTCCGGCAGAAGATCGCGGCCTGTTTCGCGGCGTTCGTGACCGGCGATCCCGACACGTTGGACGAGATCACGGGGGAGGAGAGCGCGACCGGCCGTCCTCTCGAGGCGTTCGAACCGGGGATGATCGAGTATCTGGAACCGGGCCAGAGCGTCGAGTTCGCAAATCCGCCTAAGGTCGACGATTACGAGGGGTTCCAGACCGCGACGCTGCACGAGATCGCGGCTGGGCTCAACATTCCCTACACGGTCCTGACAGGCAATCTGCGGCAGGTGAACTTTTCGAGCGGTCGCATGGGCTGGCTCGAGTTCGGTCGCATGATCGACCAGTGGCGTACGCTGATGCTCGACCCGATGCTCTTGTTTCGTGTGTCGGAATGGATGTCTGAGGCCCTGCTCGTGGGGCGCGGCATCGGCGGTGGTGACATGGAAATCGAATGGATCGCGCCGCGGCGAGAGATGATCGACCCGGATGTCGAGATCCGAGCGGCTCGTGACGCGGTGCGCGCCGGATTTTCCTCTCGCTCATACGAGCAGCGCCGCTTCGGCTTCGATCCCGAAGACCTCGAAGACGAGATCGCCGCCGACAATGCGCGCGCCGATGCTCGCGATATGGTGTTCGACAGCGACCCGCGCCGAACGGCCGCGCAGGGCACGGCGCAGCCCGTGCAATCCGATCCGCAGGATCAGTCCGAACCGCCCGCCCGCAAGCGCAGCACCACAAGCAACGAGGCCCCCGCATGGCATTGATCACGCTCTCGCCAGAGGCCAAGGCGCCACAACAGCCGAAGCCCACGTCCGCGCCAGGTCTCGATTTGCAGAAGTCGCAGGACAAGCTGATCGTCGATGGCGAACTCGTGCTCTACGGGACGGTCGGCGCGTCCTGGTGGGATGGCGAGAACGCGTTCAGCGCCAAGGAAGTCATCGAAGCCTTAGCCGGTCTCAAGGGCGACATCACGGTCCGGATCAACTCCGGCGGCGGCAGTGCGTGGGATGGCATCGCGATCCATAACGCGCTCAAGGCACACAAGGGGCGCGTCACGATCAAGGTGGACGGCGTTGCGGCCAGCGCCGCCAGCGTCATCCTGATGGCGGGCGACGAGATCGTCTGTCCCGGCAACGCGTCGATCATGGTTCACAACGCCGCGACGTATGCATTTGGCAACAAGGCGGACATCGAGAAGACGCGGGCCATGCTCGCAAAACTCGATGGCCAGATGGCGGAGCTCTATGCCGACCGCACGGGGCTGAAGCCAGCCGCCATCGCCGACATGATGGATGCGGAGACCTGGATGACCGGCGCGGAGGCGGTTGCCCAAGGGTTTGCGGACAAGACCACCACGGATGACGCAGCCGCCCCCGCAGCGTTCGCCTATGCCACCTATCGCCATGCGCCAGACTCGTTGGCTCGGGCTTCCCTTCCCGTGCCCGGACGCGCGCTCGTCGCGCCAGCCGCGCCGCAATCCAGTGTCGCGTCCCCCAAAGCCGAGGCAGCCGCCCCGGTCTCTACAACCCGTGAGGACAACCCCATGCCCACCACGACCCCGGCGGCCGTTACTCCGGCTGCCACTGCGCCCACGCTCGACGCTGCGACGATCGCTGCCGATGCCACCAAAGCCGAGCGCGCCCGCTCCAGCGGCATTCGCGCGGCTGTCGCCGCCGCGAAGCTTGGCGAGGCGTTTGCCAACAAACTCATTGACGCAGGCACGTCGCTCGATGACGCGCGCGCCCAGATTATCGACGCGCTAGCTGCCGCCGATAGCCATGAGACCCGCAACGCCGTTCGCGCCGACGTCATCGATGACAGCCGCGATCGCGCACGTGCTGGCATTGCGTCCGCGCTAATGAACCGCTCCGGTCTCGGTGGCGAACGTAACGAATTCTCCGGGCTGACCCTGCGTGAAATTGCACGCGTGTGCCTGGAGGGCCAGGGGATCAAGGCGAGTGGCGTGGACCCCATGCGCATGATCGGCCTGGCGTTCAACCCGCGTATGTCCGGCGGGATGCACTCGACGAGCGATTTCACGCACATCCTCGAGGCCGTCGCCAACAAGTCGATGCTGAAAGGCTACGAGGAGGCCGGCGAAACCTTCGATGTCTGGACCGCCACGGGCTCTCTCTCCGACTTCAAGGCGACCAAGCGTGTCGATCTTGGATTATTCCCCTCGCTGTCGCAGGTCCAGGAGGGGGCCGAGTACAGCTACGCCACCATCGGCGATCGCGGCGAGAGCGTGATCCTGGCCACCTACGGCAAAATGTTCTCGATTACGCGCCAGGCGATCATCAACGACGATATGTCGTTCTTCACGCGCGTCCCCCAGCGTATGGGCCGCGCCGCGCGCCGCACCATTGGCGACATGGTCTATGCTGTGCTGACCAGCAACCAGATCATGTCCGACGCCAAGGCGCTCTTCCACGCGGATCACGGCAACCTGCTGACGGCCGCCGCTCCGACGGTCGTATCCGTCGGGGCCGCGCGCGCCGCGATGGCGCGCCAGACCGACGTCGACGGTATCGCGACCGCGCTCAATCTGAGGCCGAAGTTCTGGCTGGGACCGGTGGAGCTCGAGGACACCATCAACGTACTGATGACGTCTGAGTTCGATCCATCGAAGTCTCAACGGACGCCAAATCCGGTGCGTGGCATGCTGCAGGTGGTGTCGGACGCCCGCCTCTCTGTCAATTCTACAACGGCGTGGTATCTCGCCGCCGATCCGAACATGCACGACACGATCGAAGTGTCCTACCTCAATGGCAATCAGACCCCGTACCTGGAGAGCAAGGACGGCTGGTCGGTCGATGGCGTCGAGATGAAGGTGCGCATCGACGCCGGGGTGAAGGCGCTCGACTTCCGAGGCCTCTCGAAGAACCCAGGCGCGTAACTCCGACGCGACAGCGTGAGAGTTCCAATACCGCCACTGAAACAGGACCAAGACCATGAAGAATTTCATTGCGAAGGGCGACGTTGTCGTCCTGGCCGCGCCGACGGGCGGTGTCACGTCGGGACAGGCCGTGAAAGTGGGCGAACTCTTCGGTATCGCCCAGGTGTCAGCCGCCGAAGGCGCCGACGTGCCGATCGTCCTCGAGGGGGTCTACGATCTGCCCAAGACCAGTGCCCAGGCGTGGGCTGTCGGTGCCCGCATCTACTGGGATGCGACGAACGGCGAGTGCACGACGACGTCCACCAGCAACAAGCTGATCGGCGCCGCCGTGCTCGCTGCGGCAAATCCGTCGAATACCGGCCGCGTTCTCCTGAACAAGAGCATTTGATCGTCCGCGGCTCCGTGCACGATCTGTCTCGGTGCGGGCCGCAGAGCCTCCGCCGGTTGCCTTGCAGTGGTTGCGTCGTTGCGGAACCTTTCCCCGCAACGACGTGGCGAGCGAAAGAGCAGGGAAAATGGCGATCAACTTCTCGCGTCTGGTGATCGGGCCGTGCGTCGCCGTCTTCGGGCAGGCTGTCAGTTACACGCCCGTGGTGTCCGATCCCGGCGGGACAGCCTTCCAGGTGCGCGGCATCTTCAAGGCCGAGCACCATGCCATCAGTCCGGACTATCGTGGCGATGGCGACCAGTTCGCGGCCATGGCCGTGTCGACGCAAGGTCCAGTGCTTGCCGTTCGGCTGTGCGATCTTCCGCACGCCCCGCGGGCAGGGGACCAGGTCGACGTCTCCGGCGCCTCCTACCAGGTGTGGGACGTCATGTTCGATGGTGAGGGCAAAGCCGATCTTGCTCTGCGGACGCTCTGATGCAGATCCACGCCACGCTCGTTACCGGCACCGCATCGCGCCTGGTTGCCGCTGGCGTGTTGGGCGGCAACGTCGCGACCGACCGCACACAGCCAGCCGCAGACACGGATCTGCCCGTGGCCATCGTCCATGTGATGGGGGACGTCGCCACTGCCATCGGCAACGCGCGCCATGGCATCCCGAAATTCGACCATCAGACCACGCTCGCCGTCGATCTCTATGTGCGCGACACGGCGGGGGCCTCCGCCAAAGCCCAGATCTATGCGGCCGCCGAAAGTGTCTGGCAGGCGCTTCTGGCTGACGAAACCTGGCTCGCACTCGCTGGCGGTATCGCCGTTCAGCGGATCACGCAGATGGACATCCTGCCGGACGAGGGCGCCTATGTGGTGTCTGGACGGCGCATCGAAATCGTCGTGTTGCACGAGACCGTGTGGCAGCCGGCGTTCTCCGAGGATCTCGCTACCGTTTCGATCGGCGTCGACATGAATTCCGGCGACGCCGCCCCATCGATCACGGCGGCCGTGACAGTGCCCACCGCGTAAGCCCCCTATCAATCCGACGAGGACTCCCAATGCGGATCTATGTGACGCCGAGGGCCGGACTTCTGGTCCGCGACCCGAGCGCGCCCGCGCGTGGCTACCTGCCCGCCGGCGGCGCGTGGAGAGAGGATGGCCAATCCTGGCGGCGTCTCGCCGCTGTTGGCGACGTCATCATCAGCACGGACGGCCAAGTTGGCGCCGATGCTCTGAAGGCAAAGAAGTAAGGAGCGCGCCCCATGTCCATATCGTTCAACAACATCTCGCCGGCGCTGCGCTTGCCGCTGTTCTGGGCCGAGGTCGATCCGAGCCAGGCCGGGACATTCCAGAACTATCAGCGTGCGCTCGTCATCGGCTACCGCGCGTCGAGCGCGCCGCAGGCCGCCGATACATTCGAGCGCATATCCTCGCGCGACCAATCGCGCATCCGTCACGGACGTGGCTCTCAGCTCGCCCAAATGATGGAGGCCTGGTTCCGCAACAACGGCTTCGACGAAGTATGGGCCGCCGCCATCGACGCGCCGTCCTCTGGGACAGCCGCGACTGGGACCATCGCGGTCTCTGGCACGGCGACTGCCTCTGGCATCGTGACGCTCTACATCGGCGGGCGCCGCGTGGCGGCGAATGTCACGGTTGGGGATGCCGCCGCCGATGTCGCGGCCGCGATCAAGACCGCCTGCGATGCGATGCCGGACTTGGCTGTGGTGGCGACGGTCTCGACCACGACGGTGACGCTGACGGCGAACCACAAGGGAACAGACGGGAATTTCATCGACGTGCGTGCCAACTACCTGGGCGCGCTTGGTGGGGAGGTCACCCCTGACGGTGTCACGCTGACGCTTACGCCCATGTCGGGTGGCGCCGGTACGCCCGACATCTCGGCGCTGCTCGCGGCACTCGGCGATCAGGAATTCGACACAGTGGTGATGCCATGGACGGACACCACGACGCTCAACGCCATCGATGAGGAATGGAACCACGTCGGCGACACCGGTCGCTGGTCGTGGATGCGCCAGATCTACGGACACGTCTACACCGCGAAGGACGGCACGGTCGGCGCGTTGCAGACCTTCGGGGCGGCTCGCAACGGCGCGCACGTCACATGCTTCGGCTACAATGGCAGCCCGACCCCCCATTGGGAGCGCGCCGCGATGTATGGCGCGCAGGCGCACCGTCATCTGATGGCGGATCCCGCCCGCCCGCTCCACACGCTGCCGCTGGTTGGCATGCTGCCGGCCATAGCAGCGTCCCGCTTCACCAAGAGCGAGAAGAACTCGCTCGCCTGGGACGGCATCTCCGTGTGCAAGGAGGCGGACGACGGGACTTGCCAGATCGAGACGTCCAGCACGATGTACCAGAAGAACACGCACGGTCTCGACGACAACGCGTTCCTCAAGGTGCAAACGCTGGCGACGCTGGCCTACGTGCTGCGCTCGCTGCGTTACCGGATCGTGCAGAAGTTCCCGCGTCACAAGCTCGCTAACGACGGCACCCGTTTCGGGCCTGGTCAGGCCATCGTGACTCCGAACATCGCCAAGGCCGAGATCGTCTCGCACTACCGCGATTTGGAATGGCGCGGCCTTGTCGAGAATGCGTCGCAGTTCAAGGCGCACCTCATCGTGGAGCGCAATGCCGACGATCCCAATCGCCTCGACGTGCTCTACCCACCCGACCTCGTCAACCAGCTCGACGTGTTCGCGGTGCTGGCGCAGTTCCGCCTGCAATACCCGGCCGAGCTGCCGGAGCAGGCCCTCCCGATCGCGTGATCGAGAGGTCTCGTCAAACACCAGAGCAGCCGGCGTGATGCGCCGGTTGCCGCGTTGGCAATCGAAGGCGCAAAGGAACATCACTCATGGCACAGAACCGCATCGCGGGCGTGGCCTACGTCAAATACGACGGCAAGCAGCTGCCGATCCGCGGCAAGTGGCAGGTCGGGTTCAATCAGATCAAGCGCGAGGGGATCGCCGGCCAGGACGGCGTGCACGGCTATAAGGAGATGCCGCAGGTGCCCAGTCTGGAGGGCGACGTCTCAACGACCGATGATTTGTCCGTCGAGGATCTCGTGGGCATCACGGGCGCGACGGTCACCCTCGAGCACGCGAACGGCAAGGTCTACGTGCTGCGTGAGGCCTGGACCGCCAACGCCTACGACATCGACACCGAGGAAGGGTCCATCAAGGTGCGGTTCGAAGGCCTTTCGATCGACGAAGTGGCGTGACGTCCGGGACGACGGCTGCCAACCGTTCGCGGCTTGGTACCCGTCGTGTCTATACCGCAGCGCATTTGCTCGGGCGATCGAGAGCACCCGAGCGCATCCGGGGGGATGACACATGAGCGATTTCAACGACCGTATGGTGCGCAGGCTGGGCGGCGAAGGCTATGTGCCGCCGCCCGTGCGCGAGCCGGGGGCGAGGCCCACCATGCGGCCCGCACCCGATGGGACTTCCAGCCCTTCGGTGGCGGGGCATGGCGCCGGCCATGACGGGTATGGCTACATCAATCCTCCGGAGCCGCCCCCAGCGTTGGCGGCGCCAGACCGTGACCCCAACACGGTCGCGTTCTCTCGGGCCTATCAGGCGCATGGAGAGGACGTGCGGCGCGTGCGCTTTCGCAAACCGGTGACACGCGACATCAAGCAGGCCGGTAACCCGATCAAGGCTGTGGTGGGTACGGATGGCCGCCTCGCTGACCTCGAGATCAAATGGGATGTCGTCGCCAAGTATGTGGTGATGCTGTCCGACCCGCCGCTGCCACCGTCGACGGTCGATAGCCTCGAGTACGAGGATCTCGACGCTTGTGCCGGGGTGATCGCGGGTTTTTTCGTGAAAACGGCCTGATCGGTGACGGCGGGGACGATCCCGTTCTCGCCGCCTACTGGCTGGCCCACACCTACCATCAGCATCCCGACGCGTTTCTCTCTTGCTCGCCTGAAGATCTGTCCCGGCACATCACGGAGACGACGCGCATGTTGAAAGCGATCGCCGACGCGCAGAAAGGCACTGGCTGATGGCTGGACCGCTCGATCTACGCGGTCGCGTCGTCATCACCGATGGCGCCACCGGAACACTCAACCGCATCAAGGCCAGTCTCGATGGCGTTGGTCAGGCGTCGCGCCGGCTGACGACGGGGCAATATCTCAGCAATATCGCGCATTCCGTGCGTACGGGCGCGCAGCGCCTGCACCAGGGGTCTGTTCAACTGTCCGGTGCCGCAGCGACCGTCGGCGTCGGGCTGGGCGGCATCATCGCATCGACAAAGGACTTCAACGAAAGCAAGTTCGGTTACGGCTTTGCCCGGCTCACCGACTACCTCAAGAACGGCAAGCTGGAGGTGGCCTCGTGGAAGAAGGACATGGACCAAACCGCGCGATGGGCCCGGGATGCGGCCAAGTCCTACGGGACGACGGCCGATATCGCCATGAAGGCGCGCGAGGAGGTCGAGAAGGTAGGCTTCAAGGGCAAGAACGCGGAGTCGCTGTTCGGGGCGGCGCTCGGTCTGCATCTGTCCGAGCCCAAGGCGCTCGAGTCCGGCGCCGCGGTCAAATACCTGAACGCGGTCTACAGGGCCTACGCTGATCAGCGCGACGAATTGGCCAAGAAAATCGGTGCCGATGCGAAGGACCCGGCCTTCATCCAATCCTATCTCAAGGGGCTCGCCGCGAAGTCCGCCGTCGCTGGCGCGGAGTCCGCGCTTGGTCCCGCGGACGTCGTGGCGGGTATGCGCCAGTACGCGCCGCAATGGGCGGCGATGGGTATTCCCTTCGAGTTCGCTCTGGCCGCGCTCGCACACGGTTCAAATTTCGGGTTCGGCGCGTCGGAGCTTGGCACGGCCTATAAGTCGAAGATCAACAAGATCATCATGCCGACGGCGGGTGGCCTCGGCATCCTCAACAACCTTCAAATTGATCGCGCGCGCTTCTTCAAGGCCGGAGCCGTCGAGCCTGGAAAGGCGGCGACGGCGATCAACAGCTTGTTGTCTGGATCTGTCTACGCCGGCAAAGGGGGTGCAAAGAACAAGGCCGCCATCCGCGCCATGCTCGACGAGGCCTACAAGACGGGCAGCACCACATCGCCGGAGTTCCAGGAGGCCTTGACCAATCGCGTCGCGGGTATGCTCGGCAAGCCGTGGGCCGGTCGCATTCAGGAAATCCAGCAGGCTGTTGCGAATGCGACGCTGAACGCCTCTGGAGACGTGGATCTGCCGGGGTTCATCAAGGCATTGCGCGATGCCGGCGCCACGGTCGGCCAGATCGCGACCATTTTCGAGGGGCGGCACATCGCGCGCAACATGCCTCTGTTCAAGTTCTATGAAGATTTGATCGCGCTCTACGACAAGCTGAAGGCCGTCGATGGGACCGTGATGGACGCCGTCGTGGAGGGGCGCAAGAACACCGAGGCCGGTACGACGGACCAACTGCTCGGCGCATGGAAAGAGCTGATGCTCGCCATGCAGGACACGGGCGTCATCGAGACAGCTAAGACTGCGCTGATCCGTCTCGCCGAGGCGTTGCGTGCGTTGCCGTCGGATGTGGTGAAATGGGGAACGGGGCTGACGATCGTCGCGGGCGGAATCGCGGCCGTTGGCGCTGTTCTGGGGGCCACGCTGCCTTTATTCCGCGCTGCCGGGTTGCTGACGACAGCGGCTGCCACCGGTGCAGTGTCTGCCGGTGCGGCCGTGGCCGGATCGTCCGTTGTAGCTGGTGCCGCCGCCCGGCTCGGGCTGCTTTTTGTGCCTGGAATCGGGCTTGTAACGGTCATGGCCGGGGCGGGTGGGCTCGAAGCCTACAACGAATACCAGAAAGGGGGATCTTGGTGGGATGTCACCAAGGGGTTCGTGAGCGGGGCCTCTGGATGGGCCTACCTACAACGTTGGTTGGCGGGCGAACAGGAGCAAGCGCCGCAGCCGCCTCAACCCGGTCAGCAGTCCCGGCCGCCCGAAGGCATGCCTGCGATCTGGAATTCCGTCCTTCCATCCAATGGACCGACCGACGCGCAATCGACGTTGGATAAGATCCGCAGCGTCTACACTACCGTCGACCTGTCGTCCGAGGGGCAGCGGGTCATGGAGACGTTTGCCGCTGGCATTCGCGCAGGTGGACAGGACGCGATCAATGCGGCCCAACTCGTTGCCGCTGGCGTGCGCGAGGCGGCTTGGCGGTCTGTTCCGCTGAACACCGGACCTGCCATGCGCGGCGCGCAGTGAGGCGGCCATGACCTGGCGCGACAATCTCCGACCCGCCTCGTTTCGCGGCGTGCAGTTCCACGTCGACGATCGAAAGCTGGACAGCGGCCGGCGCCTCGTGGTGCACGAGTTCCCGAAGCGGAACACGCCCTACCCCGAGGATATGGGCAAGCGGTCGCGCCGATATCACGTCGAGGCGTACCTCGTCGGCGACGATTACATGAGCCGCCGCGACGCGCTGGTCGCCGCCTGCGAGAGATCCGGGGCTGGGCAGTACCGCGACCACTGGGGACGATCGCAGTCGGTCGTCTGCGAGAAGGTGACGCTGCTCGAGACCCGCCAGGACGGGCGTTACTGCCGGGTCTCGATGGAGTTCGTCGAAGCCGGGGCGGGCGCGCTCCCGGTGGGCATCGCGGCGACGGCCGCGCAACTCGCCACCGCCGCCGGTGGGCTGTCATCCGCAGCGCTCGCGGCATTCCGGGAACGCTACCAGCCATGAGCACGCCGGATTACGTGTTGGGCGCGACCGCGCGTATCCTCGGCGACGTGCTGCCGCTCTACCGGCGCACGCCTGGCGGTGTCGCCGACGGGGCCGCCTACTCGACCTATCGCCGCATCATCGACAGGGTGCTCGCCGACACACGCGCTGCCGCACGGTCCGCGACGCTCGCCGATGATCTCGCCGCCATCGCGTCCGGTTACCGCCTGGCGGCGGCCGATATGCGGGCGGTGATCGCCGGATTCGATCGGGTCATCGTGGCTGCGCGGGCTGTCGTGCCTGTGACGGCGCGCTCGGCCACGCTGGCCCAGCAGCGCGCCAACGAGATCGCGCTCGCCGGCTTCATCGAATGCCTCGCGCTCGCCGAGCAAGCGCAGGCCGTGGCCGTTCTCGTGCTGCGCAGCCATGACGAGGCGGCGCGGTATCGGGCGGCGCTGGTGCGCTCCTACGATCTGGCGGTCGATAGGGCCTCCGACCGTGGCGATGCGGCCGAGTTGCGCACACTGCGCGAGACTCTGGGCAAGTTGGCGCGCGACCTGATCGAGCGCGGCCGGCCGCTGGCCCGGATCGTCGCCTACGAAACGGCCGTGCCGTTGCCCGCCGTGGTGATCGCGCACCGGCTCTATCAGGACGCCGCCAGGGCCGATGAATTGATCGACGAGAATTCCGGCACGGATCATCCCGCGTTCCTGCCCATGGCCGGGAGGGCCTACTCGCGATGATGCATGGACCTGGTATCGTCACGCTCCTCGATAACGGCATGCTCTACGAGGGTTGGGAGTCCGTGCAGATTACGCGCTCGGTCAAACAGATGGCCGGGCAGTTCTCGCTGAAGGTAAGTGAGCGGTGGACCGGCGGCGCGGATGGGCCGGCCTCTTTGCTCGGATGGCGGATCCGACCAGGAGATGCCTGCGTCGTCGCCTACGACGGACTTCCGGTGGTCACCGGCTACGTCGATGCCTATAACCCGAAGTACAGCGCCACCAGCCACGAGGTGATGATCCAGGGGCGCTCGAAAACCGGTGATCTCTGCGACTGCTCGGCGGAGGCCGATGTGCCGACGGGGGAGCAGCGCGACGTGACGCTCGACCAAGTGGCGCGCAAGGTGGCCAGCAAATACGGCATCGGCGTCAAAGTGAGGGCCGACACGCGGGAGAAATTCGATGTGGTGCGCGTGCAGCCGGGCGAGACGGTGCACGAACTGCTCGAGCGTTATGCGCGGCCGGGCTCGGTGGCGCTCACCGACGACGAACAGGGCAACCTCGTCTTGTTGCATGTCGAGGACGCCAGTGGTCCAGCGCTGATCGAAGGCGTCAACATCTTGGAGGCCTCGGCGGTCCTGCGCGCGGACAACCGATATCGCGACTACGAGGTGAAGGGGCAGGACCATGGGACCAACGGAGAGTACGGCCGTCCCGTGGCGCAGCGCTCGGCCAAGGCGCAGGACGGCGCGGTGAAGCGGCACAGGCCGTTCCGCATGCTCAACGAGACCAAGACCGGCCGTCAGCACTCCAAGAGCCGTGCGGCCTGGGAAGCCTCGGCCAGGGCCGGAGAGTCGGTCCGGGTCGAAGTCAAGGTGGTTGGGTGGACGAGCGCGCCGGGTAAGCTCTGGACGCCCGGTGAAACGGCAACCGTCGTGTCACCTATGCTGGCGCTCGAGCGGTCGCTGGCGATCGAGACGGTGCGGTTCAGCCAGGACCAATCCGGCACGATCGCGACACTGTCGCTGGTGCCGCCGGAGGCCCTGAACCCGAAATCTGGCGGTGGGGCGAAGGGTGGCAAATCGGACGGGCAGTGGACGGCGACGAAGCCTGCCGCCGCGCCCGTGGTGACGAACCCAATGCCCGGCATCCTGGTGCAGCGATGAACGAGAATTTCGCGCGCGTCGACGTGCGCATGCTGCAGCGGCGCGTGCAGGCCATGATCCAGCGCGGCACGGTGTCGTCCGTGGACGACGCCATGAAGATGCAGCTGCTCGGGCTCGACATGCATGCTGGTTTCGCGCCAACGAAGGTCGAACATTGGCATCCCTACGGCATGACTCACGTGCCGCATGCCGGAGCCGAGGTGATCTCGCTCGCGCTCGGCGGCAATCAGGATCACCAGGTCATCATCGCCACGGCGGATCGCCGGTATCGTCTGGTGGGGCTGGCCGGTGGCGAGGTCGCGTTCCACGATGATCAGGGTCAGAAGGTGCACTTCAAGCGTGGCGAGCTTCTGGTGGAGTCCTCGAAACCCGTAACCATCAAATCCGAGGGCAGTGTCACCATCACCGCGCCGACGGTCGTGATCAACGGCAACATCCAGCACACCGGAAACATGAACACGAGCGGCGTCCACGTCGATAGCAACGGGGTTCACGTCTGATGGCCGACGTTCGCGTTGTCTGGGACGCGCAAGCGCTGGCGGGCGACTGGTTGCTGACGGGTCGCTTGCTCGATACCTCGCGCGAGCTCGTCACCGCCGTGGCCGTATCTCTGTTCACGCATCGCACGGCCGAGGCCGACGATCCGTTGCCGCATTTCGCGGCGGACCGTCGGGGGTGGTGGGGCGATCTCGACGCGGCGGAAATCCGCGGCGGTACACCGATCGGGTCGCGGCTTTGGCTGCTGTCACGTGAGAAGCAGACCGAGCAGACGCGTCTGCGCGCGGACGAGTACATCCGCGAAGCGCTGGCATGGATGACCGAGACAGGACTGGCCGAGAGTGTCGACGTATCGGTGGCCTGGTTCGCGTCCGAGCGTCTGGGGGCCGAGATCACGATCATGCGCGGGCCGGCGGGATCGGTGGCCGTGCGCTTCGAGAAACTGTGGGATGAGGTGATCTGATGGCCTGGCCGATCCTGTCGCGTCGCGAGCGCCGGCAACAGGTGCGCGACGACATCGCCGCGCATCTGCCAGGTGCCGACGCCACCGTGCCCAACAGTGTGCTCGCCGTGCTTGCCGACGCGATGGCCAGCCTGACGCACGACAACGACCTGCATCTCGACTGGCTCGCCCGGATGATGATGCCGGACACGGCGGAGGGCGAGTTCGCGGAGCGGTGGGGCAACATCTGGTTGCCAGACGGACGCAAGGCCGCGAGCTTCGCCGTCGGGCAGATCACCGTGACGGGATCGTCCGGGGCCAGTGTGCCCGCGGGCGCTGAATTGACGGCGACCTTGGTCGATGCCACGGGGGCTGCCAGCACCGTAACCTACACGGTCACCACTGGCGTGACGCTCGCGGGCGCGAGCGGCGTCGCCACGATCTCCTGCGCCACGGCTGGCGTTATCGGCAATTTGGACGAGGGCGCAAGCCTCGCGTTCGCGTCGGCCCTGACGGGGATCGACGGAGCCGCCACCGTCACGGCGCCAGGCCTTGCGGGGGGCGCGGAGCAGGAGAGCGACACTGATTTCATCGCGCGCTACGTGGCGCGCATTCAGGAGCCGCCGCATGGCGGGGCGCGACACGACTATGTGGCGTGGGCGCTCGAGGTGCCCGGCGTGACGCGGGCCTGGGCCGCTCAGGAGATGGGCGTCGGCACGGTGACGGTGCGCATGATGCTCGACGACGTGCGGGCCGATGCGCACGGCATTCCCGAGGCCGAGGACGTGGCGCTGGTCGCGGCCTACATCGACGACGTGCGGCCCGTCACCGTTGGCGACTGCTTCGTGGTGGCCCCGACGCCGCAGCCGCTCAACCTGACCATCACGGATCTGTTCGGCGACTCCCCGGAGGTTCGGGCGAATATCGCGACCGAATTGACGGAGATGTTGCGCGCCCGCGCCGTGCCCGGCGGCATCATCTACGCGTCGTGGGTCGTCGAAGCGATCTCTGCGGCCACCGGCGAGGATCATCACGACGTCTCGGTCGCCAACGTCGTGCCGGCGAGCGCGGGGCATATCATCGTGCCAGGCACGATCACGTATTCGTAGCGCCTTCGGTTGTCCGCGTCATCGCGGAGCGATCCTCCGCATCGACGCAACTCGTGCAGGCCCGCAGGCAAGAGAGACGTAACACATGGCTTGGCGACCACGCGACGCCACAGCGTTCGCGCACGCGCTGATGGCGTTGCTGCCGACCGGAGAAATCTGGCCGCGCGCGTCAGACAGCACCTTGGTACGCGTGGTCACGGGACTGACGCGGGTCGTCGGTCGTTGGGCCAACCGCTGCGGCACATTTCTGCTCGTGGAGGCGTTCCCTCCAACGTCGCTCAATCTCCTGCCGGATTGGGAACGTGTGCTCGGGCTCCCCGAGCCCTGTCTGGTGCCGCCGACGACGATACGCGAGCGGCAATTGCAGGTCCGCGAAAAACTCGCGCGCCGGCCAGGCGGACAATCGCGGAGGTACTTCCTCGGCCTTGCGGCCCGTCTTGGTTACCACGAGACCGACAGCCCATCGCAGGCTCCGGCGCGACTGCCGATACCACTCGGGCGCCGGCATGTCGTGACCATCACCGAATACCGCCCATTCATGGCGGGTGTGTCGCGCTGTGGCGATGCCACGTGGACGATCGCGCCGCCCGACATGCGGTGGGTTTGGACCGTGAGCGTGCCTGGCAACCGCTTGACCTGGTTCCGCTGTGGCGGCGGGGGCGGTCGTGCGGGACAGGATCCGCATCTGCGCATCGCGCGCGCCGAAGATTTGGAATGCCTGCTGCAAAAGCTCAAGCCGGCTCACACGCGATTGTTCTTTTCGTACACCGGGATCTAACAGCCGTCGTCCCGGCCTTTCCCATACCCTCCCGGCAACCGGGAGGACGTTCCTGGCCCTTGGACCGCAACTGGGCGGACGGGCTGTTCTGGAGGTCATCTGAAGTACCAGCCGCCGTTCAAGTAC
>VFQT010001244.1_pt1 | contig 31762 bp, 27 predicted proteins | sample 3512381 | NCBI WGS metagenome assembly VFQT01 (sample SAMN10412376, study PRJNA504923) | tailings metagenome | isolation source: Relicate 2 Philex TSF3 active mining site | place: Philippines: Tuba, Benguet | collected 2017-08-29
ACGGCGTAGTACTGCGTCTCGAGGAACTCGTGGATCCCGGCGAAGCCGCCCTCGCGACCAAGTCCGGACTCCTTCATGCCGCCGAACGGCGCCGCCGGATCAGAGGCCAGGCCGCGATTGACCGCCACCATGCCCGACTGCATGTGCCGGGCGATGCGCAGCCCGGTGCCCGGATCCTTGGCGAACACGTAGGAGATGAGCCCGTACTCGGTGTCGTTCGCCATCCGGATGCCGTCCGCCTCGTCCTCGAACGTGATGATCGGGGCGACGGGACCGAAGATCTCATTGCGGGTGAGGGTGGATCCGTGCTGGACGTCACGCACCACCGTGGGTGCGATGAAGGCGCCCAGCGACGGGATCGTCGTCGAGGGCTTGGCCACCACGCCCTCCCCCACTGCGGTCTGGATCAGCTCGACGATCTTGTCGCGCTCCTTCTCCGACACCATCGCACCCAGATCATTGCCCTGGTCGACACCGGGGCCGACCTTCAGGTTCGCGAAGGCCTGCTCCAGCTTCGTGGTGAACTCCTCCGCAAGAGACGCGTGCAGGTAGAAGCGGTTCGCCGCGGTGCACGCGGCGCCGCCGTTGCGCATCTTCGCGACCATGGCCCCCGCGATGGCTGCATCGACGTCAGCGCCCTCGAAGACGACGAAGGGGGCGTTGCCGCCGAGCTCCATCGAGGAGGGCAGCACCCGCTCGGCCGTCTGCTTCAGCAGCATCTTGCCCACGTACGTCGAGCCCGTGAACGACAAGGTCGCCACCCGTGGATCCGCGAGGATCGCCTCCGACACCGCGCCCGTCTTCGTCGTGGTGATGATGTTCACCACGCCTGCGGGCGCCCCGGCCCGCTGCAGCACGTCACCGATCCACAGGGCGGTCAGCGGGGTCTCACCGGCAGGCTTCAGCACCGCGGTGCAGCCCGCCGCGAGAGCCGGTGCCAGTTTGCGGGTCGCCATCGCCGCGGGGAAGTTCCACGGCGTGATCATGTAGGCGACGCCCATCGGTCGGTGGTCGACCACGATGGTCTTGTCACCGTTCGGGGCGTACCGGAAGTCGCCCTGCACGCGGCAGGCCTCCTCGGAGAACCACCGGAAGAACTCGGCCGCATACGTGGCCTCACCCAACGCGTCACGCCAGGCCTTGCCGTTCTCCAGGGAGATGATCCGTGCGCACGTCTCAAGCTCGGCCGTCATGATCTCGAAGGCCCGACGCAGGACCTCCGCCCGCGCACGTGCAGGGGTCACCGACCACGTCGTGAACGCGTCATGAGCCGCCGTCACGGCATCGAGGCCCTCCTGAACGGAGGCATCGGCGATCTCGGCCAGCACCGTGAAGCTCGCGGGATCGATGACCTGCAGACGGCTGGCCGTGGTCTGCCATTCGCCGCCGATGAGCAGGCCGGTGGGGGTGGTGACCGAAGACATGGGCGACTCCTCCGCGTGTGGTGGCCTCCGACAGTACCGGGCCGCCTAGCATGAATGGCGATGAATCTTCTCCCTCATGGACTGCATCGAAGGTCCGCGCTCGCCATCATGGCGATTGCCCTCGGATCCCTCCTGGTCGCGGCCCCGGCGCAGGCGGAGACTGTCGGCGGACCCCAGCTGGACTCCCCTCGGCGCACCGTCAATCTCGGCACCGGGGCCCAGCCGTTGCCCGAGGTGTGGGCCGCGACCTGGGTGCTGGCCGACGCCGACACCGGGGAGGTGCTCGCCCACAAGGGAGCCCACGTGCAGCGTCCACCAGCCAGCACCCTGAAGACCCTGACCGCGCTGACCGTCATGCCGCAGACCGACCGCAATCAGACCTACGTTGCCACCCGCAGGGCCGCCTCGATCTACGGCTCCCGAGTCGGACTGAAGCCCGGCAAGACCTACACGATGCACCAGCTCTGGAACGCCGTCTTCCTCCCGAGCGCGAATGACGCCGCCATCGCCGTCGCCGAGGTCAACGGGGGTGTCCGCAAGACGGTCGAGCAGATGAACGAGGTTGCCGCCGATCTCGGGGCCCTCGACACCGTGGCCAAGAACACGAACGGGCTGGATGCCCCGGGCCAGGTGTCCAGCGCCTACGACCTCGCATTGATCGCCCGGGCCGGCCTGGAACGCGAGGACTTCGCGTCGTACGCGCGCCGAGCCCGCGCACAGTTCCCCGACGTCCGCGGCCGCGGCACGCACACGATCTACACCACCAACCGCATGCTGCTGAACGGCTGGCCGGGGGCGATCGGCGTCAAGACCGGATTCACCAGCGAGGCAGGTCGCACCTTCGTCGGTGCAGCCGAGCGCAATGGACGCACCCTGATCGTCACTCTCATGGGCATCAAGGAGTCAACCGACGACGCCGCCACGAAGCTCCTGACCTGGGGGTTCCGCAATGCCGACAAGGTGGAGCCTGTCGGCCTTCTCGTCTCACCCGACTCCGTGGGCGGGGTTCGGTCGTCGTCCGACGAATCCGCGACAGCACCGGACCCGGAGGCGCAGACGCCAGACGCTGCCGCGACCGCCGACGAGTCAGCAGCGGGTTCGTCGAACGACCCCTCCGCGCTCGCACCGGCCGAGAGCTCGGCGGCGTCCTTCGCCCCCACCGGGCTGATCGGGGTGGGGATCGCGGTCGCCGTCCTCGTGGGAGTGTTCCTCCTGCGTCGCGGCCTGGTCAGGCGGTGAACGAGAACGTTCGGATGATGCGCCAGCGTCCGTCGATGTTCTCGTGGAGCGCCATCGACTCGGCGACGAACTCCGCCTCGTAGGCCGCCATCTCCCGGAACGCCAGATCCATCAGCTCCTCGGAGACTCCGTGCACAAGGGTGACGTGCGGGTGGTACGGGAATCGGGCCTCGACCCCCAGGGCACCGCTGCGCACGGCCGCCTCGAGCTGCTCGCAGCCGGAGATCCCGTCGGCCACGGCAATGAACACCACCGGCGAGACTGGTCGGAAGGTGCCCGTGCCCCGCAGCACCATCGGAATCGGTCTCGTCCGCGAGGCCACGTGCGCGAGATGATCGAGCACGCCCTCCATGACGGCGTCGTCCGCCTCGATAGGCGCAAGGATCGTGACGTGGGCCGGCCAGTCATCGTCGTGAGTGCCGTACCGCAGACGCGCGTCGTCAAGCTCGGTCCTGATCTCCACCGGGAGCTCGATGGTGACTCCCAGCGTGCGCCCTCCCCCGTGGGGAGCGCTCACTCGCGGCCCATCGGGACGAAGCCGACCCGATCGTAGACGCGGTCGAGAGTCTGGCCTGCGGTGTCGCGCGCCCGATGGGCCCCGACCGTCATCAGCCTCCGCAGCTCCGCCTGATCGGCCATCAGCTCGGACACACGCTCGCGGATGGGGCGGACGAAGTCCACCACGAGCTCCGCGGTGTCGCCCTTGAGGTCGCCGTAGCCACGTCCCTCGTACGACGCCTCGAGGTCGGCGATCGAGCGTCCGGTCAGGGCGTGCTGGATCGAGAGCAGGTTCGACACGCCTGCCTTGCCCTGGGGATCGAATCGGATCTCGCGCTCGGAGTCGGTCACCGCGCTCTTGATCTTCTTGGCCACGGCCTTGTCGTCGTCGAGGAGGAAGACGCAGCCGGCGGGCACCGACTTGCTCATCTTCGACGTGGGGTCCTGCAGGTCGAGGATCTTCGCGGTCTCCTTGACGATGAGCGCCTCCGGGACGCTGAAGGTCGGGCCGAAGGTCGTGTTGAAGCGCTGGGCCAGGTCGCGCGTGAGCTCCAGGTGCTGCCGCTGGTCCTCCCCCACCGGCACCGCGTCGGCCTGGTAGACCAGGATGTCCGCCGCCTGCAGGATCGGGTAGGTGTACAGGCCCACGGTGATGCGGTCGGACTCGGCCTTCTGCGACTTGTCCTTGAACTGGGTCATGCGGCCGGCCTCGCCGAACCCGGTCTGGCACTCCAGGACCCAGGCGAGCTGGCTGTGCTCGGGCACGTGGCTCTGCACGAAGATCGTGGAGCGCTCAGGATCCAGGCCGATCGCCAGCAGTTGGGCGAACGAGGCGTAGGTGCGCTGCCGTAGCAGCTCGGGATCGTGATCGACCGTGATGGCGTGCTGGTCGACGACGCAGTAGTAGGTGTCGTGTGTCTGCTGCAGCCGCACCCACTCGCGGAGGGCTCCGAGGTAGTTGCCGAGATGGAAGGCGTCGGCCGTCGGCTGGATTCCCGACAGGACGCGCGGGAGCCGGGCCTGCGCGGGGGTCATGGGCTCATTCTGTCGCATGGGCATCGAGGGGCATCGGGTGCCCGAAACCCGTCCGGTACGGCGGAGGGGCACCCGAATCATCCGGGTGCCCCTCCGCCGACGAAGTCGTCCGGCGTCAGGCCATGGCCTTCTGGAGGTTCTCGTCGATCGAGGCGAGGAAGTCCTGGGTCGTCTGCCACGGCTGGTCGCGGCTGATCAGCAGCGCGAGGTCCTTGGTCATCTTCCCCTCCTCCACCGTCTCGATGCAGACCCGCTCGAGCGTGCGGGCGAACTCGCTGACGGCAGGGGTGCCGTCGAGCTTGCCACGGTGCTCGAGGCCACGGGTCCAGGCGAAGATCGACGCAACCGGGTTGGTCGACGTCGGGTTGCCCTTCTGGTGCTCGCGGAAGTGGCGCGTGACGGTGCCGTGGGCGGCCTCCGCCTCGACCGTGCGGCCGTCCGGGGTCATGAGCACGGAGGTCATCAGGCCGAGGGAGCCGAAGCCCTGCGCCACGGTGTCGGACTGCACGTCACCGTCGTAGTTCTTGCACGCCCAGACGTAGCCGCCCTCCCACTTCATGGCCGCAGCGACCATGTCGTCGATGAGTCGGTGCTCGTAGGTGATGCCGGCGGCCTCGAACTCACCCTTGAACTCGGCGTCGAAGATCTCGGCGAAGATGTCCTTGAACCGGCCGTCGTAGGCCTTCAGGATCGTGTTCTTCGTCGACATGTACACCGGGTAGTTGCGTGCCAGGCCGTACCGGAACGAGGCGCGGGCGAAGTCGCGGATGGAGTCGTCGAGGTTGTACATCCCCATGGCCACGCCGGATCCCGGGAAGTCGAAGACGTTGAACTCCATCGGCTCGGAGCCGTCAGCCGGCGTGAACGTCATGGTCAGGGTTCCGGCGGACGGCACCTTGAAGTCCGTGGCCCGGTACTGGTCGCCGAACGCGTGACGGCCGACGATGATCGGCTTCGTCCAGGTGGGCACCAGGCGCGGGATGTTGTTGATGATGATCGGCTCGCGGAAGATGACCCCACCGAGGATGTTGCGGATCGTCCCGTTCGGCGACTTCCACATCTTCTTGAGCCCGAACTCCTCCACGCGGGCCTCGTCCGGGGTGATCGTGGCGCACTTGACCCCGACGCCGTACTTCTGGATGGCGTGAGCGGCGTCAATCGTCACCTGGTCGTCGGTCTGGTCGCGGTACTCGATGCCGAGGTCGTAGTACTTCAGGTCCACATCGAGGTACTTCAGGATCAGCTCGTCCTTGATGAACTGCCAGATGATGCGGGTCATCTCGTCGCCGTCGAGCTCGACGACGGGGTTCTCAACCTTGATCTTGCTCACGTCTTCTCCTTCCCGTTTCTCCCGCTAAGCGGGACAAACGGTTGCGAACGGGGGTCCTTGGGGGTCTTCAGCCCCGTTTGTCCCGCTTAGCGGGAGAAACAGGGGGTGGGGTTCAGAGGTCCTTGACGTCGGCCTGCTTGGCCTTGACGGCCTCGTAGGCCTCCACGAGGAGCGCCTTCTCGGCATCGGTGAGCGGGGTCTCGACGACCTTGCGGATGCCGCCCTTGCCGATCTCGGCCTCCACGCCGAGGTACGCCCCCGACAGGCCGTACTCGCCGTCGACCCATGCGCACACCGGCATGACGGCACCGGAGTCCTCGTGCACCGCCTTGGCCATGCGAGCCGCAGCGGCGGACGGCGCGTAGTACGCCGAGCCGGTCTTCAGCAGCGCCACCACTTCCGCGCCACCGTTGCGCGTCCGGACGACCAGCTCCTCGATCTCGTCGGCCGACAGCAGGCCCGAGAGCGGCTTGCCGTCAACGGTGCACGCCGACGCGACCGGCACCATGGTGTCGCCGTGCGAGCCCAGGGTCAGCGTGGTGACGGATGCGACCGGCACGTCGAGCTTCTCCGCGACGAAGTGCGTGAACCGCGCCGTGTCGAGCATGCCCGCCTGGCCGATGACCCGAGCATGCGGGAACGCCGTCACGATCTGTGCCAGCGCGGTCATCTCGTCCAGCGGGTTCGCGACGTTGATCACGACGGCCTCGGGCGCGAACTTCGCGATGTTCTCGGCGACGTTGCGCATGATCTTCGCGTTCGTCTCGATGAGATCCATGCGGCTCATGCCCGGCTTGCGCGGCAATCCTGCCGTGATCACGACGATCTCCGAGCCTGCGATGGCCTCGTATCCCTCACCGTTGGGGCCGGTCGTCTGGCCGACGACCTTGGTCTCGAAGCCCTCGATCCAGCGGGACTGGTTGAGGTCGAGGGCCAGTCCCTCGGGCTTGCCCTCGATGACGTCGGTAAGGACGACCGTCTCGAAGATGTCGTACTCGGCGAGCCGCAGCGCGGTCGTCGATCCGTAGAACCCTGCTCCGATGACGGAGACCTTGCCGCTGCGAGCCATGGACGAGCCTTTCCAGATACGGACGGAGGAATCTTGACGTCAAGATATCGCAGGCACCGCCGGTGCGATGCGGCAGGAGAGCGTCAGCGGGCGAGTGTGCAGCAGGTCACATCGGGGGGCGGTGAGTGGTGAGTTGTGCCCGCGACACCCTGGCGGGTCGCGAGCACAACTCACCACTCGGCAGAGGGGGGGCGGGAAGCGTCAGCTCGGCGGTGGAACCCAGAACGTGAAGACGGTGATGCCCACCCCCAGCAGGCCCAGGGTCACGACGTCGATCTTCTTGGAGCGCACGGCCAGCATGCCGGCATCGGAGTCCGGCAGGAGCAGCCTCAGGAAAGCCGCCAGCAGCACGCTGGCGGACAGCACGACCGAGCCCCTGCGGAAGGAGTCGAGGGCGATCAGGATCATCGCCACCGCGACACCGGCGAGCACGACGATGATCGGCCACTCCCTCAGCCACCCGGGAGAGCGCCCCCGACGCAGCGGGATGACGTTGTCATCACTGCCGGGCTTGGCCATGCGGCCATCCTGTCACGCGGACGGCGTGAGTCCCCGCCTCATCGCAGAGCTGACGCGATCCAGGATCCGGCGACGTCGAGCAGCCGGTCATTGGCCTCCGGCTCCCCCACCGTGATGCGCACGCCCTCGCCGGCGAAGGGTCGGACGCTCAGCCCCTGCTCGGTGCAGTGCTCGGCGAAGTCGACCGTGTCATCGCCCAGCCGCAGCCACACGAAGTTGGCCTCTGACTCCGCCGGAGTGAACCCTGCGGCGCGAAGGCCCACCATCACACGGTCGCGCTCCGCAGCGATCTGCTGCACTCGCTCGAACAGCTCGTCCTCGGCCTGGAGTGAGGCGATCGCCGCTGCCTGGGCGACGGTGGAGACCCCGAACGGGACCTGCACCTTGCGCAGCGCCTCCGCGACCGGCTCGTGCGCGATGCAGTAGCCCACGCGAAGGGCTGCGAGGCCGTAGGCCTTGGAGAAGGTGCGGAGCACGGCGACGTTCTCGCGCTCGCGGTAGTAGTCCAGGCCGTCGGGAATGCGCATGTGGTCGACGAACTCGCGATAGGCCTCATCGACGACGACGAGGATGTCAGACGGAACGGCGGCGATGAACCGGCTCAGGGCCTCTCGATCGACCGCGGTGCTGGTCGGGTTGTTCGGATTGCAGACCAGCACGATGCGCGTGGTCTCGTCGATGGCCGCCAGCATGGCGTCGAGGTCATGGCGGTCATCGGCGTCGAGAGGGACGACCTGCGCGGTGGCGCCGGCGATCTGCGTCACGATCGGATAGGCCTCGAAGGAGCGCCACGCGAAGACGACCCCGGTACCCGGCTCGCTGGTGATCTGGACGAGCTGCTGCAGCAGGCCGACACTGCCGGTGCCCACCGCGACGTGATCCGACGGAACATCGACGTGTGCGGCGATCGCCTCGACCAGAGCCGTCGAGGCGAAGTCGGGGTAGCGATGGAGGTCACCCAGCGCCTGCTCGGCAGCGCGGAGCACCGACGGGAGCGGCAGGTGGTGGTTCTCGTTGCTCGACAGCTTGTACGACGTCACGCCCTCGACCACGCGCGCGGGACGGCCGGCCTTGTAGGCGGGGAGGGAGTCGAGGGCGGACCTCAGGCGGGCAGTCATGGTGTGCCGATCGTACGCAAGGCACGCAGGCATGCACGTCCGCTCACGTCGGCTGCCACGACCCGACGATCTCCCGCGCCATGGAGAAGGCCGTCGTCCATCCCGGCGACACGGCGTTGAGCACGTGCGTGGACCGGGGGCCCTCGCGCACGACGAAGTCCATCTCGAGCCGGTTCCGGCTCGTGTCGAACAGCTGGGCCCGGATGCCGGGGCGACCCTTCACCTTGAAGTCCTCGGGGCGCACGGAGGGCACGAGCTCGGCGGCCTCGCGGACGAGCCGGGAGTGCAGGTACTTGGGGACCTCCGACGCGACCAGGGCGCGGGCATCATGGTGCGGACTGGTCAGGAACCGCGGGAGCGTGCGCGCGACGTCCCACGCCTCGCCGAGCGCCAGGCCCCTGACGCCCGAATAGGCCTCGCGCGACAGCGCCGGGATCGCCGTCGGCCCGATCTTCGCGCGACCGTCGGCGGCCACCGTCAGGTGCACGCCCAGGAAGGGGTTGCGGGGATCCGGGACGGGGTAGACGTGCCGGGTCAGCCGCCCGGCGGGCCAGTCGCCGTACCAGTAGAGCCCCTTGAACGGCAGCATCCGGTACTGCTCGCCGACGCCGAACCAGCGCGCGACGGTGTCGGCGTGCAGGCCCGCCGCGTTGACGACGTGCCCGACCGTCCGGTAGCCCTCGGAGTCGGTGATCCAGCCCGGGCCAGCCGCATGGACTGCGGAGCCCAGCCGGATCCGGCCGCCGCGCTCAGTGACGCGCAGGGCCAGCTGCTCGGCCACGGCTCTGGGGTCGGCCGAGCCGGTGCTCGGCGACCACAGCGCCGTGCCGGTGGTTCGCGCCAGCGGCTCGAGTTCGGCCAGACCGCGCTCGTCGATCAGCTCGAGCTCGACGCCGTTCGCCAGGCCACGCTGGTGGAGGTCGTGAAGTCGGGGCAGTTCCTCCTCGTTGCGCGTGACGACGACCTTCCCGGTGCTGCGGACGGGGATGCCGCGCTCGGCGCAGAACTCGCGCAGCAGCGCGTTGCCCACGCGCGTGAGACGGGCCTTCATGGAGTCCGGTGAGTAGTAGAAGCCCGCGTGCAGCACGCCGCTGTTGCGTCCGGACGCGTGCTGGGCGACTCCGCCCTCCTTCTCGTGCACCTCGACGTCGAGATCCGGGTGGACACGCAGCAGCTCGTCAGCGATCGCGAGGCCGACGATCCCTCCCCCGATGACGGCGACGTCGGCCACGTCAGGCCCGCTCGGATGCCTCGACGACGTTGGTCAGCAGCATCGCGCGCGTCATCGGGCCCACGCCTCCCGGCATGGGCGCGACGTGACCGGCCACGTCCATCACGTCGGGGGCGACGTCGCCGACGAGTCCGGACTCGGTGCGCGTGATGCCGACGTCGAGCACAGCCGCCCCCGGCCTGACCATGCCCGCGGTGATGAGATGCGGGACTCCGGCGGCCGCCACCACGATGTCGGCCCCGCGCACATGCGCCTGGAGGTCGCGTGTGCCGGTGTGGCAGAGCGTGACGGTGGCGTTCTCCGAGCGGCGGGTGAGCAGGAGGCCGAGGGGACGCCCCACGGTGACGCCCCGGCCGACCACGACCACCTCGGCTCCGTCGATCGGCACCTCGTAGCGGCGCAGGAGCTCGACGATGCCGCGCGGGGTGCACGGCAGCGGGGCTGCCTCGCCCAGCACGAGCCGCCCGAGGTTCATCGGGTGCAGGCCGTCGGCGTCCTTGGCCGGGTCCATCAGCTCCAGCACGCGGTTGGCGTCCAGGTGCCGGGGCAGCGGGAGCTGGACGATGTAGCCGGTGACCGCGGGATCGGCGTTGAGGCGCCGGATCTCGTCCTCCAGGTGGTGCTGCGACGTGTCAGCGGGCAGGTCCACGCGGATGGAGGCGATGCCGACCTCGGCGCAGTCCTTGTGCTTGCCGCCGACGTAGGCGCGGGAGCCCGGATCGTCGCCGACGAGGACGGTGCCCAGGCCGGGCGTGACGCCACGGGAGCGCAGGACGTCGACCCTGCGCGCGAGGTCCGCCTTGACTGCCGCCGCCGTCGCCTTGCCGTCGAGGATCGTTGCCGTCATGGCTGCGATTCTTGCATCCGCCGCCGACCGGACCGATGGCACGCCGGAATGCACCGAGGGTGTGCGGCGTCAGACGTCGTCACTTCGCGAGGAAGTCGTCGAACAGGTGACTCCGCCAGGGAAACGGCGTCGGGGTCACCTCGATGACCTCGTAGCGGGCGACCCCGTTGGCGACGAACGGATCTCCCGAGACGAACCGCTCGGCCTGATCAGGATCCTCCGCACGAAAGCCCAGCGTGCCGCCTGTGGGTGGATGGCGACGCCCGGAGAACAGGAGCAACCCGGTGTCATAGGCGTCCTTCGCCCAGGCTCGATGCTCCACCAGGTTGTCCATCACCACATCGGAGTCCACCAGGTATTGGGACAGGGCGATGAAGAACCGCCACGTCTGCGGTTCACTCATGACGGCACGGATCCCTCAAGTCGATCCCGGACGTACTCCAGTTCCCGGATCACGTAGTCGACGATGTCTCCCGACTTGAGGTCATCCGGCAGGACATCCCAGGTGTACGTCTCGATCTCCAGGTGCGTCGACAACGGAGTCCGGCGGTGCACATCGAGGGCAGCATCGATGCCATCACGTGTGGTGCCGAAGGAGCCGAGGGTGTCGAGGAAGATCGGCACGTGGAAGTGGGTCCGCCAGGATCGCGGACCGGGATCGGCTTCGTAGGCGGCGATGGCGTCCTCGAGGTTCAGGAACCGGGTAAGGACGCCGTCGCGCAACTCGGTCGTCTGGCTCAGGTAGATGGTGTCGGCATAGCGACGGAGGTCGTCGACTATGGCATCCGTGACGAGCGCCACGTTGAGAGCCGACGCCTCCTGCAGCTTGTAGATGGGGATACCGGCATCAACCAGGAGTTCGAGGTCCTCGGCGATGTCCTCGAACTCGACGGATTGATGGCAGATGTCGAAGACGACGCCCAGGTAGCGCCGCACGGCCTGGATCGCCTCGGCGATCGGCTGCCCACTCAGCTCCGACACGCGTCGCGCCGCGTGGGCCGTGTAGATGTGCTGATGGAAGTACTCCACCGTCTCGGGGATGGTCTCCAGGAAGCAGTACGGCTCCGGCTCCAGGGCGAGCTTGACGCGGCGACCCGTGCGGGCCTCCAGGTCGAGGAGTGCGGCGACCACTCGCAGGACATTGTCGGTGAATCGATCCACGTAAGCGGCATCCGTCACCTTCGGACGGAACGCCAGCGGCGCCGTCTGGATCGTCGGCTCCACCTCTGGTGGCGTGATCCTGGTCAGGATCTCCGCCACCCGAATCGTGTACTCGGCCCGCTCAGTGGTCGACCAGTCGGGCTCGTAGACCGCCTCCTTGACCATCTCGCCCTTGAAGGGGCCGTAGGGGAAGGCGTTGACCGTGAACACGTACAGGTCGCCCGCATCAAGGAAGTCCCGGACCCGCGCGCACTCGTCGAGGTCGTCGATCAGGGCGAGCGAGGACGCATTCGAGATGCGCAGCGACACCCCCATGGGGGCGTTCGGGCTGAAGCGCTCCTTCACCTGGGGAACATAGGTGTAGAGGCTGTGCCGCATCTCCTCCCACGTGTCGCCCGGATGCACGAGCGTCGAGTACGTCAGGTGTCCGAGTCGACCACCGAGATCCATGCCTGCCCCGAGCCGGTCACGAGCCCTGCTGGCGCGCGGCCTCAGCCGCCGCATGCGTGGGCGTGTTCAGGTGGGACTGGCTGTCGCGCAGGGTGCTGAGTGCGCCACCGGTCGTGTAGTAGCGCTTGCCCGCGACGAGGAGCTCCTCGGCCGGGAACTTGGTGATCACCTCGGCACCGTCCTTGCGGACGACGACCTCCTCCTCGATGCGCGCGGCACCCCAGCCGTCCTTGGCTGGCCAGTAGGTCTCGAGGGCGAAGACCATCCCCTCCTCGAGGACCTCGGGCGCGTCGAAGGACGTGTAGCGGGAGAAGATCGGGCGCTCCCAGATGCTCAGGCCGACGCCATGCCCGTACTGGAGGGCGAAGGCACCCTCCTCCGAGGGGAAGCCGAACTCCTCGGCCTTGGGCCACAGCGACACGATGTCGGCCGTCGTCGCGCCCGGCTTCACCGCCTCGATGGCGACGTCCATGTACTCGCGGCAGATCTTGTAGGCATCCCGCTGGGCCGGGGATGCCGAGCCCACCGCGAAGGTGCGGTAGTAGCAGGTGCGGTAGCCGTTGTACGAATGCAGGATGTCGAAGAAGGCGGGGTCGCCCGGGCGGATGATGCGGTCGGAGAACACGTGGGGGTGCGGAGAGCAGCGCTCGCCGCTGATCGCATTCACGCCCTCGACATGCTCGGAGCCGAGGTCGTACAGCTTCTTGGCGACGAGCCCGACCGTCTCGTTCTCGCGCACCCCGGGCCGGAGGAACTCGTAGAGATCCTCGTATGCCGCATCGACCATGGATGCCGCGTGGGTGAGCAGGCCGATCTCGTCTGGGGTCTTGATGCGGCGGGCCTCGAGGAACACCTGCTGGCCGTCGACGACCTTCAGCCCCAGCTGCTGCATGGCGAACAGCACCGGCAGCTCGACGATGTCGATGCCGACGGGCTCGTTCTGCAGCCCGCGCTCCGCCAGGACGTCGTAGACCTTGCGAGCGACGTCCTCCGCCCGGCGCGCGCCTGGGCCGATGGCCCCGCGCAGCGTCGAGATGCCGTAGCGCGCCCCGCCTCCGAGCTGGTCGTCGGGAACCCAGGGCCCCACGGGGCCGACCGCGTTGTGGTGCCGCTCGTGGCCCGTCAGCGGTGCGTCGGTGTGGGAGGCGGCGACGTCGTAGTCGAGCCACGGCGCCTGCTGGCGATGGTGCTTCACGGCCGACCCGAAGTCCCACAGCACAGGTGCGCCACCACGCGGCAGGATCGCGAAGCGGATCATCTTGTCCATTGCCCAGGTGCCGATATGGGTGCCGGTCATGTAGCGGATGTTGTGGAAGTCGAAGGTCAGGACCGCCCCGAGGTCGGAGGCCGCCAACGAGGCATTGAGCCGGGCAAGGCGCTGCTCTCGCAGGCGTGCCATGTCGAGCCGGTTCTCCCAGTCGACGTTCATGCTCCCGTAGGTGGGCGATCCCATGGCGAGTCCTCCAGTGTCCCCGGGGTGCGGCCCGGGCTAGTAGTCGTTGGATGCGTTCCAGGTCGAGGCTGCGTCAGCTCACATCGAAGGGGAAGTCGCCTGCGGCGCGGATGTCGTCGATCGAGGGGCGTTCGGCGAGGTACTGCGCAGACGCGGCAGCGCGCTTGTCGGCGTTGTAGTAGGCGATCTCGACCAGCTCGAGAGCCAGGCCATCGGGGTCGCTGAAGTAGCACCAGCGCCAGCCCTCGAGCGGCCCCTCGTCCACCACGTTGATGTCCGAGTAGAACTGGACACCGCGCGACTCCAGCTCGGCCTTCTTGGCCACGATGTCATCCACCCTGAAGCACACATGAGCGGCACCCCGGTGGTTGTTCGGCACCGGACCACCCTGATGGGTCGGCTGCTCGTCGTACTCGATGAGCTCCATCTGCGAGGCATCGCCGACCCAGAAGCACACCTGTCGCAGTCGCGCGTTCTTGACATTGACGCCGCGCTCCAGCGCCGGGCCCTCGAACCAGGGAGTGGGCTCATTGGCGAAGGGCAGGCCGAGAACATCGTGGTAGAAGTAGATCGATCGGTCGAGGTTCGACACGATGAGGCCTGCATGATGAATGGCCTGGAGTTCCATGGATCCGTTCCCTTCGTCGGAGTTCATGCGCGTGATCCCACGAGAACCTTGAGCTGGTCGCCCGAGGGATCGACGAGTACGTCGAATCCCCTCGTCACGACATCGGGCAGGTCGATCACCGACGTGACGGCCTTGCTCACGGGGTACTTGCCCGAGGCGACGAGACGGATGATGCGGGGCCAGTCGGTCAGGTACCAGCACCAGCTGCCGTGCAGCGAGATGTCGCGGTTCGCGAGCAGCATCATGTCGACCGACGCGGGCGCGGTGTGGAGCCCGGTCTGCACGACCTGGCCCCGCGCGCGCGTGCTCGTGATCGCAGTCGCCAGTCCGGGCGACGACCCCGAGCACTCCACGGCAAGATCGACTCCGACACCCTCCGTGAGGTCGGCGATGAGCGCACCGAAGCCCGGATCGGTCGGATCGACCACAGGGCCGATGTCCATGGCGCGCACCAGCGCCGCACGATTCGGGTTCGGCTCGGCGATCACCACGGTCGCCGCACCGATGGCACTGGCGTACAGCGCCGTGAGGACCCCGATGGGGCCCGCCCCGGTGACCAGGACGATGTCACCGCCGACGACGCCGGCACGATCCACGCCGTAGGCCGCGACACACGCGGGCTCGATGATGGCTCCCTCGAGGTCGCTGACCTCATCGGGCAGCTTGGCGACCTGGTACTCCTTCAGGCTGGCGAAATTGGCCAGTCCGCCCGTCTCAGCGCTCAGTCCGGTGCAGGCGAATGACGTGCACAGGTGGCCGTTGCCCCGACGGCAGTGGTAGCAGCGCCCGCAGACGATGGCCGGCATGACGGCGACCCGGTCGCCGGGCTTCACATCACGGACATCCGAGCCGACCTCCACGACGGTGCCCGAGAACTCGTGACCCAGGGTCTGCGGCAGCGTGGCCCCGGTGAGCGGGTGGGGGGCCGTCGGAGTCACGATCGGGCCCATCAGGTACTCGTGGAGATCGGTACCGCAGATGCCGCAGTAGGCGACCTCGACGATGACGTCGTCGGCCTCCTTGACCTGCGGGACGGGCACGTCCTCAAGTCGGATGTCCTTGGCAGCGTAGAAGCGTGCGGCAAGCATGGTCGACTCCTCTCAGCGAAGGGCGCGCTTGTTGGTTCGGATGAGGTGGTACACGAGAGCCGCCACCACGACGAGGGCGCCCTGGGCGAAGTAGGTGGACCACTGGGCGAGGCCGATCATGGTCGTGGCATTCAGGACCTGTGACAGCAGGACGGCACCGAGGAGAGTCCCGATGAAGGAGCCCCGTCCGCCCGCGAAGGCCGTGCCTCCGAGCACCACGGCCGTGATCGACGTCAGGGTGAACGCAGCGCCCTGAGACGGGTCGCCGATGCCGATCTGGGCCATGAAGAGCACGCCACCGACGAACACGAACCACGACACGGTCACGAAGGCAAGGAGCGCCACGCGAGTCACGTTCACGCCGAGGCTCCGCGCCACATGCTCATTGGATCCGATGGCGCGTATCTGCAGCCCCCACCGCGACCGACGCAGTGCCACTTCGAGGATCACGACGGCCAACACAAGGACGACGAAGGAGGCGGGAATGGGGCCCCACTTGGTCTTGAGGACGGACATGATGCTGCTGTTGATCGAGCCCTCGGGCCCGTCGCGCAGGATGAAGGCCAGGCCCTGGAGCCCGATGTAGATGGCCAGGGTGGCGGCCACCGACGTGAAGTGGCCGAAGCGCACGAGGGATCCGTTGATCAGGCCCGTCAGCGTCGCGGCGAGGAACATGAGGACGAAGCCGAGGATGATCTGGCCCGCGGTGCTCTCGTTGCCGATGAAGAAGGACGCCACGACGACCAGGAATCCAGCCAATGGCCCCACGGACAGGTCGATGTTCTGGGTGAGGAAGGCCACCGTCTGGCCCATCGAGATGAAGCCCAGGATCGTCACGAGCCCCAGGATCGAGGCGATGTTGAAGGCAGTGAAGTAGCGATCGTTCTGGGAGTTCACGAACAGGGCCAGGAGCACGATCGTGATCGCGAGGATCGCCACCGGCGAGTAGTCGCCCTGGAGGAACCGCGCGAAGCGCGATGAACGCCGCGACGTCTCCTGGCTGGCCGACGCGGAGTGTGCCGTCGCGCTGACCGCAGCTGACACGATCCTGTCCTCGGTCACGTCGGCACCTGTGAGCTCGGCGACGACGTGCCCCCGGGACATCACGAGCACCCGGTCGCACAGGCCCTCGAGTTCGAGCGCGTCGGAGGAGTTGACCACGACGGGTGTCCCGGAGTCCGCGACGCTTCTCAGAATGCGGTAGATCTCCGCTCGAGCGCCCACATCGACGCCCTGGGTGGGCTCGTCTGCCACGACGAGCTCGGGCTCCGAGAGCAGTGCCCGGCTCAGGACGACCTTCTGCTGGTTGCCTCCCGAGAGGGCACTCACGACCGTGTCCATGTTGGGCGCCTTGACCGCCAGCTCCGTCAGCTGGGTGCCGACGACCTGCGTCTCCTTGCGCGAGTTCAGGAAGCCGAAGCGGACGAATCGCTTGAGAGCCAGGAGCGCGGAGTTCTCCCGAACCGACAGCGTCATCATGAGGCCCTCGCGGTGCCGGTCGGACGGCAGATAGGCGGCGTCGTTCCGCAGGGAGCGGGACGACATCGACTCGCCGTTGACCGTGACCGAGCCTGTGAAGCGCGAGAGTCCCGCGAGGGTCGCCATGAGCCTGCTCTGCCCGTTGCCGGCCACACCTGCGATGCCGAGGATCTCTCCCCGACGCACATCGACGCTCACGGATGTGACTCCCGGGCTGGAGACCTCGTTCAGGGAGAGATAGACCGGCGCATCAGCTGCGGCATCCGCCTTCGGGGGGAAGGTCTGCTCCAGTTGGCGGCCGACGATGAGGGCGAGCAACTCGTCGTCTGAGACCTCTGCCACAGGCAGGGTTCCTCGGTTGCGGCCGTCTCTGAGGACGGTGACTCGATCGGCGAGCTCACGCACCTCCGCGAGCCGATGGGTGATGTAGACGATGCCCGTGCCGGCCGCGGCAGCGGTGCGCACGCGAGTGAAGAGCAGCTCGACGGCGTCCTGCGCGAGGGCCGCTGTGGGCTCATCGAGGATCAGGATGCGTGGCTCGAGGACCAGGGCCTTGGCAAGTTCGAGCAGGTGCCGCTGGGCGAGGCTGAGGTTGGCCACCCGATCCTCGAGATGGGCCTGGGCGCCGACATCGTCGAGCATGGCGCGCATGGTCGACTTGGCACTCCCGTCGCGCTTGAGGACGTCGGCGGGGATGGCCAGGCGAATGTTCTCGGCCACCGTGAGGTCGTCGAGCACCGCAGGATGCTGATGGACGATGGCGATGCCGAGCCGCCTGGCCTCCGCGGGTGTCATGGCGGCCACCAGCCGACCCTCGACCCGAATCTGCCCCGCATCCGGCGTGAGGGTTCCGGATGCCACGTTCATGAGGGTCGACTTGCCCGCGCCGTTCTCGCCCAGCAGGGCGTGGACTTCTCCCGGGAGCACCTCGAGGGTGACGCTGTCGAGCGCCTGGACACCGGAGAAGGCCTTGCTGATGTCCACGAGTGACAGGCACGGGCTCGGTGCCATCTGCTCTGACGTCATGCGGGATCTGTCTCCTGGTCGGGTGGTCGGACCGTCGAGTGGGGGCTGAGGATGGTGACGCTGTGGGGGGCGGCCCGAAGGTCGCCCCCCACAGCACCTGACTACTCGAGCAGCTGGGCCTGCTCAGCAGCCGTGATCAGCTCTGCAGAGTGGAACACGTAGTCCGGCAGGGACGTGTCGCACTGGACAGGGCGGGCCGGATCGAGGCTGTCCTCGAACAGGGCGTGCTGATGAGCGGTCGACGCCGGGATCTCGCCACCCGTGGCCACGGCCACGGCGTAGTCGATCGCGGTACGGGCGTGGTCGTTGCCCGTGGCGACGGTCATCATGTCGAAGCCGTTGCCAGCATCCTGCTGCTCCTGCCAGAAGCAGCCGAGGATGTTGCCATCCGACGTCGCGAGAGCCGGGATCGGACGACCGGCCTTGGTGAACTCAGGCAGGGCGCCGACGAGCGACGGGCCGAAGTCCGACGCGATGACGTCGATCTCCGGGTACTTGGCGACGGCCGCGGTGATGACCTTCTGGGTCTCCGCCGGATCCCAGTTGGTGACCTCGAAGGGATCCTCACCGACGAACGTGTACTTGTCGCCCTCTGCGCCGAGGCATGCACGCAGCTCGGTCGACATGTCCGTGCCCTGGCTGTTGCCCTTCGGGCCGGAGGTCACGAGGACCGTGGCGCCGTCCGGACGGGCCTTCTTGATCCACTCGCAGTAGTTCTTGCCGTCGTTCTTGGCATCGAGCGCGATGTAGGCGGTGTAGTCGACGCCGTCCTCGCCACCCGGGTACACGCGGTAGGGCACCGTCACAACGCCGGCTGCCGTGGCCTCCTGGAGCGTCGGGAGGATCGCCTCACTGGCGTCCGGGAACACGACGAGGGCGTTGACACCCTGCGACACCAGGCCCTGGATGTCCGAGATGGACTTCTGCAGGTCGCCCTGGCCGTCGGTGTAGATGAGCTCCTTGACGCTCGGGCACAGCGCGGCCTCACGACGGCCGGTCTCGGTCGTGACCAGGCGCCAGTTGTTGCCACCGAAGCCGTCGGCGAAGCCGAGGGTGATCTCGTTCGGACCGCACCACGACGGCACGTCGCTGGCGGTGGCCTCCGCAGGAGCCTCCTCTGCGGGAGCCTCCTCTGCAGGTGCCTCCTCCGCAGGGGCCTCCTCCGCGGGAGCCTCCTCCGCAGGTGCCTCGGCCGCCGTCTCAGAATCGGACGAACCGCCACAGGCGGCCAGAGCCAAGGCTGCGACAACAGCCCCGGCCGTGAAGATGATGCGATTCCGCTTCATCCGGTTATCCCTTCATGTTGGGCGGCTGTGTTGCCGCACTGCTCCGGTGACGCCTGACGGCACGCCGGAAACCTTCATTCGAGGACGGCGACGGGCGTCGGACTGCCCCGTCGACTCAGTCCTGTTCGGATGCCCTTCCAGTTCACGGTGTAGAGGGCGACGCCGATGATCAGCGCGAGTGCCTCGACCAGGGTCCGGATCGCGTACGACACCCCGAGTCCGAGCACGAAGTTGGACAGCTGGGAAAGGAACAGGGCGCCCAGCACCGTCGCCACGGGGAATCCCCGGCCGCCGAGCAGCGAGGTGCCGCCCAGGACGACCGCCGCGACGGAGGGCAGCAGGTAGCTGTCGCCCTGGTAGGCGGTGGGCTGCTTGAGGATGCCGGCGAGCAGGGCCCCGCCGAGCCAGTACAGCACCATGGCCCAGACGTACGCGCTCATCTGCTGGTTCTTGACGCGAAGCCCGGCGGCCCACGCCGCCGTGGGGTTCGCCCCCACCGCCTCGAAACGCCGCCCGGCCGCCGTCCGCTTGACGGCCACGGTCACGATGATCGTGGCCAGGATGGCGAAGTAGACGGAGTTGGGGATGCCGAAGGTCAGACCCGATGCCCACGACGCCAGGCGGTCCGCGTTCATCTGCGGAATGCCACCGGAGTAGGCCAGCACGCCCGCGTAGAGCAGTGCGTTCATGCCCAGGGTAGCGATGATGGGATTGAGGCCGATGCGTCCGACGATGAAGCCGTTGATCAGGCCGGCGACCACGAGGACCACGAGAGCGGTGAGAAGGGCGGAGACGACCTTCGAGTCATCGCCGTCTGCACCGTGCGTGGCGATGACGACGGTGAGTGACACCGCACCCATGATCGAGATGTCGATTCCGCCCTGCTGGATGACCAGGGTCTGGCCCAGGGCGACGATCGCCAGCACCGCCGCGAAGGGCAGCATGCCCAGCAGTGGGCCCTTGGTGACGCTGGACGGGGCGAAGATCGCACTGACGGCGAAGAGCAGGATCACCGCGGCGATCACGGTGATCAGCCCGCGAGGGGTGCGGGACCACAGGCTGGCACGCGAGGCGACTCCGGCTGCCGGAATCTCAGTCGATGCGCCGTGGGTCACCTTCACTCCCCTTCGATCGTCCGACTCGTGAGTTCAGCGAGACTGTACGGGCGCGGGCAAGTGTTCACAATAGAGAAACATCACAGGTGGATAACGATCAGATGTACGCTTGGACTGCACAATCCCGGCAGATCAATCCAGCCTCGGCGAACAGGCTCGTCAGCGCCCCGCTACCGAGGGACCCGTCTCGCTCGCGAGGTAGCGGTGCAGCGCGGCCATGTCCGACTCCCCCCACCCGGCCGCGCAGGCCCCCTGCACCTCAGCCCTGACGGCGTCGGCCACGAGGGTCCGCACCCCCTCCTCGCGGGCGAGGCCGGTGATGAGGCCGAGGTCCTTGGCCGTCAGCGCGAGGCTCATGGCCACCGGCGTCTGCGGGTCGAGGTATGCGGCGCGCTTGTAGATCACGAAGGGGGCCGCGATCACGCTCTCCAGGAAGATGTCGTACGCGGCCTCGGTCGAGACTCCGCCCCCAGCCGCCAGCACCAGAGCCTCGGAGAGCGCCGAGTTCAGCGTATGGACCACGAGATTGACCGACAGCTTCATGGCCTGCCCCGCACCCGCAGGACCGAGGTACGCCACCCGCTTGGCGAAGGCGAGCAGGATCGGCTCGGCTTCGCGTACGCCGGTTTCATCGCCGCTGGCCATGACCAGCAGTTGCCCCGCGGCGATAGTGGGCACACTGCCGGAGACCGGCGCATCGACGAATCGGACTCCGCGCTCCCGGAGGGCAGCGGCAATGTGACGCGCTGCGTCGACTCCACTGGTGGCCATGTCGCACACCACTACGTCTCCCGCGAGCGCAGCCAGGACGTCCTCGGCCAGCAGGACCTCCACCGTGACCTCGCCGTCGGCCAGCATGCTGATGACCAGGTCGGCCCCTGCGACCGCACTGGCCGCGGTGCCTGCCCGCAGCGCCCCGATCTCCGCCGCAAGGGCATCCGCCGACGCCTCCGACCGATTCCAGACGGTCACGGCATGACCGGCCTCGGCGAGCTTGCGCGCCATCGCTGCGCCCATGCGCCCCGTGCCGAGAACAGTGACGTCAGCCACGACGGGGATCCACCAGGAGCTTGCCACCCACCCGGCCCGCGACCAGCGGCTCGAGTCCCTCCGCCACGACGGAGTCGAGTGCGATGACGCGGGCGGGGAGGATCTCGGACAGGGGCACCCGTGCGAGTAGGTCGAGGGCAGCGGGGATGTCATGGCCGCAGACATGGGCCACCGTCGTCTGGACATTGACCTCGCGCAGCACGATGTCGGCGAGGTTCAGGGGCTGCGGGGTCTTGTTGAGACCGACCAGGACGACGTTGCCGCCGCGCGCCGCAAGGGCGAAGGCCCGCTCCGCCGACCCCATCACCCCCGAGGTCTCGAAGACCACCTGCGCCCCGTCCGGCACGAGGTCGCGCAGATCCGCGGGCGAGGCGTCGGGTGCGATGAGGTGGGTGTCGGTCGCCCCCACCTTCCGCGCGACGTCCAGCCGTCCGGCGTCGATGTCGAGAGCCACGACAGGTCCGTCGTGGCCTGCGAGCGCCGAGCAGATGAAGGTGCCGATGGCACCCACTCCCAGCAGGACGACAGTGTCGCCGGAGGCCAGATCTGCCCTGTTCACACTGTGGATCCCGACGGCGAGGGGCTGCGCGAGACCGGCGTCGATGTCGGCCAGGGCGTCGGGGATGCTGACGCAGATGCCCGACGGGGCAGCAACGAACTCGGCAAGTCCCCCATGCGTGCTCAGGCCCAGCGTGTAGTAGCCCGCGCACAGGTTCGTGCGCCCGGCCGCGCACCACCGGCAGTGACCGCAGGAGACCCCAGCACCACACGCGATGCGCTCGCCGACGCGATGGCGCGCATTCACCCCAGCGTCGACCACGGTTCCGATGAACTCGTGGCCGAGGATCGTGGGTCCCTGGTGGCCACTGCCCGGATGCCTCGTGACCAGTGGCACCATCATCGGGCCCTTGCCGTACTCCGTGGCATCGGTACCGCACAGACCGTTGTAGGTCACCTGCACGACCACGTCGTCGTCGCCGAACGACGGATCGGGCCGCTCCTCGACTCTCAGGTCGTGCGGGGCGTGGAGGACGCCGGCCCGCATGTCAGCTGGCCGACGAGACGTAGTGGACCTTGACCTGGCTCCGGTCATCGAGGACGGTCTGGATGGCGCGGTCAGCCTCGGCGAGCGGGAACGTGGACGTCACCAGCGGCGAGAGGTCGATGCCCGTGCGCGACAGGAACTCGATGGTCTGCGGCCACACTCCGGGAGACCCGATGATGCCGCGAGCCTGCAGCTCCTTGGACTGGAACAGCCCCATCTTGGCCGGAGCGCTGCCACCCACGTCGATGCCGATGTAGACGATGCGGGCGCGGAAGCCGGCGGTCTCGAGCGCCGAGGCCATGGCCGCGGGCTTGCCGCTCGCCTCGAAGACGACGCTGGCACCCGCGCCACCGGTCAGCTCCATCACCTGGTCGACGAACCCCTCCGATGTGGGATCCACCGCCGCGTCAGCGCCGAGTCGGCGCGCGATCTCCACGCGATCCGCGGCCGGCTCGGCCACGATCACCCGGGCACCCTTCGCCGACGACGCGGCGACGGTGCCGAGGCCGATGGGCCCCGCGCCGTACACCAGCACGGTGTCGCTGCCGTCGAGGTTGTCGGCGCGCACGGTGGCGTAGTAGCCGCAGCTGAAGGGCTCGACGAGGGCTCCCTGGGTCCAGCTGACGTTGTCCGGAAGCTTGTGCAGCCACGACTCCTTCGCCACGAAGTACTCCGCACCCGCGCCGCTGATGCTGAAGCCGAAGTGGTCCATGCCGATGACGCACTCACCGACGACGCGGTCCCCGGGCTTCAGGCCGGTCACCCGGCTGCCCACCTCCATGACCTCGGCGGACCACTCGTGGCCCGGGATGATCGGGTAGCCGAAGGGAATGATGTAGCGACCCTCGAGCAGCTCGATGTCCGAGTGGCAGATACCGACGGCCCGGCTGGCGAGCAGGACCTCGTCCGGCCCGATGGCCGGTGTCGGGAGGTCGTTCACCGAGAAGGACCCGGGGGCGGTGAATTGCAGGGCTTTCATGGTGCTCCTCGCGGGGGGGTGTTCAGCCGGACTCGCCACACCCTAGGCCTGCCCCTGCGGGTTGTCCACCGCTGGTGAACAGATCAGTGGGGCGTACCACCGCATGCGCTCAGCGCTCGTGACCGCCCTGGGCACAGTGGTGGACGACCCAGATGCCACGGGCGTCGACATCCCCCGGGTTCGTCAGCAGATGCGGCACGGAGGGATCCAGGCACATCGACTGGCCCGGCAGGATCGTGTACGTGTCGAACCCGTGGGTGATCTGCAGGACTCCCGTGAGCAGGTAGCCGTACTCCATGCCCTGGTGACGGAGCATGCGGCCGTCATTGGTCGACGAGGCTCCCGGCGGGTAGACGATCTCCATGAAGTCCAGGTTGCGGTCGCTGTTGGACGCGAGCTGCTGCCATACGACTCCCGAGTCCATGACGAGCTGCGGCCGCTCCTCCGGCCGCAGGATCTGCAGCCGCTCGGGAGAACCCTGATGCGTCCATGCCTCGGCCGGCGACGTGAAGTCGGACCGGTTCACGGTGTCAGTGGCGGCAGACTCCACTCCCGGTGCGGCGTCGAGCCTGACGTGCTCGGTCACACCGACAGCCGGGGCCGGGACCGCGACCTGGCCCTCGCGGGTGAACAGCTCATCGATGGAGACATTGAGCAGCTGGGCCATCGAGTACAGCGTCGCCACGGACGGCTGGGACTTGCCGTTCTCCATCTGCGAGATGAACGACGGCGACACCCCGAGCTGACGGGCCACCTCGCGCAGCGACAGGCCCGACTGCAGGCGCACCTCGCGCAGGCGCCCGCCCAGGTTGTCCACGGCGCCGCCGGGCAGGGGCACGGCGAGCCCGGAATCCACCGAGACGCCCGCCACAGTGTCGGTCACGAAGTCCTCCCCCAGCCGCTCAGCATGGTAGCCGCACTGCGCCCCAGCGACGCGACAGGCGCGCTCACACCAGCACCATGCCGCCGTCGACCATGAGCACCTGGCCGGTCAGGTAGTCCGAGTCGCTCGACGCGAGGAAGAGCGCCGTGCCGAGGAGGTCCTCCGGCTGCGCCGCACGTCCGCGCAGGATTCCCGCGGAGAACGACTCGAGCGCCTCGCCCGGACGCTGCGCGTCGCCGATCGCCATGAGGTCCTCGTCGAGCTGCTTCCACAGCGGCGTGACGACGACCCCCGGAGCGAAGGCGTTCACCGTGATGCCGTCGGCGGCGAGAGCGCGGGCGCCCGCCTGGGTCAGGGCGTTCACGGCGAACTTGCTCGCACTGTAGGGAGCGAAGCTGGGATACCCCTGCCTCCCCGCGATCGACGACGTGTTGACGATCTTGCCGTGCCCCTGGGGGATCATCCGGCGGGCCGCCTCCTGCATCCCGATCAGGGTGCCGAGGGCATTGACGTCCATGACCGCGTGCCAGTTCTCCTCGGTCACGTCCATGAAGTGCAGCGGGGCGTTGAACCCGGCGTTGTTGAACATCACGTCGAGGCCGCCCGCCCAGTCGACGAATCGGTCCAGGCACGCAGCGACCTCGGACCGCGCGGTGACGTCGGCGGCCAGCGGGATCGCCTGGTCGCCCTCGGCGATGATCCGGTCGGCCACGGCGTCCGCCGCCTCCGGCCGCAGGTCCAGCACCCCCACCTTCGCGCCCTCGGCGGCCAGGCCCACGGCGAAGGCCTCGCCCAGCCCACTGCCGGCACCGGAGATCACCACGCGCACCCCGTCCACCCGACCACCCACAGTGCCTCCCTAGTTCATTGACGCTGATCACTGGCCGTCACGGACTGCCACTGGGAACCGAATGTTAATTCTCACTTGACGGATAGTCCAGACGCGGCGAGGATTCCGTCACCCCACCATCGGAAGGATCTCCGTGACTCGACGCACCGCCCTGATCGTCGGAGTGACCGGCATCGCCGGGTTCAACACGGCCACGGCCCTCCTGGAGGACGGCTGGGACGTCATCGGGATGTCGCGCACGGTCGCGACGCCCATCCCGGGAGTCACGCACATCCAGGCGGACGTCCTCGACCCTGAGTCGATCGCCGCAGCCGTGACGGGGCTCGACATCTCCCACCTGTTCTTCACCACGTGGCAGCGCCAGGCGACGGAGGCCGAGAACGTGGCCGTCAACGGGGCCATGCTGCAGAACACGCTGTCGGTGCTGGCGGACACCACATCGCTCGACCACGCCGTGCTCGTCACAGGTCTCAAGCACTACCTCGGACCCTTCGAGGCGTACGCGTCAACGCCGATGGAGACGCCGTTCCGGGAGTCCATGGACCGCGTTCCCTACCAGAACTTCTACTACACCCAGGAGGACATCCTCTTCGCCGAGGCAGAGAGGCAGGGCTTCACGTGGTCCGTGCACCGGCCGCACACCATGATCGGCTGGGCTCTGGGCAACGCGATGAACATGGGCGTCACCCTGGCCATCTACGGCTCCATCTGCGCAGCCACCGGCGAGAAGTTCGTGTTCCCCGGTTCTCCGCAGCAGCTGAACGGCGTCACGGACATCACCGACGCGCGCCTGCTCGGCCGGCACGTGCGCTGGTCGGCCACCGAGCCCCGCGCGGCCAACCAGGCGTTCAACACGGTCAACGGCGACGTCTTCCGGTGGCGGCAGATGTGGCCCCTGCTCGCCGAGGCCCTGGGCGCTGAGGTCGGCGAGTACCCCGGGCATCCCACTCCGCTCGACCACCGCATGGGCCATGCCGACGAGGTATGGAGCCAACTCGTGGCCAGTGCAGGCCTGCAGCCGTACACCGCGTCGGGCCTCGCCTCCTGGTGGCACACCGATGCCGACCTCGGCCGCGAGGTGGAGACCTTCGCCGACATGTCGAAGAGCCGGCTGCTGGGCTTCCTCGACTACCAGCCGAGCGTGTACTCGTTCCTCGACCTCTTCGAGACCCTCAGGGCCGAGCGCATCATTCCCCCACTCGCCTGATCACTCTCCCGACGCGAACACCTCGGGGTGGGAGACGAGTTCGCGTCGGGTGCGGCGGATATGGCCGACGAGATAGCGCTCGGCGTCGGTCGGATCAGCGCGCCGGATGGCGTCGACGAGCAGTGCGTGCTCGGCGTTCACGACCCACCGCCGCTCCCGCCCTGCGAGAGCCATGAACGCCCGCCGATAGTGCTGTGTGGCGTTCCAGAGCCGTGCCACCGAGTCCTGAAGATGGTCGACCGGGCACGCGCTGTAGGTGGCCAGGTGGAACTCGCGATCGAGGACGAGGAAGTCCCGGATGTCGTCGACGGACTCGATGCGCGTCTGGAGGTCGAGGATCCGGTCGAGGTCCGCCTCGGAGAGTCGGGGCATGCTCTCGATGAGTGCGAGCGGCTCCAGCCGCTCGCGCATGCGGTACAGCACCTCGACCTCGTCACGGTCGAGCACGGGAATGCGCGCACCACGGTTGGGCTCGATGACGACGAGTCCCTCGGCATCGAGCATGCGCAGCGCCTCGCGCACCGGCAGCCGACTCGACCCGAGGCGTTCGGCGACCTCCTCCTGGCGGATCCGGGTGCCCGGGGACAGTCGCCCGTCCAGGATCTCAGCACGCAGGACTGCAGCGACCCGGGCACTCGCGGCCTCGGGCGTCGGCGAAGTCACGTGAGCGTCCTCTACTCGAAGCGTTCGGGGTGGTGGTCGAAGGCCTTGCCCGCAGGGTACGAGACGAGCTCGAACTGCATGCCCCAGGGAGCCAGGAAGTACACCCATCGCTGACCCTCGCTGGCTCCCCTGCTGGTGGTCGGCTCGCCCAGCACCTCGACCCCTCTCTCCCGCAGGTAGGCCACGGCCGCGTCGAGGTCGTCGACGTACAGGGCGACGTGGTGGCCGCCGACGTCGCTGTTGCGGGGTGCCCGATCGTTGCACTCAGGGGCCGAGTACTCGAAGACCTCGAAGATCGCCTGGCCGCCGAGGCGGTAGAAGCGCAGCTGCTCCATGACCGCCCGGGGAGCGACGTTGAGGTGCTCGGCCATCCAGTCGGTGTCGTCGGAGCGGAAGGGCCCGAGCCGGTACATGTACTCGCAGCCGAGGACGTCGGTCAGCCAGGCGTGTGCCGCCTCGAGGTCGGGAACCGTGAAGCCGATGTGGTCCACCCGCATGAGCCCCGGCAGAGCCATGACCCGCTCCCTTCGTCAGATGGATCCAAAATAGCACTCTGAGGGAAGTCTCCACCGGCATTTTCCCAATGAGGTCTTGAAAATGGATCCAAAGTCTGCCACCGTACCGCCATGCCCGAGATCCTCCCCCTCTCCACCACCGCGCCGTGGTCACACCTGCAGACGACCATCGACGACTGGGACGCCGCCGATCCGGCCCTCCTCGCCACCATGTTCGCCCAGATGACGCTCATCCGGGCCTTCGAGGAGTTCGTGCTCGGCCTCGCCAGCGAGGGCCTGATCCACGGCCCCGCGCACTCGAGCATCGGCCAGGAGGGGGGCGCGGTCGGATCAGCCGTGACCCTGCTCACCACCGACACCGTCAACGGGACCCACCGCGGTCACCACCAGTTCCTGGCGAAGGTGCTCACCCACCTCGCACCCGGTGGCATCGACCCCACGCAGCCGGTGGCGCCCGAGATCCGGGAGGCCCTGCTGCGCACCCTCGCCGAGATCTGCGGCCTCGACCGTGGCTTCAGCCACGGGCGTGGCGGATCCATGCACCTGCGCTGGGACGAGGCCGGGGCGATCGGCACCAACGCCATCGTGGGCGGTGGCGTGCCACTCGCAGCGGGATCTGCCTGGGCGCACAAGCACGCCGGCACGAGCGACGTGTCCGTCACCTACTTCGGCGACGGAGCATCGAACATCGGCTCGACCCTGGAGACGCTCAACCTCGCGGCTGCCTGGCGGCTGCCGCTGTGCTTCTTCATCGAGAACAACCGCTACGCGGTCTCGACGCACATCAACGAGGTCACGGCCGAGGACCGACTCTCGGCACGCGGCCCGGGCTTCGGCATCCCGAGCTGGCAGGTCGACGGCATGGATCCCCTGGCCGTCCATCTGGCCATGCAGCTGGCACTGCAGCACATGCGCACCGGAGGCGGCGCAACACTGATCGAGGCGGACGTCTACCGCTACTTCCACCAGAACGGCCCCTTCCCCGGCAGCTCCTTCCGCTACCGCACCAAGGAGGAGGAGGCCGAGTGGCGGTCGCGTGACCCGATCGACCTCGTCGCCCGCCACCTCGTGCGTCGGGGCATCCTCACCGCAGAGCAGGTCGACGAGTGCACTGATCGAGCCGCCGCACTGATGACCGACATCGGCGGCGTGCTCCTGGAGCCGGCCCCCGACGGCAAGCCGGGCCAGCGACGCATTCGACCGCAGGAGTGGCCCGATCCCGGATTCGTCGACACGGGCATCCGGGGCGATCTGACTGAGTTCGACGGCGTGCGGCTGGCCGATCGCGACACGTTCGCCGGGCAGCTGCAGGACATGAAGTTCATCGACGCCGTCGCGAGCGTCATGGCCAGGCGCATGGAGCTCGACTCATCCATCGTCGTGCTCGGCGAGGACATCCACCGACTGAACGGTGGCACCAACGGCGCCACCCGCGGCCTCAAGGACGCCTTTCCGGAGCGCGTCCTGGGCACACCCATCAGCGAGAACGCCTTCACCGGACTCGCCGGCGGAATGGCCATGGACGGCAGGTACCGCCCTGTCGTCGAGTTCATGTACGCGGACTTCATGTGGGTGGCCGCCGATCAGCTGTTCAACCAGATCGGCAAGGCACGACACATGTTCGGAGGCGACGGAGCCGTTCCCGTCGTCCTGCGCAGCAAGGTCGCCATGGGCACGGGCTACGGCTCGCAGCACTCCATGGATCCGGCCGGCGTCTTCGCGACCTCCGCGGGGTGGCGGATCGTGGCCCCGTCCACGCCCTTCGACTACGTGGGACTGATGAACGCGGCGCTGACCTGCCAGGACCCGGTGCTGGTACTCGAGCACGTCGACCTCTACGCATCGTCCGGCGAGGGTCCCGTCGACGACTTCGACTACACGATCCCCGTCGGCAAGGCGGCAGTGCGTCGAACCGGCAAGGACGTCACGGTGCTGACCTACCTCGCCATGACGATGTACGTGCTCGAGGCGGCCGAGCAGGTGAGCCCGGGAATCGATGCGGAGGTCATCGACCTCAGGTGGCTGGACCGCGCGACGATCGACTGGGACACCATCGGCGAGAGCATTCGCAAGACCAACAACGTGCTCATCGCCGAGCAGGGAGCCCTCGGCACCGGCTACGGAGCATGGCTGGCCGACGAGATCCAGCGCAGGTTCTTCGACTGGCTCGACCAGCCGGTGCAGCGAGTGACCGGCGGCCTCGCCTCACCGAGCATCAGCAAGGTGCTCGAGCGAGCTGCATTCGCGCGCGCCGAGGAGGCCGTGGCCGGCCTGGAGCGCATGGAGGTGGGGCGCGATGCCTGAGCTCCTCCGCATGCCCGAGGTGGCCGCAGGTGCTGCCTCTGCGCTGCTCTCGTCCTGGTCCGTCGCACCGGAACAGGAGTATGCCGCCGGCGACGTGATCGCCGTCATCGAGACCGACAAGGCCGTCGTCGACATGGAGGCCGAGGCCCCCGGCCGAATCCTCCGCGCTCTCGTCGTCGAGGGAGCGGATGTCGCCATCGGCGATCCCATCGCCGTGATCGCCGCCCCCGGCGAGCAGGTCGACGACATCGAGGCGGCGGTCGCCGCACTCGGAGCATCGTCGGCACCTGCCGCCATGCTCCCGGCCGCACAGCCGTCCGCAACGCCGGAGACGGTTGCCGTCGACGTCACTCCCACCTCGGCCACGCCGGGCACTGGCGTGCCGGCAACTGCGGCGAGCGGCGGACGCGTCTTCATCAGCCCGATCGCGCGCAAGCTGGCGGCCGAGGCCGGGGTCGACATCTCGGCCATCCGGGGATCAGGCCCGCAGGGGCGCATTCGCCGCAGGGACATCGAGGCCGCGGTGGCCCTCGGAGCCACGCAGCCTTCCGCACCACACACGGCCGCACCGTCGCCGTCGACGCCGAGCGCAACCATGCCCGCGGCATCCTCGGCAGGCCACGAGGATGTGCCGCACACGCGCCTGCGCCGGGCGATCGCATCCCGCCTCACCCAGAGCGTCGTCACTGCTCCTCACTTCTACGTCAAGGGCTCCGCGCGCGTAGACCGCCTGATGGACCTGCGTGCCGAGATCAACAGCGAGGGCAGCGTCAAGGTCTCCGTCAACGACCTGCTCATCAAGGCGATGGCCCGCGCCCACACGCTGGTACCGGCGATGAACGTGACCTGGGCCGACGACTACGTGCGGCACTTCCACCGCGTCGACATCGCCGTGGCGGTGGCGACGCCAACCGGCCTGGTCACCCCGGTCCTGCGCGACGTGGATGCGTTGACCGTGAGCGAGATCGCACGGCAGACCCGCGACCTCGCCGAACGGGCTCGAGAGGGTCAACTGCGTCAGCACGAGCTCGAGGGCGGCTCGACAAGCATCTCCAATCTCGGCATGTTCGGCACCGAGGAGTTCACCGCCATCATCAATCCACCCCACGCGTCGATCCTCGCCGTGGGTGCCGCACGCCGTGAGCCCGTCGTCGTCGGCGACGCGATCACGGCGGCTCAGGTGCTTCGCGTCGTGCTCTCCGTCGACCACCGCCCCGTCGACGGCGCCGTGGCTGCGCAGTGGATGCGCGAGTTCATCGGTCTCCTCGAGGCGCCGGCGCGCATCCTCGCCTAGCGACCCACGCGGCCCCGGAAGCCGAGCCACACGGCGAGGAAGGCCAGGGCCAGGCCGGCGAGGAGGCCGAGCGACACGGCCGTCCCCGAGGTCGGCAGCGCCAGGTCGAGCAGGAGCGCCGAGGTCAGCTGTCCCGCCACGGCGAGGAGTGCGGTGACGAGGACGCCGATCCGCGGCACGGCCCAGGCCGCGAGTGCGATGAAGACGACGCCCACGACGCCGCTGGCGTACAGCCACGGTGCCGCGCCACCGAGCGGGCCGACGTCGACCCGGCCGGCCCACACCGCACTGCCCAGGACGGCGGCCAGGACGGTGAGCCCGAGGAGGAAGTTGACCCATGTCGCGGAGATCGCGCTGCCGGACTGCTGCGTCACCCGTCCGTTGAGCGCCTGCTGCACGGCGGTGAAGAGGCCGGCGCCGAACGCGGTGAGGACGGGCAGGACGGGAATGCCCTCAGGGGCGGACCACCGGCCGGACACTGCCACGGCCACCGCGACCACGGCGACGATCGCGGCCGCAAACCGCTGCGGTGTCACGGGAATGATCCCCCGGGGCCCCAGGCCGAACCGGTCCACGACGAGTGAGTTGGTGGCCTGGCCGGCGACCACTCCGACGGTGAACGCCGCCACGCCGATGACGGGCACGGTGGCACTCTGGGCGATGACGAAGACGGCTCCGCACAGGCCCCCGGCCAGCTGCCACCACCTCAGTCGCGAGGTGCGGAGCGCGGCGATGACCTCGCGGAGTCCACGGCGCACCGAGGGCATGACTGCCACCGCTACCGAGAGGGCGATGAGACCGGTCCCGAAGCTCCAGACCGCCGCAATGACGGGACTGCCCCACTCGGCGGCCAGCCCCCCGTTCATCCGCGACTGGACGGCATTCAGCAATCCGACGACGAAGGCGGCGAGGTAGGGCGCGGCTCGGGCAGGCGAGCCGTGGGATCCAGTGCCGGACAGGCTCACCGCGACACCCG
>VFQT010001245.1_pt1 | contig 31762 bp, 24 predicted proteins | sample 3512381 | NCBI WGS metagenome assembly VFQT01 (sample SAMN10412376, study PRJNA504923) | tailings metagenome | isolation source: Relicate 2 Philex TSF3 active mining site | place: Philippines: Tuba, Benguet | collected 2017-08-29
CTGAGCCAGGACCGGTTTGCCGATCTCGCTCGCCGCGATCAGTTCCTTCACGCGGTCGTACTGGGCACGATTGTTGACCGGGCCGATCTGGGTGCCCTGCTCCGCGCCGTCGCCGATCTTCACCGTTTTGGCATAGGCGACGATCGCGTCGCGCAGCCGATCATAGACGTCGGCATGAACGTAGAGGCGCTTCGTCGCGATGCAGATCTGTCCGCTGTTGCGAAACGCCGCCCAGAAAAGTTCGGGCGCGACCTTATCGACATCGACGTCGGGCAGCACGATCGCCGCGTCATTGCCGCCCAGTTCGAGCGTGACCCGCTTCAGATCGTGGGAAGCGCTTTCCATGACCCGGCGCCCGGTGGCGGTCGATCCGGTGAAGCTGACCTTGTCGATCCCTGGATGGGCGGTCAGCCACGGGCCGAGGCGATCGGTGCCGCTGACGACGTTCAACACGCCGGGCGGGACGATATCGCTCACCAGTTCGGCGACACGCAGCGTGGAGAGCGGGGTGAAGGGCGAAGGCTTCAGCACCATGGTATTGCCGGAGAGCAATGCCGGGCCGACCTTCACCATCGCCAGCAGGAGCGGGAAGTTCCACGGCGAAATCGCGCCGACCACGCCGAGCGGGACGCGAACGGTTTCGACGCGGCGTTCCGGACTGTCCAGCAGAACCTCGCGCGGGAGTTCAAGGTTCGCCGCGCCCTTGAGCCAACCGGCGGCCCCCATCACTTCGCGTTCGGCGTCCTGATGCGGTTTGCCCTGTTCGCTGGTGAGCAGCCGCTTCAATTCGTCGACATGCGCCATTATGCGGTCGGCCATCGCGACGATGACCGCGCGGCGTTCCTCGATCGGGCGGGCGGCCCAGGCCGGGAAGGCCTGGCGCGCCGCGGCGACCGCGGCGTCGAGGTCGGCCCGTTCTGCCTCGGGCGCGCGGCCGATCGTTTCCTCGGTTGCCGGGTTGACGACGTCGAAGGCCGAACCGCTCACCACCATTTGGCCGTTGATGAGCATTTTGAACACGGGAAGGCTTGTCATTATCCTCTCCATCCTGTCGCTGCCGGCGGATCGTTGCGCCGGCTCATGGGTTCAGGCCGACACCGCCGTTTGCGCGGGGGCCAGAAATCCGGCCAGCCGCTGGGCGATGATCGTTTCGGCTTCGTCGACGATGCGGCCGATCAGTGTCTTGCAGTCTGGTATGTCGTGGATCAGGCCCTGGACCTGGCCGGCCCAGATCAGCCCGCCCTCGACATCGCCGCTTTCCAGCGCCGCGCGGCCGCGCGCGCCGGCGACGAGCGGCTGGATGTCCTTGAACTCGGCGTCCGGTTGCAGCGAGATCCTGACCACTTCGTCGGAGATGCTGTTGCGGGCGACGCGCCCCGTGTTCTTGAACCGGCGAAAGATCAGGTTCGTCGCGCGCTCGTCATTGCCGACGATGAACTGCTTCACGTTCTCGTGAATAGGTGCTTCTTTCGTCGCGCAGAACCGGGTCCCCATGTTGATGCCGTCCGCGCCGAGGGCGAGGGCGGCGGCGAGGCCCCGGCCATCGCCGAAGCCGCCGCTGGCGATCATCGGGATCGATAGCTTGTCCGCAGCGGCGGGAATGAGGATCAGCCCGGGGACGTCGTCTTCCCCCGGATGCCCGGCGCATTCGAAACCATCGATCGAAATGACGTCGACACCCATGGTTTGCGCCGAAAGCGCGTGCCGGACCGACGTACATTTGTGGATGACGGTGATGCCCTCGGCTTTCAGCGCCTCGACATGCTCTTGCGGCTTGGAACCGGCGGTTTCGACGATGCGGATGCCGCTGTCGATGATCGCCGCGCGATATTCTGCGTAAGGCGGCGGCGTGACCGACGGCAGGATGGTGAGATTCACCGCAAAGGGCTTGTCCGTCAGCGCACGGCAGCGCTCGATTTCGCGGCGCAGGTCATCGGGGGTCGGCTGGGTGAGCGCCGTCAGCGTGCCGAGCCCGCCCGCGTTGGACACGGCGGCGGCCAGTTCCGCGCGGCCGACCCACATCATCCCGCCTTGCACCACCGGGGCTTCGATCCCCAGCAGTTCGGTAATCCTGGTCCTGATCGGCATTTATCCTCCCACAGATTTTGCGCCCGGTTACTCGGCGGGAAGCTGGGGCAAGGTCATCGCCCCAGCGACTACGCCGCCTTGCGCGTGTTTCCTCCCAACCGGTCCTCGGCCAGGCGAGCGAGGCTGCTCAGACGGTCGCCGATCATGCCAAGGGTTGCGGCGTCGTGTTGCCCGCTGAACATCGTCGCGGTCATGCAGGCGCGCACATCGCCTCCCGCCGCGCGAATGACCGTGGCGATCGACGTCACGCCCTTGAGATAATAGCCGTCGTCGATTGCCCAGCCGCGCAGACGCGCCGCCTCCATGTCGGCGATGAATGCTTCGGTAGCCGGAACTTCGGCCCAGCGCAGCTTCGCGATCCGCTGTTCGACCGCCTCGCGGTCCAGATCCTGGGCCGCCGCGATGCAGCGCCCCATGGCGCCCAGATGGGCCGGCAGGCGCTGTCCCGTCGCCAGATGAATGCGGGTGGCATGCGCGCCCTCGACGACATTGGTCAGCACGACGCGACTCGCAGCCAGGCGCCACAGGCCGCAGGTGAGCGAGAATTCCTGGGCCAGACCGGCCAGCGCGTCGATGGCCCATTGCCGCCAGGCCAGCAGCGGGGTTTCGCCGCCGAAGAGGCGCGCCGGTTCGGATCCCAAGGTATAGAGTTTTGCGACCGGATCGAACTCGACGAAATCCTCATCGACAAGCGTCTTGAGAATGTTGAAGCACGTGCTGGGGCTGACCGACACCGCGCGGGCGATCGCATTGACGCCGAGCGCCTGACTGTCCGCGAGATGTCGCAAAATGGCGATCGCGTTGACCACCGAACCCACTGCCATCGTTCGAGCCTCCAGAACCACATCGATATCATTCATAATAGCGAACGTCAATATTCTGTCTATTGAACGGCCGCTTCCCCCGTGATAGCATGCGCTCAACAATTGCGGCACATAAGATTGCCGGGAGAGGTGGCGATATGGCGGACGAAGCACCTGTGGCGCCTGCGGAGGCGCCTCGCCTTTCCAGGGCTCGGGCCGGGTTGCTCCTCGCCACCCTGGCGCTGGTCAATGTGTTCAACTTCATGGATCGCCAGCTGCCCTTCATTCTGGCCGAGGCGATCAAGGTCGATCTGAGCCTGTCCGACACGCAAATCGGACTGCTGACGGGCTTTGCGTTTCTGCTCATTTACTCGGTCGCGTCGCTGCCGCTTGCCCGGCTGGCTGACCTCTGGTCTCCGAAGTGGACTTTGACCATCATCGTCGCGCTGTGGAGCGTGATGACCGCGCTGGGCGGCGCCGCGCGCAACTTCATCGAACTGGCGCTGACCCGTACCGGGGTCGCGCTGGGGGAGGCGGGCAGTACGCCGTCCTCGCATGCGGTGATCCAGCGGGTATTCCCCGCCGATCGTCGCGGACTTGCCCTCGGCGTGTTCCAGATGGGCGCGCCGGCTGGCGGCATGCTGGGCATGGCGCTGGGCGGATGGATGAATGATGTCATCGGCTGGCGGACGACGATGGTCGCGGCCGGCCTGCTCGGCATCGCCGTCGTGCTCCTCGCCGCGCTCGTCATCCCCGACGTTCGGCTCAAGCAGGAACAGCGTCGCCAGTCCGGCAGCTACTGGGCCGGGATACGCGACCTGATGCGATCACCGGCCTTCGCCTGGATGTTCGCGGCCATGTGCCTGGTGGGCGCCACCGTCTATGCCACGATGATCTTCACCGCGCCGTTCCTGATCCGGCTGCACGGCCTCTCCACGACGGAGGCGGGGGTGACGTTCGGGGTTCTGCTCGGCGTGACGGGCATCGCGGGGACGCTGATCGGCGGAGTCGTGTTCGACCGCAGCATGCGCCGCAAGCGCGAGAACATGCTGCTGTGGCCCGCCCTCACCTTTCTCATCGCCGCACCCACCAGCACAGCAGCCTGGTTCGTGGCGGATCCTTATGTCGCGCTCGCGCTGCTGGCGCCGCTCTGCATGTCCTTCACGTTCTATTTCCCCGGCATGTTCGGGTCCGCGCACATCATCGCGGGGCCGGCGCGGCATGCCATGGCGTCCAGCATCCTGATCATCGGATCGGGCCTGGTTGGGGGGCTCGCCGGTCCGGTCGTGGTCGGCATGATCAGCGACGCGCTGGCGCCCAGCATAGGCGCGGAGTCGCTGCGGTACGCGCTGCTGTTCGTGCCGGTCGTCGCGATCCTTTCGGGGATCGGCTTCCTGATGGCAAACCGCGCGCTCCCCGGAGAGCTGGCGCAAGCCGACCATTCGGTATAAGGAATACATACATTCCTCTTGCTGAATGATCCTGCCAAGGTTATGAGGATGCATCAGCATCAACAGTGAAGGTGGTCGGATGGCGATTCTTGAAGGCAAGGTTGTGGCCGTGACGGGTGCGGGCCGGGGGATCGGCCGTGAAATCGCGCTGCTGGCGGCTCGCGAAGGCGCGAAAGTGGTGGTCAACGATCTGGGCGCGGATGCCGATGGCTCGGGCGGTGATGTTGGCCCCGCGCAGGAAGTCGTCGATCTGATCAAGGCGGATGGCGGCGTCGCCATCGTCAATGGCGCCAACATCGCCGACCCGGCGGGCGCGAGTTCGATCGTCGAGGACGCGGTGCGGGCCTACGGCCGCCTCGACGCGGTCGTGAACAATGCCGGCATCCTGCGCGATCGCATCTTTCACAAGATGAGCCAGAACGACTGGGATGAATCGATCCGCGTCAACCTGAACGGCTATTACTATGTCTCGAAAGCCGCCGGCCTCCAGTTCAAGGAGCAGGGTGGCGGGTCGATGGTGCATTTCACCTCGACTTCGGGCCTTATCGGCAATTTCGGACAGGCCAATTATTCCGCGGCCAAGATGGGCGTTGTGGGGCTTTCCAATTCGATCGCGCTGGACATGCAGCGGTTCGGCGTGACGTCCAATTGCATCGCGCCTTTCGCGTGGAGCCGCCTGACCGCGTCGATCCCGGCGGAAACCGATGCGGAGAAGGAGCGCGTCGAGCGGCTGAAATCGATGTCGGCCGAAAAGGTCGCGCCGCTGGCGGTGTTCCTGGCGTCCGATCAGGCGAAGGATGTGACCGGCCAGATATTCTGCGTCCGCAAGAACGAGATCTTCCTGTTTTCGGTGCCCCGCCCGATCCGGTCGATGCATCGTTCCGAGGGCTGGACGCCAGATACGATCGCGAGCGATCTGCTGCCCGCCTTCAAGCCGAGCTTCCATCCGCTCGCGCGTTCGGGCGACATCTTCGCCTGGGATCCGGTGTAAAATGCCCCTGGATCCCGACTATCTGCTGAACCTGCCGCCGCGCATCGTGACGCACCGCTATACGGTGCGCGACACGATGCTCTACGCGCTTGGCGTCGGGGCAGGGGCGGATGCGGAGGATCTGCGGTACGTCTATGAGGACGGGCTTCAGGCGCTGCCGACGATGGCGGTCGTGCTGGCGTACCCGGGCTTCTGGCAGAAGGAACCGCAATACGGCATCGACTGGAAGCGGGTGCTGCACGGCGAGCAATCGACCATCCTCCACGCCCCGATCCCCGTCAAGGGAGAGGTTCGCGGCGAGCTGGTGATCGAGAGGATCGTCGACAAGGGCGAAGCCAAGGGCGCCTTGCTGCTGTCGCGCCGCGACTTGTTCGACGCCGCCTCGAACCAGCATCTCGCGACCGTCCGGCAGGTCTCGTTCCTGCGCGGGGACGGGGGCTGTGGCGGCTCTACCGAACCTTTGCCGCCGCCCCACGCGGTCCCGACCGGCGAAGCGGACGATCTGGTCACTTTGCCGACGCGGCCCGAACAGGCGCTGATCTATCGCCTGTCGGGGGACTATAATCCGCTCCACGCCGATCCTGCGGTGGCCGAGCAAGCCAATCTGCCGCGCCCCATTCTGCACGGTTTGTGCACTTATGGCATTGCCGGCCGCGCGCTGGCGCGTTCGCTGTGCGGCAATGACGCGAGCCGGCTGCGCAGGCTCGACTGCCGGTTCACCTCGCCCGTGTTTCCGGGCGACACCATTCGCGTCGCGGTGTGGCGCGAGGGCCGCGGCAAGGCGGCATTCCAGGCAATGGCCGTCGAACGCGACGTCGTCGTGCTCGGCAACGGCTATGCAGAATTCGAGGAAGACTGAGCATGGCCGGTATTGTTGCTTATGGTGCCTATGTTCCGCGCCTGCGGCTGCAACGCGGTGCGATCTACGCCGCCAATCGCTGGTTCGCGCCGGGCTTGAAGGGGCTGGCGCGTGGTGAGCGCGCGATGGCCAATTGGGACGAAGACGCCATCACCATGGCGGTCGAAGCGGCGCGGGACTGCCTGCACGGCCGGGATCGCGATGCGATCGGCAGCGTGATGATCGCCTCGACGACCTTTCCTTATCTCGATCGCCAGAATGCCGGCATCGTAAAGGAAGCGCTGACCTTGCGCGACGATGTCGCGGCGCTGGACGTGGGCGGCAGCCAGCGGGCGGGCACCAGCATGCTGGCGCAGGCGCTGCGCGGCACCGGGAGCGGCGCGACCACGCTGGTGCTGGCCTCGGATCAGCGCCAGGCGCGTCCGGCGTCGGAGGGCGAGCTGGTGAACGGCGATGCCGCCGCCAGCTTCCTGATCGGCGACGGCGACGGAATCGCGCGTCTGATCGGCAGCTACAGCGTAACGGCCGATTTCGTCGATCATTATCGCGCGGCCGGCGAAGCCTATGACTATGACTGGGAAACGCGCTGGGTGCGCGAGATGGGCCACGGCAAGCTGGGAGGCGAAGCCATCGCCGGCGCGCTCGCGAAGTTCGGCGTCGATGCCTCGCAGATCGATCGCCTGATCGTCGGCATTCCGGCGCGCGGCGCCGGAGCGGCGCTCGCCAAGAAGGCGGGCATCGCCGCAGAGGCGGTCGCCGACGATCTGTCGGCGGTGCTCGGCAACGCGGGCACCGCGCATCCGCTGGTGATGCTCGCCCATGCGCTGGAGACCGCGAAGCCCGGCGAAAAGCTGATGGTGCTCGGCTTCGGGCAGGGCGCCGATGTGCTGCTGTTCGAAGTCACCGATGCGATTGCCGATGCAAAGCCGCTGTTCGGCGTGTCGGGCTGGCTGGCGCGGTCGGCCAAGGAAGAGAACTATCTCAAGTATCTTGCCTTCACCGGCGGCGTTCAGCTGGAGCTCGGCAAGCGCGCGGAATTTTCGCAGCGTCCGGTGCTCACCGCGCTCTACCGCAACCGCAAGGCCGTGCTGGGCCTGGTTGGCGGCCGTTGCACCAAAACCGGAACGGTCCAGTTCCCCCGCTCGGAAATCAGCGTCAACCAGAACGAGCCCGCCATCGGCACGCAGGAGGATTATCCGCTTGCCGATCGCGTTGCCCGCATCCTCACCTTCACGGCCGACAGCCTCACCTACACCCCCGATCCGCCGAACTATTACGGGATGGTCGAATTCGAGGGCGGCGGGCGGATGCTGACCGAATTCACCGATGCCGACGCCGAAGCCATCGCTGTCGGCGCGCCCATGCGCATGATGTTCCGGATCAAGGCCGAGGATGCCGGCACCGGCTTCACCAAGTATTTCTGGAAGGCGGTCCCCGCCGTCGGGAGCAACTGAGATGGCAAGCGGAATCAAGGACAAGGTCGCGATCCTGGGTATGGGCTGCGCCAAGTTCGGCGAGCGTTGGGACGACGACGCCGAGCAGCTGATGGTCGAAGCCTATCTGGAGGCGATGGCGGATGCCGGCATCGAGCCGTCGCAGCTGGACGCGGCGTGGCTGTCGGTAGGGTTCGACGCGATGAACATCGGGCCGTCCGGCATTCCGGCCGGCATGGCGTTGCGCCTGCCCAATATCGCGGTGACCAAGGTGGAGAACTATTGCGCCAGCGGGACCGAAGCCTTCCGGGGCGCGGTCTATGCGGTTGCCTCGGGCGCCGCGGATATCGCGATCGCGATTGGCGTCGAGAAGCTCAAGGACACCGGCTATGGCGGGCTGCCGGTGCGTACGCGCGGCACGACCTTCGACATGGTCGGGGTCGTCGGGTCGGCGCCGGGCAACTTCGCGCAACTTGCCTCCGCTTATGAGGCGAAGCATCGCATCGCCAAGGCGGACCTGAAGCGCGCGATGGCGCATGTGTCGGTGAAGAGCCACGCCAACGGCGCGAAAAATCCGAAGGCGCATCTGCGCAAGGAAATCGACATCGAAACGGTGATGAATGCGCCGATGATCGCCGAGCCGCTCGGTCTCTACGACTGCTGCGGCGTGTCCGACGGGGCGGCGGTGGCGATCGTCACCACCCCGGAAATCGCCCGCGCGCTCGGCAAGAAGGATATCGTCACGGTAAAGGCGCTGCAGCTTGCGGTGTCCAACGGCTGGGAACTGCAGGGCAATGGCTGGGACGGCAGCTATGTCCACACCACCCGGATCGCGGCGACCAAGGCCTATAAGGAAGCCGGCATCACCGATCCGGGCAAGCAGGTTAGCCTGATGGAAGTGCATGACTGCTTTTCCATCACCGAACTGGTGACGATGGAAGACCTGCACATTTCCGAGGAAGGCAAGGGCTGGCGCGATGTGCTGGACGGCCGGTTCGACGCGGACGGCGCCAATCCTTGCCAGATCGACGGCGGCCTGAAGTGCTTCGGCCATCCCATCGGTGCGTCCGGCATCCGGATGATCTACGAAAACTATCTTCAACTGCTCGGGCGCGCCGGACTTCGCCAGCGCCAGCAGCAGCCGCAGTTCGGCCTGTCGCATAACCTTGGCGGCATGCCCAACCAGAATGTCGCGGCCATCGCGATCGTCGGCATGGAGGGAGTTTGACCATGGCGATGGACCGCGAGACGCTCGATCAGTTCGTCGAGGCCGTTCGCCGCTACACGCGCGAGCAACTGGTTCCGCTTGAGGAGGAGGTCGCGGAAACCGATCGGGTTCCGGATCGCATCATCCAGGACTTCCGCGACATGGGCCTGTTCGCGCTGACCACGCCGGAAGCCTATGGCGGCCTCGGCATGGGCTCGGCCGAAGAGATCGAGGTCGTGATGGAGCTGTGCTGGAGCTCGGCGGCCTTCCGGTCGATCGTCGGCCTCAACCTCGGGCTGGGTTCCCAGGGCATCCTGATGGACGGCACGGACGAGCAGAAGGCCTATTGGCTGCCGAAGGTTGCCAGCGGCGAAGTCATCACCAGCTTCTGCCTGACCGAGCCCGACTCCGGGTCGGACAGCGCCGCATTGCGGACGAGCGCTGTGCGCGACGGCGACGATTATGTGCTCAACGGCACCAAGCGCTATATCACCAACGGCCCGATCGCCGGGCTGTTCATGGTGATGGCCCGCACCGCGCCGGAACGCCTGCCGAAGAACGCTCATGTCACCGCTTTCCTCGTCCCGGCGGGAACCCCCGGCGTGGTAGTCGGCAAGAAGGACCGCAAGATGGGCCAGGCCGGAGCCTGGTCATCGGACATCTATTTCGAGGATGCCCGCGTCCCGGCGTCGGCGATCATCGGCGGCGTCGAGGGGCGCGGCTTCGCGACGGCGATGAAGTCGCTCGACCGGGGCCGGATCAACGTGGCCTCGGTCTGCGTCGGGCAGGCGCGCCGTATCCTGTTCGAAGCGACCAAATACGCCGTCGAGCGCAAGCAGTTCGGCGAACCGATCGGCAATTTCCAGCTCATTCAGGCGATGCTGGCCGATAGCCAGGCCGATCTCTATGCCGCCGAGTGCATGCTGCGCGACGTCGCCCGCCGCTATGATTCCGGCGAGCGTGTTTCGCTGGAGGCTTCCTGCGCCAAGATGTTCTGTTCGGAAATGGTCGGGCGCATCGCCGACCGCGCGGTGCAGATTCACGGCGGCGCGGGGTACATGCGCGACAGTGCCGTGGAGCGCTTCTATCGCGATGTCCGCGTCTTCCGCATTTATGAAGGGACGACCCAGATCCAGCAGCTCATCATCGGGCGGGAGATGACCAAGCGGATGGCCGCCTGATGGCGCCGGATCGGCGTCTCGATGGCAGCTGCAACCCGCCGCCGCTGGGCGACATCCTGCGGATCAACGCGGGTGCGCATCCCGGTCGGGTGGCGATCCGCTGTCAGGGCGCCGACATCACTTTCGCGCAATTGCTGGAGCGCTCGCTCAAGGTGGCGAACGCGCTACGGGCAAGCGGCGTCCAGGCGGGCGACCGCGTTGCGATACTGTCCAAGAATTCGCCGGAGTTCTTCGAAATACTGCTGGGGGCGGCGATTGCCGGTATCGTAACGGTTCCGGTCAACTGGCGCCTGTCGCCGCGCGAAATCGCGTATCTGCTCGAGGATTCGGGTGCCAAGACGGTTTTCGTCGGCGTCGAGCATCGTGCGCTGGCTGGCGAAGCGATTGCCCTGATCTCGGCCGCACCCGTCGTCATCGATCTTGAATCCGCCGATGGCGATGGCTTTCCGGCATGGCGCGACAGCGCCAGTGCACGGGACGATTTTCCCGATATCGACAGCAAGGCCGTCACCCTGCAACTCTATACATCGGGTACGACAGGCCGGCCGAAGGGCGCCCTGCTGTCGCACCACAGCCTCAACAGCGTGCGCGTGTCGCAGCCCGAGACGGCGCGCTGGAGCCAGTGGACGCGGGAAGACAGTTGCCTGATCTCGATGCCGCTGTTCCATGTCGGCGGCATCGGCACGGCACTGGCGGCGATCTACCATGCGGCGCGGATGGTGATCGCGCGCGATTTCACGCCCGAGGCGCTGTTCGACTATGTCGAGCAGGAAGGCATCACGAAGCTGTTCCTGGTGCCGGCGGCAATGCGGATCGTGCTCGACCATCCCCGCGCGCGCACCACCGATTACAGCCGCATCCATTACATCCTCTATGGGTCCAGCCCGATCACCCCGGCCTTGCTGCGAGAGGCGATCGAGGTGTTCGATTGCGGCTTCGCCCAGGTCTATGGGATGACCGAAACCTCCGGCACGATCGTGGTGCTGCCGCCCGAAGATCATACACTGGGCGATAGCGACCGCATGCGTTCGGCCGGAAAGCCCCTCGCCGGCGTGGAGATCGCCATCCTGGCCGCCGACGGCACCCATCTGCCGCCGCGCGAAGTGGGTGAGATCGCGATCCGCAGCCAGGCCAACATGACGGGCTATTGGAACCAGCCGGAAGCGAGCGCGGAATGCCTGCTGGCCGATGGCTTCCTGCGATCGGGCGATGCCGGCTATCTGGACGAGGACGGTTATCTGTTCGTCTGCGACCGGGTGAAGGACATGATCATCAGCGGCGGTGAGAACGTCTATGCCGCCGAGGTCGAAGCCGCCCTGTGCGAGCATCCCGATGTCGCCGAGGCCGCGGTGGTCGGCGTACCCGATCCTCGCTGGGGCGAGGCTGTGAAGGCGTTCGTGGTGACGGCGCAAGGCGTCGCGCTTGATCCGGAGGCGCTGCGGGCCTTCGTCCGCGAGCGGCTCGCTGCCTACAAGGTGCCCAAGACCATCGCGTTCACCGATGCCCTGCCCAAGAACGCTTCCGGGAAAGTGCTGCGCCGCGCGCTTCGCCCCGATCCGGGCGCGACGCCGGGCTGACGAGCGTTCGGGCGGAATCGGCCGCAAGCGCCCGCCAGCGCCCCACGTCATTCCGCGCCAGCCTCTCAACCGTTCCTATGGAGTCGCGGGCGGCATTTTGTCGTTGCCGGGATGCGAATTCGATGTTGTCAAATTGACAAAAGCATTCACGATTTCAGTCTTGCCTACCAAGCGGCATAAGTCCCATTCCTCAAGCGTCGCACGAACACAGGGTCATCCGCCATGGCGGCGAACGAGCCCGCAACGGGTGCATGCGGAAGGAACCTCGTGTTCCGGGATGGGAGGGTAGGGCCAAGATGAACTGCGCGGAACTACCGTCGCTACGACGCTGCAGACTGGTCATGTGCTGAACGTCGGCACACGAGATCACCCCTCTATACTACAGACTACAGACCGCGAGTTTGACGATCCATGCTGATGCGAGCGATCATTAGAGACGATAAGGCCGCCGCACCGGAGCTGGAGGAAAAAGAAGTCGCGCGCCCGGTTGCTGGACCGGGAGAACTGCTTGTCCGCATACACGCCGCCGGGCTCAATCGCGCGCAGCTCCCCCGGCCGGGCGGAAGCGGGCATGAAGTCCATCCGCTCGGCATTCCCGGGGGGGAACTCTCGGGCGTCGTCGTCGAAGTGGGTGCGGGGGTCAGCGGCTTTGCGGTCGGCGACCGGGTCATGGCGCTCGCGAGCGGCAGCTACGCGCAATATGCCGCGTTCGACCATCGCCTGGCGATCCATGTCCCCCCGTCCATCGACCTACTGACCGCCGCCGGCCTGCCAAGCTGGTATATGACCGCGCATAACGCGGTGGTGACGGAGGGCGCGTTGCGTTCGGGCGAGACCCTGCTCGTGCAGGGCGCGACCTCGGGTGTCGGGGTGGCGGCTGCCCAGATCGCGCGTTGCCTCGGCAGTGCCAAAGTGATCGGCGTCGCAAGGTCGGCGGAAAAGCTTGCGCAGCTCGATGCCTTCGACGACACGCTGGTTTCAGAGGCGGGCTGGGACGAACAGGTGCGATCGCTGACCGAGGGCAAGGGGGTCGACGTGATCGTCGATCTGGTCGGCGGAGGAGCGCTTGGCGCGAACCTGAGGGCGGCGGCGCTGGGCGGGCGGATCGTCGCCGTGGGCCGGCTGGGCGGTTCGAGCGACGAGCTTGACCTCAACATGCTTGCGCGCAAGCGCATCCGGTTGCTCGGCGTCTCGTTCCGGACTCGCACGATGGAGCAGCGCGCAGACATCGCCCGCGGGTTCGAACGGGATGTTCTTCCCGCGATCGTCGATGCACGCATCGTCCCCAAGTTCGACCGAAGCTTCACGATGAGCGAGGTTCGCGAGGCGCAGGACTATCTGAAGACCCAGCCGAAGCTGGGGAAAGTGCTGCTCGAAATCGATCAGTGAGGGTGAATCGCGATCAACGCGATCCCCATTCGCAAAGAGAGGAGAAATACCCGCCGTGCCCCTGTCGCGCCGTACCCTGCTTGCCAGTTCCGCGATGCTCGGACTGCTGGCTTGGGAGCCCGCCCGGTCTGCGGTAACGCGTTCTGGCAAGAAGCCCAATATCGTGTTCATCATGGCCGACGACCTCGGCTACGCCGACGTCAGCTGCTATGGCCGCCGCGAATACAGCACGCCCGCGATCGACTCGCTCGCTGTGGACGGCATGCGTTTTACCAGCGCCTATGCGAATTCCTCGGTATGCTCACCGACACGGACCGCGCTGATGACGGGACGCTATCAAGCCCGCTTGCGCGTCGGGCTGGAAGAGCCGTTGAACAGCCCCAAGTTCGGCCTGCCGCCCGAACATCCGACCTTGCCGTCGCTGCTGCGCAAGGCGGGATACCGCACGGCGCTGATCGGCAAATGGCATCTTGGCGACCTGCCGGATTATGATCCGCAGAAAAGCGGCTACGACCATTTCTGGGGTCTGCGCAGCGGCGGCGTCGATTACTTCACCTACAAGAATACCCACGGCGAGCGCGATCTTTGGGATGATGAAACCCCCATCGATAGGACGGGCTATCTTACCGACCTGATGGGCGACCGCGCCGTCGAGATGATTGAAGGTTTCGCGCGGCAGTCCGCGCCCTTCTTCCTCAGCCTTCACTTCACCGCGCCGCACTGGCCGTGGGAAGCGCCGGAGGACAAGGCCGAGTCCGACCGTCTGGCCGCGACCGGCAAGCCCAATGCCATCATGCACTATGACGGCGGGACCATGGCGACGTATGCCAAGATGGTCACGCGGATGGACTATCAGATCGGGCGCGTTCTGGCGGCGTTGAAGGCGGCCGGGATGGATGAGGATACGATCGTGATCTTCACCAGCGACAACGGCGGCGAACGCTTTTCCGACACTTGGCCGTTCAGCGGGAGAAAGACCGAACTGCTCGAAGGCGGCATTCGCGTTCCCGCCATTGTCCGCTGGCCCGCGCGCGTGGCCGCCGGCTCCACCAGCGATCAGGCCATCATCACCATGGACTGGCTGCCCACGCTCCTTTCGGCGGCCGGCGGGCGCCCTGATCCCAGGTTCCCGTCGGACGGCATGGATCTAACGGATTTCCTGACCGGAGCACCGTCGCGGCCGCGCACACTGTTCTGGCGCTACAAGATGTACGACCAGCAGGCCTGCCGTGAGGGCGATTATAAGTATCTCAGCATGAACGGCCACGCGTTCCTCTTCAACGTGGTCGAAGATCCGCTCGAACGGGCCAATCTCAAGACCCGCCAGCCCGAGAAATTCGCGGAGCTGAAGGCGAAATATGATGCCTGGAGCGCCATGATGCTGCCGCTGACCGCTGACGTGCGCAGCGGTGTGGTAAAGAGCGCTACCAACGCGGACCGCTACGCCAACGACTGACGCGCGAGGCGATGTGCCTCGCGCGTCAAGGCCGTGCGAGGGCCCTCAGTTGTCCAGGTTGATCAGGATATTCTTTTCCTGCGTGAAGGCGAGCAGTTCCTCCAGGCATTCCTCGCGGCCGATGCCCGATTGCTTGTACCCGCCGAAGGGCGATCCGGTCGCGTGGCGGGCAACCTCGTTGATCCAGCAGAACCCGGCTTCCACGTGCGACACGATGCGATGCGCGCTGGCGATATCGCGGGTCCAGACCGCGCAGGTCAGGCCATATTCGACCTGGTTCACCTGCCGCAGCATCTCCTCTTCGTCGGTCCATTTCAGCACCGCCTGGACCGGGCCGAAAATCTCCTCGCGCGCGATCCGCATGTCCATGGTGACATCGGCGAACACCGTCGGCAGCATGAAACAGCCGTTGGCAAGCGCCGGATCGTTCGGCGGCGTGCCACCGGCGATCAGCCGCGCGCCTTCCTGATGCGCCGATTCGATATAGGATTTCACCCGCGCCAGCGCATTCGCGTCGACCAGGCTGCCCATCGTCGTCGCTGGGTCGTCCGGCAGCCCTGGCGTGTAGCGCGAGATATGCTCGGGGATGCGCTCCAGCACCGCGTCGTAGATGTCGGCATGCAGGAACACCCGGCTCGTCGAACCGCATGACTGGCCGCACCACGTATAGTTCATGCCCGCGACCATTGCCCTGGCGATCTTGTCGGGATCGCAATCGGGCAGGGCGATCAAGGCATTCTTGCCGCCCAGCTCGAACAACACGCGCTTCAGCCCATCGGCGGCGGCGCGCATCACGGCCTTGCCGGTGGGCACGCTGCCGATCAGGGCGATCATCGACACGGCGGGATCGTCCACCAATGCCGCGCTGAATTCACGCCCGCCCGGCAGCACGTTCAAGACACCGGGCGGCAACAGTCCGTCGAACAGCTCCGCCGCCCTCAGCGCGGACATCGGCGCTTGCTCGGCCGGCTTCACGAGCAGCGCATTGCCAGCGGCCAGTGGCGCCGCCGCCTTGCCGATCGCGAAGCCGAGCGGATGGTTGTAAGCCGCGATCCGCATGACGATGCCGTAAGGCTCGCGGACGGAAAAGCTGACCGTGTCCCGCCCATGCGGCACCGACGCGCCCTTCATCTCGGTGACCAGGCCGGCGAAGAATTCGAGCGTATGAGCGGCAAAATGCGCCGAGTTATGGGTCGCGGCGATAGGATTGCCGTTGCCCATCGTGTCGAGCAGGGCCAGTTCACGCGCATTGGCGCGAACGATGCTGGCCATCTCCTTCAGGATGCGCGCGCGTTCCAGCGGCGCGACATCGCGCCATACGCGCGCACCGCTTCTGGCCGCCGCGATCACGGCGGGAACATCGGCCGCGCTGCCCACGCTGACGCGCCCGATGGGCTTGCCGGTCGCGGGCGAAGTCAAATCCTGAACCCCTCCCTCCACTGGCAAGTGCCAGGCGCCCCCGTAATAGAGACCCTTTTCCATTGGGATATCGGCAACAGGCATTCGTCTCTCCGGCTTGCTGATGGCTGTCCTGCGCGGGGCGGCACGATCCTCTTCAACGCTGTCGAGGAGCCAAGGCAATGCCGGAATCGTGAACGGCTTTGCCAAATTGGCAAGACGATTTTGCCGCCTCAAGAATTGCGGGCCGTTAAGCGTGACTGGTAATTCAAATCGCGCTGTCAGGCGCGACAGGCCTGAGCACCGGCCTGGATTGACCTGAATTCAGGGGGGCGAATGCGCTACAACCGGCTCGGCGATACCGGACTTCAGGTGTCCGAACTCTGCCTTGGCACCATGACCTTCGGCGGGCAGGGCATGTGGGCCAATATGGGCCAGCTCGGTCAGACCGAGGCCGAGGCCTTAATCCGGCGCGCCATCGACCATGGGATCAACTTCCTCGACACCGCCGATGTCTATTCCAGCGGCGCCTCCGAAAAGATGGTGGGGCAGTCGCTCAAGAACATCGGCATCCGCCGCGAGGAAATCGTGATCGCCACGAAAGTATTCGGAACGATGGGGACCGGACCCAACGAGCGCGGCGCTTCGCGCGGGCATATTCTGGACGCCGTACGGGCCAGCCTGAAGCGGTTGCAGGTCGATCATATCGATCTTTACCAGCTCCATGGCATTGATGAGCTGACGCCGATCGAGGAGATCGTCCGTGCGCTCGAAACGCTCGTGCAGCAGGGATATGTGCGCTACGTCGGCGTCTCCAACTGGATGGCGTGGCAGGTCGCGCGGGCGATCGGCATCGCCGAACGGCTGGGCTTCGCGAAGATCGCGACCACCCAGAGCTATTACACGATCGCCGGGCGTGACATCGAACGCGAACTGGTGCCGCTGCTCAAGGCGGAAAAGACCGGCCTGCTGGTCTGGAGCCCACTTGCCGGCGGCCTGCTGAGCGGAAAGTTCGGCCGCGACCAAGCAGTCGCGGACGGCAGCCGCCGCACGACGTTCAACTTTCCGCCGGTGGACATGGAGCGCGGCTATGCGGTGATCGACCTGCTGCGGGAAATCGCGCAGGCCAGGAACGCCACCGTCGCGCAGGTTGCCCTGTCATGGCTGCTGCATCAGCCGCATGTGACCAGCGTGATCCTGGGCGCCAAGCGCGTCGAACAACTCGACGAGAATGTCGGTGCGGTCACGCTGAAGCTGGACGAGAATGATCTCGCCAGGCTGGATGAGGTGAGCCGGCTTCCCGTGGAATATCCGGCTTGGATGTTCGCCGCCCGCACCGCGCCGCCCAAGTCCTCCGCCCAGGACTGAAGGACGGGCCGGTTCGGAGCCGGCGATGTTCCGATAGAACCTCTTCCGAACGGTCTTTCGCGCTTTCCGGCTCAGGCCAGGGCGCCCAGCAGCGCGGGGAACAGCCTGGCCGGATTGGCGCGGCAGATGTCCGCCTTCTGCTCGGCGGTCAGTCCGGGATAGGCCTGGAACTGCCGCTTGGCCGGCTCGATGAACTCTTGCGACATATAGGGCATGTCGAACCCCATCAGTAGCCGGGTGTGCGGCACGAGATGCAGGAGCGCGTCGAGCTGTGCCGGCGATGTCGCGGCGGTGAGATCGTAATAGAACGATGCCAGGCCCTGCGTCACTTCCTCTGCCGATAGCTTCTCGCGGCCGGGACCGGGGCCATATTGCGTCTCAAGCCAGGCCAGGCGCTGGGCCAGATAGGGGATCGCCGCTCCGCCATGCGTCGCGATGATCGATATGTCCGGGAAGCGCTTGCGATTGCCCGAATAGACCAGGTTCATGATCGCGCGGCAGGCATCGGCCATGAACTCGATGATCGAGACATGCACGCCAAGGTCCGGATAGGCCTTGGGCGAATTGGGATGGATGAACAGCACCGTGCGACGCCGGTTCATCTCAGCGAACCATTCGTCGAAACGCGGATCGCCCATATAGACACCGTCGATGTTGCTGCTGGTGCAGACGCCGTCGAGCTTCAGCACGTCCAGCGCATAGGCCATCTCGGCCATGGTCGCGTCCATGTCGCTGGCCGGCACCACCGCATAGGCTCCGAAGCGCCCCGGATAGCGGGCCTTCATGGCGGCGTGTTCCTCGTTGATGGCGCGCGCCAGAGCCGGGGCCTTGGCGCCGGCAAAGCCGATCGGAGTGGGCAGGGAGATGATCGCCGTCTCGATCTCATGCTCGTCCAAGTCGGCGAGCATCTTTTCGGCGGACCAGCGCACGCCCTTCCCGCTGGTATAGCCTTCCAGCAGGCCGGCGGAGACCATCGCGTCGACCCAGGCCTTGGGTTGGCTGTGCGCATGGACATCGAAAATGCGGGGCAGCGGTTCGGCGGCGCCGGTCGCGCCCGAGCCCTGCCCCGCCAGCACTTTCGCCGATGCGGTGCTTGCCACCAGACCGGTTCCGCCAACTGCCAGAAGCGTACGGCGCGACATTGCCTGTCCTTTCAACTGATCTCTCCACCGTATATCGTATTTGTGAATACATTCACGGCTGTGAAGGCGGGTGTCAAGCGACCTCGACTGGGGTGCCGAGGGCAGCCGGCTGCTCCACGACGCCCAGCGCCTTGCCGGTGCGAAGCGCGCGCGACAGGCCCAGCCAGAAGGTGGCGTTGGCGGCGATGGCGAGCGGCAGCGTCACCATTACGACCAGGGTGATCGCGTTGCCCAGCGCCATCGGATCGCCCTCCCAATAGCTGGCGAACCAGGGGACCAGGAACGACCCCATGCTGAGGCCCACCAGGCTCAACGTCATGATCATCAGCGCGATCAGCCGTCCGTGCATGGACGGCGGGCCGTGCGTCTGCATCGCCAGCGGCGCCAGCGCGACCAGCGATGTCGTCATGAACACGAACCCGCCGACGCCGACCGCCAGCATCGTCAGATTGTTGCCGGCCAGGATATAAGTGGCCACGAACGGGATGACGCCGATCAGGCTGGTCAGCATGCCGATCGGGATCGCATCGGATCGCCCGCGCCGCCGCAGGAACGCCACCAGCGACGGCCATGTCGCCGATCCCAGCAAGCCCATGACCACCCCGATGGCCCCGAATGTCGCGCCTGAGCGAGTGAGCGAAAGGTCGTAGGCGCGCACGAGATGGGTCGGCATCCAGGTCGTCACCGCATAGATCATCGTCGCGCTGAGGGCGCACGACACATAGAACGGAATATACCAGAGCGCCCCGCTACGCAGTTCGGCGAAGAAGGCCTTCTTGTCCGCCCCTTGGCCGGATGACCGCTTGCCTGCGGTGCGGGCCGGTTCCCGAACCGTCATTAACAGTACAAGGGCAAGGATCATCGGCGGGATGCCTACCACCAGCAACGTCATCCGCCAGGGGACGATGCCCAGCTCCGGTGAAAACAGGCCCGCTACCGCGATTGCGCCCGCGCCGACGAGATAGACGCCCTTCGTCATGACCCCGCCGACGCCGTTATAGACGGCCATCGGAGCGGTCCTGCGCTCCCGGGGGAAAAGATCGGCGATCAGCGATACCGCGGCGGGGGTGAGCGTGGCCTCCCCGATCGCGACCCCGACGCGCGAGGCCGCCAGCGTGGAAAAGCCGTCGGCGAAAGCGGACGCCACGGTGCAGCTGCCCCAGATGATCGCACCCATGGCGATGATGTTGCGCCGATTGCCGCGATCGACCCACATCGCCAGCGGCAGTCCGGCAACGGAATAGACGACTGCGAAGCTCGCTCCGATGAGCAGGCCAAGCTCGATCTCGGTGATGTCGATGTCCTTGGAGATCGGATCGATCAGCAGCGCCAGGATGAACCGGTCGATAAAGGAAAACACGTAGAGCAGCGTGAGGACGGCTACGAAGTACCAGGCCGGCCTTTGGCTGGAACGCATTTCTCGATCTGGCATCATCCTCACCTTCGAACCTGCGCCTTCGCGGCGCGCCTGTGGCGTGCGACAGGTGGCTTCGCCCTTCTTCAAAGAGGCGGTATTTCAAGCGACCTGCCGTCCGGCATCCTCAACTTCCGGGTGGTCGCATGTTTTGCCGGGCGGGTCATCACAAAACGCGCGAGCGATGCATTTTTGTGAACATGTTCCCAAATTTGACATCGTCGTTCCGTTCTGGAAAAGATGGCGGACAATCAAGGGCGCGGCATGCGCCCGCATGGCGGCGATCGCCGTGCGACATGGCGAGGGAGGGCGCCGACAGGCGTACGGGCATGAGATTCGGCGCATCTTTCCCCCCGGGCCGCGGGCTCTATTACGGCGGCGCGTGGCAAGCCTCGCTGTCGGACCGCACTGTCGACGTCATCGGCCCCGCGACGGGCGAAGTGCTCGCGACGATCACCGAAGCATCGCCCGCCGACGTGCGCCCCGCCGTCGCCTCCGCGCAGGAGGGATTCGAGGTATGGCGCAACGTCTCCCCGGTGGAGCGCGCGAATCTGCTGCGCGAAATGGCGCGGCGCGTCCGCGGCTGCGCCGACGAATTCGCCCAACTCGACGCGCATAACTGCGGAAGCCCGCTGCGCCATCTTGAGTTCGAGGCAGACCGGTGCGCCTTCGTGCTCGAATATTTCGCCGGACTGGTGACGGAGATGAAGGGCGCATCGGTGCCCCAGGGCGCCGGTCTGCTGAGCTTTTCGGTGCGTGAGCCATTGGGCGTCGTCGCGCGGATCGCTGCGTTCAACCACCCGCTGCTGTTTACCGTGTCAAAGGCTGCCGCGGTGCTGGCTGCGGGCAACGCGATCGTCATCAAGGCGCCGCATCAGGCGCCTTTGTCCGCCTTGCGCGCGGCGGAACTGTTTGATGGGTTGCTGCCGGCCGGGGTCTTCAATGTGCTAGCCGGCGGACGTGATGTGGGCGCCGCGCTGGCCGCCGATTCCGGGGTCGCCATGGTCGCCTTCGTGGGCGGGACGCCGGCGGGCCGGTCGGTGCTGCATGCGGCGGCGGACACGGTGAAGCGCACGATCATGCAACTCAGCGGCAAGAATGCGCTGATCGGCATGCCGGACGCCGATCCCGACAAGGTGGTCGCCGGCATGATCAAGGGCATGAACTATAGCTGGGGCGGCCAGTCCATGAGCTCGCCCACCCGCGTGTTCCTGCACGACGACATCCACGACGCGGTGCTGGAGCGATTGCCCGCGCACCTCGACAGGGTCCGGCCCGGCCTGCCCGAAGATCCGCGCACCACGATGGGCAGCCTCATCGACCGCACGGCTTTCGAGCGGGTGAAAGCCTATATCGCCAGCGGAGTGGAGGAGGGCGCGACCCTGCTTTACGGCGGACATCCCCCCGAAGATCCCGCGCTGGCCGATGGCTGCTTCATCGTGCCGACCATCTTCACCGATGTGACGATGGACATGCGCATCGCTCGCGAGGAGATATTCGGGCCGGTCCAAGGCATCCTGCGCTGGACCGACGAGCGCGAGATGCTGCGTCAGGTCAATGCCCTGGAATTCGGCCTCAGCTGTTCGGTCTGGTCGCGCGATGTCGCCACCGCGCATCGAATCGTCTCGCGCGTCCAGGCGGGATTCTGCTGGATCAACGAAGCGTCGCGCCACGCGCAAGGGTCGCCCTTTGGCGGAACCAGACAATCCGGGTTGGGGCGCGAGGAATGCCTGGAGGAACTGCTGGCGTTCACCCAGGAAAAGAACATCATCGTGAGCTTTGATTGAATGCCCATCCGGCGGCGGCGCTCGCGGCCAAATGCCAAAAGGATCGCAAGCGTCGGAATGGCGCTGCAAGCGGGAGAAGACATGAGCACATCGATAACCCGCAGCCCGATCGCGCTCCAGCGACGTCATGTCCTCGCGGCATTGGCCGCTTCCGCCCTGCTTCCCCTGGAACCGGCATTTTCCTCATCTCGGAGTAAACCCATGCCGACGAACGAGCTGGACCGTGTGATCGCGGATCTGATCGCGGCCAATCACATCCTCGCCTATGAAGGCGTCCTCGACGCATTCGGCCATGTGAGCGCGCGTCACCCCGATCGCCCGAATCATTTCCTCATGTCGCGCAGCCGGTCGCCGGCGCTGGTTGATCGCGACGACATCATGGAATTCAATGCCGATGGCGAGCCGGTCGACGCGCGCGGCCGTGAGCCCTACGGCGAACGCTATATCCATGCTGGAGTATTTGCCGCGCGCCAGGACGTTCATGCCGTCGTCCATAACCACAGCCCCGAAGTCCTGCCCTTCAGCGTCAGCAGCACGCCGCTGCGCCCGATGACCCATATTGGCGGCGTGCTCGGCGGGGCGGTGCCCACCTGGGACATCGCCGACAAGTTCGGCGACGACACCAATCTGCTCGTCGTCAACATGGAGCAGGGCGCCGATCTCGCGGGGGCGCTTGACAAGGGCCCGGCGATCCTGATGCGCGGACACGGCGCGGTCGTGGCCGGCCCGTCGATGCGGCGGCTGGTCTATGTCGCGCTAGCTCTCCATCGCGAAGCCGGACTGCTGATGGCGGCGCGGCTGCTGGGCGATGTCAGATATCTCTCGCCCGGCGAGAACGGGAAGATGAGCCGACTGCTGGCGCCGGGCGCGCCGACCGCGCCGCTGGAGCGGGCCTGGCAATATTGGTGCATCCGGGCGGGCGTGCCTTATGTGCCCGCGCAGACGCCCTGAGCGGCCGGGCCGTCAGGCATCCACCTCGCTCATCGTCAGCACGACCTTGACGCATTTGCCCGAATGCTGGTCCGCGACTGCCCGGTTGATCTCTGCGAAGGGATAAGTCGTCACCAGCCGGTCGACCGGGAAGTGCCCGGCGCGATAATGCTCGATCAGCTCGGGGATGAAGCTGTCGGGATCGCTGTCGCCCTCAAGAATGCCCCTTATCGTCAGTCCCGTTGACACCAGCCGGGCCAGAACGCCGGGAACGGGCGTCCCGGGGGGCGCGATGCCGACAATGCCGAACACGCCGCGCGGTGCCAGGCAATCGACCGCGGCGTTGAGCAGCGGAGGGATGCCGGTGGTATCGAAGGCATAGTCCACCCCGTTCGCCGCAATGCCCCGCACGGCCGCCGCCAGATCGGGCGTCTGCGCTGGATCGAGCACATGGGTCGCACCCAGCTCCAGCGCGAGCGTCCGGCGCGCTTCATGGGGTTCGAGCACGATGATCTGGCCGCACCCGCGCAGTTTCGCGGCCATCACCGCGCTCAGTCCCACCGCTCCGCCGCCCAGGACCAGCAGGCTGGATCCGGGGCGGCAATCGAGCGAACGCAGGATCGATCCGGCTCCGGTCTGAACGCCGCAGCCAAACGGCGCGGCCACGGCGAAGGGGACGTCCGGCGCGAGCGGAACGATGTTTCTTTCAAAAGCCAGGCAGTGGCTGGCGAAGCTGGACTGACCGAAAAAGTGGCTTGAGATCGGCTCGTCGGCGGACGTGATCGCGGTGGTGCCGTCGAGACGGCGCCCGCCGAAGTTCAGCGGCATGGTCAGATGGCAATACGCCGGCTCGCCCTGATCGCAGCGCGCGCAGGTGCCGCACGACAGGAACGTGATGCCCACCCGGTCGCCGGGCTTCACTTTGGTTACGCGCGATCCGATGCGCTCGACGACGCCGGCGCCTTCGTGGCCCAGCACGGCGGGCAGTCCGATCAGCCGGCCGGACATCATCGCGATGTCGGTGTGGCACAGGCCGACCGCCGCCACCCTGATCAGAACCTCGTCCTCGCGCGGCGCGCGTAGTTCGAGCGTCTCGATCGAGAAAGCCTCGCCGGGCTCGCGAACGACGGCTGCGCTGATCTTCATGAGAGGGGCTCCAATCTGGGTGGACCATGCTGTGGGTCGCGGACGCGATCCGGCATCGCCGAGCGTCGCCCCCGGAGAAGATCGCATCTACGATCAGCCCGCCATAGGCCATTGTCCTTTGGGCAAACTTGTTTTCTCGGCGGGACCATACAGCTCGATCCGCCTTCGGGGCACCCCGCAGAGTTACGCCGCCCCCCGCGCGGCGATTTCCGCTGTTGCTGGCGTCGCAGGTGGCTATGAACGGAAATCCGGCCTTTCCGGCGGCAAACCAGAACTTGAGTCGCATTCGTCCGGCAAATCTCTAGTGAAACGGTGGTGATTTAGGGACGTTGCGATGGTATTTGGTGGCGTAGAGTTTTCCGAAGTCCTGACCTTCGTCGCGATCGGTTTTGCGGCGCAGTTGATCGACGGAGCGCTGGGCATGGCGTTCGGCGTGATTTGCAGCACGCTGATGGTCGGCGTGCTGGGGCTTCCGCCCGCGCTGGCATCGCAGCGGGTGCACATCGTCGAATGTTTCACCACGGCGACATCGGGGATCAGCCACCTGCTTCACGGTAACATCGACAAGCGATTGTTCTTCCGGCTGCTCGTGCCCGGCGTGATCGGCGGCGTGCTGGGCGCCTATGTACTGTCCTCGCTGAACGCGAGCGTGGTGAAGCCGTTCGTGCTGGTCTATCTCACCAGTATGGGGCTCTACATCCTCTGGCGGGGCCTGTTTTATCCGCCGAAGGTGCGCGATGCCAGGATCATCGCGCCGCTCGGGTTGTTCGGCGGCTTCCTCGATGCGGCGGGCGGCGGCGGCTGGGGGCCGGTGGTCACGTCGAATCTGCTGATCCAGGGCGCGGATCCGCGCAAGGTGATCGGCACGGTGAACTCGGTGGAGTTCTTCCTGACCCTCACCGTCTCCGCGACCTTCATCTATCATCTGGGCATCGCGGATCTTGCCGGCGCGACGCTCGGCCTGCTGATCGGCGGCATCGCGGCGGCGCCGATCGGCGCCTGGGCGGCGAAGCACCTGCCCGCCAGGCAGATGCTGATCCTGGTGGGCGTCGTCCTGTCGCTGACCAGTGCCTATGGCGTCTACAACGCCCTGAACTGAGCGACGGTCACGCCGGACGCGGCCCGAGCAGGATGATCGCGGCGCCGGCCAGGCAGACGCAGGCGCCGATCAGATCCCACCGATCCGGCCGCGCGCCTTCCACGATCCACAGCCACAGGATCGCCGATGCGATGTAGACACCACCGTACGCGGCATAGGCGCGGCCCGCATGGTCGCTTTCGATCAGCGTCAGCAGCCAGGCGAAGGCCGCCAGCGCAAGCATTCCGGGCAGCAGCCACAGTGCCGACTTGTCCAGCCGCAGCCATGCCCAGAATGCGAAGCAGCCGGCGATCTCGCAAATCGCCGCCGCCATATATGCCAAGGCAGACATGGCGGCGGGCAGGACTTCAGCCCGCGATCCCGGCCGCCGCCAGCACCGCCAGCGTCAGCACATCGGGCGCGATCGCGGTCATCGGCGCGATCTGAACCGGCTTTTCCATGCCGATCAGCATCGGGCCGATCGTGGCGTTGCCGCCCAGTTCGCGCAGGAGCTTGGCCGAGATATTGGCCGATTGCAGTCCGGGCATGATGAGCACGTTCGCCGGGCCCGAGAGGCGGCAGAACGGGTAGTTCTTCATGATGTTGGGATTGAGCGCCGCATCGGGCGCCATGTCTCCCTCGTACTCGAAGCCGGGATCGCGCTTGTCGAGGATCGCCACCGCATCGCGGATGCTATCCAGCCAGCGCCCGCCCGGATTGCCGAAAGTGGAGAACGAAAGGAAGGCTACGCGCGGCACGTGCCCCAGCCGCTTCGCGACGGCCGCCGTCTCGGTCGCGATATGGGCCAGTTCCTCGGCGCTTGGCCGTTCGTTGATCGTCGTGTCGGCCAGGAACACCGTGTAGTTCTTGCCGATCATCAGGTGGATGCCGAAAGGCAGGTGGCCGGGCTTGGGATCGAGCACTTGGCGCACTTCCTTGATCGCTTGCGCGAACGGACGCGTCAGGCCCGAGATCATCGCGTCGCCGTGGCCCAGCGCGACCAGCAGCGAGGCGAAGACATTGCGGTCCTGATTGACCATGCGGCGCACGTCGCGCTCAAGGAAGCCACGGCGCTGAAGACGCGCATAGAGGTAATCGACCATGGCCGGGACGTATGGCGAGATCGCCGAATTGTGGATCTCGAAGCTATCGGGGTTGGAGATGCCCAGCTCCAGCAGCTTTTCCTGCACCGCCGGCGTACGGCCGACGAGCACGGGGATGCCATAGCCGAAATCGCGGAACTGGATCGCGGCGCGCAGCACGACATCCTCTTCGGCTTCGGCGAAGACGACCCGCTTGGGGTTCTCCTTGGCCTGCGCATAGACTTGCGTCAGCACCGATGTCGTCGGGTTGAGGCGCGCCTTCAGGCTGAGGCGGTATTCCTCGAAATCCTCGATGTGCTTTTGCGCGACGCCCGAGTCCATCGCCGCCTTGGCGACGGCGGACGGCACCACTTCCATCAGCCGCGGATCGAACGGCGCCGGAATGATGTACTCGCGGCCGAACTGCTGGGTCTTGCCGTAGGCGGCGGCGACTTCCTCGGGCACCTGCTGGCGCGCGAGTTCGGCGATCGCCTTGGCCGCCGCGATCTTCATCTCCTCGTTGATGGCGGTCGCGCGCACGTCGAGCGCGCCCCGGAAGATGAAGGGGAAGCCCAGCACGTTGTTTACCTGGTTGGGATAGTCCGAACGGCCGGTGGCCACGATCGCGTCGGGCCGCACGGCCTTCACGTCGGGGGGCGCGATCTCGGGATCGGGATTGGCCATGGCGAAGATGATCGGCTCTGCCGCCATGCCGCGCACCATGTCCTGCGTGACCGCTCCGGCGGCCGAGAGGCCCAGGAACACGTCCGCGCCTTGCAGCGCTTCGGTCAGGGTGCGCTTGTCGGTATCGACCGCGTGCGCGGACTTGAACTGGTCGACGCCCTCGCGGCCCTTGTAGATCACGCCCCTGGTGTCGCAGACCAGCACGTTCTCGTGCCGCACACCCATCGACTTGATCAGCGCCGTGCACGCCAGCGCCGAGGCGCCGGCGCCGTTCACTACCACCTTGATCTCGTCGAACTTGCGGTTGGTGATGTGGCAGGCGTTGACGAGGCCGGCGGCGGCGATGATCGCGGTGCCGTGCTGGTCGTCATGCATCACCGGGATCTTCATCCGCTCGCGCAGGGTCTGCTCGATGATGAAGCACTCGGGCGCCTTGATGTCCTCAAGGTTGATGCCGCCGAAGCTCGGCTCCATCATTGCGATCGCCTCGATCAGCGCGTCCACGTCTTCGCTGGCCAGCTCGATATCGATCGAATCGACGTCGGCGAAGCGCTTGAACAGCACCGCCTTGCCTTCCATCACCGGCTTGGAGGCGAGCGCGCCCAGGTTGCCCATGCCCAGGATCGCGGTGCCGTTGGAAATCACCGCGACCAGGTTGCCCTTGGCGGTGTAGTCATAGGCAGTGCTGGGGTCGTCGGCGATCGCCTGCACCGGCACGGCGACGCCGGGCGAATAGGCAAGCGAAAGGTCGCGCTGCGTCGCCATCGGCTTCGACGCAATAATCTCGATCTTTCCGGGGCGAATCGTTTTGTGATAGAACAGCGCCTCGCGCTCGGTGAAACGGACGTTGCTTTCGTCGGTCATGTGAATCCTCGCTAGTCAGCCTCGCCCTAACCAATGTTGTTGGCGGCGGATAGGGGTTGCTGGGGAGCTGGCGGCCAGCGCTTAGCAGGATCCAGCCGCAAGTTCGGGGATAGCGCGTCCCGCTCCCTCCCCAATCATGCGCTCACGAGCTAACCCGCCCCTATGTCCGCGCCCGCCACTCCCATGATGGCTCAATACCTTGCGCTCAAGGAGCAGGCGCCGGATTGCCTGCTTTTTTACCGCATGGGCGACTTTTTTGAGCTGTTCTTCGACGACGCCCGCACCGCGGCCCAAGTGCTCGATATCGCGCTTACCAGCCGCGGCGAGCATGGGGGTGAGCCCATCCCGATGTGCGGGGTGCCGGTCCATTCCGCCGAAGGCTATCTGGCGCGGCTGATCAAGGCCGGATGCAGGGTCGCGATAGCCGAGCAGGTCGAAACGCCCGAACAGGCGAAGAAACGTGGCGGTTCGAAAGCGCTCGTGGCGCGGGATATCGTGCGCTTCGTCACCGCCGGCACGCTGACCGAGGAAGCGCTGCTCGAACCGCGCCGCGCCAATCTGCTGGCGGCGGTGTGCGAAGTGCGCGGCACGGTGGGGATCGCCGCCTGCGACATTTCCACCGGGCGCATGGAGCTGGAGGAATGCCCGCGCGAGCGGCTTGGCGCCGCGCTGGCGCGGATTGGCGCGATCGAGATCGTCTGCCCCGAGGACTGGGACGGCGCCCCGGCCGACGCGATCCCGCGCGTGGCTCGCGATTTCGCCAGCGAGGGCGGCGAGACGCGGCTCAAGGCGATCCATGGCGTCGCCACGCTCGACGGTTTCGGCGCCTTCACGCGCGCGATGCTGGCGGCGGCGGGGGGGCTGATCGCCTATCTCGACCATGTGGGACGCGGCGCGCTGCCGCTGCTGCTGCCGCCGGTCGCCCATGCCGGCGAGGCGCATATGGCGATGGACGAGGCGACGCGGGCCAGCCTGGAAATTCTCGTATCCAGCCAGGGCGGGCGGCGCGGCAGCCTGATCGACGCCATCGACCGCTGCGTAACCGGCGCCGGCGCGCGCCAGCTGGCGGACGACCTGTCCGCCCCGCTTACTGACCTGCGAGCCATCGGCGAGCGGCTCGAGCTGGTGCAATGGTTCCACGATGACCCCTTGCTGCGTCAGGACTTGCGCGGCGTGTTGCGCGCCCTGCCCGATATCGGGCGCGCGCTCGGCCGGGTGGTGGCCGGGCGCGGCTCGCCCCGCGATCTGGGCCAGCTACGCGATGGCTTGTCCGAGGCGCGGCGCGTGCGCGATCATCTCGCGGCGCGGGAGGGACTCCCCGTCCTGCTCGACGCCCTGCTGCCCAGGCTCGGCGGCCATGGCGCGCTGACCGATCTCTATGACCGCGCGCTGGTGCCCGCGCCGCCCACGGAGCGCGCGCAAGGGGGCTTCATCGCGGAAGGGTATGACTACGCGCTGGACGAGTTGCGCCAGACATCCGGAAACGCCCGCCGCGCCATCGCCGCGCTCGAAGCCAAGTACCGCGACGATACCGGGATCGCCGCGCTCAAGATCCGCCACAACGGCGTGCTCGGCTATTTCGTCGAAGTGCCGGCCAGGCACGCCGACCGCCTGATGCAGCCCGACAGCGGCTTCACCCATCGCCAGACGATGGCGGGTGCGGTGCGGTTCAACGCGCTGGCGCTGCACGAGGAGGCGAGCCGCATCGCCGAGGCGGGTGGCCACGCGCTGGCGGCGGAAGAGGCGCATTTCGAGGAACTGGTGGCGGCCGCCGTAGAAGCGCGCCACGCGATCGCCGCCACCGCCGAGGCGCTGGCGCGGATCGACGTCGCCGCCGGGCAGGCCGAGCGCGCCGCCGAGGGCGGCTGGACCTTGCCGCGCGTGGTGGAAGAAGCATGTCTCGCGATCGAAGGCGGGCGGCATCCGGTGGTGGAGGCGGCGCTAGGGGCCAGGGGCGAGCGCTTCGTCGCCAACGACTGCCGGCTGGTGCCGGAAGACCGGCTGTGGCTCATCGGCGGGCCGAATATGGGCGGCAAGTCCACATTCCTGCGCCAGAACGCGCTGATCGTGCTGCTCGCGCAGGCGGGAGGATTCGTGCCGGCGCAAAGCGCCACCATCGGCATGGTGGATCGGCTGTTCAGCCGCGTCGGCGCCTCGGACAACCTGGCGCGTGGCCGTTCGACGTTCATGGTGGAAATGGTCGAGACCGCTGCGATCCTCGCGCAGGCGACCGAGCGCAGTTTCGTGATCCTCGACGAAGTCGGGCGTGGCACGTCGACTTACGACGGGCTCGCGCTCGCATGGGCGGTGGTCGAGGCTGTGCACGAGACCAACCGCTGCCGGTGCCTGTTCGCCACGCACTATCACGAGCTGTCGCGGCTGGCGGAAACCTGCGATGCGCTGTCGCTTCACCATGTTCGCGCCCGCGAGTGGAAAGGCGACCTGGTGCTGCTGCACGAGCTCGCTGAAGGCCCGGCGGACCGCAGCTATGGACTTGCCGTCGCGCGGTTGGCGGGGGTCTCTCCGCCCGTGCTTGCGCGCGCCAAGCAGGTTCTCGACCGGCTGGAGAAAGGGCGCGCGCAGACGGGGGGACTGGCGGCGGGGCTCGGCGACTTGCCCCTGTTCGCCGCGGCGCTCCACGCGGAAGAGGAGCAATGCGATGTGTTGCGCGAGCGATTGCGCGAGTTGGACGTGGATGCGCTCAGCCCGCGCGAGGCGCTCGATGTGCTATATGTGCTCAAGCGTGAGGCAGGCGCGGAACACTGATCAGGTGTGATCGCTAGCTGCCGTCGCCGGGCAGATCGTCGACCTTGCGTGCGCGGCCATACTTGTCGACGTTGTCGTCGTGGTTGTCCTCGCCGCGATAGGCCGAATTATCGATCTGGCCGCTGGTGACCATCTGGTTCATGTGATCGACGAGGTCGGGCGCGTCAATGTCGTCGATCCCGCGCTCGGGCTTCTCGCTGTCCGACAGGCCGAAGACGCTGGTGGCGCGATCGATCGCGTCTTCGGTGACGGTCTGCGCCTGATCCTCTTCGTCGGCCTGCTCTGAATTGTCGACTTCCGGCGCAAGCTCGTCACTCGGCCGCTCGCCGTCCTGGTCTCTTTGCCGCTCGGTCATTTGCATTCTCCTTCGTCGTCCCAACGGACACGGGGAGATGCGGGTTCCCGTCAGCGGGTCGGGACCGGCGTTTCGCCCGAATAGTCGTAGAAGCCGCGCCCGGTCTTGCGGCCAAGCCAGCCCGCTTCGACATACTTCATGAGCAGCGGGGCGGGGCGGTACTTGGGATCGCCGGTGGTGTTCATCAGCACGCGCAGCACTTCCAGCACCGTGTCGAGACCGACGAAATCCGCCAGTTCCAGCGGACCCATCGGGTGATTGAGGCCCAGGCGCGCGCCCTTGTCGATGTCGGCGATGCTGCCCGTGCCGGAACCCAGCAGGAACACGGCTTCGTTGAGGAACGGCACGGCCATGCGGTTCACCACGAAGCCCGGCTCGTCACCCGCCAGCACCACCTGCTTGCCCAGCCCTTCGCCCAGCTTGCGCGTGCGCTCGATCGTCTGCTGCGAGGTGGCGAGCCCCGGAATGACCTCGACCAGCGCCATGAGCGGTACCGGATTGAAGAAGTGCAGGCCGATGAACCGCGCCGCATCGGGAGCGCTCGTCGCCATGCGGGTGATCGGGATCGAGCTGGTGTTCGAAGCCATGATCGCGTCAGGCCCCAGGGCGTGTCCGGCCGCTTCGAAAATGCGGTGCTTGATCTCTTCGCGCTCGGTCGCCGCCTCGATGATGAATTCGGCTTCACGCATCGGGCCGTAATCCAGCACCGGCGTGATCCGGCCGAGGATCGCCTGGGCATCAGCAGCCGAGATTTTCTCCTTGGCGACGAGGCGGCCGAGCCCCTTTTCGATGCCTGCCTTGGCTTTCTCGGCGATGCTGAGCTCGACGTCGGAGAGCAGGACTTCGTAGCCGCTCTGAGCCGCGGTCTGCGCGATGCCCGAGCCCATCTGGCCCGCGCCGATTACCCCGATCTTCGCCATGACTTTCCTCGCCGTTCAGGTTTAGACTCTGGTCCACTTTGCGTGGAATCGTCACCGGCCCTAGCGGGAATGCCGCCTGCTGACTAGCGGGATGCTAACGGTTCTGGCCCGGCACCCATAGCACGTCGCCAGCGCCCGCCGCGTTGACCGCTCGGGCCAGAACGAACAGGTAGTCCGACAGCCGGTTGATATAGGCCAGCGCCGCCGGGTTGATGGGCTCCCGCTCGGCCAGCGCGGTCATCGCTCGCTCGGCCCGCCGGGTCGCGGCGCGGGCGACGTGGACGCGCGCCGCCGCCTCGCTGCCGCCGGGCAGGATGAAGCTGCGCAGGGGTTCGAGATCGTCGTTGAGCGCGTCGATCGCATCGATGCTCTGCCGTGCGAACTGCGTGAGCT
>VFQT010001247.1_pt1 | contig 31716 bp, 35 predicted proteins | sample 3512381 | NCBI WGS metagenome assembly VFQT01 (sample SAMN10412376, study PRJNA504923) | tailings metagenome | isolation source: Relicate 2 Philex TSF3 active mining site | place: Philippines: Tuba, Benguet | collected 2017-08-29
GTTAAGAATTTAGGACTGGGTGGGCTCTACCGAAAAATCCATTTGTTAGATCAAGAAATGTGGGCTGGATTCGATCCCAAAATGTTTTGGGCAGCGGGTAAGTTCATGGCAATGCTTGAATGTAACGAACCTGTTTACATTATAGACCAGGACTTAGTTCTTACCAAATCCATGGAAGAATACAATTCCGATGTGGTTTACTTTCATAGAGAAACCTTATCCCCAGATTGGTATCCAGAAAATATCAGAAATGCTGTTAACAGCATGTATGGGGAATACGCACAGAAGTTTGCTTACAATTGTGCTTTGGTCCATTTCAAAAGTGTAGAAAAAATGCGTAAGTACGCTGGGAATTCACTTAGATTTATTAACAAAAATTCTGGTGGGTTATCACTTTATCCTGCCGACGCTGTTATGTGTTCTATAGAACAGTTTGGACTCAGACAGTATTGTCTCGCCGAAGAATTAGAATCGACCCCCATCATTAAGTCTATTTACACACCAGACAGAATCATGGATTATTGGGAGGCAGACGAAAATGGTGTTAATGACATTGACGAAGCTGGAAATTGGATCTATCATTCATGGGCTGAAAAAGGACATTTAAGAAACGACTTCCAAGCATCCTTAGATTTCTCCATGCACATAATAACTATCTTAGAAAGAAAACTTGGGATCAGTATGGATCCACTTATTAAAAAACTTGATTTTAGAGAAAACGTATGAAAAACCTATTAGTCCATATCAATGGAGGTCTCGGCAAGTGTATCATGTTTACAGCAGTTGCCAAATCATTTAAAATATCTTATCCAGATTCTAAACTCGTTGTTGTTAGTGGGTATCCTGAAGTCTTCCTACACAACCCTAATATCGACGGAAACTTTGGTTTTAATCACCACGGGTTATGGAAAGAATTCTATTCTAACCCCGATGGCGAGGTTAACGCTTGGGATCCTTACTTTCACCAAGATTGGATCAACAATTCTGGCAGACACCTAATCGATATTTGGTGTGAAGTTCTGGGTATCGACAACCTCGTAGAATTCCCGGAACTATTCTTTTCAGGACCAGAGGTTGGGGAACTACAAAGAATGGTAAATGTAGACAAACCACTAATGGTAGTCCAAAGTACAGGTGGATCAAATCCACAAGCTATGTCATGGACAAGAAATCCCGCTAAAGGCGAAATGGAAGAGCTGTTAGGGAAATATATGGACAGTCACTACATCGTGCATCTATGCGTACCTGAGACCCCTGTATTGGCAAATGTACACCAAAGAATAGATGCACTCTCGAGAAGACAAGCAATGTGTCTGGTACATTATGCTGCTGAGTTCATTGGAATTGATTCCTATGCTATGCATGCAAGGGCTGCAAATCCTGATGCTGGTCCGAGTCAATTCATATTCCCGTTACCAGAACTAAAAAGTAAGTTATCCTATGACCATCCGTCATTCGTATTCCACTTACCTCGTCCAGAAGTACAAAAGATTTTAGAGGGATCTTCCTCTTACTTTGCTAACCTACAAAAGTTTGCAATTGAGGAACTGAGCGAAAGTTGCCCAGTTCCTGTAGGTGTTAAATGGTTTGAGTTTTAGGAGAAGTACTGGATTACTTTAACTACTCCTGCGCGACCCGGGCGTCCTGCACCGGATGTAGTTTCTGAAGCTGCTCCACCAGCTCCACCAGCTCCGTATCCAGCAGATACTGTTCCTATTCCACCTTGTGCTGCACCTCCGCAACCAGAAGCACCGAGAGATAAACCACATACTGTATTAGGTCCTCTACCAATACCGCCCGAGCCAGTTGTAATTGCTCCTTGATCCCAAAGAGAACCTCCACCACCAGCACCAGGTGATCTCGTTCCTGTTACTAAAGGTGCATCACAACCATTAACTGAAATGGCTCCTGTTTGTCTTACACAAACACCTCCTCCTGCTCCACCAGTACAAACTGTTCCTGTTCCGGTTGTTATAACACCGGTTCCACCGGCACCTCCAGCACAAATAACTCCTGGGGGAGAAATGTTAGTATTTCCACCAACCCCAGCTGCTCCACCTCCAGCACAGAGGTAAGATCCGAAACAACTGGCTCCTCCATTTACTCCGGGATTACCAGACGACGGTGCAGAAACAGCATTTCCTCCAGAACCGGCTGTTCCAATTACAACTGGAACGGTTGAAGTCAAATCGCCAGATTGTATGGTAGCTAATATAACTGCACCACCACCTCCACCAGCACCAGCTGCAACACCACGATCGAATGTGACGTTTTGTGCACCACCTGCACCACCACCTCCACCAGCACCAACTGCTATTACTTCAACACAAACCGCGCCTGGACAACAAGACCAAGTTCCATTAGTTGTGAATGTCTCTTCGACTGGAACTGCCGGTGCAGGTTGTACGTTGATGTAATTGGTCTTAGTAAGTGAACCTGTTCCCCCTGTATTTCCAGCGTATAAGGTAACGTTATAAGACCCAGTTGCTGAATAAGTAACTGACGGATTTTGACTTGTTGAACCTGTTGGTGTACCTCCAGGGAATTCCCATTGCCAAGATGTGGGTGAATTGGTGGATAGATCCGTGAAGGTCACAGAATCTCCAGCAGTTGGTCCAGTAGTCGAAGCACTGAAATCTACCACAGGAACTGGGATAGGTGCTGGACCTGCCGGCCCACGATTACTTGAAAGGGAATTGAGGTTAAGGTTCAACATAGTTTAGATCTTAATATAAAGCGTAAGCGGTTCCTGTAGAAACCGAAGTAACATTAGAAACTCTGATTGGCTGGTATCCAGCTGGCAAAGCAACAGTCAATGTCTGTCCTCCTGCAGTAGTCAATTCAACGTTGGCAGCAGCAGTAAGAAGCAAAGAGTAGGCTCCAACTCCAGCAAGTGTACCTGAGGTAGCACCTGGGGTGATAGCCACAATGTTTTGAGCAGCAGCATATTGTAGTGCCTGTGCCATTGCTTGTGTAAAGCTGTTTGCTGACCAAGTCTCTAAAGCGTCTGGTGATGTGATCATATTTTTGTTTTATTTTATATGGTTGGTATGTAAAAATTGTTTACGTAATCTACGACTTGTGAAATCTCGGCAGAGGTTAATTTAACTTTCCAAACGTAGATTACTTGGAAATCAACCGAAGGTCTGTTAAACACAGATCCTAAACTAAAGCTATAGTTAGTATCTGGATTATTTGGAGATAAGGTCTGTACAGTCGTATCCATTGTTCCCCCACCGGTTATAGTTTTTAAACCAGCAGTATACTGATATTCTGCTCCAGTAGCACCGGCTGCAAAGTCAGTGGCAAAACAATGGTATCTCCTAAAATCGTTACCGTTAGAATATCCTGTTTGGTCTTGGGTTATAGTAGTACCAGTCGAAGTTGTGATTTGGAATCTTGGTCTTGGGGTACCGCCATCATTCCAGGAGGTATAATAAAAATTGATAGCGTCTCCGCTTCCAGCTGGAGTTAATTGCCATCCAAAATCTGCATCTTTAACATTAGCTCTGGAAACAGTGAAGACTGTAAAACCGTCTGGCGTAACCCCGCCTGTTATGGAACCTGACATTCTGAAGTAACCGTTAGCGGAATTACTCATTCTCCATGCTGGTTGGTTTACAAGACCGAACATTGTATTTTGATCGGAAGGTCCACCGGTATCTGCTATATAAGTGCCGGGGGTACCATTGTCTGTCATGCCAAACAAGTTAGTAAAATAAGGAGCAGAATTTCTTAAACCCTCAACCCCGTTAGATCCAGAAATATTTAGATCTGCTGGCGTTTCAAATACAAGAACGAGATCTTGTATTTGGGGTAAACTGCTTTTATTTGTGGCCGAACCACTTTGAAATACTCCGAACATTATGCAAAGTTAAATTGTGATGAACCGTAGTAATTTGTACCGTCGTAGATCAGAGTAATTATGTCAACATCTGAAGTACCAGTAGATAGTATTGGGGTAATTCCACCTGGCCATTTTACTGAAGCAGGCCATGCTACCACTCTACCTCCTGTTGTTGCATCTTGAACAATCTTGAGAGTGTAAACACCACCTTCGATAGGATTAGAAAGTGTTAGGGTAGTTGTGGCAACACCCAAAGTCATAGACTGGTTGTTACCTTGGTTCCAATCAACTGTTTGTGAAGCAATTGAGGTACCAATTGCGTGATATTTGGAAGCTCCCTGACCCAAAGCCAAGATATTTTCAACGTGTACTGTGTCTTCTCTTTCGGTGTTTAGTAATTTACCAATTACAAAAGATCCGTTGTGGCTTGTAGTGTTACCCCAACCAAGTGACCCAGCATAACAGGTAGAATCGCATATTGTAGAAGCTTCACCTATTGCCATTGCACAAGATCCATTTCCAACATAGAGACCACATCCAATTGCCACTTTAGCAAATGAGAATGCATTGGTGTCGTTACCAAAACCGATGTTAACACCGAATAAACCACCTGAAAGAAGGTTTGCTCCGATACCTACCGATCTATCAGCATCAACAGAAGTGTTAGTACCGATAGCAACAACCTGATCTCCTGCTCTAATACCAGATCCGATTGCTACTGCTCTTGTACCTCCGTTGAATGTACCTGAACAAGAATTGTTACCAATTACGACTGAATCATAACCGCAAGACCAAGAATTAGTACCAACTACTAATGAACAAATTGCATATGCCTGTGCATTTAGACCAATACCAATTCCGTAATCGCAAGATATAGTTACAGTTTTACCAATCGCAATAGCATTAGATCCAACGTTAGAAATACCATTACCTACGTTGATAGAATCTGCTCCTGTTACACCGTTAGCGAAACCGACTGAGATATTGCAATCTCCTTGAAGGTTGTTAGAAAGACCAATGGTGACTGAGTTAAGTCCGTTGTTAACGTTGTTTTGTCCAACTGAAGTAACACATGCTTTAACACATGCGTTGTTGTTGTGACCAACCATTATAACTCCAGAGGTTGCATTCTTGTTGAAGTGTCCGAATGCTCCTGAACAAATACCTGACATACCTGTGTTGCAGGTTCCGACTACTGCCATATACTGGATAGAACCAGAACCGGCGTTAGAACCACCAAATATAGAATGGTCAGATCCTTCTTGTACGCAGTTTCTGTAACCAACTATTTGTGTGGTGTTGAATGCTCGAATGTTGTCAAATCCGATATTGACTGAGTTACCCCTCTGTGCGTAAACGTTACCAATAGCAATTGCTGGACCAAACTCACTTTGTGCACATGCGTTTTTACCTATGGCGATAGCATCATCACCGATTGCAACGGCGTTGTTACCTAAAGCGATTGAGCAGTTACCTTGGGCATCTGCTGTGGTGGTGGTTAAGCTTGAAGATGATTCCATCGAAGCTGTTCCAGTACCAGCTACCAATCCCGGAGGCGCTGGAGAGATACCTGAAGTACCGCTTGTTCCTGCCTCTCCCGTAGGACCTGCTACAGATATACCGGATGTTCCTGATGATCCACTGACTCCAGAGGTTCCGGATGTTCCAGCAGCACCGTCTGTACCTGATGTTCCACTGGTTCCAGCCTGTGCCATTAGACCCCAGTTGGTTGGATCGTTATCTGGTGAATTACCTCCGCTTGTTCCTGTCAAATTGATATAAGAAGATCCTTCCCATTCAACAACATCGTTAACAGCGTAAGTTCCAAAGACATTCCAAGCACCTTGCCAAGTGAATGATGTTCCACTCGTTCCGCTAACTCCTGATGATCCACTTGTACCTGAGCTTCCGCTGATTCCTGAGGTTCCACTTGTGCCTGCAGCTCCGTCTACACCAGAGGTTCCGCTGGTTCCTGCCGCTCCGTCAACTCCAGAACTTCCCGAAGTACCGCTTGTACCAGCAGCTCCATCCACGCCAGACGTTCCTGATGTTCCATTAATTCCAGATGTACCTGAGGTTCCAGATTCACCCCTATTAGAAGCTAATATTGCGTCCCCAGTCAAATTCAAGGTTCCAGTAACACCTGCACTTTCTACTTCGAAAGACATTGTACCAAATTCAGAACTTGGGGCAGTTGTCATAGTTGCTAAAATCCACTCTGTTGTTGGATCCAGTCCTAAAAATTTATAAACTTGACCGTTAGCTGTTGTAGTCCAATCACCATCCCATAAAGTTGCATCAAAATTAAATGTTGTTCCTGGGGTAGTGCTCAAACTGGTTGGAGAGCTGAAATAAAATCTATACGCTGCTAAAGCTCCAGTAGCTCCATTTATTCCTGATGTGCCACTCGTACCTGCATCACCGTCAATTCCAGAGGTTCCTGATGTTCCTGCCTGCCCATTTATTCCAGAAGTACCGCTTGTTCCCGCAGCACCATCTACTCCAGATGATCCTGATGTTCCGCTTGTACCTGATGTTCCATTAACACCCGAAGTACCTGCTGCCCCATCTATACCGGAAGTACCACTTGAACCTGCTGCTCCATCCACTCCAGACGAACCAGAAGTTCCACTTGTTCCAGCAGCTCCATCAACTCCAGAACTACCTGAGGTACCACTTGAACCTGCTGCTCCGTTTATTCCAGACGTTCCAGACGTTCCAGCTGCTCCATCTACACCAGAAGTTCCACTTGATCCAGCAGCACCGTTGACTCCTGATGAACCCGAAGTTCCTGAACTTCCACTGACACCAGACGAACCACTAATACCAGACGAACCTGAAGTCCCGTTTACCCCAGAGGTACCGTTAACCCCAGAGGTACCGCTTGTACCAACAAGATTTTTAACCGTACCCGAGGAGGTTACCACGTACATCTCCCCGTCCGTACTTGCGAATAGGGTAGTGTAACCGGCTCCTGGTGCAGGAGCTGTTGCTCCCTGTTGTATTTTTAATGATCCAGCCATGTGAGTTTTTATTCTTTATTAAGTATGTCGGAATCTCTTTTCGCTTTCCGATCTCTAATTTTTTGTATTTCGTCGTTGATCTTGAGAATTGTCCAAACAATAGTAAACAACGTCAGGACAATTTTCAGACCCATATCTAAGTCCATAAAGTTAACCGCGGCCAAAGCCCCGTAATTTATGATTGACGTTTTGTCACTAATAACGTGAACTATTGAATCCAATGTGTCAGTGCCCATTTCTTCCGTTAGATGGATAGTTGTCGTAGAAATCCCAGTTGATTCCAATTCCTTTGAGGTAGATTCTTTGTGACCAAGGAACGTTATAATCAGGTAGGATGGTTCTGAAATCACCAGCAGTTGGTGACTTAAGTTCTGGAATATCGTTCATGAACTCCATCATGTAATTTCTAAGTTGGGTCATGAACCATTGACCTTCGTTAGAATATCTTTCTTGTAAAAACTGGATTGTAGTTAGATCTACAGCAACACCAGTTTCGTTAGTTTGTGTGATAACTCCCTGAGAAGAGATTTTGTAGTTGATCCTTGGGAGAAGATCTGCTGTAACGAAAGAAACAAGAGCAGGCTGAACATACTGGGTTAGGATTGCCAGGTAGTGTTCATTGCCCGGATCTGAAATAGTTCCAGCTACAATAAGATCTGCAATTTTGTTGTACAGGTCCGTACCAATTTGGGGAAGTACCTTAGCCTGTTGCATTTGGAAAATGGAATTCCCGATTGGTTTAGACCAGGTGGAAGTTAGAATATCCGACCTGTCAACCAAATTACTTTCTGATATAAAAAGAACTATATTCATAATTGTGGTTCTTGTGATACTTCAGAATCAGCTATAGCGACTTCACCTTGTGGTTTGCCGTTCACTTCTTCTGTAATTGTTAATTCGTTTGCTTCTTTTGGTTGGTAACCGATCAACTCTCTCATCTCGTCTTCTGTCAGAACCTTTTCAAGTAGGGTTTCTGCAAATCTGAATGCTACCGGAGCTGAATCTGTGAAGATCAATTCGGATCCAAAAAGCTTGTTAAACACGGCCGAAAACATTAACTGAACAGGTTTGATAGTCGTGTTCAAGAAAAGCTCGTAGGCGTCAAGTAATTCTTGTCTACCGCCAAGCTGTCCGGCTGTCTTTACTCCAAATAGCATTGGAGATACAACCTGTTGTGAAGTCAAGATCATATCTCTGGTCATTTCTGCCAGTGCAAGATACCTTTCGTCGTTGTTGTTATTGTTGATAGGTTGTAACTGAACAGACTGTGCACCGTCGGGAGCAAAAACCAAGAATATTTCTCCAGCCCCGCGGGATCCGCCATACTGCTTTTTAATCTCTTTCCAGATGTAGTCCCTTTCCTCTTGTGATTCAGGAACTGGACCAGACAAGATTACAGACATTGAAGGAGAGAAAGAGTTCTGGGCGTTGTTTACATGAAAGTTCTGGAGAGTGTAATCCAACACAATCCAACCAACTCCGGAAAGATACTCAGGTTTTGGATAAATGTTAGTCCCCTGAGAGTAACCTCTCCAAATAAAAAGTTGGGAACCATTAGGGTTTTCTGGGTCATATGCCTTAAATTCTACTGGTTTGTTGTAACCCTTACGGATATCGTTCCAGTCATTGGAGTACCAATAAGACTCGATCTTACCATAAGCATTAGGTTTCCCGTATCTGATCTTGGTAATGTCCACGTGTTCAGCATGGGAAATAGATTGTCCATCCCTTGACCAAACGATGTTTATGGCAAAAGAGTTAGCTAAATAGTAATCATCCAACATTTTTACAACCTCGTAGTCTAACTGACCTTTGAACATTGGAAAATTTTGTGGATTCTCGATGCCATCTCCCATTGTGTAAGCAACCTTACGTTGTAGGATTGCTGCATGAATTGGGGATTTGTCTCTAAGTAAGATTAGGAAGTTAGAGTACAGGTTGTCCTGCCCCCAGTAAACCCAGTCTTTCCCATTTACGATATTCTCAGAGAAATTTGGAATCTTAAGTTCTTCTCCAGAAAAACTCTGGAACATGATATTTGGTTTGTTATCCTTCATAAACTGTATATGTTGGTTGGATGTTCGGGGCGGTTGTTGTAAAATTAGTTGTTCCTTCCACTCTTGCTCGTGCTCTATAAACAACCAAATCCTGAATATCTCCTAAAACTAATAGGGCATCGAATGTGAGTTCTGCTTCTAAGAGCAATGGATCACATGGTGAATCTCCTGCTTCGCTTAGTGTGGTGTTTGTTACGATTTCACAATCTGGGAAAACTATATCCGGCAGTCCTTCAATAACAGCTGCCTTATAATCTGAGCTGCCAAGGGTAGAGGGATTTATAGTAAACGAATAAACTCCAACAGAAGATATGGTTGGATTATCGATCACAAAGGCATATGCCTTGTTTCCCTCTTCTATACGGTATAGAAACAGGGTCAAAGGGAGACCATTTGGGGTGTACTTATCCCCTAATCTGAGTCTAATCGTCTGTGAATTAAGTGTGTTGTCCAGGATGATCATCGTAATGAAATATGGGTTTGGGTGAAAACGCTAAGAATAAAAAAAGGGGAACCGAAGTTCCCCTTTCTAACTATGTCAACGCTTAAGTGATTAAGCGAGGGTTGGGTTGATTAGATCCGTCCATCCTGTAGAAGCGATGAATGTAGAATCTAAAGTTTTAGGAGGTGTACCCTGAATACCTCTGAAGGTTAGCGTGAAACCGTTTAGGTCTCCAGCTGCCTGGCCAGATTGACCAGAACCTCCGTTGATATCCATACCACCGTCTTCTCCTAAGTAAATGTACTCACCACTTCTGAGTTTAGCAACAATTACGAGATTGTTTTCGCCCAAAGTCTGAACGATGTAGCGTAGAGACGCATCGTAGTTGCTGAACTGCATTGTAGCAATCATTTCATAGAAGAGAGAAGCATTCTGTACGTTAGCCGTAGGGGTGAACGTTACAGAAGAGGTTTCTTGGATCTGTGGGTATTTATAGAAAACACCCGTTGCGCCGGCAGTGATTGAGTTGATTTGCAAAGTTGCTCCAGAACCTGTGGTTCCAACAGCTGTAACATTGTCAGCATTAGCGACGTAAAATTCGCTGATACCAGCTATGCCTTTACACTCTCCAATACTTCTTCCGGTTGTGATTTGTGAACAAGCCATTTGATTATTGTTTTTTTTAGTGCCTTAGGCGATTAGAAATTGGTTACAAAGTACTGAGGATAAACCACTTGCGTTCCAAGCTTGGCCCTGAATATGAACCTTACTTCATCGCTTGAATCTACGTAGAAAAGCTTAAACGTAGAGTAATCTGATACCAAGTCAGTACCCCAGAATAGAAGGCGTGATGGTCCAAGGATTACAGCGTCGTTAGAGTTTACAGTGTAACCAGACTGTGAAGCTGAGTTAGCAAGACCGTAAGTTCTAACTACTCTTACGTTAGAGAATGGGTACATGAACGTTCCGTCTACAGTCATAGCTGGATCGATCCAGAAGTTGTTCAATGCCTTAAGAGCGTTAACAAGGGTTCTGTACATTGCAGGAGAAACCCAAAGTACCAAGTCGTCTCTGTCAAGAACGTCCTCGTCCAAGTTAGCGATCATTGCATCCAAAGTAGCTACGATGTTAGAAGCGTTGAATGCTGTACCAGCAGTAGCACCTGAAGGGATTACTCTTGAAGCTTGACCAGCCAAAGTTTTGATAAATCCGTCAGCGTAAGCCAAGTTACCAGCTCCAGTAGCACCTGAAGTTGAACCTTGCCAAGAAAGTTGAGCGATGATCTTAGAGATTTTCTCAGCTTTTTCGTTCGCGATGTAAGCCTCAAATGGAATACCTTCTTGGATTGAACCAGGCTGCATAGCAACTTGAATCCACTTTTGCTCAAGAGCGTAAGGATCAAGAACCTCGTTGATTTTGAATTTGTTTACTGTCAACGTTTCGAAATCGAAATCGGTTGAAGATGAACCAGCAGAGAAGCCAGCTGCTCCAGACTGAAGAGCCAAGTCAGAGTCTAAAGTGTTGATGTTTTCTGCAGACTTAACACCAGGCATGATAGAAACGTACTGAGACGTTGGGTCAGCCATTAGGGATTGAGAAAGCAGGTTTTCGTTTGTCTCGTTCGTATAGTTACTTAGTGCAGTAACGTCGAAATCGAATTTAAATTCCTTTTTCATGTTAGGTTATTTGTTTTTTAAGCTTTTTAAGAATTGCATTCTTGCCTCGTTAATGTTGGCGGGAGTGTCAATAGCACCGAATGCTGTTTTAGATAGGGGTGTTCCTGATGGAGATTTTTTCAGAACTTCTACGTCCTTGTTGAAAGCCTCTTGTGTTTTGGCCATCTTAAGAACAAGCTTAGAAAGTTCGTCCATTTTCTTTTTCATTTCTGCTACTTCGGCTGCGGTAACTTCTGCTACGCGATCCTCAACAACTGAAATTACTTGCTCGATGATTGCTTGTGCGGTTCCTTCTGGAATATCGCCTTCTTTGGCTACTTCCTCTTTAACCTCATCTACAATCTCTTCACGAACAGATCCTACTTCTGCTGCTGCAGTTTCAGACATCTCCTCTTCGATAGTTTCAGTTGGAGCGTCAGTTTCCTTCACATCTGTAATTAGACCTTGTTCGTCAACTACGATTGTGGTGCCCGCTGGCTCGGCTAATGCGTGCTCACCTGCTGGAGCAGAAGCTCTCTCCCCAGTCTCGGCGTCAACAACATAAACCATAGATCCAGGAGCTAAGTCACCATCTACTTCAACTTGCTTGCCATCAACGAGAGAGTACATAGCGAATTCCATTTTATTGGAAAAGACTATCTTTTTGATTGCTTCAAGAATTGTCATGCTTATTTTTGGTTATTTTTATGATTGAAATATGGGAACGTAAAAAACGCTAATTTTTTACTCCACGTGATCTTTGACATCAAATACGTCTTGGGGTAAGACCCAACGTAAATTTTGTTCTGGTCCTTGATCAAGCCCAATACGTTTGATTGGTCCATCGGTAGATTCTACTGAAACCACTTTGTACCAATCCCCTTGTGCCGACATTCTAACCCATTTGTTTAGGAACGACCAAGCGTTATTCCAAATGTTCTTTTTGTTCTGACAGGATGTGCAACTCATAGTTCTACATTTTTAAGTAACGAATCTGCTTTACGCCCAACCAATTGTCCAGTTGGTCTCCAATTGCCTTCTTCGTCCTGTTCGTAAATTTCAATAAGGTAACCTGGATCTTCTGGGGTTCCAGAAATTTCAAAGTCAGCACCAGGTACTTTTTTAGATCCTTCTCTAATAATCTCACGGATACGTCCACGTGGGTTTTGTCCTCCTGTTGTCCAGGAAACAGCGTCGTCTACTTTTAGGTCTTCAACAGCTGCAAATTCACCACGTATTTCCTCAAGTTTGTTTTGTGCCCAACGGATGCCAGCATCGCCACCCCATGCGTCCCACATAATACCACCGCATCCTTCAGAGTAAGGTGTTTCTGAATTTTGTCTGTGTCTTTCGAAGGAAGCCATACGTGCTATAGTCTCTTCAGAAATTGGTTCTCTGTTTGCTAATTGTCTGGCTCTCGTCCAGCCCACCGCTGTGCCACAATCTGAACCGTTTTTCTCTTTCCAATCTAAAGCTCTTTGTGCATTGGAAGAGGCACCTTCTGGATAGTCAGTATAGGATTCGAAATTTTCTTTAGAAAATCCAGATTCCCATTCAGTTATACAAACAGCATAACGTTGGTCTTCATTAGGATATTCTCCCTGTAGTGAAGACATACAACGACCAATGTAGTCGTCTTTGGATTCTCCGGGGCTAACAGATACAAATTTTTCACCCTTAGATCCTAAGAGGTTAATTACGTCCCGATTGTTATCTATGTGTTTGTCGATTCTAAGTTCTCTTACCTTAGCTACTTTTCTTTGGTTAGAGCCTGTGGCTATAACACGGGACATTGGAATGCCGTTAGAAAGAGCGAATTGTCTGATTTCATCTGATACAGTATCTCGGGCTGTGATAATGAAAAGCGTGTCACCCCTTTCTTTGTAATCTTCGAAGAGATCTTTACCCCTTCTGGTTGACAAGGTCTCGTCCCAGTCGAAAGATACTTTAGCAAATTCTGATTGGATATCCCCGGTAGCTCCTGGATCTACATAGTCGGGTAGAGTGGATACGTCTACCTCCATCATTAGAAGGGCAGATTCGTACTCTTCATGAGTAGAGCCTGGCATATAGTATGTCAGCCCGTTATCAGTGTGTGAGTGTATTCTGCCCTCCAGTCCCAATTCTCGGGATCTGGAAACTGCTTCTGAAGGATCGTCGTATTTGTCGTTTCCGATTTCTTCCAACATGTAGATCAAGGCATCCATTTGTCTCTTCTCTTGTTCAGACAAATTTTTGTACGCCTTTCTGTATCTTCGACGGATCTCTTTGTATTTAGTTTTGTATCTGGCAAAGGCCACAGATTCTAATTGTTCTGGACCGAACATGAAAGCTCCCTCAACAGAGAAACCGTTTAGTTCACCGGCTTTAATTTTATTCCAAGTTTCCAGGTCATCTACCTTCATAGAAACGAACCAAGTTCCAACTGGTAAATCACCAAACCCATAGTCTACTGATTTGTCGTTGTCGGATTCCTTAATCCAAGATTCCATCACGTGTAGTTTATCTGTGTAAACTGGGACGTGGTTCACGTTGTTCTTAGATGCCTTGTTTTTCTTCAAGAAAAGATCTGCTGCTACCCTTATGGTTTCAGGAGAAAAGTAGACAAAATAAAGATCCCCATTTTCGTCTGTTCTTGGGATACGTTGGTTAGGCACCATTGCTGGTCCTAAAACAACCATTTTTTCGTCATTGAAAATTAACCTCGTAGGCTTATCCTCGGAAAAGGCTATGAAGTTCCTTTCGATAGCTGGTTTATCAACTATTGACACAGAGTCCAGAAACGCTTGTTCCTCTTCGCTTAGTAATAGTTCAATTACTTTGAAAAATCTTTTCATGTTTTATCTATTCGTTTTATAATGTAGCTCTACGGTTGATGTAGTCTTGGGTTTTTGTTACCTCGTCCAGTTCAGAAGTTACTACGTAAGCCTTTACTGGTCTCTCCCTTAGGGATTTAATTTCTGATCTTAATTCGTTAAGTACTGCAGTCATGCTACCACCATCTCCGCTTGTAGAATTTATAGCTTCTAAAAGTGGTAAGTTCTGGGCTGTTGAAGCTGCGTTGACAACAAACTCACCGTTGGATAGTCTGGCTGGTATTGAATCAGATGTGCCTGATCCTGGTCCAGAAACAAAACCACCCTGTGCAAATCCAAGTGCATTGACCTGTGCGTCGATGACTTTAGATTGGGCGGAGAATGCTCCAATAGCTGCTGCTAAAGAAACTGCAATAGGTGCAATAAGTGCAAGAGATGCACCAAATGTTAGTGGTGCCTGGGCAGTCGCTGTAGTGATACCAGATGCTGCTTGTGCAATTGCTTGTGCAATGGCAATAGCCAAAGAAGCCTTGTTTTGTTTAGCTTGGATTTCTAAACCTTGCTTAGCTGCTTGCTTTTCTAATCTTTCCCTTTCAGCCTCGATTGCTTTCTCTTTGGCAAGTTGTTCTTCCTCAAGTTGTAAAAGTGCATTGGCACGTGCCTTGGCAGAAAGTAAGGTAGACTTTTCGAACGCCTGTTTTTTCTGGGCGAATGACTCTTGGGATTTAGTGAGTCTTTCGTCCAATAAATCCAGTTCGGATTGGGTCTCAATGTTAAGCAACTCCAACTGGGTTTGATATTGTTGTACTAATAGATTTAAGGCACCAACCGAAATTTCTGCCAGTGCATCTATAATTTCTGTTAGTGCTTGTGCCCTTCTTTCTTTAGCTTGTTGTAACCTTTCATTTTCTAAAGCCTCGTACTCAGCATTGTATTCTTTTTGAACATCGATCAGATCTTTAGTAAGGGCAGACTCCTCGTTCAGTAGTTCCTTTCTTCGGATTTCAGCAGCCTCACCTGTCTGTCCTTCTAATTTGTCCAATTCCTCCTGAACCAGTTTACGCTTATCTAAAAGCACTTTAGTTCTGGCATCCTCTTCTTCTTCTAAAGCTCTTCTCCTTGCATCGAATACAGCTTCCTGATATTCTTTTTCCTTGATTTGGCGGTTAATGAAAGAGCGGGTCAAGGCTTCTTCTTCCATCTTAGCAGTAGTGGCAATTCTACCAGTTTCCCTTTCCAAATATTCGTCGTAAAGATCCTTATGCTCATCGTAGATGGACTGAAGATTCTCGATGTAATCTTTGGCTTCTTCGTCGTTCAGTTTTTTCTTTTCCCTGACGAATTCTGAAGTAAGTCTAAGAATTTCCATATCGGTAGCCTTGGCAAATTCTGCTTTTTGCTGGGCTGAAATATTTTCGTCCTTTTGAATTTCCTCGTTAGCCAACTTAGCATCCTCGATATCATTCTTGAGTTTTTGGTCTAACAGGGCTCGTTCAAGATCGTAATCTGTTTTAGTCTTACGAAGTTGTTCCTCAGCGGATGCTCTAAGCAAGGCGTTGATTTCGTTAGTGATATCCCTTGCTTCTTTAACAGTTTGTTCCTTATCCTTATCCTCGCCTAACAAGGCTTTCTTAACAATCCCAGGATCAGTAACTACATTTTCCTCGAATTTCTTAAGTAGTTTTTCGATATTATCCGTGGCCTCTTGGGTTAGATCAGTATAGTTTTCTGCAGCTGTTCGTGATTGCTTGATTGTGTAGACCCAACTGTTACCAAATGATGTGATAAAGTTACCTGCTGTTTGGAAGAAACTTGGTGCTGCTTTAGAAGCGTCAAGCTCTAATTCTAAAAGCTTTTCGTATTCTTTAGTTAAGGCTGTGAAAATAACCTGTTGTTGTACCAACTTAGGTAGCACTTTTAAATACTCGTTTACAGCATCTGTTCCGTTGTTTAGGATGGTATTGACATTGTCTTGGGCTATTCCAGCCTTAGTCAATTCCTCTCTAAGATTTTTCTGTGCTTTAGCCCTTTCTTCGTCTGTCAAAATTCCAGTTCTGATAGCAGTTTGGTATTGGACAACCTTTTGGGTTAAAGAACTAAACGATCCCACTGAAGATTCTACAATAGAACTTAGATCTTCGATAGCCAGACCATATTGATTGATTACTGCTCTTTCCTCGAAGGATTTTTGTAGGGTGTCTATGACTAAATAAAGTGCAGTAACTGCTGCAATTGTAATAGTGATCGGGTTTGTTAGAAACGCCAAAGCTTTACCCCATAGAGTGGTGGCTTTCGTTGCTCCAGTCGCTGCTTGTTCAGCAGCCTGTAATCCAGCAGTTGCTTCGTCCAGGTAATCCTGGGCTACATCAATTGCTTCTCCTGAAATGGTTTGTGCTTCTGCCAACGAAGCTTCTGCAGCAGCTAATTTAACTTTAGCAGCTGTGACCGCCTCGGTTTCTACCAATTGTGCTTTAAGGGCAGTGATTTGACCAAGAGTAGCAATAGTTGCTACGGCTTCCGCTGTTTGTACCAAACCAAAAGCAGCGGCTAATCGCTGTTGTACTTCTACAAAAGCTTGTGAATCTTCTTCGGCGTCTACAAACAGGGCAGAGATACCAGCAATACCAGCTGCAAGACCACCAAATATTTTAGAAGCATTACCAACGGCCTCGCCAATATTGAATCCCTGAATAGACTTATTAGCAATTTCGATCTCCTTTTGAACAGCACGTATCTGTCCCGCCAATTGCTTAAACTCAGCAGAGTTTACACCAACCTGTTTAATGCGTTGGTTCAGCTGTTGTAATTGTGTTTCTAAACCTTCTAACGAAGAGTCATTAACGACTATGTCTATTCTTGCTTGTGCCATATTATTCTGATGGTGCTATTGGTTCGTAAGGTACTTCTGGAATCGAGTTGTCTACGTCGAAATTGAAGTAGAGTGGGTTGAATGTGTACAGTTCCAAAGTTGCCTGTCCGTTTGTTGTTGGTGAAAAACTAATATTATTCACGATGTAGTATTGGCCATCCCCATTTAAATCCAGGAATACTGGGTTTCTGAATTCGAATAGGTTAATGTCTCTATTGGTAAGATATGCACTGACCCGATAAATCTTAGTGTCAGATTGGTTATCCAAGTAATTTTCCCAGTACAGATTGTACATCGTGTTCTGTAGGGCTGTGTTATACCCACTCGGTGCATATCCTCCTAACCATGCTGTAGATGGGAGTGTAGAGTAAAGTAGGGTTTCCGATTTGTTAAGCGATGTAGCTGTAAAAGAGTTAACCGGAGACACCACATGGAAAGCATTTGTACTCGAAGTGTTTCTCAAAATATTAGAATCCGTAGGGGTAGAGATGTAAGCATACACTGGAGTTGTGGCACCAGATAAAGATTTCTTAACTGGGTTGGCTACAAATCCATTATTGTAGGCGATGAATAGTGGTGACTTGTCAACCTGTTCCCTACCATCGTCGTTTTTAGGATACAAACTAAGAACTGGGGCGTTCACATAATATGTGTTTGACCCAACCACAACAGGTAACTTAATGTTCTCTCCGTTAGGTACCAAAATGTCAAATCCGCCGCTGGAATCTAACTTCCAATACTGTGGGTAGTAGAGAGTGGGTGGAGCAAATGGGGATTCTATGGTTAGATCTCCATCTCCAAAGTTATTAACAATTCTAAGTGAACCGTATGGTAAAACCTCTGGTTCATTTTGTGTACCCCTGAATGCCACGTCGATCCAGTTCTCCGATTCGGTGAACTTCATGATGACATTTTTAGGCGGGGTAAAATTTTGGATTACCCTATCTTGGAATAAGTTGATCTTGCTTGACCAATCTTGTACAGACCCATTACTGAAGAAATTATCCCTATCGTCTACAATCACTTTTCTTTCGTTAGAATTGATTTGGACGAAAAGGTTAAAGTGTTTAACCAAATAGTTAAAAAACTCCTTACACGAAATGTCTGGGACCGTTTGCGACCAGTTAGGGCGGAGTACGGAAACATCTTCTACAATGACGTCACAGAATGGTCTGTATAGTCTTTCGTCACCTGGGAACGTAGGACATCCAGCAGCAACTGGAGCAGCGTAATAACTTTGGGCGTCGGTATCCATCGACAGTGTCCATTCCTCGCCTTCTCCAATTGTGGTGATTGTGAAAGTTAGACCAGAGAAGTAATCTTCTCTGTGTTCGAACTGACAGTACGTATTCACACCCTTATTGTAGGTGCCACGGTATTGGTCGGAGAATGGGTTAGAAGGTCCACCGGTAATCGGTTGGGAAACTGTTAAACCTCGGGTAGCATTAGTGAACTTAATCTTTGAGTTAGCCCCGAGAAGAGGATAAGTCGAGTTGGGATAGATGTTGGTGTCCACACATCCGGATGAACAACCCCCTAAGGTTTGGTTCCATCCGTAAAGTACACCCGGCCATGCTTTAATCTCAATGGTCCATGTACCTGGGGTTGGAAATTTCCAAATACCATTGCCTTGGTAAACCCCATAAAGATCTTCACATCGTCCAGAATCGAAAAGTATGTCGCCCGGAACTGATTCGTTGAAGTAATCCCCATCCAACACGTTATTAACAATGTTAACTTGGTCCTGATCTGGAAAGTACTGGTCGTCAGATCCGTTACGTGTAACCTCGGTGCCGGGGTTAATTCCGGCTAACTTCAGAAACATGTTAGATGGTAACTTAGACTGATCATAGTACAGTAGCAGCATCTTTCTGAAATCTACAGAATTGAAGAACTCTGATTCATAGGAATACCCAGCTAATGTGAACATCTTGTCTACTAAAGATTTGATGTACTGATATGGGAGTACGTTGTAACCAAATCTTAGCGAACATTGCCTTTCGTCAGAAGGGTAAGAAGAACTGGTGTTCCAAGTGGTTGTAAGTTCGGATGTATTCCAACCCAAATAAGGGTAAGAACCAGTGGCAGCATCGATTAGTGGGGCGTATGGAAATCCCCAGTCTGGGTAGGCAAATGTGAATCCCTGATATGCTCCAGTTCCTGCTATGGTAAACGTGGCATCAGCATCTGTGTTTGCCATGGCAGCAGCGTAGTTGCCTGGTGATCCAGTAATGGTTGGGTATTGTCCATTAAAGTCCAATTGGTTCAGTTGGATCTGATCCCAGAAATCTAATAAGGTAGATTCTGAAGCCAAGAAGAATACCTCGTACGAAACGATCACGCCATTCTGAATTTTGGCAGAAAGAATTTCTAAAGTACCCGTGAATGCTAACACCCCATCGACCGATAGGTAAGCATTTCGGAAAGTCACATCGTATTCAGAGTTGGCCAGGTCTACAGTAGTTTGACCTACTCTCCAAGCATCATCGACTAACGGATTGTAGGCATATCCCATGGCCAAGTTGTTTCTGGCTGTGCCGGGAATAAAGAAGCTTTTCGAAAACGAGGTTAACTTTTGGGTAGGATCTTGCACCTGGGCGATCTGATATTGTAGGTCAATCTTTTCGTCGGGATAAAGATCCAGAGTATAACCCTTCTGGTTGTCAATTCTTTTAAGAGATCCCACAGTTGTGTTACCCGAACTTGAAGTGACATAGTTGTAAACCTTTGTCCCGTTTTCTATGAGCAGCTCTATATTCATTAGATGTTCTGAGAGTTTATATTGTAAGCCAAACGGTATTCGAATTGGGCAATCTTAAGCTTGTCTGGTGTGACGAACGTAGAGTAAGAAGTGGTGTCTACGATAACTGGGATCAGAGTGTTGTCGTCACCAAGTTCATAAACGTCCGGTGAAAGGAACAGGGATTCTAACCATTCGATGGGTGTCTGACTCTCGTAATTAGTGTTAACAGTTTTTTGGTACTGCATAGAGTTCTTAACGTTCATAAACCCTCTCTGTCCCACCGTGTAACCTTCGCCTACAAAACGATCGGCTATTTGTCTTGTGGCAGTTAAGGTTTTGTTGTTAATACATCTAAATTGGTAAGAATCAAAACCACCTTTAGAGTTAAGCCAAACGAGTGTAACCTTTTCACAGTTTCCACAAGTGTTACAATCGGCAGAGTAACCGATGGTGTTGGTGTAAGCAACCCCAGTTGCTGTGTTAATTATCTTGACCGAAAAATCGTTAGAAGTTCCAAGGGCAAGTGTACCTACGTTTAGGTAGTTCATTGCTCCAAGTGTTACATCGTACTCTGTTTTGGTAGCACCTTCTGTTACCTCCCAAGCAACTCCACCTGGGTTAGAGAATGTCCAATCTGCTATAGTTGCCACCCTTGCTGTGAAGGTGTATCCAGCATCTACTGCCAGACCTAATTCTGTGTAACCATAAGAAGATCCAATGGTGTCTATCAATTCCCATCCAGATGCCCCAGAAGCGTTGTACTCGGTCATGACATCAATCAATTCCCAAACCCCGTTATCGTCTCGTTTACCAAACACGTTAAAGCCAGAGGTTAATTCACCAAAGGCGTTATCAGTAACAATACGGATTGTGAAAGTACCTCCAGGTCTAAGTCTGACAGAAGAAGAGGTTGGGGTAGGAACCAGGATGTTAGAATAAGAGTTAACATCAGGGTAGGATCCAGCGTAAAGACCAACAGAGGTTTGGTATCTCCAAGTTAGATCTGTGCCACCAGTAGAATCTGGGTTGGCCACTTGGTACCAATCCCCTCCGTAGAATCCATTGTCGAACAATAGTGTGTTGTTAGAAACTGTGTCGGCTTTCAAGAAAGCTCCAGTTGCTGGGGTAAACGACTTTACTAAGACGTAGAGTAGATCGTTGGGAAGAGCACATCTGGTTAGTGGTCCATCTGTTAAAAACTTAGTTGCTCCAGCAGTTGCTGTGCCTCCAACTTCCCATTCGGTAGCATCGTAAGAAGCAAATTCCACATAGTCGAATATAGCGGGCCAAGTTCTCTTGGTTGCTCCTGTGATTGGTGTACCGGTAATCGTGGTTCCCGAAGTGTTCACATACGAATAGTTGTAAGTCACCTGGGTTTGTTTATAACCAGTTCCGGTTGCCCCGCCACCTGAAGCACCGGCTGGGTCTAATGGTGTATAGATAGAATCTTTCCAAATACCAGAAGGAGCAAACTTGGCTTCTCCGGTGACTGGTCTTGGAGGCATGTAAAAGGTACCCAAAGATGTACCAGTTAACCCCGGGGTAAAGGTGCCTCCGATGTTTGTCATCCTAACATCAAAAGAGTACTTGAAAGAGTTCTCGTTATAGTTAGTGTCATTAAGAGCTGTGACCCAGTTCAGATTGTGTGCTGGGGCAAGTTCATAGTTGTATTCTGTTTTAGACCAAGCCATGTTATAATGTTATTTGAACCTCTGTTCGTGGGAAGGATCTGGAGATGTATTCATCTATTTTCTTTGTTACTTGTACCTCGATCAGTTCTGCTCCACCTTCAGTGATTAGTTGTAGGGCACGTTCGATCCAAGGTTTAGCTGCTATCCCTTTATTGTGAATGGCAGTTCTAATGGCATAACCAGCTGGACCTTGTCCACCTAAGTTACCACCAATCATTTTGTATCTGTTCGAAAACTCATAAAACTTCCCTTCGTAACCACGACCGGAATTTCCAGACTTAACCCCTTTAACCCCGGCGTCGAGGTAAAGACCATAGGGCTCGAAGGTCATGAGATAACCTTCTGGGGTGGCTTCAACTCTTAGGGTATTACGAAGTTGTCCAGACTGATTACCAATGCCCGCTTTGTTGATTGCTTCCACCCCTAACTTAGCAAGGGCTGCTTCAAATTCATCTTTATCGAGCAATGTGGTCATTAGTTGAACGGTAGGTTTTGTGTACAGTTATCAGCAAACGTTTCGACGTCAATGGTTAGAGCAGCACCTGCCACAACGTCTTTTAGTTTTTCTTTGTAATATTGGTATGATCCACCCGCAATGACTACCCAAGAATCTGGGGAGGTATTGTATATGAGTTTGGTGTAAATGTCATTCAAGACCATAGTTGTGTCTGAAATGATATCCTTCAAGTTACTCTCGTCGGGAAGTAGTACATCCCAAGCGTACATGATGAATCTGTATCTGATGATATTCTCCCGGGGATAGGTAGCCGAATCGGGGATAAGGTAAAACGTGATTGGGTTAGGTTCGAAGTTGATGTCTATGTCCGAAAGAAACCCATATCTTACTTGGTTTACCAACTGATGACTCTGGGCTAAATTCAGAATCCTTTCAGTGACTTGATATTGGGTGGTAGTGCTCATACGTTTCTAAATATGATTTTGCAATATTTTGATTAACTGCGGGCCCTTTCCATATCTGCCCGTTCTTTTTTGTTTTTGTCCAGGATGTAAGCGTAGTAGGTTAACACCTGATCAGCTGGCATTTCTAAGACTTTATCTTGGTGCCAAATCTGGGAGTGTGTAACCAGATCTAACACGTTGTACCAACCCCAAGATTCCAGTGAGTATTCTAACTGGGTTTTGAGAGGTTTGTTTTCTGGGTCCTCTTTTTTGTCGGACTTGAAGATTTGAGGGTACCTTGCATTTTTTTGATTGAGAGTAGGGAAAAAAAAAGCAGGAACGAATAGAACTGATCCGCCGACATTTTCTTAAAGTCATCCTCGTTTTGTAGATGCTTTTCGGGATCGTATTTTTCGGTGGTGTAATCTAAATTGGTTACAAGGGAGTTACCAATTTGAATTAGCTTTTCGTTGTTCAGTAAAGCACCACCCTTGATTAATCTGTTGCCCCACCAAGACTTTAACCTCGATTTGAGGTTAAGTCCTTCAGTTGGTCTGTAAAGGATGCACATCATTTTCCAGATGTTCAACTCCCATTGTTCCGAATAGGTTGTGAGGTCAATGTATTCCCCCATAGAGATCTTGTCCATGGGCACAAGTTTATAAACCTTATCCTCGAGGATGTACGTTGTGACATCGACGGGAAGGGGATTGGTTTTTAAGAAATCTAAAGCACCCTCTTGAAAGTACTTGATTGGGATTTGGTTGAGGTCTTTGCCGAACAGGGATTTTATAATCTCCTTGTCATCTTTAGAGGAACTAATTTTAAGATATTGTTCTGCCGTTAAATCTTTCCAGGATTGGATCATGAAACTTAGTCTTTTGTAACGAAATATATATCACAACTAAAATACTAAATTCCAATGGCAAAGAAAAGGGACTCCAGAAAAAAAGCAGCACACAGAACTTTAATGGCCCAGCATGCTGCTCAGAAACAAAAGAAGGTAATGGATCAGATCATGAAGATCCAAGAAGTGTTAGCTGCTAATCCTCATCTTGCAGAACAATTAGGGAATCAGCAAGTTGGAATTCCTGAACCGAGTCAAAGTCTTCCGGGAGGATATGCGGAACCGGGATCTTTAGTTTCCCTCCCTTTGGGTACAGTATAACTAACTCTTGGAAGTCTCTGCCAGACTGATTCCAGATTTGCCATACAGTACGAAGATAGCTTGCCCCAATGGGTAAGGGAGGAGCCATTCCAAAAAGTCTGTGAGCGACCCTAAAATGGGCAATAGAAATAACTTTTCTTACTGGTCCCGGAGGTGTGTGGTCTGTTAGATTGCACATAGTTAAAAACTTATAAATTGTAAACCATTCCAGTTATCATTTTTGATGTAACCAAATTCGGTAAGGAAATAAACGTTCATACACCAAAGCACAGTTTCTTGGAAATCAGCATGACCACGTCGTTTCATGTTTGCCAAAATTAATTCCAATTGCATGAAATGGTGGGAGGTACCATTTTCTTTGAAATCCTGTTTCCAATCTTGACGTGACTTTTCCCAAGACGAAATCATTTCTTGAATTTTCCAATCCGATTCGTCCAGAACCAAACCTTGGGTTTTGTAATAAAATCCGGCAGTTCTAAGTTTGCCGAAGTTAATTTTTGCATGTGCGTTCATACTCTTTTGTTTTTGATTATGAAGTAAATGTACTGGGATCTAACGTGACAAAAAAATGTAACGACAAAAAAATGTCGGGACAAAAAAAGAGCCCCGGGAAATCCGGGGCTCAGACCCTAAAGTAGATATTGGCAAAAATATCAACGAAGATGAAAGCGTAAGTCGGTAAACCTACGTTTTATATATTGCCCAGATGGAGGTTTGTTCCCCACTCGAGAATCTCCTCTGGGTTAGTGAATTGTGATATAGGAAGTTCTACATGTTCGCCAGCACCCAAAGTCCAGAACATAACCTTATGGGCTGTGTGAGAAGCCATAAGTCTTTGGTCTTCGAAATGGACCAGAATGTATCTGTCTTGGTTTTCGTACTTGATACGCTGGGACTTAACTAACTCTACCAATCCTTCTATGACTGGGTTCTTGATGATTTCTTTGACTGATGGTTGACTGTGTCTTACGTTTCTTGGCATGTAAGTTATATGGGCTCGTTTGCCTGGGGTTTCCCATTATGTGCCATAAAAGTATACCCCTTTAACTTTGGATTCCTTGAACGAATGGTTGGCAAGAGCTAACGACATAACAATATCGTCTGTCATACCCCCGGGTGCTGAGTAACTTAGTTTGCCCGAGGGTAGAACCTTATAGGTAAACGTAGCGAGTTCTAAGTGTAGTTCGGGCCAGACATGTTCGGGCGGAAGTTTAAGTAAGTTATCCTCGAAGCTCAACTTTAGTTTTTCTATGATGTCATTCTTAGAATTCTGGGTTGTGGTAAATGACTTAACCTTAGCCCCGAGGCTTTTACGTAGTTGTTCATAGACCACTGACCCAATAGAGTTAAGTTCGACATAGGCTTGGGCGTTGTAACGTTTGAGTATCTCTGTCACCGAACCGATGATCTGTTCCCAGGAGGTCTTGTTCTCCCTGAACCAGTCTACTATATTCCCGTCTTGGTCTATGATTGTAACAACTGTGTAATCGTGGGCTAAGGCAAGATCCACTCCAGCATAGTAACGTGATTTGGGATCGGGACCAGTTCTGGCATAAAGGGGATTGACACAGTTGGTGAAGGATTGGAATACCCCAGAACCAGATTCTGTAAACACTCCCATGTACTCAGCAGCGAAGATCTCTGAGGGCAGGGTCTTTCTTGCTTGGTCTAACTCCTCTTTGTTTAGGTAAGGGTTCTCCTCTGAAGTAATACGGTAGGATCTCCAGTCTGGAAATTCCTCTGAGTTACCCATTTCGAAGATGTTGTAAAACCAATTCTTAGAACGGGGTGTGGAAATGAACAGAACTTTCTTACCCCGGATCATACAAGCGGGACGTAGGATTTCTGCCCAAAGGGATTCACGAATGTAAGCAGCTTCGTCTACAATTAGGTGGGTTAGGGTCACACCACGGAGGTTCTGATCTGTCTCTCCTGATACCATCCTTATAACACTGCCGTTTTTGAACGTTAGCATGAGCTCAGAAGCGTTTGACGAGGCGACCAAGGGGTTAGTAGGACCACAGGCTTTTGCGAGCTCTAAGAACGCTTTTTTGGATTGGGCAAAAATAGGACTGACCAACATACAATATTGGTCCTTGTTTTCCAGTGCCCACTTCAGTAGAAGGTTTAGGGCTATGAGAGTTTTACCGACCTGTCTCGAACTCACAAGCACATGGTGCTTAACGTTATCCTCGGTTATCCCTCTGAGTACATTGACTTGGGCTGGATAGAAACTTACGTTACTCTTTATCTCCATCCGCTGTGGTGAAGTTAAAGGTTACATTAGCGAACAGATCCTTTCCATCCTGACCAGTCATCTCTGTACGATTCAACTTAGGGATGAAGTACTCGGACATCTTAACAATGATGTCAAATCTTTTGGCCGGGTCTTCTATGTTGGCCAACCAAGTTTGGAATTCTGGGATGTTGGATTCTACGAAAGCTTGGTAAGCTTCCCTGATCTCTTTCGTTGATTTGTTGGGAGTCCCGGTTGGTCGACCGTTTTTATTTCCCGATTGTCCTGGGGCAAATGGCATTGTAGATTATTGATTTTAACAATGCTATATATGAAACCCTATAGATTTGTATAGGTTTGGGTACGAAAGCTCAGCAGCGAGCAAATAAACCAGGTTTAATGTAGGTCGTAAGCAATCTTTAATAACCCTCTGAACGTCCATTCATGAATTAGATCCCCTTTTTTGAAACGTTCTAAGACAGCATCATGATCTGGTAACAAGGGTTCCTTTACATATTGGGATCTGTACCTGAGATAATTTCCTATAATTGTTCTTGCCCTTTCAGGGGTCATCTCTTTTTCTGGGATAATGTAAGTCGTTCGTTTACCTTGGGTAATTTCAAGACCCCCATCTCTTTGGGCTATGTAGAATTCTGCACCCTCTTGTGTCTTAATGACGATTGGGTTGTAAACTTCTTCTAATTGTAAGTTGCGATCTTCTCGTTGTGTGATTTTCATTTCTATTAGGATTTGTAATTATTTACTATTTGGGTCTCCGGAAACTCTGACAATATTCCAGGTGATGCCGGTTGCTCTATCTAAGTAGGGTAAGCCTTGTTGGATTCTGACGTTAACTGTATTGGTCCATTCTAAACCTAACCATTTACAGAATGCTGTGGAAGTTGGAAATTCGTATTGTTCCCCTGTGTCTTGTCTTGTGGCTATGATGCCTTTTCCTGCCCGGTTCATGGCAACTTGACACCATTCCAGATTCTCCACTCTATTGTCCGTTTTAACGTAATTTTTATGCCTGACCACTCTATACCCTTCCGGGTTGGGTAAAAACGTCATAGCGACAAGTTTATGGACTGAATACGTACGGGCTTTAACTCCTTTGGTATTACGTTTACCTAAAGTAACATTCTCATATCCAGTTACGGGGTTGATATACTTAGTACGGGGCATACCGACACGTGTACCTTGTCCTGGTGTACATCTTCTGAAATTACCTAATGTGGAAACTTCATAGTCGGGGTGGTCTGGTATCACTTTCCAAATTTCTTCCATACTGTATATATCACAGATCTAAGTAATTTCTTAGATCATCGATTCTTGATTTAGGAAGATCTTGTAGTTCGCCGGAATCAATTTTTGCCAGAAGAACATCTAAACCATTTGCCGCTGCCAATACACCAGCACCCCTTTGGGTTAGCGATTTGACATTCTGTTCTATTTTTTCTCTTTCCCAACTAATGAAGTAACCCCCCAATCTATTATCTTTTTTAGATTTGGCCTGGTACAGAACAGGATAGTGACCAATTCTTAAATAACCAATAATTTTTCTGAGTCTTTCCTCACCAACCTTAATCCCAAATCTTTTAGTCAGTTGTTTACAAAACTCATTTGTTCCTAATGGACGCTCTGGTGTTAAGTAAGGAAAATCTGGGTGTCTTCCTAAACCCACATCTTTAATGAATTTAGCTATAGCCTTTTCTTGGTAGTCCAGTTCATGTGTATACTCTTCAAAACCTAATATCATAACTAAAACAATTTGTTTGGATTCTTGTCCAGAGCTTTTCTAACTAAGGACTTGTCTTCAATTCTTAATGAACTTACCCACCAATCCTTTTCTTGTTGGGATTTGAATTTGTTATAGGTCTTCATTAACCTATCTGTTCTTTCTTTATCTTTCATGTTTAGGGTTTTTAAAGTTTGGGGTATGGTCATCTAAAGAATTCTTATAATGAAACGGATTTGACAATCCGTTTATTCACCTTCGGTGTTGAGTTCTAACCAATCTTCAATAGATTTTAAAGTTTGGGATTCTATAGTCTCTATAGATGAGTTATTAGATCCCTTATGTTCAGAGACAGACGCGATGCTACCAGGGCCGCTATCAGGGAGGGTAGTAGGGACCCTATCACCTCCCTTATTTTTATCTTTATTTTGTTTGGCTTTATTTCCACCTTGTCTTCCCCATTCTACCCACTGTTGGTGTGAATCGTTTGCTTTCTTTCTGGCTACTTCTAACCTTTCGTTGTAGAATAAACCTTTCTTGTTCTTCTTGAATTTTTTTAGGACTACATCTATGTCTTCCTGGATTCCTTCAGAAAATTGTTGGATCAATTCTAATGTAATTGGTCCACTGTCGAACTGAATACAAAGTAGTTTTACATAAATCCCGACTTGGGTATTTGTCATTCCCATGGTTCCAACCAGGAAATCTTTTGGATAAAATCCAAAGTAGTGGATGTCTTGTTTCATAAATTTCTTTAAGGTCTTTTGATTATATATATTATAACCAAAAAATTTCCACTATTCTTCTTCTAATTCCTCTTGGTCAAGAATATCATCCAACCAACCCTGTACCCAAGACCAAACATCTTCGGGGGATTCAAAGTAGTCGAGATCTTCACGTTCTTCGTAAAGAGTATTTGTATCTTCGAACACCACTTGATTATCTTCTATAGACACTGTGTGATTATCCTTGACCAAAGTGTTAGTCATCCAATGGTATTGTACATAACCCATTGTTTTAAGGTAGTCGAGAATTTCTTGTTGGTTCATGTCGGTTTGTTTTTAAGTATACTTCAAATGTAAACTGACAAAACGTAAGAAAAAAATTTTATCCCTTTTTCTTCAAGACAATTCCAGTCTGATAAAGTGGGATTGGTACATCTGGAAATCTTTTCGGATAGGTTAACATGAACAGAGTCTGTGGAAAGTGTTTATGAATATAAGATCCGTAGTACTCCAGATCGTTGTGTTGTTTAAGTAGGGATCCTTTTCGAGTACATGGTCTATGACTTCTTTATGTAGAAGATAAGGTTTACCTTTCTGTACCATATCTTTAATTAGGATAACAAAGTACCCACCAGGTTTTAGATATTCTACTGAATCCCAATACATGTTGTCTACCAGATTCCAAAACTCAGAACCTTTCTTGGTTCCGAAGTTATCTTCGTTTTCATAGTCGAACGAATCATCAAAGAAGTACTCCCTTTCCTCTTTACTTACCCTATCGGTGAATGCTTTACGTTCTGGCGCATCTGAACTCTTCCCTCCAATGGTAGGATAAGGTGTACCGTTAATAATCATTTGTAGGGAGTTTTTTTGGATTCCCCATTCATCCAAATAGGTCTTAATGTGTTTGGCGTTTCCCTGTCTAAATAAATGTTGTCCGGTCGCCGGGTTATCAGGTCTGGAATACTGAGCATCGATTGACTCTTGGGTAATGTGTGGGTATTCCAATTCTACTCCAATAGCGTTTCTACCGTTGTTAATAGCTTCTACAATTGCCGTCCCAGTTCCAACGGTTGGATCTAAAATCCAATCCCCAGGTTTTGTGAACTGATGTACCGCCCAACGGTAACCTTGAAAGTGTCCGGGATCTAAATGTTTGTCTTTACCTGTTCTTTTGGGATAGTAACAATATCTGGCCCCGGCTGAGTACGGCCGATTGTGGGTTGTGTCAAAGATTTCACCAAGAAAGTTAGTTCGACAATATGAACACGTACAGTGGTAATCTTGGGGAATTTCGGTTTTGTGATGTAGTTCTTCTTGTGGTGTTACTCGAGTGGTTGATTTATTTTTATCCATTCCTTAAAGTTTTAAGTGATTAATTAAAAAAATTAGTGCTCCCTTAATATTGTCTTTCAGAAGCAAGTTGTTGTTGTTGGATCCGGTAAGCTTTCTGTAGTACATTAGGATTCTCGTACCTTCTTCCATACTTAGTCTGGACTTACCAATGTAGTTGGAAATCTCGTCAGCTGCTCTACTTTGTATTTGGGATTGGGTCATACCGAACAATTCGTGATCGAGTTTAAGAAGACCCCTAATTCTTTTCAGTTGTAAAGACACCCATGATCTGTCTATATTCCTTTTCTTGGCTATGTCCGTGATGGTCATGCCCTTGATGTAATACATTTCGATGAGGACTTTGTCTGCTGGAAATAGATCTTCTATGGCTCCTTTGATATCCCATTCCGGTTCTTCGACGTACTCCTCGTCTGGTATGTTTTCGTTGTCCTGAAATTCCACAAAAAATCCCTTTCGGTATTTAGTCCAAAAGGGAGAAGTGTTAGAGTTGTATTGGTTGCTTACAACTCTCGAAATCCAGAACCTGAAATACTTACGAATACCATCTTTCTTATCCTCATCCTGCTGGATCCAGATCAACGTGACCTCTTGGATGAGATCGTCAACCAAATCGGAGTTACGACACACGTTCGTACAGATCTCCTGGATGATCTTATATTCTTCATTAAACTCCAAATTTCTGATACCTTTTTTTCCACATGTTGTGTAACCTGGTAGGAAGCTTCAGTAGGTTGACATAGTCTATAGGATCTACCCCTAACGGTATTGCTACTCTCCTAACCAGATTGTCTATGTAATTCATGGTCTTGTCATTAAAAGCTTTGGTACGCTCTCTATACTCAGCCCGATGGGCATAATCTGTTGGAATGTCCAGCGAACTCATGAGATTGTCCTTCCTTAGATCCCAGGGATTATTATTGAAGTAGGCGATTGTAAGATTGTTTGGCAACACCCTACCATGATAACATTCCCATGCTAAGTTTTCGGCTGCTTTTAATCTAACAGTTCCAATAGCTTTACTTTTAGTGCTTGGCATTTTTTTATGGAATACCTCATAAAATTCTTCCATTGTAACAGATTTGTCAAATGCCTTAGAAACAGTTACACCAACATTCCTACCCACATTGATATTCCATTCGTCGTTATGTAAGAAAAAGATACCTCCATCGTACATAGAAATGGGATAAAGTGGGTGGTGATAAATTGTAAGCTCGTCAGGTAAGGGAGGCATAAAACACTCAAAGAGATGTTCTGGATATTCTATAAACTTCATTCAAGAATTTTAAAAACCCCGGGACCCAAATTGAAAAAAAAATACAGGTAGAAAAACATAAGAATGGGACAGAGTCCCGGGGCGTTTTATATATCGTTTTAGACTTCAAAAATATCCGACCCGAAGTAGTCATCTACAGAAATGTCTTTCTTCCAGATGATCTGCATGTGGGTTCTGGCTCCATCATCGTGTAGTGTGATGTAGTCGTTGGCAACTAACTCCTGGATAGAAACGGCGACCATAATTTCAGGAACACCATATAATTCTGCTAATGAACTTTGGGATGTGAAACAAGAAAGTTTTTTATCCTCAAAAGACCGAATGTGATTAAGAATTAATTTGCTTAGAACAGTAAGGTTTTGGATTTCCCAAATGTCCTTGTCATACCGAATAAATCTAACGTTTTCCATTTCGTTTCATATTTATATCTATATGTCCCATGGAAACAATTGTTTCTTCAGAGACTATAGATAAATATAATAAACCCCATGGCAAAATATTATTATTTCTTTAAACTTAGAGATCCCCGTGATATAACCAAAGTTAGGTACGTTGGATCTACCACAGAAAATCTTAGTGTACGTCTCTCCAAAATGATTTCAGAGGCACTAAAAACAGACCGACAAACAGAAGTGTTTGTTTGGATTAGAGAACTGTTTGATCTGGGACAAAGACCCCTAATTGATTTGATTGAATCTTCTGAAAGAATTTCTGAAGAGCAAGCAAATGTTCGTCAGCAAGAACTTATTTCCTCATATAAGGAAAATGGCGAATGTGATCTAAACATGTCCGTTGGACGAGGCACACAAGGTTTTTCCAAACCCCACGAGGAAGATACCAAGAAAAAAATAGCAGAATCGATGACTAAAGAAATCGATTTAGAAATGGCAGCAGACTTAAGACAAAACGGTATCGCTTGGAAAAAAATTGCCGACCAACTTGAGATTTCTTATAATACCTTAAACAAAAGGAAAGAAGAAATCGAAAAAATCATCGCTTTACGTGGAGGATCTGACACAACTATTTGAACCCCTTAGGCAAGTAGTTTACACTGGAGAACCTAAAGTTGGCGTACACGTTAATTGGAATGCTCCAAAAGGTAAACCACAACCAGCCTGGGAAATCCTGCTTGGCATTCTTTCTGCCTGCTACTGGACTTCTGTGAATGGTCCTATCG
>VFQT010001249.1_pt1 | contig 31698 bp, 28 predicted proteins | sample 3512381 | NCBI WGS metagenome assembly VFQT01 (sample SAMN10412376, study PRJNA504923) | tailings metagenome | isolation source: Relicate 2 Philex TSF3 active mining site | place: Philippines: Tuba, Benguet | collected 2017-08-29
TATACTGCCACCAGAGGCAGCCAAGATGGTCATCAAGAAAATATTTGGAATGCTTTTTTTAGTCCTGATGGTTCTTTATTAGTTACTAAATCATATGACAAAGTTATAGTTCACGCATTACCAACGCCACTTACCAACGGAAATATCATTTGTACCAATACTATTGAAGATAATAGATTAACCATACAATGTAACGAATACTACTCTCAAAAAATAGCTGAAACATTTTCACTTGCCCAATTATATCACCTTATTAAAGTGGACAAATTAGGCGAAGATGGCACAAAAACAAAACTGTATTCTTATATAATTAAGAGAACAATATTAGATGATTTTAATAAAAAAAATAAAATACAAGGCTCCAGGCAAAGTTCTATTCCTACCTTCACAAATGAAGACTGGCAAGAACTTATAAAAAGAGATTTCCCTGAATTATTCACGGCACAAGAAGAACCACAATAAAATTTTTGATCACTTTAACGAATATATTAGCATTATTTAAATTTATCCTGCATAAATTGATGGTAAAAAAGTTCTATTCCATTTTCTGATGCACTATTTTTAAAACCATAATCCAACCTATACATAGCATCATGAGTATTCAGTAATTCTTGAACAGAAAAATTTTTCCAATCTTTTTGTAAAAATGAAAAAGGTAATCTAAATTCCATCTGTTTTGATTGTGCAAAATTATTTTCTTTTCTAAATTTTACTACATGATACGCACGCCATAACTGCTCTGACCAAAATGTTGTCCAAAATGGCCCGGCATAATCATCTTTAATAAGGAACCAAACTTTAAAAAATTCATTTTTCCTTTTACCAAAAAAATACTGCGCAAGAGTAAATAAGGATTCTTCTGGTCTTATAATTTTAGAAAACCATTGTTCTACAAACAATTTAAAACCAGATCCCAAACACTTTATATAATGAGCAAGCAAACACACTTGATCAAGCGTTAATTTTTTATAAACTGCACTATCAATTGATTGCGCAAACTGATCTTTAGAAATACTAAATAATCTAGTAAATAAAAAATCTTGATCTTCATTATTAAGTGGAAAAGTAAGATCAATAGTACCATTTTGTTTTTTAGAAAGATCTGACAATTGTATAAAATAAAGAACTGTATGTGGCCCTTGATACTGTTCAAGAAATACTATTAATTTTTTTTTAATTGATACATCAAGAAGACTTATATTCCCTAGCCATAATGTTTCAACTTGACCTAGAAATGACATCATAAGCCTTGATTCTATCTGAGCCCATTCAAGTCCTTCAACCAAAAATGGCTGAATTACTTTTTTTTGATCTTTTATATGCTGCCATAACCGAACAAAAAAAAGTGCTGGATATTCAGATGCAGTAAAACAAACACTATGAAAAGCCAACCCTCTAGCAGGTTCAGTAAAAGAAGAAAGAGATATAACAAAATCTTTTAAGGTCATGACAATATTCGCAATTAAAAATAAGAAACCATAACCACTCTATTATACCATGATTTCTTATCTGTGCCTTTTCTCTTTATTCTGCTTGATCTAAAGGTTGTACTTCGCCTTCAAAGAACGGTTGTAATGCTTGAACTTTATTATATTCTTTAATCTGTTTGTGAATACCAAAAGTATGCCAGTAAAGTATTACCGCTTCTTTAAGCTCAGGTTTAGTTCTTAGATCATGTACCAGCGCAGACGCCGCTTTTGCAGTATAAGAACCATCAAGAACAATCTCTTCATACTGCTTGAATAAATGCTTTGCTTCCATACCAGCTTCGGTATATAAACCGTACACATCATCACGTACTCCAGGAATGCACCCACTGAACCCACGTTCAAAAGAAACATCTTTTAATACATCAACTAATGGAAATGACGAATCTAAGTCATGAAGTAACTGATTGGTTTGTTGTGCAACTAACGTATAGCGTTCTTTGGTATCATCTTCATCTATTTCTACTAATACTATTTTTGAATTAATACCTGCAGCACGTAATCCTACCACTAATCCTGCTGCAGTTCCACGGCTACCAATAGGGCAATAAATATAATCAGGAATTGGCATCTCCCCTGCATCAGTCTGTTTTTTAAATTCAAACGCTGCATTCACATAACCTACTGAACCAAGCGCATTAGAACCACCAACGGGAATCACATAGGGAAATAAGCCAGTTTTTTCTTTACATTCAATACACGTTCTAAACGCAGCTTCTTTGATTTCTGCCCAGTTGTTATGCACATATACCTCAGCACCAGAAGTCTGATCAATTAATAAATTATTGTGCACTCCATGACTTAATGGCTGCGGTGCTAAATGCAGGGTACATTGAAGACCAAGTTCATGAGCAAAATGAGCAGTTTGCGCTGCGTGATTTGAACCAATACCTCCAAAGGTTACCACATGCTGCGCCCCATTTTTAACCGCATCAGCTAAAATAAATTCCAACTTTCTACGTTTATTCCCAGTAATCGTATTTTCATCTCCAAAGCCATCATCTTTCATAAACAATTTATTAACGCCAAGTTTCTGCCCAAGACTAAATAATTTACGCACTGGAGTAACAACACTGACACTTCCTAAATCAAGACAGATTAAGTGGGATTGCAATGCAGGAAAATATTCAAAAATTGGCTTATCTGTACTATACACTGCAGGCACTGCAGACTGTACTACTTCATTCAAGCCATAATTTTTTAATTGTTCTTTTTTTGTATCATCAAGCGCTACAAAACGTGATGTTAAAATTGTTTCTAAAAGAGCTCTTTCACTGCAAAAACTAGTATAAAAAAATGCTACACTAAAGAGCCCAACCAAACTTACTACTCTTTTCATAATTTCCCTTAATCTTTAAACATCGTATTTTTGTGTTTTTGTTGCGTTGCTTTTTTCCCTCTTTCCCTTGTAATGGTTTGTGCAATATTTTGCCATGCTAATTTTTTTTCTGTTATTTCTTCTGGATCTACAGAATAAATATGAACCTTTTGGTCGCCTATCGTAACACGTTTTTTTACTTTTTCTTGAACCACCTGCTCTTTTTTAACTTGCTCTTGCCTTTTTTGTTCTTCTGACCCCTTTTGCCGCTGTTCTTTTAAATATTCAATATGCACCTGCCATAACTCTTGTGCTTGTTTTTCCCTTTGGTACATTAACGCTAGATTAGCTCTATGCTCTTGATTCAATTTTTCCCGTTCTTGCTGACGAATTTGTTCAATTTTTTTCAATTCTTTTAAAGTAAGAAACTTATGAGGAATTTGACCTGTTTTATAACACTTAAAAAATATTTTCCATGCATCTTTAATATTCTTACCTACAGCAATATAAGGTTCTTTACCACTATTAAAAACATTCTTATGGCGTAAATATGTAGCGTACGCAGGATCACCAAAAAATTCATGAATTGCTGCATTTACTGTACCGTATTTGAGACTATACTCTTTATCAACCCCCACAAAATCCTCAGTTTCTTCCTTCTATACTATCTAAACCCTTTGATGAAAAAATAGCTTACACTAAAAAATTCTTGGACCTTATAGAACATCTAGTAGAACAACACCCAAATGTAATTCATTGAAGATAAGAAAAATAAATTCCCACGAAGAGCTTTTATTAAAAAGTATATTCTGCAGTTATTCAAGTAATCGTAACCAAGAAATATACCCTACACTCGAAAGAATTATAAAGATCCTTCTAAAGCACACAGAATTTTCTTCAGAAGAATTATCAAATCTTCTTCTGGTAGCTCAAAATACTGAATACGCTGGCCAACTGATCCAACATGCCAAAAAGATAGAAACTTTAGAAAATCTTATTAATCAAGTAAATAACATGAAGATTGCAGAAGAAGATAAAACAAAGCTCATAAATCTTTATAATCAAACTAATGAAATAACTAAATAAAGGCTCTTCACCTTCTTTTAATGAATTTCCTAAATCTTCTATCGGATATTAACATTCAAGATAATTAGAGTCTTCATTATAATCCTTAATAGGGGTAACCCATTGCTTACAGTCACTGCAGTTATAATTATTGTCAAGGCTATCACATTGACCGCAATTAACGCATTCATAATCACCATCAAGCTTGAAATTTTCAAAAGAAGATGGTTCTATTACAACCTCTTCTAAAGGCACACAATGTACATCTTTTTTTACTGTAGAAACTATAGCTTCACCGCGATCAAGATCTTCTTGATCTTCTATCTGATATAAAGATAGGTACTTTTTATCACGCATTTTTTGAATAACACGTTCCCGTTGTTTTTTTATTCTTTTATTTTTTCTATATTTTCGTTTTTCAACATCACCAGATCGGTTTGATCCATATGCCAATGCAGGCTGTTTTCTTTGATTCTTCATCACAACAGTAACAACAGCAGTTTCACTTGAAAATAGTTGTACTACTGAAAAACCAATAAATAAAAAAAGTATTAACTTATTTTTCTTCATATATTACCCTTTTTTGTAAAAGTCTATTTTTTAAATATATTACCTTCATAAATATTAAGTTTTATGCAGAGCTTAATATAATGCTTTTTTAAAAAAACTATTAAAAAAGAGCAGTAAAATTGTTTAAAAACATTAACAACTACTCTATCAAAGTATCTTACTGATCAAGCTCTTAATGATTCAAAAAATGTCAGTTGCTCTTTTTTTGAATCATTAAGAGCTACAAAACGTGATTCTAAAATAGTATCTAGTATTACTCTTTCTCCACCTGAACATTCAACTCCATAAAGAAACGCTATACTAAAAAACAAAGTAAATTTAATTATTTTTTTTATATGCTTCATACGACTCTTTAGGTTTGTTAAATTTGCATCATACCAATAGTAAAACCACTACAAATTGCTTGTGGTCTATCATCAATTAATGAAAAAATATCACGAACTCCAAATGCAGCTAATGTATAGATGTCTTGAACTGCTTGCCATGAAATTGCGCGCTGTTCAGCAGCACCTTGCAATTCAACAACACAACCAGAACTAGTCATCACAAAATTATAATCTGCTTGAAGTGTTGAATCTTCTTCATAATTAACATCAAGAAGGGCTTTCCCTTCAGAAGACCAACCTACTGAAACAGCAGCCACTGCTTCAGTTAAAAAAGATTCTGATAAAAACCCTTTTTTAACTAATTGTCGCAATGCACAATACGCTCCAACAATAGAAGTAGTGCGAGTACCTCCGTCGGCCTGAATTACATCACAATCAATATAAATAGTCTTTTCACCACCCATTTTTGATGTGTCAATAACTGCACGCAATGCACGACCAATGAGACGAGAAATTTCTGTTGATCTGCCATTTCTACGCATAATAGTTGTTGATTCGCGTTGTATTCTTTCTTGCGTTGCTGCTGGAAGCATCGAATACTCAGCAGTTAACCAACCTTTACCAGATTTACGCAAATGTTGCGGTACTCCATCTTGAATCATTGCAGTACAAAGTACTCGTGTTTTTCCTAGTTCTATAAGAACTGAACCGTGTGCATTACCTGCAACATCATACGTAAGCCTTAAAGGGCGTAATTGATTACAACGACGCCCATCTTTTCTTATATAAGTCATAAATACTAAAGTAATACTTTACAGTATACGCAAACGGACTCTATCCTGTTCTGCATCGTATTCAACAACTTGAACACGCAATTTACTATCGACAGGATAATCTTTTGCCATGGTACGTTGTTTTTCACGAGGAATTGCAGAAACATGCAGAAGTCCATCTTTACCTGGAACAAGTTCTACAAATAAACCAAACTCAGCAACACGTTTGATGGTACCATCAAAAATTTCGCCTGCCTCAATTTGCCCTGCAAGAATTTTAACCCAACGAACAGCATGATCCATTAACGGACCAGTTTGACCAAAGATTTTTACAAAACCACCGTCTTCTATATCAATAGAAGTGCCAGTTTTTTCAATGATTTCACGGATTACTTTTCCACCACTACCAATAATTGCTCCAATTTTATCTTGTGCAACTTTAAAAGTAATAACTTGTGGAACTAAATCAGAAAGTTTTGATTCAGGCTGAGACATAACTTTTTTCATCTCGCCTAAAATATGCAATCTACCATGACGAGCTTGTGCAAGAGCATCTTCAAAAAGTTGTCTTTCTAATCCGCCTTTATATTTAATATCCATCTGGATAGCAGTAATACCAACTTCAGTGCCAGCAACTTTAAAGTCCATTAATCCAAACGCATCTTCAAAACCAGAAATATCTGTTAAAACAGTAAATCCACTTTTTTCACTTTTTAACAGTCCCATTGCAACACCAGCAACCATATCTTTAACAGGAACACCTCCTGCTAAAAATGCCATAGTTGAAGAACATACGGTTGCCATAGAGCTTGAACCATCTGATTCTAAAATATCAGATACTATACGAATAGTGTAAGGAAATGACTCTTTACTTGGCAGCATATACTTAAACGCAGATGCGGCTAAATGACCATGACCAATTTCACGTCTTCCAGGTCCACGCATTGGCTTTACTTCACCAACTGAAAATGGAGGAAAATTGTAATGAAGCATAAACGAACCATCAATTTCACCACCCATGATATCTTCTATTTTTTGCTCATCTTGCCCACTTCCCAGTGTTAAAGTAACTAAACTTTGAGTTCCACCACGAGTAAACAAAGCTGATCCATGTGCATACGGAAGAATACTTACTTCTGTGCTTATAGCACGAACATCTTCAAAATTTCTTCCATCAACACGTTTTTTACTGTCACAAATAAGATCTGCGACTCTATCTTTTAAAACAGCATCAAAAATATACTGAACAATAGATAGTAGATCTGCATGTTCTGCAAGTTCAACTTTATGAACTTCTTCAAATCCACTTTTTAAAGCTTCCATCGCATCATTACGTTGTTCTTTAGTACGTGTTGCAAATAACGGAGCTAAAACTTCATCAGTTAAATACGCGATTGCTTTTGATTCCCAACCTTCCCAATCAAGAGCCGGCTTTTGATATGATTTTGTAGGAGATATTTGCGCAACAATTTCTTCTTGCCATGCAACTTGTTCTTTAATTTTTTCATGCGCTAAGAATAAAGCATCAACAAAATCTTTTTCTGAAATTTCATTGGTAGAACCTTCAACCATACAGATGCCTGTTTTAGTTCCTACAACAGTAATTTTTACATCAGAACGCAATGATTCTTCATATTTAGCATCGACAACCCATTGACCATCAACACGACTTACTTCTGCTACACCAACAGGTTCTAATAAAGGAACTTTTGAAGTAACAAGTGCTAATGAAGCTGCTAAAACAGAAATAGTTTGTGGAGCATTTTCATTATCCACAGAATAAACCGTTACACATACTTGTACTTGATCAAAGCAATCTTTAGGAAATAAAGGACGAATTGCACGATCAATTACACGAGAAGTGAGTACTTCTTTATCAGTTGACTTACCTTCTCTTTTAAAAAATCCACCAGGAATTTTACCTGCTGCACAAAATGGCTCTCGGTATTCAACAGATAAAGGAAAAAATCCTGGAAAATTTTGAGAGGGTGCACTCACTGCTGTTGCAATAAGAACCGTGCCTCCTTGTTGTAACCAAACAGATCCATCTGCTTGACGAGCAACGTATCCTACTTTTGCTTTGTACCCATATTTTGGCAGCGTAAACTTATGCATTCTCATAGATTATACTCACTATTCATTTGTGTAATTTTATTTTACTGATTTCAAATCTAAGATGCCTAAAACTTTTTTATAAACTTCTACATCGTTATTCTTTAAATACACAAGAAATTTTTTACGAGTAGCAACTTTTTTAAGCAAGCTACGACGACATCCTGTGTCTTTTGAGTGTGATTCAAGATGCTTTGTCAAACGAACAATTTCTTCAGTCAATCCAGCAATTTGAACTGCTGATGAACCTGTATCTGTTGTATGTTTACGTAGTTGTTCTTTTACTATTTTTGTCATTTTTTCTTCCTACATTACGCACATATGGTAGGCGCGAGCGGGATTGAACCGCTGACCCCTGCTACGTCAAAGCAGTGCTCTACCACTGAGCTACGCGCCTTACACTATATTTTTAACTTTATACGTTCTACGATATTTAGTTATCCACCTGTCTCTCTCTTAAACAATCGCTGTTCTTCTTCATGCGCTTGTCTTTCGATATCAGACATACCATCACCCAAATATTTTTGACGGAACGACTCAATGCCTGTACCAGCAGGTATAATTTTACCAATAACAAGATTTTCTTTAAGTCCATAAAGATTATCTGTTTTACCAGCAATCGAAGCTTCTGCCAATATTCTTGTTGTTTCTTGGAAAGATGCAGCAGAAATAACACTTTCAGCACCTGTTGAAGCAATGGTAATACCTGCAAGAACTGGTTTAGCTATTGCAATACGCTTACCTTGAGCTCTTAACTGCTCATTCACGTCTTTAAAGTGAATTCTATCTACACGGTCACCTACCAAGAAATCAGAATCTCCAGCTTCAACAACCCTGACATGACGCATCATTTGACGAATAATAATTTCAATATGACGATCATTAATATCAATACCTTGAGAACGATAAATTTCTTGCAAACGATCTACAATATAACGTTGTAGAACATCGGGCCCCATAATTCTTAAAATATCTTGAAGCAATGGTGATCCTGAAGTTAACGCATCTCCAGCAGATATTTTATCCCCATCAAGTACATTTAACTGTTTTCCTCGCGGAATTAAATAATCATGAGATAAATCACCTGCTGAAACAGTTACTTTACGCATACCTCTAGACAATCCACCGATAGAAACTGTTCCATCTATATCTGCAATTATTGCAACATCTTTTGGTGCACGAGCTTCAACTAATTCGACAATCCGTGGTAAACCCCCAACGGTAATATCTTTTGTTTTTGAAGCTTCTTGAGGCATTTTTAGAAGAACATCACCAGGCAAAACCTGTTGACCATCTTCTACTGCTAAAATAGAACCTGTTGGTAAATAGTAATGTGCAACATCATTGCCAGCTGAATCTTCAACAGCAAGAACCGGTTGATATTCTTCGCCTTTTTGCTCAATAACTGTTTTTTCAATAGTACCTGTTGCTTCATCATGCTGAGTATACATAGTGACATGATTAATAAGATCAACATAACGAACCTTACCACCGCGCTCAGTAAGAACTACTTTAGCATTTTCATCCCACTCAACAAGCATATCACCAACATTTACTTTTTGCCCTTGGACAACAAGTAAACGAGAACCATATTCTACAAGATATTCTTGTACTTCTCGTCCATCATCGGTCATAATTGCTAAACGACCTTTTCTGCTTACTACAGCATCAAGTCCATCACGATTTTTGATAGTTCTAATATCTTTAAGTTGAATAGTTCCTTGATACTTTGCCTTATAAGAAGTTTCTGTAGCACCACCAGAAGCAGTACCCCCGATGTGGAAAGTTCTCATAGTAAGCTGTGTACCAGGTTCACCAATAGATTGTGCAGCAATAATACCAACTGTTGTACCAATATCAGCAATACGTCCTTTAGAAAGATCATATCCATAGCATTGAGCACATACTCCACGCTTTGCCTGACACGTCAATACAGATCTAACAAATATTTCTGAAACAACTGCATTCTCTAATTTTTGAACTAATTCACGAGTAAAGATTTGTCCTTGTGATACCAATAACTCTCCAGAAATAATATCATGAAGATCTAAAGCACAAACTCTTCCATAAACACGCTCAACTACTGAATATGATATTTCACCACCTTCAGAAAGATTACGCGCTCCTATATATCCTAACGAACCACAATCAGCAATAGTAATAACTACATTTTGCGCAACATCAACTAAACGTCGAGTTAAATAACCAGAGTTAGCAGTTTTCAAAGCAGTATCAGCCTGCCCCTTACGAGCACCGTGAGTAGAAATAAAGTATTCAAATACACTTAATCCATCACGGAAATTCGCCTTAACAGGTGTTTCCATAATATCACCAGAAGGACGAGCCATCAAACCACGCATCCCTACAAGCTGTTTAATCTGATCGTTAGTTCCACGTGCACCTGAATTTAAGAACATATACACAGAGTTAAATGGTAAATTTTTCCCATCTTTATTTTCAAATGACGCATGATCTTGAGCTCTAAATGTTTTCAACATAGAACTTGCAATTTCAGATGTTGCATGGAACCAAATACTCAGTACTTTATTATAACGCTCACCATCGGTTATAATACCGTCTTTATAAAGCTTTTCTATTTTAACAACTTCTTTTTCAGCTTTTTGAATTAACTCATCTTTATTTGCAGGAGAAACAAGATCAACAATACCACAAGATACACCGCTAATCGTTGAATAATAAAAACCAAGTTTCTTGATTTTATCAAGACAAACAACTGCTTTATCTTGCCCAAATTGATAATAAACTAATTCAATAAGCTTTCTTAAATCTTTCTTTTGAAGAACTTTATTAATCCATTCAAAATCAGAACCTTCAGGCAAAGCATCATACAAGACAACACGTCCAACAGATGTTTCAATCACTTCACTGTTTAATAAACGTACCTTAATACGAGCGTGAAGTGACACTGATCCACATTCAAATGCTGTTAAAACTTCAGCTAGAGATGAAAATACTGTGCCTTCACCAGCCACATTACAACGTATTTTTGTAATATAGTGCAAACCTAAAATCATATCCTGAGAAGGAACTGTTATTGGACGACCATTTGCTGGAGATAATACGTTTTTAGTAGAAAGCATCAAATTTTCTGATTCTTCACAGGCTTTATCACTCAATGGAATGTGCACAGCCATCTGATCGCCATCAAAGTCTGCGTTAAACGCAGCACACACTAATGGATGGATTCTAATCGCTTTACCATCCACTAAAATAGGATGGAATGCTTGTATACCAAGCCTATGCAATGTTGGGGCACGGTTAAGAAGTACTGGTCTTGTTTTAACAACATCTTCAAGCACATCCCATACTTCTGGCGCACCATCTTCAACCATTTTTTTAGCAACACGTAAATTAACAGCTATCTCTCTTTCCAATAATCCTGCATAAATATAGGACTTGAAAAGCTCTAAAGCCATTTTTTTAGGCAATCCACATTGATCCATTTTAAGTTCTGGATCAACAACAATAACTGAACGACCTGAATAATCAACACGCTTACCTAATAAATTTTGTCTAAAACGACCTTGCTTACCACGAAGCATTTCACTTAATGATTTTAATGGACGTTTATTAGAACCACGAACAGGTTGCCCACGACGACCATTATCAATCAAAGCATCTACAGCTTCTTGCAACATACGCTTTTCATTACGAATAATTACAGCTGGAGCTTCAATTTCATACAGACGTTTAAGACGAATATTTCTATTTAACACACGACGATATAGTTCATTTAAATCAGATGAAGCAAAACGACCACCATCTATTGGAACCAATGGACGCAACTCAGGTGGCAATACGGGTAAAACATCAAAAATCATCCATTCAGGACGAAGCCCACTATTATATAAACCTTTTATTGCACGCAATCTTCTAATAATTTTATGACGATTAGCAACAGAATTGGTATGTTCATAATCTTGATGCAACTTTTCCATTTCAGCCGCAAGATCCATCTTTTTTAAAATATCTCTTACCGCTTCAGCACCGCTATCAGCTCTAAAATCTAAATCATCTGAATGTTCATCTAAATAAGCTTCAAGTTCTGAATTGGTCAATAACGTTTTAATAGGATAAGGAGAGTCACCTTGAGAAACTACAATAGAACAATCAAAATAAATTACTCTTTCAAGATCTTTTACAGCAAGATCCATTACCAAACCCAAATAACTAGGAATACCTTTGAGATACCAAATATGGGAAACTGGCGCTACTAAATCAATATGCCCCATACGTTCACGACGCACACGAGCCTGAATAACTTCAACACCACATTTTTCACAGGTTACCCCACGATGTTTCATGCGTTTATATTTACCGCAATTACATTCCCAGTCTTTTTGAGGACCAAAAATACGTGCACAAAAAAGACCATCTTTTTCAGGCTTTAATGTACGATAGTTAATCGTTTCTATTTTTTTTACTTCACCATATGATAAAGAACGAATCTTATCAGGAGAAGCCAAAGAAAAACGAATAGCATTAAATTGCGTAGCGTTTATATACTCTCTAAATCTTTCAAGCAAACGATTACTCACTGACTTCCTCCTTGCCAATTCTGCACAGATCTACTTGTAATCCAAGACTCTGCAACTCTTTAATGAATACGTTAAATGATTCTGGTAAACCTGGTTCTGGAATAGTTTCACCACGAACAATAGCATCATACACACGATGACGACCATTAACATCGTCTGACTTATAGGTTAACATTTCTTGCAATGCATAAGCTGCACCATGTGCCTCCAATGCCCAAACTTCCATCTCACCAAGCCTTTGCCCACCCTCTTGAGCTTTACCACCAAGTGGTTGCTGCGTAACAAGAGAATATGGCCCAACAGAACGAGCGTGCAACTTATCATCAACCATATGATCCAATTTCATCATGTAGGTACATCCAACCATCACAGGTTGATTAAAGTATTCACCAGTTCTTCCATCTTTAAGTTTATACATTCCAGTTTCTGACAACTCAAGACGTTTTAATAACGGCTGAATATCTTTTTCAAAATGTGGTCCCTCAAAAACAGGAATCTTAAAACGACATCCCGATTTTCCAACTTCTTTTGCTAACTCGTGGATACCCTCTTGACCATGTTCTTTTTCATAAGTTTTAATAAACTCCTGTCCAAAGACCTCAGTCAACAATGCTGTAATATGTGCATAATTCTGTTCTATCAAATCACTCTTAACACGTTGTCCAATAGTGTATCCAGCAAAGCCAAGAATTGCTTCTAAAATCTGCCCAACGTTCATACGTGATGGCACACCTAATGGATTTAATACAACATCAACTGGGGTTCCATCTTCTAAATGAGGCATATCTTCACGAGGAACTATATTTGAAATAACACCTTTGTTACCATGGCGTCCTGCTATTTTATCACCTACAGAAATATGTCGCTTCATTGCAACATATACTTTTACCATTTTGATAACACCAGATGGTAACGGATCACCCTTTTTGAGTTTATTAATTTTTTCTTCTTTTAAACTTTGAAGCACTTGAAGTTGAATATTATGCGCTAAAACAGCTTGTTCAATTTTCTCATTAGCTTCTTGTTCGGAAGAAATACAACGTAATGCAAATAAATCTTGAAGCGGCAAGGAAATCAATTTTATACGATCAAAAACACCTTTAGTTTGTCCAACCTCTGACGCTTTACCTAAAGGTTTTTTACCTTCTAATAAAGCAATAACCTTATCAGCTATCATCGTACCAAGAAGTTGTACATGTTGTGCAAAATCTATTTCAAGTTTTTTAACTTGTTTTATAACTTCATCTTTATAACGTTTATCTTTTCTGATACCGCTTCTAGAAAAAATCTTAACGTCTACAACCATACCTTCTATTCCAGGCGGTACTCGTAATGATGTATCTCTAACTTCTCGTGATTTTTCTCCAAATATTGCATGCAACAATTTTTCTTCAGGAGAATACTGTACGTCACCTTTTAAGGTGACTTTACCTACTAAAATATCACCCGGTTTTACACGTGAACCTACACGAATAATCCCATCTTCATCAAGACCTTCTAAAGAAGATTCTCCAACATTAGGAATATCTCTAGTAATTTCTTCAGGTCCTAGCTTAGTATCACGAGCATCTACCACATATTCTTCAAGAGAAATCGATGTGAATATATCCTCATAGACAAGGCGCTGATTTAAAACAATCGCATCTTCAAAGTTATAACCATGCCATGGCATATAAGCTACTAAAAGATTTGCACCTAAGGCCAATTCACCCTTATCCATTGAGGCGCCATTAGTAAGCACATCCCCAGCCTTTACCACATCACCTTTTTTAACTATTGGTGTATGATGAACCCAAGTACTCATACTTGATTTTTGAAACTTACGAAGATGATAAACATCAATACCTTGAGTTACCCAAGAATCAAAATTTTCAAACTCAGTTTCATCTGCACGAACAACAATTTTATCAGCAGAAACATATGCTACAACACCAGAACGCCGCGCAAAAACAAGAGAATTTGATGACTTGCCAATCTCTTTTTCCATACCGGTTCCAACAAGTGGAGCAACGGCTTTAATTAATGGAACAGCTTGACGTTGCATGTTTGAACCCATAAGTGCACGAGAAGCATCATCATGTTCAAGAAATGGAATTAATGCAGTTGATACCGATACAAGTTGTTTAGGAGACAAGTCAATACAATCAACTTTATCAGTTTTAACCACTTCAAAGTTACTATTATGACGAACAACAAGCTTTTCTACTTCTATAACTGTTTGTCCTAACTCAACAGCATCTGCTTGAGCAATATAACGATTATTTTCTTCAAATGCATCCAAAAAGACAACTTGACTTTCGTCAATTTTACCATTTTCAACATTTCTATAAGCAGTCTCAATAAATCCAAGATCATTAACAGTAGCGTAGGTAGCCAGAGAAGAAATCAAACCAATAGTTTGACCTTCCGGAGTTTCTATAGGACAAATTCTACCATAATGAGAAGTATGAACATCACGAACTTCATGAGTTGCGCGATCCTTCATAACACCACCGGGCCCAAGAGCTGATAAACGTCTTTTATGAGCAATTTCTGAAAGAGGATTTGTTTGATCCATAAACTGAGACAACTGCCCTGTTCCAAAGAATTCTCTTAAAACCGCACCTAATGGTTTAACATTTAAAAGATCTTGAGGCATCAAAGTTCCAAAATTCTCTTGCATTCTAAAACGTTCTTTAACAATACGTTCTATACGCAATAAACCAAGGTGAAGTTGATTACTTAATAATTCTCCAACAAGACGAACACGTCTATTGCCTAAATGATCAATATCATCAAGCTCACCTTCAGCACGCTCACGCAACCCTACTAAATACTTTATAGTTGCTATGAAATCATCTTGAGTAAGAACATGAACATCTTCTGCTATTGAAAGTCCAAGCTTACGATTCATTCTAATACGACCAACACGAGTTAAATCATAATAACGAGGATTAAAGAAAATTGTATGAATACGTTCTTTAATCTCTTCAAGAGAAGTATTATCCCCTGGATATACTTTAGCATGAAACTCTTTTAAAGCATCTTCTTGAGAATAACAACTATCATACGCTAAAGTTTTTGCAATAGTAGGCTGAAATACATATCCAGATGTTGCAATAAGTTGAATTTTAAGATCATCCATATGAGATAAACGTTCAAGAAGTTCTTGAGTAACAACTTGACCACGCTCTGCTAATAATTCACCGGTGATTTGATCAACTACATCAGTAGCTAATGTTCTATTTAAAAGCTGCGAATCCGCAAAAATAATTTTCTTTACTTTTGCTGCTTCTAATTCTGCTATAAGCTCTGTAGTTAAACGACGACCTACATACATATCCAGTTTAGAATCAAGCATCCCTTTTTCTAAACGACGGCCTAATAATCCTTCATCAAGCTTTGCAAATGCTTCACCCTTTTTGAAAGTAATTGAATCAAGTGAATAGAAAAGAGGAATAATATCATCACGCGGAATGCCTAATGCTTGCAAAAACGTTGTAACTAAGAACTTTTTCTTTTTATCAATACGAACATATAAATGATCATTGCTATCAAATTCAAAATCTACCCAAGAACCACGCATTGGAATAATACGTGCAATAAAATAAGGACGTCCTCGTAAATCTTTAACTTTTTTACTTTGTGCAAAAATAACACCAGAAGAGCGATGTAACTGACTTACAACAACACGATCAATACCATTGATTAAGAACGTACCTTCATTACCTAATTCAAATCTTCCTTTTTGTAAAACCAAATCGGTCATAACAGGAATATCCGCAAAAAAGATACCTTGTTCTTTAATATCTCTTACTGTTTTATTTTTACCTTCTCCATCCCATGTTAATAATTGCATTTTTATTTTTAATGGAAGAGAAAAAGTTTGACCATTAGCCCTACATTCATCAACAGTCATTGCTAATTGGACAGTAACTCGAGAAAGACATGTTGCACAAGTTTTATAACGAGCAGTTTTCTTTTTACAGAAAGAACATGATAAATCTTCAGGAAGCCTACAACAATCAGACTTTTTACATGACGTACAAGTCCAATAATATCGCTCTTCTATTCCCTTCAATTTCCCACACGTGCAGGCCCAATCTCCCAATTCATAACTCACATATTCCAATGAAAGCTTATCTCCATACTCCACTGGAAAAACATCTCTTAGAACTTTTTCTAACCCGACATTCTTTCTTTCTGATGGAAGAAAATCGAGTTGAACAAGTTCATTGAAAGACCTTGATTGAATCTCAATCAAATTCGGAACAGGAATAATATCATCAATCTTATTAAAAGATTTTCTTATTAGTCCTTTTCCAATTACCTGCAGGCTACTCATTCAGCTGCTCCTCATAAAAAACGGCATTCCCTCTTGCAAACCCTTACTGCCCCATTACAACCAAGGAACTTTAGCTAAGTTCAACTTTAGCACCAGCAGCTTCCAAAACTTCCTTCATTTTAAGAGCATCTGCTTTTGGAGCAGCTTCTGCTATAACGGTAGGAGCTTCTTCTACTGCTCTTTTAGCATCTGGTAATCCCATAGTAGTAATAACTTGACGCAATGCTTTAATTGTTTTGATCTTTTCTGGACCACCGTCTTTTAAAGTTACTTTATATTCAGACTTTTCTTCTGACTTTGCAGCGCTAGCATCAGCAGCACCAGCAGCAGGAGCAGAAGACATAGGAACATCTGAAATATTAAATTTCTTTTTTAATTCATCTACCAAAGCAGAAAGCTCTAGCACTGTCATATCACCAATTTGTTCAATCAATTTTTCATTATTAGCCGCCATTATGGCTCCCTTACACAAAGAGATTAATCGTTACAACAACCGTTTATTCTGAGTCTTTTGCTTCAACCGCCGCACCACTATCTGCTGATTTTAACGCGATCATTACTTTTAGAACACGTACAAATTCAGCCATTGGAGCTTGCAAGGTACCAACAAAGTACGCAAGCATTACGTCACGAGAAGGAAGCGATGCCATAATTTTTACAGCTTTTTCATCTAAAAGCTGTTGATCCATATAGCCCGCTAAAACTTTAAAAGTTTCTGCTTCTTTTGAAAAACCACATAATATTTTTACAATCCCTAAAGCATCATCTTCTGCAAAAACAAGCGCTATCTGCTCTTTCATATACTGACTTAGTTCAAACTGAGAAGCACCATCCATTAAAGCACGCTTCATAAGTCTAACTTTTGCCACGTGTAAATGAGCTTTATTTGCACGCAATGTTTTACGTAGTTTTTCTACCTTCTCTACCGTTAAACCTTTAACATTCACGACAAAAGAAGCCGTGCTTGTAGAAAAACCTTCTTGTAAAGAAGTAACTACCACTTCTTTTTGTTGTCTATTAAGCATCTTAGTTCCTCTTATTTAACAACTTCATCTGGATGTACACAATTTGCAACACCCATGGTAGAAGATAAGGTAATTTTTTTAATAAATTTGCCTTTTGATGAAGCTGGCTTTGAAGACGCTAAAGCTTTTATAAAGGCACAAATGTTGTCTTTAATTTTTTCAGAATCAAAAGAAACTTTTCCAAGAGAAAAGTGAACAATCGCATTTTTATCATTTTTAAAGAACATTCTTCCGCTCTTTAATTCTTTCACAATCCCTGCCACATCAAATGTCACAGTACCAACTTTTTTATTTGGCAATAAACCACGAGGCCCAAGTTGTTTTGCTAATTTACCAACCACACCCATAATATCTGGAGTAGCAACAGCAAAATCAAAGTCCATCCAACCTGCTGCAATTTTATCCATAAGATCTTCATAGCCTATATAGTCAGCACCAGCTGCTTTTGCTTGATCAGCATATTCACCTTTAGCAAATACAACAACTCTGACTTGCTTACCCGTTCCATGAGGAAGCACGACAGAACCGCGCACAACTTGATCACCCTTAGAAGCATCGATACCTACATTTACGTCCAAATCGACTGATTCGTCAAATTTTGCGTACGCTTTTTCTTTCATACGCTTGACAGCATCATCAAGAGAGAAAACTTTCCCTTTTTCAGCATCTTGCGTAATCGCTTTATATTTTTTTCCGCGTTTCATACCTGCATTCCTCACAAGACTCAAATTACTTCAACACCCATACTGCGAGCTGTTCCAGCGACAATCAACTTGGCACCTTCTAAATCAGCAGCATTAAGGTCTGGCAACTTTATTTTTGCAATTTCTTCAATATCCGACCATTTTATTTTTCCAACTTTATCCGTATGTGGACGAGGAGAACCTTTTTTAAGATTAAGCTTCTTTCTAATCAACTCAGATGTTGGTGGGGTTTTGATGATAAAATCAAACTTTTTATCTTTATAAACAGTGATTACCACAGGAACTGTTTCACCTTTACGGCTTGCAGTAGCGGCATTAAACGCCTTGCAAAAATCCATAATATTAATACCCTGCGGCCCAAGCGCAGAACCTACTGGTGGAGCAGGTGTCGCACTAGCCCCGGGAATCTGCATTTTCACTTTAGCTTTTATTTCAGCCATAACAGAAACCTATCCTTTCTACCTTACTTAACCTGATCAAAACTAAGCTCTACAGGAGTCAATCTCCCAAAGATACTTACCATCACCGTGAGTTTTTCACTATCTTCGTCAACCTTGTCAACCAAACCAACAAAACCTGTAAACGGTCCTGCTTTAATATCGACTTCATCGCCCACTGCAAAATGCTCTTGTTTTGTTGGAGCAACTGCCACATCCCCACGAATCTGAGAGATAATCCTACTGACTTCTTTTGAAGAAAGAGCAACAGGATCACTACCTCCTAAAAATTTAAGAATTCGAGGAGTTGTCATTACAAAACCAATGGCCTCAGAACTTTTTTCCATCTCTACTAACACATATCCAGGAAACAAACGTTCATCTTCAGGCTGCTCTTCAAAAGAAAAAACAGCTTTAAGCTGTGCCGATGGAACCAAAACGCCACCAAAAATATCATCGGCTCTTTGAGCTATCCTTCTTAATAAGTCATCGCGGACTATTTCTTCATACCCAGCAAAAACCTGAGCAACGTACCAACGTTTCATGTTATCCGTCATTCCTACCTAAGACTAAATATTTTACCTGCAACTGTTCTAAAAACCAAATCAATAGTACCCAAGTAGAGAGCAAAGAAAGTAACAAGAACTAAAACAACCACAGTTGCTTCAAATAATTCCTGTCTGCTTGGCCAAACAACTTTTGCAAACTCTTTTTGCACTCCATCAAAAAACTGCATCATATCTTTAATCATCTCTACTACCTCTAGTTAGAATCGCACAACTAAACGCATACTGATCTGGCAGGCCAGGAGGGATTTGAACCCCCAACCATCAGATTTGGAGTCTGCCGCTCTACCGTTCGAGCTACTGGCCTTTCATACTTTCTAAATAGTTTATTTAGCTTCTTTATGAGGACAGTGCTTACGACACCTTGAGCAATATTTTTTCAATTGCAATGACCCTACTGTCCTTTTTTTTGACACTACTTGAGTATAATTACGCTCTTTACAGCTCCCACATGAGAGGTGAGTAGTAACTCTATTTTTCGCCATCGTTTTGTAACCTATCGAGCACTTTTTTTACAGTGACCATTTTCTGGAGCCCGCGACCGGACTTGAACCGGTGACCTCTCCCTTACCAAGGAAGTGCTCTGCCAGCTGAGCTACGTGGGCTACTATAAACATTATCAGACCATTACAACGCTCATAATGGTAAAGCAAAAAAGATAAAAGAGCAACTTCTCTTTTACTTTCACCAAGAACATTTTAATGGAGCTGGCGACTGGATTTGAACCAGCGACCTACTGATTACAAATCAGTTGCTCTACCAGCTGAGCTACGCCAGCTTATTTGCGTATATTTATCCTACACGAAATTTTTGGAGCGGGAAACGGGACTCGAACCCGCAACCTACAGCTTGGAAGGCTGTCGCTCTAGCCAATTGAGCTATTCCCGCATACTTTACTGGTGGCGAGAGAAGGATTCGAACCTTCGAAGGCGGAGCCAGCGGTTTTACAGACCGCCCCCTTTGACCGCTCGGGAATCTCGCCAAACATTAATGCTTTCAAAAACATCCGCTTAAGGATGGACAAAGAATAATAGTTTTCGCAAACTATTTCAACCCCAAATTAAACTTTTTTAATCTTTTTTTATTTTTGTTTCAAAATCTCTTCAATCTCACTCACACAACTAGAACATCCTGTACCAACACCAAGAACATCTGAAAGCTTATCAAAGGTATCTGCTCCTTGTTGTATTGATGCCATAATCATTGCGTAAGTAACTTCCATACAGGTACAAACAACATAGTCATTATTATTGTTCTTTCGACATGAGATGTCGCTCATCAATCTACAACATGTATTTTCAGAATTATTTCCACAGCTCATTAACACTCCATCTTTATTAAACGACTTTCTTGATCATTATATTCCAAAAACACCCTACACACTTCTTTTTCTAGAAGTGTTTCTATAATTTCAGGCCATTCAATAAAGAAATAACTATTTGGCTGATCAAGGTACTCATCAAAGCCTGCTTGAAAAAACTCATCTTGAGAGTTTATACGGTATAAATCAAAATGATATAAGGTCATATCTGCTATTTTATAAATATTAACATACGTATAAGTAGGACTTTGAACAGGCTCTACCACCCCCAATTCACGCAACATAAGTCTTACTAAAGTAGTCTTTCCTGCCCCTAAAGGACCTGAAAAAGTAAATATTTTTTTTGCTGGTATTAATGCACATAAATCATGTGCATAATCGCTTAATAGATCTTGTGTAATAATTTTCATTATATCCATGATATTTTAAAACAATTATATTTTTTTTATTTTCCTATGATATGCGCGTTCTGCCTTTGAAGCAATATTTCCTGATGAAATACGCGTTGTTTCCGCCTGTCCTTTACCATCTTTATGAAAAACAGCTGTTTCTTGCATAAGATTATCTAATTGTTCATTATCCACACTTGACCACTTAATAAAATCTTGTAAATAAGAAGCTTGAGCACTTTTTTCTTTATTTTTAATAATTTTATCATAAAAAACAATCGGATCAATTGCCGTAGTATTTTGGCCCTTCAATAGATTGATAATCCCATTATCAGCAGTAACGACAACCATTTCTCGAGCTCCATACTCTCTATTTTTTTTTATAATAACTTCATCTGCTGTTGTTATGTTTCCTGCATATATTATATCTATTCCATGATGCCGAACATGCTCTTGAAACTTATCAACCCCTCCATCAAAAACAATTATAATCGTATGCCCTTTATATTTATTATATTTACTCAATAAAGTCGCAAAGGCCATACGATCTTTTTCTGAAATAGAAGGGCCTTTAACTCTTTTTAAAAGATTATAACCATCTATCAAAATTATCATTTTAATGATCCTTTTTTATTTTGAATCCATTTTAGATCATAAATTGCTATAAAAACAGTGTTATTTTTAATATCATTGTTGCATGTAAAAAATTCAAAGAGTAGAATTAAAGTTGTGTTTATTTACTGCTAAACGAGGCATACATGTCACAACTTATTATTATTAGACGCCGTATTAAAGCTATTCAGACAATAAAAAAAATCACAAATGCTATGAAGCTTGTTTCTCGATCACTTCACAACCAAATGAATAATAAGCAACATAGCCTTAAAAACAACACTCTGTCTATAGAAAATATTCTGCATAAATATTGTTCTTCTATAAGTGTAGCTCACTCAAGGCTTTTCCCTCATTATGATACTGAAGAACAAAAATTAACTATTTTAGTTGGTTCTCAAAAAGGATTATGTGGTACTTACAATGCCCCTTTAAATTATTGGCTCTCAACTCATGCGCCCCTTTTTAAAAAAAATTCCCATACAATTATTGTTATCGGCAAAAAAATGCAAGAATTAGTTGCTCGTTATAATATAAAACCACTCTTTATTATTGATGAAGTAAAATTAAGTACAATAGATCATATCAGTAAACATCTTCTAACACATATTATGGAATCTTCAAAACCTTACACTCATGTATCTTTTATAAGCAATCACAAAAAAAATTTTTTTTCTCGTATACTCAAAGAAACAGCTATCATTCCGCTTACTTATAATACAAATCCCTTGACCTCAAAAGATCATCAAGATCGTGGTTTTACGTGGCTTAATAGCAATCAAGATGTTATTTTTAAACTTTCTTCAATGCTTGCAAAAAACTATATTCATACCATTCTTTTTGAAGCCCTTATGAGTGAACAAGCAGCTCGTTTTGTTGCTATGGACAATGCAACGCGAAGCGCAAATCAATTATTAGAATCAATGAAGATTCAGTATAACAAATTACGTCAAACAAAAATTACTAAAGAATTAATAGAACTCACTGGAAGTTTAAAAAAATAATCAATTCATTCCTCGAAAATCTCAATAACAGCACCCAGTGCTCTCAATTTATTTTCTAAACATTCATAGCCACGCTTCCAATGATTAACACCTATAATTGTTGTTGGTCCATATGCAGCAAACCCTGCAAGAACCAACGCACAAGAAGCACGAATATCACTTGCTATAACAGTAGTACCATATAGATTATCTACACCATAAATTAATGCTGAATCATATTGAGGCATTTCTATTTGCGCTCCCATTTTAACCAATTCTCTACCATGCATTAAACGATGTTCAAAAACGGCCTCTTTAACATGACTTTTCCCCCTTGCAAGTGAAAGCATTGCTACAAAAGGAGCTTGTAAATCTGTAGGGAATCCTGGATAAGGAGCTGTTTTTATATCGACAGCTCGAGGATTCTTAGTTGCTTTTATTTTAACACCAATGCCATTTTTTCCTATCAAAATAGTATGCCCAACTTCTTGCAATTTCATAAGAAAAAGACCCATTGCATGAGCAGGAGCTTTCGGCAATGAAATATGCCCACCTGTAATTGCACCTGCAAGCAATAACGAACCAGCTTCTAATCGATCATACATAAGCGTATAATCAACAGGATTTAATTGTTTAACTCCTGTTACTTTTATAGTCATAGGTACTTCTATTTCAATAAGAGCACCCATCCTTTTAAGTTGATCTATAAAATCAAAAACTTCTGGTTCAAGTGCAGCATTAATAATACGAGTTACACCTTCTGTTAATGTTGCAGCCATAACTAAATTTTCTGTTGCACCAACACTTGGATATTCTAAAAGAAGATTTCTTTGTTTTAATTGTTCAGTTGAAGCAATAATTTCATCACCATTTTCTATAAAACTTACACCCATTTTTTGTAAATTTTTAATATGATAATCAAGTGGGCGAGCCCCAATAACATCTCCCCCAGGAAATGCAAGATGCGCTTTTTGAAATCGTGCAAGAAGAGGTCCAAGAGCAAGAATAGATGCACGCGTTTTTTTCATCAATTCTGCACTTACATAAGTACCTTCTAAATAAGTAGTATCAACTTCTACAATATGATCTACTTTATCAAAAGTAATTGTTGCTCCAAGCGTTTTTAAAAGTTTCATAATATTACATACATCATCTGATGCAGGAATATTACGCAATATTGATTTTCCCTTAGTTAATATTAATGATAAGAGATTAACCATAGCAGAGTTTTTTGCACCATTAAGCTCAACTTCACCCTCTAATCCTAATGATTGCTGAACTTTAATGAATGCTGGTTGTTTTTGCTGGTATGCATTCAATACTTTATCTTGAGTATTTACATGAAACTGATTTGACATTATGACACCCATCTGCAATAGTTAATGAACATTTTGTAGAATAACTTATACGTATACTACATCGTAGTATATCCTAGTTATTCCAGATTTAAAAATAGTAATCAAAAGCATTCTTACGGAGCAAAAACATCGTGTCAAATAATAATACTCGCAAGGGTAGATTAGAAGTAATTTGCGGATCAATGTTTTCTGGCAAAACTGAAGAACTTATCAGAAGATTAAAACGCGCATGTATTGCACGTAAAAATACTATAGCATTCAAGCATTCTTTTGATGATCGTTTTTCTACAGAATCGATTGCTGCTCATAGTGGTGGACAAATTAAGGCTTTAAGTATTAGTTCTCCATTATCAATTCATTCTTTAATTCATCCTGATACTGAAGTTATCGGTATCGATGAAGCACAATTTTTTTCACACGATCTTATATCAGTAATTTGTGATTTAATTGATAATGGAAAAACTGTTATTATTTCTGGATTAAATCTTGATTTTCGAGCATTACCCTTTGGCCCTATGCCAACACTTATGGCTCTTGCTGATACCGTTACCAAATTAAGCGCTATTTGCATCATTTGCGGACAAGACGCCTATTTTACACAACGTATTATAAATGGAAAACCAGCTCGTTATGATGAACCAGTCATTAGAGTAGGATCGCAAGAAGCTTATCAAGCACGTTGCAGAAGTTGTTACACTATAGACGGACAAAAACCTTGGCAGCAAAAAACAATATAACATTTAAGTGTACTGGTTGTGCTTATATAGCACCTAAATGGCTTGGATGTTGTCCTTCCTGTAATGAATGGAACTCATTTTCAGAAAACAATGCTCAGCACACTTTTTCTCCTTCTTCAAAAAAAGGGCTTTCATCCAATCGTAATGAAATTGTTGAGTTGGTGTCTCTTGACACAATTATAACATCTCAACAAGAACGACTTATTTCGGGAATTAACGAATGGGATTCTGTAGTAGGTGGAGGCATTATGCCCGGTTCTTTATTAGTACTAACTGGAGATCCTGGCATTGGAAAATCTACTTTATTACTCCATATTGCTAACAAACTTGCAATGCATAATCGTGTTTTTTATTTTTCATCAGAAGAATCACTAGAACAAGTTAAGTCTCGGGCAATGCGTATTAAAACAATGCATACCAATTTACTCTTTTCTGACCAAGCAACCATTGAATCTATTCTTGCTACTTGTCAGGCTTCTAAACCTGACATTGTCATAATTGATTCAATACAAAATTGTTTTTTTTCTGAAACACACAGTTTTCCTGGCACTATTGCACAAATTAGAGAAACTTCTTTTGCATTAATGCGCCTTGCAAAAGAACACAGAATTGCCATTATAATTACTTGCCACATTACTAAAGAAGGTTTTATGGCAGGACCAAAAACATTAGAACATATGGTTGATGGAGTTTTTTATCTACAATGCGAAGATCGTTGGAATACACGTATTTTAAGAAGCATTAAAAATCGTTTTGGCACCATTAATGAACTTGGTTTTTTTTCTATGACAGCAGAAGGTATGGAAGAAGTATCACATATTAATAGTTATTTAATTGATGAATCTTCAGATGCTCCTGGAGCTGTTCTTATGAGTACTTTAGAAGGATCGCGCCCACTACTTCTTGAAGTTCAAGCATTAGTTATTCCTACTAAATTTGGTATTCCACAAAGAGTTATTACTGGCCTTGATCATAAACGTGTCATTCTTGTTGCTGCTATTTTAGAAAAATATTTACATATCAAGTTAAGTGCTCATGATATTTTTGTAAAAATAGCAGGAGGACTTAAAATGCAAGAAAGCTCTTCAGACCTTGCTATAGCTTTAGCTTTACTTTCTAGTTATTTTCAGCAACCACTTGCACCCAAAACTATTGCCTTAGGAGAAATTAGTTTAACAGGCATGATTAAACCAGTAAAAGCAGCAGAAGTATCTCTTAAAGAAGCGCAAAAATTTGGCATTCATAACATGCTTATTGCGCACTCTCAGAATGGCTCATACCCTAGCGCAAAAAGACTTAAGAACGTTTATCAATTACTAGAATTTTTCCCTCATACTTAATAAACGTTCTTGATAATTTTACAACTAAACTTATAACTTAATACCACTTACCAAGCTTCCAACGCGTCATCCATAAGCGAAGACCACTTCCAGACTCTGTATAATCTAAAGCTGTTTTGCCTGATCTATCTTTCATATCCATAAGAGATTGACCACCTTTTAAAAGCAATTTTTCTACAATACTACTATGACGAGCTATAGCAGCTTTATGTAATGCAGTCTGTCCAGTAGTATCAACAATCATTACATCAGCACCATACTTTAATAACATATCTACTATTTTATCAATACCTAAAGAAGCAGCTATCAAAAGAGGCGATGGATTTTCTGAATAAGGAACTACATAATTTGGATTAGCGCCATGCTTTAATAAAATTTCTACCAAAGAAGAACATCCATAAATAGCTTGTTGTAAAGGAGTTAATTTGGCTATGCCTGGAGTTTTCATGAATAAATCTTTTATCTCTTTTTGATTATTTAAGCTATTAAGTAATGCATCAACACCATCAATATTACATGACAATACTGCATACACTAAAGGAGTATCTCCTCTATTATTTCTTATTAAAGGATCTGCACCTGAGTGAATGAGCGCTTTAACCGCGCCACCTTTTCCACTTGCTGCTGCAGAATGAAGAGGTAGATTTCCATAATTATCTTGAATATTAAATGAATATCCTGCATTTAAAAGATTTTTAACGGTACCTTCTGAACCACTTTCTGCTGCAAAATGCATCGATGTTCTACCATACATAAGATCTTTACTTTTCATATTAGCGATACTCTGTAATCCGCCCACCAAACGAGCAGTAGTAGCATGGCCAGATTTAAGGAGATAATCAGGATCTTTTAACAAAGTAAACATATTAGGTGGAACACCAGGCAACATATTCTTAAGATAAGCCCAATAGCTTGGAGAAGATACGGTTGAAGGTACATCAACTGCGCTACCACATGAAGAATAAAATGGTGTAACTACCATAAAAACAATAATGAACAAACCTTGATTCATAACCTCCCTTTCAAAGTTTTGAATATTTTTATGTTTATTTCAAAATATCATGAATCAATTACAAAAATCGATATATTAATAATAATAAGCCTACCTTTATAAAAAATTGGCTTTTTTAAAGTTAAAAGGTGATCTTTTTTAAAAAAGATTTTAGCCTAAGATACAATCAATTTTATCAAACCCTTAAAAAGCAAGGAACATTTCATGTTTGAATTGCTCATTCTGATTGTTTCTTTAGCAAGTAGTTTTACTTTAGCTAAAGATGCAGTAACATCAACACCACCACTACTTTTTATCGGATTAAGAATGATTCTTGCCGGTTTTTTATTTTTAACATTTGTAAAAATAAAATATCCTAATGCTTTTACCATACAAAAAAAACATTATCCTTGGTTTTTAGCAATATCATTTTTTCATATTTATCTAGCCTTTTGTGCTGAATTTTTTGGTATTCAATATTTATCATCAGCAAAGGTATGTCTACTATTTAACTTATCCCCCTTAATTACCGCGCTTTTTTCATATTTCTTTTTTAAAGAAAGAATTACGTATAAAAAATTAATTGGTCTTTTAATAGGTTTTTTTGCTTTTATTCCACTTCTTTTAGAATCTTCATCTCTTGAAATTTCTCTTACTTCTTTTGGATTTATATCTATAGCTGAAGGGGCTGTACTTTTAGCTGTTGTAGCTGGATGTATTGGATGGATACTTATGAAAAAAATTATTCATGAATTTAATTATTCATATATTTTAATTAATGGTATTGCAATGCTTATAGGAGGCATAGGTGCTTTATGTACCTCATTGATGATTGAACAATGGCCACCAATCATACCACTTTTTTCATCATGGAATTTTTTAAGACCACTTATACTTTTAATTATTGTTGGAAATATTATTTGTTACAACTTATACGCACACTTTTTACAACGTTATTCTGCCACTATTATTGCATTCTTTAGTTCACTAACTCCACTTTTTGCAGCACTACTTGGATGGTTTTTTTTACATGAAGAAATAACAACTACTTTTTTTATTACTCTTATTTTAGTAATATTTGGCTTATATATTTTTTATCAAGAAGAACTTCAACAGGTATCTGTCATCTCAAAAAAATAATAAAAAAGGAGCGGCATGGTATTTTTAACATCATATAAAAAAAGTATTGAATATCTTCTTACTTCACGATGTTTAAGATTTTTATTAAAAAACTCGCTTGCTCTTTTTTTTACTTTTCTTATTTTTTTTATTGGCACAGCACTCCTTATTGCTACCATGGCTATAGAATATTACGTTCTTGGAATTCATATTTTTGATTTTAATTCACTTAATACTTTACTACATACAAACTTTTGGGATCATACTTTTCATATTATAAGTATCTTAGGAGTTATTTTTATAGCTGTATTTAATACAGTTTTTTTAAAATGCTCCTTAACATTTATAGTAATAGAATCAATAAATGGAATAACCCCTTCACCTTTAAAAGCTCTTTATGTACCATTAAAGCATATTTCAGAAATTTTTCGTTTAAGTTTAATTATAGTATGTGGATATCCTGAATACTGGCTCTATTTAATAGATCCAGTATCTCATACTAAACGAGCAAAATTTTTTTTAGAAAACTCATTTGAAGAAGAATATGATAAATATACTCATCCTTACGGAATACTTTTTTTCCCATTATTTGTACAACATAAATGGCATGTAATAGATACTTTACAAGAATCTGAAAAAATATTACGTGAACAATTTGGCAATAATTTGCGATATAATTTTTCTTACACAAAAATACGTATGATTGGTAGTAGTATATTAATTACAAGTTCATTTTTTATTTTTCACTTTGGTATGAAACTTGATGTATTTCCTACATTAATTATTGGAGGATATACTTCTGGAGTATTTTTTTATTACATTGGCATTATAAAACTTATTTTTGATGTTGCTATATATCATTATTGCAAAAGTAATAATTCTTCATTATTTACTACAAATGAAATTAAAAACATACTATTGTCTGATTAAAAAATAATTTAAAAATTACTTTGATAGAATAATATAATAAGCTTTAACCTCAGCATTTGGTTGATTTCGCGTAGGATAAATTTTAACTAAATTATCCTCTTCACTATTTTCAATAAGCCATTTTTCTCTATCTCTTTCAACTTGCCATCCTTCTTCTTGCTTGAATGAATGCGCTATCGTCATATCTAAAGCTTCTTTTTTTAAATTTTTTTCAATTTGTAAATCAAAATCGCCCTCTCTAAAAAATTTATGGTATATAATCCTTTTTTTGTTTTGTATGCTATACGCCAATTCAAAAAAACCTATTTTTATAGTATCATCCTTTAACACATAAAAACCTGGAATTGTTGCTAAAAAGGTACTATCTTTTTGTTCAAAAATAATTGTTTTTGAATGATTTAAAATAAAACTATCTATCGCATAAGGAAAAACATGATTTCTAATAATAGTTCTTTTTGCTAAATCTTCTGAACCCAATTTTTCCTTATAATTTTGAAAAATTCTCATACGAAATTTATCTTTATTTCCCACATATTCTTGGTCTACTAAAGCAGCTTCTGAATTTTTCTGCCATGCTAAAACACGTGGTGAATACTCTACAGGATAATCTTTATGTTGCATAACTAGCGGTTGAACAAACTCAACTGTAGACAAATTGTCTTCTTCAAGATCCACTACTGCTGCGGCAGCAACTGTATCATTTGAGCTATCTATGTAATGTTTTTTTGATTTTTTTGATTTTTTCTTACCTGATCCTGATGGTAGAATACTTTGTATATCAAAAGCTGCTTGAGAAGACTTTTTCAGTTCTTGAATTTGCATTTTCAAATCAAACTTTGTTTGACACTGCGCCTGAAACTCTTTTGGCATAACAACATTATCAAATCCAAATCTTTCAAGAGAAAGAAATTCAGGATCATTTTTTAAACAGTACTCATACAGTGTTTTATATATACTTTTTATAAGATCTTTATTTTCTAATTTATAATTTAATCCGCTATTTAAGATAGTATCAATAAGAAAAGAACGAACGTTGTCTATTGACCTACCAAGAATCACATCTTTGTAATTATGTGATAATAGGTTTATAACATTAATGGTAAATTCTTTTTGATTAAAAAATGAAATTAAGTTATCGTAAATTACGGTTAAATTAGAATACAAACTTTTTATAAAGTTATCAAAAAAATCTAACGTTTGTTTTTGAATTTCTTTGTTTAATTTTAACTTTAAATATTCTTTTTCAAAATATATAATTGGTTGATATATCGTATCCTCTTGTTGTAATATTTCTTTTAATAAATTTTCTTTGTGTGATGGTTCTTTTAACGAAAAAAGATTTAAAGACAATTTTTCTACTCTTTTTGATAATGAGAATAATTGCATAGCCCAATTAATAATTTTTGGATTAGTCGAAAGACTAGGTATTATTTCATCGAAATAAACTAATGCGATATTTTTTACATCTTTTAGCTTATCCATACAAAATGTATGCTTATCAAGGAATTGTAAAAGAAACAATCCGTTCATAATAGAATTGACTACATTTACAAAAATATCTTTGTTTTTTGTTTTTAATTCATTTAAAGCAGTAATAATTGTTTGATTTTCTATACTTTTTTTAATTATTGTGAGCGTAATAGGTGAAATAATAAACTTCTCATGTTGTGGTACTGCATTAGTTACTGATGATGAAGCCACTGCTGCTATGTACTCCTCATATCCAGGCTGACAAGTCACACCTAATTTTTTTAAATTTTCTTGATTAATATTACCTTCAAAAAGCAAATATGATGTTTGAGGATCAAATTCTCTATCCAAAACAAAAGAAGGCTCTGCTGCTGAACTTTGACTACCTACAGAAGACACTTGAAAAGCATCACTAGCCTTACTAATAAAAACATGAACAATAAAAACAACAAAAAAAATTACTTTAATTTTACGGAACATAAAAAAGACCTCCAAAAAATATAATACCATTATTTTATAAAAAGATATCACACACCGGAAGATATAAACAAGAACCGCAAAAAAAAGGATCGAAGAACATAAGCTCATCGATCCTTAATTAAAACCTGGCGACACCTACTTTCCCGGTCCGTTGCCAGACAAGTATCATCGGCGATATAGACTTAACTGCCGTATTCGGAATGGGAACGGGTGTGACCCTATACCAATCGTCACCAAGAAACTTTTTAAATTTTTCTTGTGTAAAATGTTTGTGAAAACAAACAAAACCTATTATAAACTACTACCTTAAAATATCAAGTATTTATCGCGATTAAAACTTTCGATCTATTAGTATTGGTTAGCTGAATGCCTTACAGCACTTACACACCCAACCTATCAACCTTGTAGTCTTCAAGGGATCTTAATGTATTACCGAAGTAATACGGGGCATCTTATCTTGGAGCGAGTTTCCCACTTAGATGCTTTCAGCGGTTATCTCTTACGAGCTTGGCTACCCAGCGCTGCTTTTGGTAAACAACTGGAACACCAGAGGCTCGCCCATCCCGGTCCTCTCGTACTAAGGACAGCCCTCCTCAAATACCCTACGCCCACGACGGATTAGGACCGACCTGTCTCACGACGGTCTGAACCCAGCTCACGTACCACTTTAATTGGCGAACAGCCAAACCCTTGGGACCTGCT
>VFQT010001250.1_pt1 | contig 31695 bp, 35 predicted proteins | sample 3512381 | NCBI WGS metagenome assembly VFQT01 (sample SAMN10412376, study PRJNA504923) | tailings metagenome | isolation source: Relicate 2 Philex TSF3 active mining site | place: Philippines: Tuba, Benguet | collected 2017-08-29
CCACCAAGAATAAGTATCATAATAGCAAGAGCACCAAATGGACCTGTTGCCATAGAGATTAGTGTAGCTTCCATCATTACTCTCCTATTACCTGTGGATATATATCTGTGTGAACTACAGGGAAAGAAGTATAAACTCCTTGGAGCCAAGCTGGAACATAAAGATAGATTGTTCCTACACCTTGTTCCGCTGCATATGCTTCTGCTTCTTCTAATGTGGAGTTTGGAGCAATAACATATTTATATTCTGTTTCAACTATCATCTTTGGTCCCTCATATTTATAAGCCACATTAGATTACCTATGATAATACCAACACTATGGAAGAACCAAGTGTTCCGTTTACTGCTTGTGTTGTGGCACCAATAGAAGTTCCAGCAATACCACCATCAGCAGTTACGTTTCCATATGTAGGAGAGGTTGTAATAAGGGCTACACATCCTCCTCCTCCACCGCCACCACCTCCAGCAGCACCATCACCTGTAGCAGTAGCGTTACCACCATTACCACCATTAGCAGAGATACGTCCTGCGTTTACTACTTTGTAAGCAGCAACCCAACATATACCACCACCACCGCCTCCACCACCAGAAGCAGCGGTTCCTGTTCCTACATTACATCCACCAGAACCACCAGCAGCACCACCGCCAAATCCACCATTAGTCAATCTGGCTCCAAAGTAAATAGCTTGTGAAGCCCACTTTTGATTTGGGCTTGGTTGTGCGGCAGAACCTCCACCGCCAGCAGCACCAAGAGGAACTATACCGCCAGCACCACCAGAAGGAGCAACGTTATTATTGTTAAGTGAGGAGTTACCACCACTTCCGTTTCCTATTGTTCCGTTGCCTGTAGTATTTCTTCCGTTGGCTCCTTGTCCAGCAGCAGCTACTAAATAGTTTCTGGAGTTAAGTATGGCACCACCTGTCATACCAGTAGCACTATTACCATCATCGTTGATTGAACCACCAGCTTGTATTGTTAAAGTTCCCTTAACAAATATTCTATAACCAAATGGTTTTAGAGTTCCTGTTGATGTAATGGTAAGATTGTTGTAGTGCATTTCTTTACCAAGTTGAACAAGTGTGCTGATTGTTACATCACCATCAGAGCCGTCACCAAAATAACCAAGAGCAAAGTTAGAAGATAATGAACCTCCACCAGCTATTGTCTGTGCGAATACATCAGTATTGTTAGAAGTATTTGGCATAGGTTATTCCTCCCAAGTAAGTTCAACTCGTCTTACTTGACAACTGCCAGCATCACATTTCCAAAATGCCCAAATGATTGCATCTGTGTGAACATAATCAATATCAAGTTTGTATGTTACAAAACCATCAGTTGCTGTTGTAACACCTGTAGATATTGTTGCGGTTGAGTCGCCAATAAAAGCTTCATCACCAGCAGCATCACGACATAAACGTATAGTAATAGAGGTTGGTGCTGGGGCTGCTGATAGTGTATCAAGCGTAATATATAGTCCGCTTAATCTTGCTCTATTTTTATTTACTGCTGTTCCAAGTGGACCAGTAGAATCCTGTAGATTTATTTGGTGTCTACGTGCTGTGTTATATGATGTAGTGCAAGCGGTATTTAATGCGTGGCTTGAACTATGAATAAACTTTCCTGTTGCTCCCATCTTCTTCTCCTTCTACCGATAGGTATATAAAACTATTATTTCTTTTTCTTTCTGGATTTGCCAGCTTTGGAGTAAGCAATAGCCACAGCTTGTTTAGTTGGGCGTCCTTCTTTGACGAGTGTAGATATGTTCTTTGAGATTGTCTTCTTGGACTTTCCTTTTTTAAGTGGCATATTGCTTTCTCCTATAAGTATTGATTTTGTCTACTCTTCTGCTTGTTGTGTTTTAACTGGCTTCTGACGTATTTCTTGTGCAGCTTTTAGACGATTACTCTTTTGTATTTCTTCCAGTAATGGTGCGTCTTGAACTGTGATTACACCAGCACCTCTCCAAAAATCAATACCAAATGAATCAGTATCTAATGTAACTGGAAGAGATACTTTTCCTTCTGGTGCTTTTGGAAGTTTAGGAGCTTGTAAAGTAGTAACTGGTGCTACTATTCCAGATGCTGCTGCTTGTCCTGCTGTTCCAAGTTGTGTAAGGATTGGTGCATAATCTCTCATAGTTCTACCAACACCAACCATCAACAAACCAGATTGCCAAACTTGCCAGTTCTTTGCTGCGGTTTTATCTCCCTTCTTGATTCTCCATTGACGACCATTATAATAACCAACTGCTGGTTTCTCTTCTTCAAATGGAACTTCTTCAATATTAAAGAAGGTTGTGAAGGTATACCATTGTTCTGGATTCTGTTGCATATACCAGATTAGTTTAGGGTCAAGATAATCAGAAGCAGTTTGTCCACCCCTTCTAATATCCATACCTGTTCCAGCAAGAACAGCAGTTTGTAACATTGGATTTGCATTTTCTACAGCAATCTGAAATGCACCATAACCAGCTTCAGCAGTAGCACTTACTAATCCTTTCTCTCCCATAGCAGACATAACGAAAGGAGTTAGAAAGGTAGAAGCATAGTCAGTCATTTCTGCTACAGCTTGAACGGCTGGAACTGGTGGACCATAAACACCATATCTCTTTTTATTTTCTGGGTCTTCAACTAAATCAAGAAACGCTCTATTTTCAGAATAGTCCTTCATAGAGAAACGCATATCAACATCGTTCTTATCAAGACCCAATACTTTCTCACCAAAGTTGTAAACATATTCCCAACCTTGTCCTTGTGCAAAAGCAAGCTTCAAAGCTTTAGGGTCTGTTGCTAATGATGTAAATACTGAACGGAAGTTATTTCTCTTGAAGCGATAGAACCAAACAACCTTGGCTATTGATTCTTCTACATCGGTAAGATTACCATAATCAAATAAGGACTCTCTTGCTAATCTTGTAGCGTTCTCTAATGGTTCACCTTCTTTCAAAGCTTTAACCAAAACACCCATACGATAAGATTGGTCTACTGCATTTGCTGCGGTTGACCAAACATTTAGGTCTTGATAGTTTATAAAGTTTCTTCTGGCTGCTTTGATTACTCTATTTTTATCTCCATAAAGTCCTGTCTTACCAGCCCAATCTAATGATGCTCCTAATAAACTATTAGAGATTTCAGCAACGTTTTGTGATTTACCTAATGCACCTTCGTTTACTAACTTCGCAAGCATTTCAGTTGTGTAGATAGTTCCATCTGGTGTTGTTAGGATTACTCTATTTGCTGGTGCTTTCCATCCTAATCTTGTTCCAGATACAATAGCTGGTCCAGAGTAGGCATACTTCATAATGTCTATAACATCCATACTTAAAACAGAAAATGCATTTCTAACACCAACTGTTTGTGAAATAATCAAAGCACCTGTTAGAGCGTTGACTACTGCATAGTTAAAGTTTGGAAGTCCTAATCCACCAAGTAATCCGTTCTTTGCTATGTTTGCTGTTCCATCATAAAGTGTAGCAATAGTATCTGTGATTACTCTTCTTCCTTGAACATCACCAGCTTGTTTTGCTAAATCATTTAGCACAGCTTCTTTTCTTTTAGCAAGTTCTATTGCTGCTGGATTAAGTTCAACATCAAGCATAGCATCAAGAGTTCTTTCTGTATTATAGATTTCATCAGCAATCTTTGTTCCATCTGCTGCAACATACTGGTCAAGTTTAGAAGCAGCAGAAGAAAGCTGAAGTGCTTGTAAAGTTTCTGTTGTTCTTTTAATATTTGTTGCATTAAAAAGAGGACGTTTCAATCCAGCTTGTGCTTGCTGAAGTAATGGGATAGTTCCTACTTTTTCTGCTACACCTTGAACAGAAGCAGAAAAAGGTGACTTCAACTGATTCTTAATATTAGTTAAACTTGTTTGATAAAAGAGTGCAGTTGCATCTGCTCTTGCTTGACTATCAAATATCTTCGTATAAACAGAAGCTGGTTTTGATTCAAGTTCATCAAGACCTTTGCTAAATAGTTGTCTAACTGCTGTCTTTTCTGTTGAGGATAAACCAGCAATATTTTCTTGGAAGTGTGTAGCGATTGTATCTAAATATCTTTTAGTTGCTCCAGCACCACCAGAAATAGTAGCAACACCATCTTCAATACCAGCGATTAAAAGGTCTTGTGATAGTTTAGCTGTTGTTGGATTTACGAAAGCAGTTCTTCCAAATAATGGAACTCTTGGGTCACCAGTTCTTAATAGTGATGGTCTTAACTTTTGATAAGCTGCTGATTGTGTAGCAGTTAAAGAACCAGCAGCATCTAAATCATCAAGACCTTTAACTAATCCAGAACGAACAACAGCAAAATCATCACCAGCTATTTGTAATAATAATGAAGAGTTAGGGAATAGTTCTGGATAATCTACTTGTGCTTTATATAAAACATCATCAACTATATTTGCTTGTCCTCTTAAATAATAGTTTCCAACAAGAACTTCTTTAAAGTTCTCTGGCTTAAATAATGGAGCTTGTTGTGATGCGGCTTTGTATGCTTCATCAATACCTCTTTTACCTGTGCCAGAATAGAAACCTATATTATTACCAACATAGTTTTGCATACCAGCACTACCTACTGTTGGATTAGAAATAATACCATCATTAGCATTTTTAGTAGCTGTCTCTAATAATCCCTTGATTGCATCTTCTTGAACACCAGATAATCTTGTAAGTGCTTGCTGAACAGAATAACCAGAAAGTTCAATATGTAATCTTTGTAGGATATTTAAGGCAGCAACATTATCACCAGATTCTACTGCTCTCGCAAATGCTATAAATCTTTGATTATAGATTGTTCCTTCTGCGTGCATCAATACTGTGATAAGGTCACGCATTTCATTTGTAGGGATAGCCATTTTATCAAGTTCAAGTGTGCGACCTGTAGTAGCAACAGCATCAATAGCTTGTTCATAACCACCATAGATAGAAGCTACATATGAACGATACATTTCATATGCACCCATCTTTTGTTTGAACTGTTGTTCTGTTTTAAATAATGGTGCTCCTGCTGGTGCAGCTTCAAATGGTTTCTGAACTCCAACACCAAGAACTGGTTTATAAATACCTTCTTCTGTAAACTCTTCGACCATAGTATCGGCAAACGCCCTTGGTCTTTCAACCTTATCGACGTTCATCTTCCTACGCATCTTACCTTTGAATCTTTCTCCTAATGCACCAAATCTTGCATTTACATCTTCAATGATTTTATTTGCTACAGGATTTTTTGTTGGTGGAGGATTAAGAACTTTTTTGCTTTTATCAATAAGAATAGCAGCTAAACCAGATTCTTGTAAATCTTTTGGTGTCATTACATTGCGAACAAAGTAAGAAAGTTCAGATGCTTTATCTGGTGCTTCACCAAGTTTAGCACCTATTCTTCCTACTGTTTCAATAGATTTAGCTGTTATTTTTGGAGAAGCTTCAAGACCTATTGCTGCTTTAATAAGAGCATTATATTGTTCTGCTGATATTAAATATTTAGTTGTTAGGTATGGACCTTTACTTGCTTCTATTCTTGCTATTGCTGGAGCAGCTTGAAATGGAGAATATAGTTCTGTTGGTTTAATAAATGTTGAACCAATAGAAGGTGGAAGTTTATTTATCTGTGTGTCTAATACAGCTTCTTTTGTAAATGGGGTAATAAAATAATCTTTTAGTTCTGCCAGTTCTTCTGGTGTAACTTCTACTGGATTACCATTATTTTTCTTTAGACGTTCTCTTAATGCAGAAAGAGTTGGGTTTGATTTAACTGCATCAGTAACTTCTTTTGCTTCTTTAGGTGATAATACAACATTACCAACCTTTATTGTTTGACCAGTAATACCAGTTCTTGAAGCAAAATCATTTAAGGTTCTTCTACCTAAATCAATCTTGTAAGATTTTTCTAAAGCTTTTTCTATACTTGGAGTTAAGATTAAACCACCTTCAACTCCAGCAGTTCCTTTTACTGCACCTGTTATTCTGCCAGCAGGGATTTTAATACCTCTTGCTTTTAGTGCAGATTCTACTCCACTAATAACTGTATCTATTTGTGCAGCAGTTTTACCAGCAAGAACTCCCTCTCTTCTAATATTATTTATGTAATCATCTAATGCTGGAAGAAACTCATTTGATTTTACAGAGCCACCAGTAAGAAGTTGAGATTTCAATGTTGGATTTAGTGAGTCGATAAACGCATCATAATACAAGTTAGAACGACCACCAGTTGCAACTTCATCAAAGTAATCAACTGATGTTCTACCTGTTGAAGTTCTTCTTACAGATTCTTCTACATCTTTTAATCTAACGTTTGGTGGTGGTTCGCCTAATACCTTTGTTCTTTTACCAGCAGAGTTATAAACATCAATGCCGTGTTTCTCTGCATTAGCTGCCCAATCATCAAAGTTTCTGTATGTTGTGATTGGATGATTAGAACCTGCTGCTACTTCTGCTGCTTTTACATCATCAAATCTTTGACGTAATGCATCAATATATGGAGTTTGGTCGTAAGCAGTTTTAGTTTCAACAGCAGCTTTACCAGCTTCTCTATCTGCTTTGATTGCTGCTTGAACTCCATCATCTGCTGCAAGTTTAATAGTAGTAGCAGAGGCATTAGATACTGAAGGACTATTTAAAAAGTTTCTTGTAGCAGTTTCCATTTCTCTGGTTACTGCTTTTAATCCACCAGTTCTTTGACCTGTTATTCTCCAAGCATCTACAACACCTTCAGTAAAGCCACCAGCAGCCCCTCTGGCTGCGGCACGGGCAGCAGAGGTGCCAAACTCTCCAGCAATATCTGCGGCTGTTGCAGCGGTTCTGGTAGCGGTTGCTGCGCCTTGAACAACACCAAGGTCAAGAGGCACACCAATACCACCAATAAAACCTAATGTTCCACCAACGTATCCTAATAGGTCTTGTGTTTCTTTATCTGCTCCAGCATATTCAGCAGCTTTAGAAAATGCTTCTGAACCAGCACCCATAAGACCTGTGCCTTTGGCTACTTCAGTTTTAAACTCTTCTCTAAAAGAAACTTCTGGTAGTGCTTCTTCTGGTAATCCTCTGGCTCTTGCTACTTCTCTACCAATAGCTCTACCAGCAGTTGCAGCACCAGCACTTAATGCTGCTTCTGATGCAGATAATACTTTACCAGCAGTAGCTAATGGTGATTCAACAACTGCACCAGTTATAGGACTTGTAGTTGTAAATGCTGCTCTTGCTGCTTCATCTAAACCACTACGCTTCATCAAAGAAGCCATAAATCCTTCTGGGTCTTTACCACCATAGAAGCGATAAGAGTCATAAACTTTCTTAAACTCTTCTCCTGTTGGTGCTCTATTGGGCATAAAAGATTTAAAGAAATCTTGTGTGGCTTTGTAAGCTTCTCTGTCTCTTTGTGTCTTTTGTTCTGGTGTTTCTATTGTTTGTGGAGATACAGCTTCAAAAAAGTCAGAAACAATATTATCTCCAAACACCTGTCTATATGTAGAAGGTGATGGAGTTAGTGGGCGTCTTTCACCAGCAGGAGTTCTTGGAGCAGTAGCAACAGCTTGACCTCTGGCAATCTCTGCTGCACCTTGTTCTGGTGTCAATCTTGTTTCTGCTGGACCTGTAAAAGAACGTTCAGCAACATCCCTTCTTCTTGCTTCTAAAGCTTTATCAATAGCTTCCTGTCCAGATGTAGTAGCAGAAGTAGGAAAGCGTGGAACCATACCAGTTTCTGGTTGAACTTGTGTTCTATAATCAGACCTTCTTCTTGCTTCTGCTTCTGTAGTTACTCTTCCAGTTGCAGGGTCACGAACAAAGTTTATTGTTACTGGAGCTATTGTTGGAGTAGCAGTAGGAGTAACTTTAGGAGCAGCAGGTTTTGGTGTTGGTTTTGGAGTAGTAACAGGAGCACCAATAGGAGTTGCTAATCTTCTAACTCCATCTTCAGACATAGTATCATACACCCAAGATATATCTTCATTTGGTTGTAGTTTAAGTTTTTGTCTGATTATTGTTTCTTGTGCTGGTGTAATATCCGCTGGTTTTGCCATTGCTTATTCCTTATGCGTTTATCTTGTCGCTGGTTGTGTCTAACGCAGCTAATGAAGAAAGTATTTCAACTGCTCTTTTCTGCTTTTCAGCATCACCAGCATACTCTCTAATAATAGTTTGTGTCAACTCACCAACAGGTTTAGCTTTGGCTCCTTTGGATTTATTCTCGTCATATAAAGCAGCAATGTATTTGCCCATTGCATCTTTAGTTACTTCCTTACCAGCAGCAGCAGGATTTTCTGTAGCAAGTTTAGTTCCAGCAGCAACTGCTTCTATTTTTGCTTTAGTATCTCTTTGTTGTAATGTTGCACCTTGTTCTGGTGGCTTTGGTTTATTCATTTCTTGAAGGTCTTTTCTTTGCTGCATTAGTTCTTTCAAATCTTTAGGGTCCATTACTGGACTAAAGATTCCAGATTTCATAGGGTCTACTGGTGGTGGAGGTGGCTCAAAAGGAAACTCACGCATAGATAATGGTCTTGCTGATACACCTTCAGATGTAGTTCTTGGTGCTGTTGGTGCCATACTCTCTGGGAATAGTTGTGCTTGTTGTGCTCCAGAAGTCATACCAACAATAGCATCTTGTCTTTGTTGTGGTGTCATTGGTGGAACAACAACTCTGCCAGTTCCTCTTTCAAGTTCTGGCTGAAAACCACGAAGAAGAATATCGCTTAATGGACGAGGGCTTGGTGCAGGAGGAGCAGGGATTGGACCGATTGCACCTTCTGGTTTAACTTCCATTGCTGGTGCTCTACGCTCACCTTCCATAGAACGTCTACGCAAATCATCTGTTTGGATACGTCTACGTTGTTCTTCAAGCATAGCACCAATATCTGGATTTACTATTTCTGCTTGTATAGCTGGTGGTGCAACTCTATCTCTAAAGAGTTTAGCATATTCTGATTCTGTTACTGGTGGTGCTCTTAATCCAGATACATCTGGTAATGGTGCTCCCTCTGGAATATCGTAAGGAAGAATACCAGCATTTCTTGCCTCAAACATATCTCTCTGTTGTTTTTCCATAGCTGCATCTGGCAGAACTTCTCTGTTATATGCATCGATTCTATCTTTAACAACTTGTGTATCTTGTGGTTTTATTCCTTGTGTATTAGCCCAATCTTCTTTAGCTTTTTGATAAGCAGCTTCATCAGCAGCATTATTTCCTGTTGATGGTTTAACAACACCAACAGAAGCCCAACCTTTTGCATCTGAAGGAGGAACAACATTTGTAGCAGCAGAAGCGGCACCAGCAACAGCATTTGGTGTTGTAGTTGCGGCAGCATATTGTGGGTCACGGGCAGCTAATCCAGCAAACAAAACTTCTCTTGCTTTCTTTTTACCTAACTCAACAGCAGCATTAAACTCGTCTGTTGTTAGTTGTCTTCCAGCAGCAGCAGCTTTAGCAGCAGCAATCTCTGTTTGAACATAGTTTCCAAAGAAAGTTTTAACTTTGCCTAATGCATTTGTAAGTTCATAAGGCATAAGGTCTTTGTATTTGGCGATTGTTTCTCCACCCATTTGTAGAGAAGTTCCTCTTGGAGCTTCACCAAATCTTGTCATATATTCATTACGTGTAGCTGTGATTATATCAATAGGTTCAAGAACTGGTTTGGTTGGAACTTGTCCTTCAGTTGCAGCTATTTGTCTTTTGATTTCTGCTTCAGCATCTTCTAATGGTTGAAGGTTTTGTTCTCCTTTTTGTAAGGGTTCCATTTTAGGAAGGTCATAATCTTTGTAATAAGCTCCTCTTGAAGAACTATTAGAAGAAGACATAGATTCTCTATCAGCGGTTGCACTTCCCTTCTGTGCTCTATCAAGAACTTTTTGTGCGCCTTTATTTACGTTGCCTGTGATTACTCCATCATTTAACTCTGCATCAAGCATATCTCTAACTTGTGCTTCTGATAATCTTCCACCACTTTGTTGAGCAAGTTTGGACACCATACCTTTGTGTGCGCCATATAAAACTACAGAAGAACCATATTCTGTATTATCTAATACACCAGAATCTTGTCTTTTCTTTAACTCTCTTAACTGTTGAGCACCAGATTTAACATCTACAGTTGCACCTACAGCCGCACTAATACCAGCTTTAGCAGATTGTCCTTGGTCAGCACCTACTTCATCTAATGCTTCATCTAATGCATCACGACCACCAGCGGCTCTTGCTGCTGCACCAGAGCCAGTTCCGTGAGATTGTGACCAACTATGAGAATAAGAAGAAGAAGCAACATAAGCATCATCACGAACTTGCTGAACCTTTGCTTTATATTCTGCTCTTAATCTTTCATTTCTTTCTTTCCACTCTGCATCTTCTCTTTTGATTTGAGCAGCAGCTTTCTTAACTTGAATATCAGCTAAACGCTTTTGTAAGTCGCTTCTACGTTTTTCAAGTGCAGCAAGTTCTTTTTGATAAATATCTGAAGCTTCTTGAAACTGAAGTTTTCTTTCAGCTATTTGTTGTTTTACTACGTCAGCAGCAGTATCCCAACGCTGCCAGCCCATTTGTGTATAATAGGAAGCATATTGTCCACCTCTGGTTTGAGCACCAGAAATCATTTCTTGTAGTTGTTCTTCTGCGGATTTAGCCATTTTATCTTGCTCCTGCTACGCCAGATGTTCCAGCGGATAATATATCTGAAAGGATTGATGCAGATTCTGGATTAGATGCAAAGTATTCTAATGCAGGACCAAGTTGGTCTGGAGACATACCTGTATAATCTGCGAGTGCTTGTAGTTGTTCTGGTGATGGTTTAGCTCCACGAACAGTTTTAATGCGTTCGATTTCTTGAACAACCATATCAGAACCTTGTTGAATAGCAGCTTTTGCTTGCTGTTGATTTGCTAACTGTTGTTGTGAAATGCCAAGCATACGAGTTTCTATTTCTGCTTCTTGCTCTGCTGCTTTCTTTAGGTCTGCTTCTGCGATTGCTCTTTCTGCTGCGGCTCTTGCACGAACAACACCTTCTTCTTGGATTGCTCTATCAATGGCTGCTCTACCAGCACCAGTAGCAAGAGAAGCTGCAATACCAGATTGCTGTGCTCTAACATCAGATGCTGCTTTTGTAGTAGCTCCAAGTTCTTGCTGATACAATCTTTGTTTTTCTTCTTCAGTTAAACCAAGCTGACCGAGTTCTTGTTTGCGTAAAAGTTCTTTTAACTTTCTCGCATTTTCTTTTTCTACCATAGTTGGAGCAGAAGTTAAAGCACCACCAACACCACCAACTAAAGCACCAACACCAGCACCTATTGCCGTTCCAACGCCCGGTATTATTGAGCCAATAGTTGCACCAGTTGAGGCACCAGACAAAGCACCAGTAGCTGCACCACCAAGAGTTTTACCTGTTTGTGCTTTGTTTATATCTTTTAGATATTGCTCATATTCTTCTGATGTTGCCATTGGCTATTCTCCTATTATTATTGTTTTTGTCCATTATGCGTAGAAAACTTCGTATTGCATTATTCTATGATTTACCCAACCTAAATCGATTGTTGGTTCTGTAGCAATAGCAAATCTCCAAGCAAGATTTTGTGGCATTGGCTCTGGTGATATTGTTGTTGCCCATAAGTTTGGAATATCTACTTTATAAAGAAATGGAATAACTCTTCTGTCTTTTAAATAGTTTGTTCCAAATGCATCTGTAGTATTTAGTGTTTCTTCAAATCCACAAACTTTACCTAATGTATGTGGAACTCTAACCCATCCATCAATCAAACCTTCTACTTTATATACTAACCAGAAGCGTGTTCTTTCTCTTAATGGTGGAGTTGTAGCTACTGTATTGTAATCATAAATACTTGCTGCTCCACCATTAGCTCCAGCATAAGTATATTGATAAGCATTTCTAACACCAATATGTCCAGTAATAACTAACTTGGCTGCTTGATTGGAGTTGATTACACTTCCGTTGTGTCCTTCAAAATAAATAGATTTGCCTGTATCCATTATGATTTGGTATTGTTCTTTTTCTCCCCATTGAGAATAAAGTAATGGTTTATAGGTTGATGTATACCAAGCTCTATCAACTGCGGTATTAGCCAACTTGTTCTGTGTATAAATATCTCCAGTAGTAAACTGATGGTCTGGAACTATATTAGCAAACTCACCCTTTACTATTTCTGTGGTTCCAAATGTGTCTGCTGCTAAATCAGATTGGACTACATCTTTGTTTATATATTTACGAAGAGCATCGTTGTTTGTATTTATATCATCAGCATTTACTGGTGTTCCGTTTACAAATGTTACTGGTGGTGTATATGGCATTTAAATATCTCCATTTATTTTATGTTCTTGAATATGACAAACCTCACAGAGAGAAATACCATTATTTAAAAATAAAGCAAACTCTGGATGTTTAGATTTAGAAAGAATATGATGTGCTTGAAGATTATTAGTTGAACCACAATATACACAAATAGTATCTCTTTCTCTTACTTGAAAAGACCAAGCTTGTAATGTTCTCATACTTATTTTGCAGTTTAATAGATTTAGTTTTCTATTATATCTTTGATGTTGAGCAACAAGTTTATCTGGATTATTTTTTCTCCAAGCTCTTTGTCGCTCATTTTTCTTTTCTTTATTTTTTTCATAATATCTTTTATTTATTTCAGATTTAGTCATAGCCATTATCTTACACCCATTGCTACAAACTCAAACTCTTTAAGTGTAATGGTATTCGCAGTAGCAGCACCTTGAGGAACTTGAACTCTTACTCTTGGTTTCATTATTGTAATGGTTTGATTGTTGGCTGTTTTATTTATGTAAATGTATGATTGTGCTACTCTAACTTGAACTATTAAATCTTGATTTACTATATCTGAAAATGAAGCATTATTTTCTGATTGAGAAGGTGCCCATCCTTGACCAGATGGTTGTGCATCTGCCAACAAGGAATATCCATATTCTGGTGATACTGCTGTTAAAACACCATTGATGTTTACAAAGAAACGGAAATAATAGTTATTTGTTTCTAAAGCATTATCATTACCAGCATCATTACCTTTTGTTGCTGCTTCAACCATAACTGAAAACTGTAATCTGATTGCTTCATTTGGTCTTAATGTTATGCTTCCGTTTGGAGCAGTAATAGAACAAAGAGTTCCGTGATTTATATCTACATAAGTTGTTGAGTTATAGTTTCCTGTAGCAGAGAACTGATTTACATCATCAATAAAACCAAACGTTACGTGTTGATTTAATGGAAAATCTGAAAGGTCATATAGGTGTCTTCTGGAAATAGATTCTGTTCTGGTGTTGTTTTCATCAATAGAAGTAGAAGAAGTATTGATTGCTGAATAAAGTCCATTTGCATTAGCAGAAGATATTGTTTCACCTACTTTAGCTTTGTATGTATATGTTGTTAAAACTTGTGACATTTATCTTCTCCTATCTGTATTGATTTCTTACCCAAATATTCCCGCCGTTATATTGCATACCTTGTTCTCTGATAAGGTCATAACCAGCTTGAATAGAATCTGTTAAAGTATCTTTAAAGTTTATCTTAAAACGAATATCTATCTTACAAAGTTTAGAAGATACTGGAGCATTAAATGGTAGATTAAGAGTCATTCTTCTGGGCCAGATTAAACCAGATTGGCTGACACAAACATCATCAATAAATACTCCCCACTCTATAGTATAGGGTTCATCATAACCAACTAATCTGTAAGCAGTTCCAACATCGTTTGTAAATACATATTCTCCAGCATCAAAGAAAAAATCTATAACTGCATTTCCAACAAGCATACCTTCAAGTGCATTAAAAGTAAGTTGTGCTCCACCTACATTTACACCATCATCTATTAAAACATCCCTTAATCTAATCCAAGCATTAGGTCCGTTCCAAAGATTATTATTAAACTCTAATCTGGCAAGTGTTTGACCAACAGTATGTTCTGACTGATGGTAAGATTGAGTAGTCATATAAGAAGAATAAGTTCCATCATAAGCTAAATATTGAGTGGAAGCTGTTGGTTGTTTTAAATGAGTATTAGTTATTTGATTAAGAGGAAGTTGGTGTCCATCAAGCTGACCATTAAACTCTTGAAGAGCACCCATTACTTCAGAGTTAAAATCTTCTTCTTTAGCTTGACCCAGAGGAAGTAAAGTTCTTGTTGTATAAGTTCTTGCCATTAAGTTTTTCCTTTCTTATTTGTCTGTTGGAAACCTTAACCCTCTACGAGTATAAGGGTGCCAGATTAGGATTTTGTCTAAAACTATTTTCAGTTTCTTGAAAAAAGATTATTGCCTTGATGTAGCACCATTTTGATTAAGTGTCTTGTTTTGTGAACCAACTGCTTCAATCTGATAAGAAATAACTTGAATAAGATTTGAAGAGGTTAAACGGAACTTAAACTGCGAACAAAGAGAAGTTCCAATATCCCATCTTATTCTGGTTACTTGTGTTTGGCTCCATACTGATTTATCCCAGACAGCACTATTAGGTTCTGTGCCTGTTGGAACAGAAGCATAGATAGGTTCAGAGGAAGTGGTTCCTATTGTTTCTGGACGTAATGGTATTTGAGTTCCAGATGTTGTATAAGTATATCCCCAATCTGTAGCCCAATCTAAAGTAATAGGATTATTACCAGTTGTGATTATTTCTACTTCAACAGAGATTACTCTTTTCTTTTTAGAATCGTCACCAAAATCAGTCCATACAGATTCCCAAACATCTTTTTCTTTTGGTATGTAGTTTACATTAAAAGTTGTATTGCCTTGATTTACTACTGGATTAGAAAGATATTGTCCAGCAAATCTGGAAGCAGACCATACTTGTAAACCAATAGCTGGTGCTCCTCTTCTTGATAAAAGGTCTGGACCAATAAATGGTTTAGTTCCTATGATTATCCAGCCGTTAGGGTCAGTAGCCAAACAAGTAAATGGCATACCATTTCCATTAGAATAAAATCCATCACCCCAACGGAAAGTCCACTCTTCGTTCATAGTATGGAAAACAGCACCACGACTATTTTCTGTTTCTCCATCTATAGGATAATGAACCCAATATTCTTTTTCTCTTTCTGAATATGTAGCTGTTGCTCTTGGTAGTGCAGAGATTGAGATACGTCCCATTTCTCTTTCAATCTGTTCTGACATTTTAACTACACGATATACAGCACCACCACGAACAGAACCTGTGATTGCGAAGACACCATCTTTAGAAAGGAACATTACACCATAACCAGCAACAAGTTTGATTGTGTTGGTGGCTGTAGTTCCTATGTTGGCATCAAGAGTAGAGATTACATATCCACTACCGCTTACAGTTATTATTTCAATAGAGCGTTCACGGAATACTAATAGAACGTCGTAGAAGGGCACCAGAGCCGTTATAGCCCCTCCTTCTCGTAAACCTACATCAAAGTAGTCGGTCAATCCAAACTGCTCTGGAAGGCCCGTTTTAGAGTAGATAATGCCATATGGATTTTGCTCTCCACCAGCCAACCAGATTGAGTTATTCCAAGTGGCGCAGTATTTCCATTGAGAAGAAATAATGGTTGAATCATCTACTGATGGAGCTAATGTGATAAGGTCTTGGTCTGGGACAACATCAAGAAACTGACTATCACTATTATTATTTACTTGTGTAACAAGATAATAGATTTCACCTTGACCAGTTAAACCATCTTTTCTGTTTTTAGTTCTATAGATTCTACGAGCTACTGTTCCTTTAGGACCAATAGGAAGGTCAGTTAAGAAAACACCATATTTACCTTCAGCATAATCTACTTGTGATGGTTTATAATCTGCTGTTGGGTCACCAGTAAAACTTTCACTTGATATGGTCCAGCTTATAGTTGCTGAATCAGAAAGAGGAGATTCTGAACCTGTATCTGTCACAAAAGATATTTTATAATCATAACGATTTATATCACCTTTTGTTGTGGTTCCTAATCCTTGATAAGCAGTTTTACCAAATCTTACACATACATCACCAGATTCTAAAAACTCAATCTTTTGTTCTGGGATTTTACCATCACGATAAATAATGTATTTTGTATCTACGCCAGCAAGAGAAGGAACAGGAGTAGCAGAAAGAAAACCAAAGTCAGAATAAGCTTCTCTACCCCACCACTTTAACATTTTATCATAACCATTTACGATTAGATTAAATCTGCCATAGGTTGTAATCTGTGTGCCACAATCATCTGGTTTGGGTATTTTTCTACCAGAAGAAAGAACAGATGTTTGTCTTATTGATTGACCAACATAAGTTCCTTTGTTTCCCATATCATATTTAAGGTCACCATTTTGTTCATAGAGGTAATAACACTCTGCTCCTTGGTGTCTGGATACAACAGAAAGAAATCTAACTGGTTGTAATCTTTTTGGAATATCTATTGTTGGGATTGTGATTGTAGCATCAAGAGGAATAAGAGGTTCAATACCTCTATCATTTATCCAACCACCACCATTAGGGTCTGGATGAAACTTTCCCTCAATATTAGAAGCAGCGTTTGGATTTGCCTTGTAGCGTTGGTCAATGCCAAGAGCTTCTATTTCATTAGTGCTAGTTGTTTTCATTATTATGTTTCCTAATGTAGTTTATTGCTTCTTGCATTATTTCTATATTTTCTTGAAAACGTCCAATAGCTTGATTGCAATCATCACATAAAAGTTGTCTTGCTTTTCCAGTTATATGATTATGGTCTACACATAATCTTTTTTTAAAGTTTGTAGAATGTCTTTTACAAATAGCACAACATCCATTTTGTTCATTATACATTCTATCAAAATCTTCTATTGTTATTCCATATAGTTTTTTATAGTTAGAGTTTCTAATACGATGATTAACTTCATCGCGATTTTGTTCTCTATATTTTTTTGCTCTTTGTAACTTATCTTCTTTATTTTTATATGGCATTATAAAGTTCCTATGGTGTAAGCTTCAACGAAGTAGGGTCATATATAGGGAACATTTCGTTTCCAACAGTAAAGCTTCCTCTGGTAAAGGTTGTGTCTATAGAATCAACGTAGCGTTTTTCAAGACCAAGAATAGCTTTATCAATCTTCTTTCTATAAGTAGCTCCTAAATCAAGATTTCCAGATTTATTATAAATATCTTCCAAGACACCATAAACAATAAGTTGATGGAACTCGTAAGGCATTTGAGGAGTATCTGTAGCTAATCCCATACGAAGTGGTTTCTTCATATAGCGAACTTCTAATCTGCGGAAATATTCTTCATCTGCTTTTGGTAATCCTTCGTTTCCAGCAACTTGTGGATTATAAAAATCCCAAGCATTTATTCTTGGATAAGGTCTAATACGTGGAATACTTCCATCCCACTCTACATAGCGAGGATTACCACCATTAAAACTATTGATGTATTGTAAAACAAGTTGTGAAGATTCATCACTAACAACAACTGGCTTATGAGAATCTACTGTTGCACCTTCACTTCCTACAGCAGAGCCATATGTAATAGCTCTCCATACAGGAAGACCTAATCTTTTTCCTGTAGCTGGATTGAAGTTAGAGTTGTAAAATACAACCTTACGAAGTCCCTCAAACTTATTTGGTGCTATGTCAGAGACAAGAGAGAAAGCTTGTGCTGCGATTGCTTTATCATCAAAGGTAGAAAACTGAAGAGTAATAATAGAAGTTGTTGGACCTCCCTGTGGATTTATACCTTGTGATTTAATAACCAAAGGTTCAGACAGAGGACCAATCTTTGCACCAAGATAATAAAAAGCCCAACAGATTTCAAAGTAAGTATTAGCTGGAATAGTTGATTCTTCAGAATAAGCTTGTGATATTTCTTTTAACTTTTCTGCTGGAGGAACATTGATAGGTGGAGTATCGATATAACACTCCGCATATTGAGAAGTATAATCTTCACGTAGATTTATATCTTCTTCTCTACGTTTAGATAATCCATTTACTTTTCCAAATGGAGGACGCATACCAGAAGCTGCTGGTATATCACGTTGAGATAGATTGAGTAGTTCTAAACAATCTTCTGGAAGGTCATAAAAACGTTTCTTAACAACCCAAGATATATCGTCTGTATTTGTTAAGCCACGGAAAGGTTCTGCTAATCTGATTTCTGTAGCAGATACTATTTTAAGGATTACATATTCTCTACCTTGGCATTGAAAGATTTCTCCTTCATAAGCTGAACCAGTAGAACCATATGATTTTGCTGAATCGTGATTAGCAAATGGTCCAAGAGATACTTCGGCAAGAAGCATAGGAATAGCACCAGAGAAAGTAACTCTGCGTGAACCATTTAGAACTGATGCATTTTTTAAGGTAAGACCATTATTAAGGTCTGGATATATTTTAATAAAGTCCTGCACTTGTGAGAACTTCCAACGCTTTGTAGTCCAGAGTGAGTAATAGGCATCATTTATCAAATCATCAACTTGGTCTTGATAAGTTTGTAACTCTGGTGTGTAGTCCGTTATGTTTTTAACTTTGTTTCGTAGGTCTTGTAGATTCATTGAAGTGATGCTCCTATTAGTAGAAAAGCCCTCCCTCCCGATTGTTTGAGAGAGAGGGCTTTCTGTTTACTCTGTCAGATTAGAAAGAGTTGTATACAACTACACGCTTTAGTGTAACACCAGCGGCAGCAGGAACAACTTCAGCAAGAACAGCGCATACTGGACGAACGAGTGGTGAAGCAGCAAGGTCAGCAACACCAGCAGCATTTGAGGATGTAAGTAATGAACCTAATGCGATGCCAGCACCAGCAGCATCACCAACAAGTGCATCACATACACCAGAAATGCAAACCTTAACACGGGAACCTGCGGTGAGAGTTCCAGAGGTTTGGTCTGAACCAAGAACAACGCCGATTGCCACAGGACGAACAGGAACAGAGTTTGCGTCTGCTTTGAAAACGCCGAGTGTTACGTCTGCGTCTGCTGCGGCAGCAACATCCCAAGTAACCCAATCGCCAACCAAAAGTGTTTCTCTGGCGATAAATGTTTCGACCTGTCTGCGGTGCATAGTTTCAACAGTAGAGCCAACAGTCCCAGAAACAAGTGGGTCTGTAACAGCGTCTAACTTTTGAATAAGAGTTGAAGTAGCCATATTATTATTTCTCCTTTTATTATGTTAGATTAGAAAGTGTCGCCGTCGATTAGAACGCCACAAGAACCGAGGTGGTCAGCAATGAGTTGTCCCTTGAAGTAAACTGTTGCTGCTCTGGCGGTTGTTCCAGAGATATACTCAAATGGTGAAACAGCGAAGTCACCATCTTTGTGGATTACCATCTTGATGCCATCGAAGTTGATGAAATACATTGAGAACTCATTTGGTGCGCCGCCGTTGAGTGGCATATCGCTGTCTGCTGAAACTACTGCGCCAGCATAAGCAAGAGCCATACGACCACCATCAAGTGTCTTCTCGTCAATGTATCTTTCATTTGCGAATAAGCTTCTCTTGTAGTTAGCAAATGCAGCAGTTGAAGATATAATGCTGTTGATTTCGCCCATTGGGGTGATTACGTTTGCAGCAGTATAAATGTTGTGCATTGCACCAAGTCCGTCAGTTCCGAAAGCACCGTTTGCTGTAGCAAACTGATTGAAAAAACCGGGGACATTTAGGGTATTTTTAGCAAGACCACCAACTACTGAAGTTTGGGTTGCGCCGGGGACTCGTGGTTCAAGGAACTTATTTACACCAGCAGTAGAACCATTGAGTGTATTCATTGTGGTGAGAGTAGCTGAAGAACCAGCAAGGATTTGTTTGTTAAGTTCTCTGCGAAGAAGAGACATAACAGAACGCATACGTGCTTCTACGATTTTAACAACTGCTTTCTCGCCGCTGTTTTCAAGTTCTTCTTTCTTGCTGATTACGATTGGTGCAGCAAAGTCACACCAGTCATAAATAGCAGGTTTGAGAACGTCAGCTACTGCGAGTGATACTGGCTCGTAGCCCGTGGTCATTAGTGAAATGGTGGAGTGTTCTGCTACAGAGAGGGGGCGTTGGATTTTGATGCCACCATCTTCGTATTCAATACCACCGTGTTTTTTTGCATCATCAAGAAATGGAACTTTCTTGAAGAGTTCATCTACTTCTCCGTCACGGATTGAGAAAAGGGTAGATGATAAGAGGTCATTAGTTATAGCCATTGTCTTATCTCCTTATGGATAGTTATTTAGATTTATTACCTATAGTTGTTTATGATTCTTATTTGATAGTCCCTGTGGGTTATTATCTTATAAGAGGCAGAAACAACTATATAAAAGTATTCCACAAGGGAGGTTTTATTTTAGTTGTCTGTCCTATAAGATAAAGGGAACGTCAAGTTATTTATTATATTCCTTCAAATAATATTCTACTCTTGTTGCATATTTTTCTTTATCTGCTGGTGATTGGTATTCGGCAGTAGCTTTTCCAGAGGTAGGCATTTGTGAATATAATCTTTGTCTTTTATCTGATGCTTTTGTTGCAGCTAATGCTAATGCAACATCTAATATAGGACTTGGACGATTAGAGATTATATCTCTAATATCCTCTATACTATATGTATATGGAATATTTATATCATTAGAAGCTTGTTCTTTTACTAATGTTTTTAATGCATCAAGTTCTGATACTCTTGTTGGAGAAACTCTATTTATAATATCATATGTTCTATCTAATATATTATTTCCAGCTTTTTCTTCTTCTATTAAATAATCAACAGCTTCTTTTATTCTTGCTGGCTCCATCTGTAATGTGCCTCTCGCAACACCAGTATAGTTCATAGGATTTGCTATATAACTACTTGGTGATGCTCCAGTTTTTTTCATATCTGCTGATATTCTAACAGAATCATTTTGTGTTTTTTGAACAGTTCTTACTGGAGAGTTTCCAGAATATCCAGATTCACCAGAACTTTCACCATAAAAAACTGTCTGCATTGGAGTTGGACTACCTTTTTTTGAACTTGGTAAATCATAAACTCCTGATATTAAAGTTTCATAAAATCCAATATCATCTAATATTTGTTTATTAGTTGGGTATCCTGTTGGGTCTTTTGGTTTTAATGGTTGTTCTGGTGCTGGCATATCTTATCTCCTAATCTTGTTGCTATTCTTGTTTACTGCTTGTGCAGCTTCTGGATTTGCCTTAAACCATTGATAAGATTCCCAAGCATCTTTAAACTTTGGAACAGTAACACCATTTACATTTTGTCCTGTTGATGTTTTATTTACAGCAGATACTCTGGCTTTAGCTGCTTCTCTTTCTTTAACAACAGATTCAGCAGCTTTCTGTCCCTTCACAATATAATAAGCATCTTCAAGTTTAAGGTCTTCTCTCGCAATCAATAGTTTAGCAATATCTTCTCTATATGTTACAAGGTCTGGATTAGCAGCTTTAAATGCTTCAAGCTGTGCTCCACGTTTAGCTTGTTCCAACTCAACCTGTAAAGGATTAAGCATTTGCTGGAACATCTTGGCAGCTTCTTGCTGAATACGTTGCTGCATACCCTCTTCGCTCCAAGGGTCATATTCTATTGGTTTAGTAGCCAACTCATTTATTTGTTTCTGAAATCCACCATTAAGAAGTAACTCACGTTCTCTGATTAGGTTTTGTCTTTCAGCTTCTAAAGCTCTACGTTGTTCTGCTACTTCCTGTGTTTTCTGTGTAGCCATAGCACGAAGATTAGATACAAGTTTTCTGGCATCCTCTGGAATATGCTGAAGGATTTCGTTGTATGGTTTAAGACCTTTGTGTGTCTGGGACATAATAGGGTCTTCACCAAAGTCAGCGTTCATTAGCTCTTCAAGAGTAATGCTGTAATCTTCGGATGCTGCTCCAACTGAAACAGGTGCTTCGTTAGAGGCAGCGGTTTCAGCAGAAGTAGAGTCATTGACTGTTTCTACTGTAGTATTTTCCATTTTGTTTTTTCCTTTTGTTGTTACATACGAGAAGCAAAAAGTGCTTCAATGTTGGGTGCTTGTTCTTCAGTTTTCTCCATAGCCATTTGGTCACCCATAGGTGGTTGGGTAGCTGGAGTTTCGGCTTCTGTTGGTTTTGATTTTAAGAACTTTTTAAATGCTGGAACTTTAGATAAGCGGTCAAGTTTACCAGCAATAACGATTACTGATTGGTCGCCACCTTTCATATCATCAATAGAATATTCCAACTCTGCTGGAACTTCTTCCATACCAACAGCATCAGTTACTGCCTGTGCAACCATAGCAAGAGCACGGGCAACTTCTGGTGTAAGTTCTTTTCCTTTGATTGGTGGTAAACCAAACATTGGAAGGACTTTATTAAGAGCGTTCATAAGACCTATCAATACTTTAGGTGAAACCTGTGCTCCCTCAAGAAGAGACATATAACCCATATCCTCTTCTTCTTTTGCTGATTCTATTTCACCTTTAAGTTTTCCTTCCATACCTTTGAGGGATTCTTCTTCTCCTCCCTCAATCTCTATTTCTATCATTGGTTTTGCCATATTTTATTCTCCTGTTTCTAAATATTGTATTGCTATTTTTAATAAATCTTTATTATCTTTAAAGTGTCCAAGACCTACGTTGCAACTTCTACACAACAATCCTCTTACATTTCCAGTATCGTGATTATGGTCTACAACAAGAATATGTTTTAGTTCTGTTTGATGTGTTCCACAAATCTTACAACAACCATTTTGTTTAACATACATATCATTATAATCTTTTGGAGTAATACCATATTTCTCTTTTAGTTTATATTCTCTTCTTTGTTCATAAGTTATTTGTGGCATTACTCACCAGTGAATGGATTAGCTGCGAGTGTTTTAACGTTGCCAGTTTCTCCAATACAATCTTTGGCTGGCAAAACTTCTTCAATAGCTCTAACCTTTGCTTGGATAGAACCACCATATTCTGAAACTTTATTTTTATATTCTTGTAGGATTTTATCTTGCTGTTCTCTGATACTTTTTTCGGCTGCAAATCTATTCTCAACAAATGAATCTCCACCAACATCTTCAAGAGGAACAAGACCTTTTGCTCTCGCAATCTTTTCTCTTTCAGCAGAGGTATAGTAAGTAGCTCCAAGTCCTCTATCATAGAAACCATTGACTCCCCACTTACCAGTTTGGTCGCCCCATTTACCAGCAGTTTTAGCTGGAAGAGACATCATCCTTTTCATTTCTTTTCCACAGGTAGAGCAAGACATAGTTTCGTTTACCTGTGACATTTTAATAAACTTCTCTTCTATTTTTTCGCAATCAAAGCAAGCGTAATCGTGTATTGGCATTTATGTTACATCCTTTCTGGGGTTGCTACTTCTGGAGTAGGGACTGATTGAGCGAGTTGTTGAGCCAGTTGTTCTGCTGGTAAAGCAGGTTGTGGTTCTTCTGTAGGCGCAACTTGTGGGATATTCTGCGCTTGTGGAGTAGGAGCAGGAGGAGGTTCTTCCCCAAAAGATTTAGGAAGGTCAAACTGACGAATAACTTGTTCTTTAATCTTTGATGGGTCAATACCTAATCCCTGTAGAACTGGAAGAAGTTGGATAAGTTCATTACGTTTCATTACAGAAGCAACAGGTGTATTGGATTGGTCAGATGCAGCAAAGCGGAACTTGCCTTCTAACTTCTCTGCGGTGACACGATATACTTCTCCATCAGCAATAACAGTATCTTCTGCATCTTCAGATTTAAGAAGGTCAACCAACATACGAATATAAATCTGTGACATTAGTTCAATAGCTTCATCACGTTCTCTTGCCATCTTACCAATCTCTGAAGCTGTGTAGTTAGCAAGGGCAGCTACTTCTGTGGCTGTTGCTTTGGTAGCTTCTCCTCTTGTAAATGGAGCTAATACTGAACCTCTTTGTAAGTCAGATTCAATAGCTGCAAGGTAGCGGTCAAAGTTTGTGGAGAGTGGTGGAACTTCTACAACTTTAATCAATCCATCAAGAGAGTCAGCATCAACAGCAATCATTGCACCATCAACACCAGCAGTAATCTTGGCAAGTGCATCTTCATCAATCTGTCCTTCTTTATAAAGATATTGTCTGCTGTCTCTACGAATAGCATTTGCCCAGAAAGAACGAACAATATTCTTTTCAAAGATTTGGTCATAGATTCTATAGAGAGAAGAATAACCTTCCATTGGAGAATCTGGAATACGTGAGTAATAAAGTGGGACTAATGGTGGGAGAGGAACATCATCATAAGTGCGAACAGGAATAGGAGAGATTTCATCGAGAAGCTTTTCTCCACCATTGTAGTTAGGCGACCAAAAATATAGACAATCGTAAACAAGGTCATAAAGCTCCACAACTTCAATATACTTATATTCATCTGGAATATCCTCGTCTTGTGCTGTCTTATATGGATGGGCTTCTTGTTCAAAGTAATCAGCTTTAACTACTGGAGTATATTTCTTATTACCAAATATGCCTTTAGCTTTAGCAACAGGACACCAATAAACGTGACCAACATATCTTTGTTCAGACCATTTAGAAGCATCATTATCTACAATGACTTCCCAAGGAGGAACAGGTCTAACAGAAATCTTATCAAAAATAATGGATGATTCTCTTGGAGCAAGCTTGAAGAAAGCATTAGGATAGATAAGAGCAAGGCGTGATGCGTTCTCTAATACTTGTCTCTGGTCATAGAGCCAACGATTAGCAAGAGCTTTTACAACAGCATCGTTTCCTTTACGAACTGAATCTTTACCTACTTCTACTGCTGGGAACTTGGAGAAGAGAGAAGCAATATACCCTTCAATAAATGCATAACCATCAGCAATCTCAACACGGATATTGGTTGGGTCAAATGTTATATCTTCAAACTGCCTTGTCTCATAGGTGTGTTTAAGTTTACGCATAAGAGAAGCGGAGTTTTTCCAGTAGTTCTTATGGTTCTGGTAGATTGCTCTCACAAGATTGACTGTTTCTTTTTCTGTTCTTGACATTTATTGTGCTTCCTATTGTTATTGATTTTGTCTATTATTTGTTTAGTTCTATTCCTAACCAATCAAATCCTAAACTTGTTGCTGCTCTTCCTGTTGTTCCGCTTCCCATAAAAGGGTCTAATACTTTACCATTTGGTGGTGTGGTTGTTAGTATGCAGTTAGTTGGAAGTTCTATTGGGAATGGAGCAGGATGTTTATTCTTTGCATCTGGTGGTATCTCCCAGACATTTGTTTTGAATAGTCCCTTGCTTCTATCAAAGTAAGTTCTTGCATCTTTATCTTTTTGTATCCAGAAAATCCATTCAGTTACTGGATAGAAGTAAGACTTATCTAACTTCGGTGTGTTCTTTCTATTCCAGATTATGATTTCTTTGACTGGATAATCTAATACCCAAGAAGGAAAATGGGTTTGATGTTCTCTCAAAACATCTGTGTGATTGTAGAAGATAGAGCCTGTTGGTTTTAGAAGTCTTATCATTTGGTTTAGAACTTCTCTCTGCCAACGTTCGTATTCTTCTGGTTCCATACAATCATCAAAGGAACCATAAGTTATTCTTCTGCTCTTTGTTTTAAAACCATTATTTGGATTTCTATTTCTGGACCAATAACCTTTATTGTATGGAGGAGAAGTAACGATTGTATCAAAGGTATTATCTGGAAGGGTCTTCATAACTTCTATACAATCACCTATAATAGTTTGGTTCCAGTTCATCAATATCTCCTAATATTTAACGCATTAGCACTTTCTATTATACGTTCTGCTCTTCTACTCTTGACCCATTGAGGTAGAAATGGTTTGGTTGGTAAACGAACTTGTTTCATACATTGGTAAGCAAGAGCTAAAGCTACAGCACTATCTGCGTGTGCTCCATTGGCTCTTGTTAAGGAGATATTATATTTGTTGTCCAGCTTAATAGAACGTAACTCTCCTAACGTTATACTATCTATCTGATGCAGAGTTCCAGAACGTATAGCTTCTTTTAGCTCTTCAAACATAACACGTTTATTTGTAGCAGTTGTTGTCCAATATTTATCATCATTAGATTTCCAAAGATTAGAACCTCCAAGACATTGATTTACTACAATGCCTACGTTGTTATTCTCAACTAATATCTTTGCCCCATTATATTCTTGGGAGATAGAGAATAACTCTTCAGCAAGTTCTGTTGGTGTAGTTTGATTGCATCTAAATATTCCTACAGGTTGACCAGTAGTTTTGGATAGAACAAATGCTACAGAATAATCCTTGCCAGTTCCAGAACCTACGTCAACTCCAATAGCATAAGAGTCATTAGGATTAACACCAACAATAGGGTTCCATCTATCTCCATCAATATCTATTTCTTCTACATAAGATAAATCATCTTCTGTTAGATAAGCATCACCAGATTGTGCATAAGCATCTTCTAATGAAGCTGGATATTCTCTTTTAAACTTTGAGTAATCTCCCAGCTTTTGCATCATCAATCTACGCCAAGCAAGTTGAGAAAGAGAGAGGTCATATTCTTCGGCAAGTTCTATCTCTTCTTCTGTTGGAGTAAAGTCAGCAGAAGGTTCAACTACATATTCTTTATGTTCCCACCAAGGAAAGAATAAATAGTTATAATCTCCTTCTCCTCTCATAGCTGTTTCTATTTCTAAATGTAAAGGGTCACCCCAATAGTTGGCAGTAGATTCAATAATCATCTGACCACCATTGAGTGCTGCTAATGCTGTTGCTTTAAGTTCATCAGCGTTCTCACTAAAAGCAAACTCTGACAAAAGAAGATAAGAACAAGTGAAGGAACGAAGCCCGCCTTTAGATGAAGCTGATGCACACAAAACAGTAGCGCCATTGTGGAAGACAATCTTTGATGCACTATCTTCTTTAAGAGGTTTACGTAGGAAGTTAGGAAGGTTCTCATAGAAGGTTTTAAATATCCGTAGTATGTGTCTAACAGAATCTATCTTGTGGGAAAGTAAAGCAACTGTGATAGGTTCTGAAGATGTATATGCTTTCCAAAACAAATAGGCAGCAACAATGGTAGTAGAACCTATCTGTCTTGGTTTGCATACAATAAGGTCTTTCTCTAACTCTAACTTTTCTATAACTTTAACTTGCTCGTCATTAGGATGGAGAGAAACAATCCTTCCAGATTTATCTTTAATCTTTAGACGAGAGATAAACTTAACAGGGTTATTGATAATGTTCTTTATATCTATAGCTGAATAAGCCATTAGCTACTCTTCTTTTCTTTCTCTGATTGGACCCACTCTTCAAGTTCAATAAGATTAGGTTTGCCTCTGGATTCTTTTTGTTCTTCTATCTTATGTGCTTGTAAATCTTTAAGTGCTGTGACTAAAGAGGTTAAAGCATTTGGTCCTAATCTATGTTCTGTATCTCCGTTCTTTGCCATACGATATTCATACAATAACATTTCCCAGATGGTGTTTTCATAATCACGTTTCTTCATTGATGTGATTACTCTATTAGGTCTTGGCATTTATAAGTTCTCCTTTTAGTTTCTTTAGAGCACCAGTATATATCTGATGTATTCTTTGTTTAGATAATCGAAGGGCTTTACCTGTAGCTTCAAAGGTTAAACCATCAAACAAAATACTCTCAACTACTTTAGCTTCTTTGGCTGTTAGATGATTAAGAACTTCGTATGCTGAAAAGGTTGTCTCTCTTTCTTCATCACCATCTATCTTACTTATGAGTTCATCTTCTGGAGATAGGGGTGAAGCTATATTATCTAAAGCCCACTCTGGTAAATAAGTATATCTCCATTTATCTTTCATATCTATATCATCCATTTAATGTATTGTTTCCTGTTCTATATTAGAGAAGTAAATATCGCAAGCTTCTAATCTGGACTGAATATCTTCTATCTCTTTATTTATATTAAATAGTTCTCTATTCAGTTTATTATATTCTCTAACAGAAATACTTTTATTATTAGTAGTTTTTATTTCTTTAATCCTATCTTCCAACAAGACACTTTCTTTCAGCATCATATCTTTATAAAGTAGAGCGGCTGAATAAAACCTTATTGCTCTTTCTTCACTTATCTCTTCAGCTTTACTATATCTAAATGCAGGATGAAGTGGCATCAGCACCTCTCAATAATAAGAGTATTTGTTCAGCTTATCTTGTAGGAAGTTTTCTGTAGGAACCTTAACCCCTCATAGGTATAAGGGTGCGAGAACCGAAATCTGTCTAAATCTTTTTTCAGATTTATTAAAAAATATTTCAGTTGACTATAATCCAAATGGGTATTATACTAATATCTAAACTATATAGTATAGGAGGGAAAGGTAATGGAAAACTTTGAGTCATACATAGCCGAAAGTTCTATACTATATTTGCATCTGAAGGAATACTTTGAGCGTTATAAATCATTGAGGTTAAACTATCTGTTGGACTATACTACAAAAGATGATATGATAGTAGAGTGCTGGATAGAGATAATGTCCTCTAATGCTGCGTGGGCTATAGAGTGCAGAGAGTGGTATAATGAAGTGGCTGTAGAGAACTGGACTATCAACAGAAGAACAAGGCAAAGATTAAAGATTGCTGTAAAGAATATCATTAGTAATAAATATCAGAAACAAAAGAGGGAGAACAAAATGAAAAGAACAATAGCTGAAAGTATCGATAGAGTAGAAGGACCAAAAGTAATCTCTATTCTTTTTGCTGGAACTAATCTAACAAAAGAAGAGAATACTTTAATCTATTGGAAGATGGATATGCTGGATGATAAGGATGCTATGGAGATATTAGATTGCTCCAGAGCTACACTATTCAATCGCTGGAATAGATTAAGAGAGAAGATAGTAGCACGCTATAATGATAATCCCTTGAAGTCATTAGAGTTATTCAGTAGAGTGCAGAGCATCAGAGAAGATATGATGAATATGGAAGGCGAATAGATGTGGGAGTTCAATAAGGAAGTGCCATATGAGATAGGAGATTTAGTGGAGTGGAACGTATTGACAGTAAATCCTCAAGACATAGCAACTCTTTTCAAAATGATTAAGGATGGTCAGAGGTTAGATAATATCCCTATAACTAATGACACTTTCATAGAAAAACACACAGGTTTTGTAACAAATAAGGTAGAAATGCAGGTTATTGTGTTAGATTTTATAGGCAAGGAAGAAACTTCTTTTCACTATGATGATGCAGTAGTTAAGCTTCGTAAGGTTATAGCGAACTAAACTATAATCCCAATAAAGGTCGGTAATGGTTCCACATTTTTAGGAGTGTAAGAGCCATTACCGATTTTCATTTCGACCTTGACGGGGGTCTAACGAGGGGCTATGATTAGAGGGTGAGGCAAGGAAAGCTTCACGAAACAACAAGGAGTTCAGATGTTCTACGTGATTGATGTAACTGATGGTTGTCCTTCTTCTTTCAAGGCGGAGATTTATTCTGCTGATAAGTTTTCTTTTGAGGAAGTCCTTACTATCTTCAACAACTACTCTGATTCTATTACTGAAGATGAAGAGTTCCATTACACCCTCGACACCTTTGATTCTATGGACGAGATTGAGGAAGTCACCGAGGGTTACTACTACGAAATGTAATCTATCTCACTTGACTATGGTCTAACAGCAAGCTATACTATCTAAACAAGGAGCGACGATATGACTGACAAGGAACTGATTGCGGAGTTTTGTAAGCGTTACTTTCTTTCCGAGAATAAGGAAGAGTTTAAGAAGCAAGTTATTAGTTATGGTTTCTTTTCTTCTCGCCTTTATTGGTGTGATGCTTGGGAACTTAATCAGCCAGAGTGTCCAGAACTTGATTGGTCTGATGAAGGTAAGGAAGGTTATGAACTTGAACAGCATAGCCGTGAGTATGATTGGACCAGTATTAGTGAGGAACTAACTGAAGACCTTTCTAATCTTACTGGTCATAGTGTTGATGCAACTATTGATTATTCTGCATAAGTAAATAAGAAACCCTCTGATGATAAGTCAGAGGGTTCTTTATTTATGATGGTTAGATTACCATTGTGGTTTCATTTTTAAACCATTTTTATCTATCTTATCAATCAAGTTCATTATATGTTTTAGGTCTGCTTTAACTTCTGCTAATCCAGCTTTAAGATTAGAAAGTTCTTCAGAGATTACTAACTCTGGTGGTCTTTCCATTACTGCTGGTTCTGCTTTGATTGGATGGAGAGAACCTTTTAGTTCTGTCTGTAGTTCTCCATCTGTCTGTCCCGATACAATCTTTGGTAGGTCTTTATAGCGTGGCATTTTATTTCTCCTTATAGGTTTATTGTGGTGAACCATCCAGCTTCTTCACAACACTCTGGAACTTTGATTCCTTTTGCTGTGCCTCTATTGATGGTGAACTCTCTGTGTTTGTTCTTTAATACATAGTTCGCAAAATCGTTCATCTTATACATAAATGCTTTTTTATTTTTCTGGTCAACGTATACCATATAATCTATCTTGTCCCAATGCAATAGATATTCTGGTGTGGTATTAGATTTTACTTGTAAGGTTTCAGCAAAGATAGTTTTATATTCTGGACCTCCATAAGATTTAATCTCCAAAGTTCTTATGTGTCCTCTATCTTTATGTAGTATCATATAGTCGTAAGGTTCTTCTTGTGGGATTGTTTTGCGACAGGTCCAGTTCTTCTTCTGCAACCAATCAACAAACATATTCTCTGCTCTTGTTCCTTCTTCAAGTAGTTTATTAAACTCTTCTTTGGTCATTATACTTCTCCTAATAATAGAGGTTTTTTTTCCTCTAAAATAAGTAGTAAGTATTAGTAGTTTTACCCTAATCTAATCTTATTATTTTTAAAAAAAAGTTTAATAAACTCTTGCCGTTTCTATTACTACTGACTATATATAGTATGCGATGCTTGATAAGGTCGCATATGCCAGCTCCTTGATAATGACTTTTTAATCCTTATTTAACTCCTCCTAAATGAAAGACCCACCAAAGAGAAATCCTTGGTGGGTTCTTTTTTATTTTGGATTTGGATTATGCTTTGGCTTTGGTCGCAACCTCTGCTGCTATTTCTGCGAGGTCTTGTAGAAGTTCAAGTGCTTCTTCTTTTGTTAGACCACCTTTAGATAGTTTGATTAGCTTGGCTATGAGTGAAAAGATTTTACCTAATGGTATTGCTGCTATTACTTTCTCTGCTGATGCTGACATAGTTTCTCCTATCGTTTTGATTTATCACCTACACAACGCCACTTCTTTCTGGATAGATTGTTAGGTGTGTTAGGGTCATTACGTTTTGATGGTGGCAGGGACTTCTTAATAGCATTAGAACGAGCACAATAAGAATCTCCCTTCTTGGTGCCGGGTTTTACAGAAACACCTTTCTGTCCATAACGAACAGTTTTCTTTCTGCCTGTCTTTGGATTGGTTATTACTTTCTTACTTGCTTTTTCTACCTTCGCCATTTATTCATCCCTTCTTTTTCTTTGGCTTAAATCCACCTTGTTTCTTTTTCATTTTCTCGTAGGTCTTTGGGTCAATAGTAGATTTGGATTTGCTTCTGCTTGTTCCAGCTTTCTTTCTTTTATTTATGTTTTCGTAGAGAGACATTATGATTTTCCTTTAATGCTTTTAATATCTGTTTTGATTTCTCCCAACTCTTGCTCGATGTTCTCTTGTCTTTTTGTAAGCTGGGCGATTGCGCTCTCAAATGTTTCTCTATCTTTCTTATGTTCTGAAAGAATAGCTTCAACGTTCTTCTGTTGGTTTTGAACATACTCCTTAAGTAAAGGAAATGCTTGGGTTGTTGCAACTTTATATATCCCACCAAGAATAAGTATCATAATAGCAAGAGCACCAAATGGACCTGTTGCCATAG
>VFQT010001251.1_pt1 | contig 31673 bp, 29 predicted proteins | sample 3512381 | NCBI WGS metagenome assembly VFQT01 (sample SAMN10412376, study PRJNA504923) | tailings metagenome | isolation source: Relicate 2 Philex TSF3 active mining site | place: Philippines: Tuba, Benguet | collected 2017-08-29
TCAGACACCGCAGCCCGAAAAAAGAAGGAGACAAGCCATCCCTTGATCTCAGCATGTGCCGAAAGCCATAATCAGAGTTGGCTCACTTCTCGATGGAAAACCCGGCTCAGTTCTGCGTGAAAAACAACACCGCGAGCTCCCGAGCAACCCGGTTGTCACAGGACGCGCCATTGAGGCCTTAAGGCGACACCCAGATTTACGAGGTGTCGCCTTGGCCTAATCGGTTACCGGGAGGGTGATCTTCCTGGTGGTGACGATGGGCCGGCTCGATGCTGAGGCGAAGACAACAATGACATTTTTGGCACGGAAGGGTCATACCAATAGTGAGGTTGCGCGGCTGCTGGGGGTGACGGAGGGAGCGGTCCGGTACCATGCGAAGCGAGCGGCGGCCGGGGCGGTGGACGGGCGGTCGAACCAGCAGAGCAAGGCGGAGCCTTTTGCGGGGCCGATTGCGGACTGGCACAGCCAGCACGGTGGAGCAGGCGTTAGCCTTCCGGCGTTGTATGCCTGGCTTCGCGACGAGCATGGCTTTGAGGGCAGCCTGAGATCGGTGCAGCGCTACTGCAAGCGGGTCTTCCCGGCACCGGCGATAAGAGCGCGGCGGCGGGTCGAGACGGTGATCGGGGCGCAGGCGCAGGCGCAGGTCGACTGGGCGGAGTTTCCCATGGTGCCGCTGGGCAACGAGATCGTCTCTCTGTCGGCGCTGGTCGTGACGCTGTCGTGGTGCCGGAAGCGAGCGGTGATCTGGTCGCGGTCGAAGTGCATGCTGTCGTGGCAGTCCTGCCATCTTTGGGCGCTGCAGCGCCTGGGCGGGGTTCTGGCAGTCCTGCGGATCGACAACGTGAAGACCGGGGTGGCCACCGGCGCGGGAGCCTGGGGCAAGATCATCGAGACATACCGGGCCTTTGCGCGGGATTTAAAGTTCCATGTCGATGCCTGCCAGCCCCGTCATCCGCAGGCGAAGGGCAAGGTCGAGCGGGGGGTACAGGATCTTCGGGAGGTCATCGATCCTCGCAAGCTGGCAGCCGGGAGCCTTGAAGAGCTTCAGGCGGAAACCGACAGGCGGTTCGAGGCGCGGGCGCTGAAGCTGCGCTGCCCGGCGACCGGGACCAGTGTCGCGGAGGCCTGGAGGCGTGAGCGAGAGCGCCTGACGCCATTGCCCACCCGCTGATCGAGCCGTTCGATATCGTCGTGCGCCGTCCTGTCGGCCTCGACTGCCTCGTCAGTTTCGAGGGTCGCAGATATTCGGTGCCCTTCCGCTTTGTCAGGCAGGAGGTTGAGGTCCGCGGGCTGGCGAACCGGGTGCTGTTCATGAAGAGCTGTGCGCCCATCGCCAACCATCCGCGGGGCACGGAAGCGCTAATCGTCATCGATGAGGCGCACTTCGAGGGCCATGGCGGCGGACTGGTCCTGCCGCCCCTGCCGCTGGGACGGATGGGGCGGCGGCTGCAGGAGATCGCCCGGCTTCCAGTCCAGCAGCGCTCGATCGACATCTATGCCCGACTTGCGGAGGTGGCTCGATGAGCGCGCCCCGCGTCAAGCTCGACATCGACGCGAGCCGTGAGAAGCTGGCCTCGCTGGGCTGCAGTTATGCTGCTGAGGCCCTCGAAGGTCTCCTGGCCGAGGCGGTGCGCAATGAGATGCCCGCGCATGTATTCCTCGACCGCCTGCTCGACACCGAGCTTGCAGGCCGGGAGGAGCGGCGGATCAAGGCCATGCTCAAGGGATCGAAAATCCCCACCGGGCAGACGCTGGAGAACTTTGACTTTGCCTTCCAGCCAGCCATTGAGCGGTTCCGGATAGACACCCTGGCCACCGGCAGCTGGATCCGCGGCGCCGAGGTACTTCTGCTGCAAGGGCCGCCGGGCGTTGGGAAAAGCCACCTGCTCGTGGCCCTCGGCATCCGGGCGGTCGAACTCGGCTTCTCGGCGCAGTACTTCCGCTTCGACGAACTCATGACGGCGCTGAAGGCTGACGCTCATCTGCCCGCGTCCCGGATCAAGGCCCGCAAGTACATGTCAACGGCGCTGCTGCTGATCGACGAGATGGGATACGACCCGATGAACCGCGAGTAGGCGAGCCTGTTCTTCCGGCTCGTCAGCCACCGCTATGGCCGCGGCGCCATGATCATCACCACCAACAAGACCGTTCGAGACTGGCCCGAACTGCTGGCTGGCGACGAAGTCCTTGCGACGGCCATTCTCGACCGGTTGTTGCATCGCGCGCATGTCCTGAACATCAGAGGCCGGAGCTACCGTCTGCGCGACCTAGATGTGACCTCTCAATAGGTTGTTCATCCGGTCCGGATCGAGGAAGCTGCGGTTGCAACACTTCAGTTTCTTCGAGGAGGAGCGGATGAACATTCACAAGAATGCACGATTGACACCCATCGGTCGAGAGCGGCTGGTCAGGGCGGTGTTGGGCGGGCAGACGCCGGAGGCCGCCGCACGCGCCGCAGGCGTCAGCCCGCGGACTGCCCGCAAATGGGTGACGCGCTTTGAGACGGAGGGCCGCGCGGGGCTTCAGGACCGCACATCGCGGCCCGCCAGGCTTAGCCGGCCCACGCCTGACGCGACCGTGCAGAAGGTCATTGCGCTGCGCCGCCGCCGCTTCACCGGCAAGCAGATCGCGGCCGAGACCGGCGTCTCGCCGGCCACCGTGAGCCGCATCCTCAAGCGCGCGGGCCTGAGCCGCATCAAAGACCTCGAGCCGGCCGAACCGGTCCGCCGCTATGAGCGCTCCCGCCCCGGCGACATGCTGCACCTCGACATCAAGAAACTCGGCCGTTTCGCCATTCCAGGCCACAGGGCAACCGGCACCCGCCAGAACTGCCGCAACCAGGGCGCGGGCTGGGACTTCGTCCACGTCGCCATCGACGATCACTCGCGCATTGCCTTCAGCCAGATCAGGCCGGACGAAAAGGCCACGAGCGCCATCGCCTCCCTCGAGGCCGCCGTCGCCTACTACCGAAGCCTCGGCGTCGTCATCGAGCGGGTGATGACCGACAACGGCTCCTGCTACAAGTCCCACGACTTCGCTGCAGCCTGCAGGCGCCTGAACATCCGCCAAATCCGCACCAGGCCCTATACGCCGCGTACCAACGGAAAGGCCGAACGCTTCATCCAGACCGCGCTACGCGAATGGGCCTATGCGAAGACTTATGCCGACTCCCGCGAACGCTCCTCCGAGCTGCCGATCTGGCTTCACCGCTACAATTGGCACAGGCCGCACGGCAGCCTAAACTCACAGCCCCCAGTCAGCCGACCCCCCCTGTCAGGAAACAACCTGTTGAGGTTCCACACCTAGAGGCCTCGCTCAAAAACTGACAATCACCCCCAGCATCCGGCTGCCCTTGGCAGGGGCGCTCTGACTCCTGGGGGTCAGCGCCCCCGCCGGGGGCAGCTTCCTTCTATAGGGACCTCGTAAGACTGGGTGTCGCCTTAACTCGTAAATCTGGGTGTCCCTTGACACCGGTGGCCGGAAATCGAAGTGTCCGGGATTGCTGCCAGGCACTCGTGGGTGACGTCATCGACAACGTTGAGGATCCTGAACCGCCGGCCGTTGGCCATCTGGTCATGGACGAAGTCGAGCGACCAGCGGGCATTCGGCCTCGCCTCCACGAGGATGGGTGCCCGGACGCCAATGGCCCGCTTGCGGCCCTTGCGCTTGCGCACACCCAACCCTTCCTCCCGGTAGAGCCGGTAGATGCGGTTGATGCCCGACGGCTCGCCCTCCCGCCGCAGCAGGATGAACAGCCTTCGGTAGCCGAACCTTCGGCGCTCGTTGGCAAGGTCTCGCAACCTCGCCCGGAGTTCCGTCTCGCGCGGTCTGCGTGAGGTGTAGCGGATCGTCTTGCGGTCGACGGCAACCACTCTGCAGGCCCGGCGCTCGCTCATCTGGAACTGCTCTCTCAGATAAGCGACAGCTTCACGCTTGGCGGCGGGCCTTACCATTTTTTTGACAGCAGATCCTTCAGCGCAGTGTTGTCCAGCATGGCATCCGCAAGCAGCCGCTTCAGCTTGCCGTTCTCGTCCTCCAGAGCCTTCAGGCGCTTGGCGTCCGAGACGTCCATCCCGCCGAACTTCGCCTTCCAGTTATACAGCGTCGCCTCGGAGACCCCGTGCTTTCGCGCCAGGTCCCCAGTCTTCGCCCCCGCCTCCTGTTCCCGCAGGATCCCGATGATCTGCTCTTCCGTGAACCGCTTCCTCTTCATCGTCCGTCTCCATCTCCTGGGCCGGACTCTAAATCTATCTGGAGGAAATCTTCAGGGGCAGGTCAGTCGAGATCGAAATCCCACCGGACTGAGTCCGGCCACGCAGTTTGTGTTCAATTTCGGAAGAGAAGCCGCAGCGTGCACACGCCATCTAATGCGGCAGAGTGGACTTGATCAGTACGTTGACGGATGAGGAACCCGGTGAGCGAATGATGACCTCCCTCCCGGATAATCTCTTCTTGGGGTGGCAACGCTTCGGGTAGCGGCAGTATTTCGCCGCGGTAGTTCAACGTTATGTCGATGTCGAATTCGTTATAGGCCATGGTGAGTGTGATGGGATGCGTCCTTTCAGCGAGTTCTACTACGCCATCCATCATCTGGAGCAGCACAAACTTCACTCGGCTGACGGCATCATGGCGCACGCCCCACTCACCGGCGGTACGGGTGACGAAATCCTCAAGCTGCTCCATGCTGGGTTCGAATACGCTCATTTGCAGAACCGCCGAGCGTCTGATGCCGACACGGAATAAAAAATTGAGTAAAAGTGCTACTACCGTGGCCAGCACGATGGGCGAGCCCAAAATCGGGTATAGCCAGGCTGGTGACGTTGCAAATTGCTTGGGTGCAATCACGGCCAGCATGAAAGTCATGATACCTGCGCCGATGACAATGGTCCGACGCGCGTCGAGTACGCGCGAGGAGATGATCTGTACGCCGCTGATCATGATGAACGCAGCAGGGAACAGGAGCCCCGCGGCCATGACCGATACCGGCATGACCGTTAGTAATCCCGCGAAAATGGGTATGACTGCAGCCATCAGCAACATGCAAGCGGCAGGGTAGGCAGTGATCCGACTGGCCACGCCTGTTGCAGCCACCAATCCCGCATTGGCCGGGCCGACAGCCAAGCCGAAAGTGCACAGCGAACCCGCAATGACATTCGCGACGCCATCAGCCCGGATGCCACTTGCGATTGAAGTCATGTCAGGTTTCACCCAATCGGCATTGGTGATGCGCTGATACGAGGTTACGACAGCTGTTGTAACCATCGCGGTAGCAACCGCCGTCACCGCAAAGGGTGCTACAAAACTGATCTCGAATGACCATGCCATGTGGGCAAGACGAGGCAGAGAGAACAATGGAAGATCGGTGATCAAATGCAGCTTATCGCCCGACAGCTCCCCGGTTGTCGCAGCGGCGACATAGCCGACGAGAATACCAATCAGCACGCTAAACAAACGCAATCTACCTTTGTTCCAAACGTTTAAGGCGATCATGACCGCCAAAGACAGCAGAGTTATGCATGACTCGCTCGCCATAAATGAGCCGTCTGGCTGACGCAATAAACCTAGCGCTGCCAACCCGGCTGTGGCACCGACCAGGAAAACTACGAGGCCAGCCGACTCGGGCGGGATCAGAACTCGCAGCCTGCCCCAGACCGATGCAAGGCCGATGCTAACCAATCCCGCTACCATTGTCATACCCCAGAACAGCGGCATGCCACCTGCCTCGACTGCCAAGTAACCCGGTGCGAGCAGCGGGCTCGCATATACCATCGGGGCAAAGTAGTGACAGCCGATAGGACCGCGCGCAGTCGCCTGCAAAAGTAAACCGGCAGCCAATGCCAACATGCCGAGTTGAAGCATATCTGTGGTAGCCGCAACGGAAAGTCCGGCGTGCCGCGCAACGAGCAGTGGATAGACCAGATTGGCAGCGACCACCATGACGTGCTGCAAAGCCACCGCCGCAGACACTGCCATCGGTGGACTCTCCTGCACCCCATAGACCAAATCGGCGGGCTTTCTCACGCGAGGTCTCCGGGTTTGGCCGACATGATTCAAGAGCACGCTAATTCAGGTTTGGCGAATGTAGCGTAACTTTTTAACTTGGCGAAGGAATTCGTTGTCGAGACAATCGCGTGCGACCGAAGCAACAAAGACCACAAATACCATAAGCGACGATAGCTTTCTTCCCTTCGATCTTCCAGCCGTTTCCCGCAAGAATGTGTCTGCGAGTTTCGATGGCGGGGCAATTTCCTCCCATGGCGGCCTGCTGCTGCGGGAGGCGGACAGGGGCCAGGGGCTTTCGCGCATTCTGGCGTCCTGCGTGCAGGACCGGCGCGATCCCAGACGGATCAGTCACGCGGTAGAGGAGATGCTATTGTTTCGCATGATGGCCATTGCCTGCGGTCATGAGGATGCCGATGACTGTGATGTGCTGCGCGACGTCCCGCTGTTCAAGCTGGCGGCGGGCCGGTTGCCAGAGAGCGGAGCGCCGTTGTGCTCGCAGCCGACCATGAGCTGGTTCGAGAACATGCCCAACCGGACGGGAGCGGCGCGGATGACGGCGATGATGGTGGATCTGTTCTGCAAGAGCTTCGCGAAGCAACCTGACGCGATCACGCTGGACATCGACGACACCTCCGATCCGGTTCACGGCGGGCAGCAACTCTCCCTCTTCAATGCCCACTACGATGCGCATCGATTCCTGCCGATCCACATCTATGACCTATCCAGCGGCAAGCCGGTCGTGATGCTTCTGAGGGAGGGCAAAGGAAGAAATTGGCATCGAATGTGCGCGGTGGCTGGCTGAAGGCGGAGACATTGGGATCTGACGACGTTAGGTTAGCCGTCCCATCCCTTGATGAACTCCGGATGGCGGGATCTTCTCGTGCGCCCTTATTAGGATGGATCCCCGTTGACAGAAAGCGACTTCGGGAACGTTATCAATTCCACCTTGGTGCGTCCGTTTGAGAAATAGGCCATGCGACTCCCCTCATGGCGATTGATGCCCGACTCGAGTGGTGTCCAGGCTTCAGGCATGGTTAGCAGATCTTCCTCCTGCGCCAGAAATGCGACGTGAAAGCTCAAAGGAAGTTCCGTCGCTATCTCTGCCTCCGATAGCGCGCCGTTGTCGACGCAAAATATCTCGTAGCTGATGAGTTCGTTCTCAGCCTTCAGGATCGTCAGGGCGACCTCTCGCTGATATTTCCGGGATAGGCTTTCGGCGAGCACTACGCTGGGAAACTGCTTGCGAACGCGCAGATTATTCTGTTCCAGCATGTTGCGGGCGACGGCCATGTCTCCTCGTATCAGACAGCCCACATGATTTAATTGCAGGCTCTTGAGCAAACCGAGATCTTCGATCGCATCGTTTTGATACTCGAAGAAGTATCTCACGAGCTCAAGCATCTGGTTGTTGGCGGCAACAGCATGTTCGTCGTCAAGGGAGCGTAACATCGGCTTGATCTCTTGAATGGGGAGTGACTTCAGCAACCAGTCATTGCGGCTTCGCCGCCGGTAGTCGGAAGCCAAGCAATTTATTGAGCCCAGCCGCCACAATCACCGCAAATGAAAACAAAGAACCACTGACCGGCTACAGGATGAAAACTATGTTGGCATAGACCTGGGTGCTGAGCAACATTCTTTCTGTAAAATCGAACAGGCGGCTTTAGGGGTGGGATCCTGCCAGCTGTTGAGGTTGATGTAGACCTTTCCCGTCATCCACTCATCGTTGCACTCGGCAAGGAGTGCTGAGACGAGGCGCAGGCAAGACGCTGTGTTGGGGAAGATGGAAGCGACGCGTGTGCGTCGTTTGATGGCTAAGGTCACTGCTCGGCTCCCAACCTCTTCTTCGGCACAGGCTTTCTCCTTTTCAGGCTATCTTCTCTCAATTCGCCTGGTTCAGAAACTGCCGGTCAGATCACTGCTCAGTCCGCGATGACGGGGGTCACTGTGGCGCGGCATCCGGGAATCGAGGCGTCCTCGCCGATCCTGACCATGTCGCCGCAGCCACAGGGGCAGGCAATGCTGTCGGGCTCGATCACCTGCTCGACGCGCGGAAGAGTGTCAGGAAGCTTCCGCTCCTTGCGGGGCTTGCGCGGCGTCCTGTCCTGTTCCGCCTGGGTGGCCTCGATCTTCTTCTCGACCGCCGCGATCTGCTCCTGGGTCTCGGCGATTGCGGTCTCGAGATCTTCCAGCCCAAGCTGCAGCTGGTCCGGGTCGAGCTTCTCGGATCGTGGTCCGAACTTCGCACGGCGGTACTGCTCGACCTGGCCTTCCAGCTTTTCGATGAGTTCCTTGAGCGTGGAGATCAGGCCTTCCTTCTCGGACAGAACCGCCTCCTGGTGGAGGCGTGCCGCGCGCTCGACGGTGGCTTCCATCCGCGATGCTTCGAGAGCTGCCTGCTGAGCCTCGAAGGCCTTCAGCACCTCTGGCGGAAGGTCAGGAAAGCGGCTGATGTCGAAGGTCGAAGTCATGCCTGTTCATACGCAACACAGCGGCGAAAGACCAAATGCCGGTGCAAGAATGCGATCCCCGAGTCATCCTGCCGCAGCCGGTGGCTGAACCCGCCGCGCCACCACGCGGCGCCAGTCGAGGCCCTCGAACAAGGCCTCGCCCTGGGCTCGCGAAAGCTTCATCACGCCATCCTGAATCGCGGGCCACGCGAACCCTCCAACCTCCAGAACCTTGTAGACCAGCACAAGCCCTGTTCCATCCCATACCAGGATCTTCAGCCGGTCACCGCGCTTCGACCGGAAGATCACCGTGACCCCGGAATAGGGATCGAGCTTCAGCACGTTCTGCACGATCAGCGCCAGCGCCTGATGACCGCAGCGGAAGTCGACAGGCCGCGTGCAGATCAGGATCGGCAGCCGCTGACCGGCAACGATCACGATGCGCTCCGCAGCGCCCGCACCAGTGCCGCAACACGTTCCTCAGCCACATCCTCTGGAACCCGCATCACAACCCCGTCGCCGAGTTCGATCGTGATGATCCCATCAGCGGGCTTCTTATCCTCGTCCGAACCCACCATCACCGGCACAAAGGCTGGTTCACGATCCTCAACGAGGCTTGCCATCGCCTCGGCCGGCAAGGCCAGCAGGCCCTGCCGCGCCTGCCGGCGCCAATCCGAAAGCTGGTGCGATGCCAGGCCATGACGGCGTGCAACATCGGCAACCCGCACTCCCGGCTGAAAGCTCTCCGCGACGATCCGGGCCTTCACGTCTTCCGGCCAGCGCCGGTAGCCCCGTGTTCGACGGACGATCTCGATATGCCCTTCAAAACCATCTCCAACATCCGTCATCCCCGTCTCCTCCTGATGAATCAGAATGAGACTCTCTCCTCCGCGCTCAAGGCGAAACCCCGATAACCAATGGGGCGTAGACGGCGCTTACCTTCAGGTTTCAAGCTCCTGGAACTGTTGTGCTCCTATTCCTTGGGTTTGTTGGCGCTTCGGAACTAATACGGATGGGATCTAGGGTTGGAGCAGCTGGGAGATTGTCGGCTGTCGGAATTGTTTTGCTCTGCGTTGCTCTTTTGACGTTTGACAACGTTAAAAGAGTGAAGAAGGAAATGGGTGTTTTAATTGATGGCGCTTATATCAACTTTTTGCCGCTGCTGCTTAAATCGAAAGTGACGAATGATACGATTATAGCGCTAACTGAAGCAGGTCGACTTGCATATTGGTTGCCAGGTAAAAAATACGATCTGATTGGGTTGAATACTCCGGAGACGGCGGTCCACGGTCCAAGCGTTAGCTTTTTACGAAAGACCAATCCGGACCTTATATTTATCCACACCGCAAAGACAGTTCGGTTGAGTTGCCAGATTGGCATAGATGTGTGTTTGTTAGAGATGGCTGATCTCGAGAAGGCGGTTCTTTATTCCGATATCGAAAAGTATGCAAAGAGCGATAATCGAGTGAAGCAAGCCCCTTTGGCGACTTTCGAGTTTTTATTGAATAGCCGGAATTCCTATGATCTTGTTCTTGCAAGGTACCGTTCAAAATTTAATCACCTGTATGCGGTCAAGAAACAAGGCATTATTAATTCCGGGGAGTTTGTTCGCGCGATTGAATCATCGTTTTCTGATTCTAGTCGCAGATCATATTTAGATGCGCTGCAGTCGGGTATTCCGCGATGACGTACAGAATCTTTCGCACTTTTCAAAGACGGCAATCTCGTTCACAAATGTCAATGGACATCCAGAATATCAAATATCGATAACTGCACTCTTGGCAATTTCTCTAAGTGCGGCAATGCGATCTTGATCAATGTGGCAAAATTCCTCAAGCTTTGACATTATCGATAGATCTGGCATTCCAGTAGCTCCGATAATGTCGTAGTCTACATCGTCGAATAACACCCCATACTCTTCTCGCAGCCAGAGTAAATCGGTCGATCGAGCTACCAACGCTGCTTCAACGTCCTGTTTAAGAGATGGTCGAAGGGGACTGCCAAGCATCTCATCTGCTCGACGCAAGAATTTAATCAATTTAAACCTCGAATCGCGAGAAAACAATGAAGAATAATTCAACGGACTTAGAATTTCCGATAAGACTACCAAGGCCTCGCTTGATATGCTGACATTACTCTTCTCGTGCCGCCCCCGCGTCAATTGCAAGTTTGTGGTTTGAAGATGCTTATAGCAAAAATCATCAACAATGTCACCTGATCGCAAGCGTTTTCGATCATACACGTTCAGAGAAATAGTTTCAAAGCCTGCCTCTCGATATCCCTCGATTACTGGCCGATAGTATTCAGCCGGCGGCAACGAAAAACTGTTCAGCATACGAAGTTTCTGGTTTATCTGAGAAAGAAAGCGGCTTGCAGGGCTCCGTAGATAAGCAACTACCGTGACTTTATCACAAATGTCTGCAATTTTTGTTCTGAAATAAGGATCAGAAGGTCGACAGAAGAGGCCTTCTGCAGAGAGCAAAAGTAGTTTATGCGCAGAACTTGCTACTTCGAGTCGTAGCCGATTCCAATAATTTAAAGATTCTTGATACAACGCGTCCCCTGACAGTCCCGTACGACGTTGAAGGGAGGAATTATCAGTTCCGGTCAAGTAGGGTTTGGCGAGTGAGTGTTTTGGCCACTCAGGAGATGTCCTTACCGGATAAAGAATCCCTGCATCGAGCAAATTACTAGAGCTGGCTGCAAATACAGTTTGCAGCGCAGTTGTCCCAGTTTTGGGGTGACCGATATGCAAGATGAGTTTACCCAATGTATTAGCCATTCATGTTCATGCCGTTTCTTCAAAGAATCTAAAATACTAATTCACCGCAAGCGAGAGCCAAAAGAAGATGTTCGCCCAACCCCGCATGCAGAATGAAAGGAGGCACTGACGCGCCACTGCGTCGCCTGGCGGCGCACGAGTATGTTGCCGTACACCGGGAAGAGCCGGGGCTGGCGGGTGGGGCTTGCCAGCGCATCGCCGAGGCAGGGGCCGCGCGTGTCGGCATCGCGAATGCGGAAGGACCAGATCACTGGCGGCGTGTGCTTGCCCGTCATGAGTCCGATGCGGTCGCCAAGGCCCGGTTCGAAGCGCTCGTCGAGCTCTTCCGAGAGAACCAAGTCTGCCCCATTCTCGCGTGCGGCGGAGAGGAGCAGGTCAACCAGATCCGTATCCCTCTCTAGTCGCAAGTCATGCCCTGCGAGCCAGTCTCGCACGGCGGGCGAGAGATCGGCGATCAGCTCCTGCACCGTCGATTCGCCATGAAAATGGCGATAACCTTGAGTTGCCCCCGTGCCACAACCCTAATGAGGCCACTCATCTGCGGTAGGGCCGTGCCTTCGCCAAAGCGTCGCGGCTGATTCGATGTCTCAGCATCGGATTTGGGTCCGTTTGTGCTGCAAGGCTGTTTCCTCCGATTGGGCATATACGCTAAGGCAAGAGCATCACCATCTCAAGTTCGCATCTCATGTCGCACAGCTCTACAACCGCCGACAACTTACCCTTCGCTGCCGTTCGCGGCGCATTGAAGGCGGCGGAAACCTCAGGGCGCACGGATGTGGTGCAGGAGATCTTCGCCCCGCTGTCGGGGTTGGGCCTGCTGCCATGGAAGGCGGGTGAATGCGTCGAGGCCGGCAACGCACTCATGCGGCTGAAGCTCTTCGCCCTCGCCGACCTGCCGTTCGCCGCGATGCGCGAGAGATGGCCGGGCGATCCCGTCGGCTGGCGCGGCGGCGCGCTGGTGGCCACCCAGCGCGGGCAGTGGGAGCGAGCCTGCGCGCTATGGGCGGAGAGCCTGGCGCGCTCCCCTGCTGCCGCGCATCAGGCCTGGTGGTGGGCCTCCTATGCCGAGACCCTGACCAAGGTCGGACGTGTGGCGGACGCGACGGCGGTCCACGCCACCCTGCGCGAGCGCTGGTCGGATGATCCAGCCGGCTGGCGCGGCGGTGCTGCGCTGTCCGCGAGGGCCGGTGACTGGCAGGCTGCGTCGGATCTCTGTGCCGCCTTTCTCGCGCGCACGCCGCCGGACGCCCAGCCGTCCTGGGCCTGGGTCTCCCATGGCGATGCGCTCCTGAAGCTAAAACGGCCGGAGGAGGCCTCCGCCGCCTTTGGGACGGTGCGGGAGCGCTGGCCCGCTGAGTCCCGCGGCTGGACCGGGGGTGCCGCCGCGGCCGGCAAGCTGTCCCATTGGGATGACGCGGCGGAGCTGTGGCGCGCGGTTCTCGACCGGACCCCCGAGGCCGGGCAGCCACTCTGGTGGTGGACGAGCTACGCCGAGGCACAGTTGCATCGAAAGAACACGGAGGGGGCCGGGCGCGCCTACGCCGTGCTCCGCGCGCGCTGGCCGGGGGAAGCTACGGGCTGGCGCGGCGGCGCCAGGCTGATCGCCGCGCGGCAGGGCTGGCGCCACGCCGCGCGCTTTTTGGAGGACGGCCTCGGCGCGACTTCGATCGCGAACGCGCCGGAGCTTAATGCCGAACTTATCCTCGCCCTCATGCGGGCTGGGCGTCCCCAGGAAGCACGGGCCCGGGCCGCGGCATTCCATGATGCACGACCGGGCGACGCGCGCTGCCTCGCGCTTGAGGTCGAGACGGCGCGACTTGACGGCGATGCGCGCCGCGCGCTGGCGGCGCTGCGGCACTGGCACCACCGCGAGGCGCTGAAGCAGTTCCGACCGAGCCAGCTTGCCACCATCATCCACGCTGTGGGCCTCGCGCCGGCGGAGGCGGTTGCGCTTCTGGGTGGCTGGCTCGGGAGTGAAGCGGCCTGGGACCACCTCGCGCCCTTATACCTGCCGCTGCGAACGGGCCGCGATGATCTCGCAACAGTGCAGGCCGCGCCCGCTGCAGGCCTGCGGCGCCCCGACGCCCGTCAGCAGCTGCGCGGCAAGCTGGCGCAGTTCCTGTCCGATCGCAGCTATCCCGCATTCGAAGCGATGGTGCTGGGCAACGTCGGCACGCTCGACGAGGCTGGCATGCGGAAGCTGCTGAGGCTTGCCGAGGCCCGTTTTCCGAATTCGCGCATGGCTCTGCAGTTAAAGTCATGCCTTGGCGGCGGCATTCCGTCCCTCTCCCCGGAGGAGAATGCCTTCGCCTTCCCATGGCGCATCGTACTTCCCAACTCGGACACTTCCCTCATCGGCCAGCTAGCAGGCCGCCCGTGGCGGCGGCTCGTCTGCGCAGTGATGGTGCGCGACGAGGAGGAAATGCTACCGGCCTTCGTGGCCCATTACCGGGCGCTTGGCGTCGAGAGCTTCATCGTGATCGACGACGGCTCGGCAATCGATCCAGCCGATGTTCTTCGTGATCAGAGCGGCGTCGAGATCACCGTCATCCGCGCACGCGGCGAGTTCGTGGCGACGCGCCATGGCATGTACTGGATCAACGAGATCATGGAATCCTCCCTCTGCGACTGGCTGCTGTTCGTCGACTGCGACGAGCACCTCCTCTTTCCCGGCTCCGGCGAGGTGAAGCTGCCGCAGTTTTTGGACCACCTCGACAGCCGCGGCGAGACCGCCGTCCACGCCCCCATGGTGGACGTCTTCGACGAAGGCTTCGCATCGGGAGGCGCGATCAGCGGCCGCATCCAGGATCACCGCCTCTTCGCCGCCGAACTTCGCCGCGAGCGTACGCTCTTCCCTCCCTGGCACGCGGTGAGCGGTGGCGTGCGTGGCCATGAAATATATCTGACGAAGACACCCTTGGTGAAAGCTTCTGCCGGTGTACGTTATCTCACCAACCACCATGTCTCCGAGTGCCGCAGTTCGGCTACCACGGCGGCGCTCGTCCATCTTAAGATCTTCCGGGACCGCGAACTCTTCGCAGTGTCGCCGGGGGAGGTGATGTTGCACAGCCGCGTCCGTCACCGCGGGCTTGTCTGCGTGAAGCGCCATGTGGACATGGCGCAGCTGCGGATGGAACCCGGTGCTGGGCAGGCCTTCCACGCCCCGCTTTCGCCGCAGCGGCTGCTGCAACTCGGCTACATGGCGGCGGACCCGGACTGGCGCAAGAGCATCGGCTATCCTCTTCCCCGCGACAGGATGTCCCCGGCCCTTGCCGTTCACCGTCGTTCGCTCGCCGCCCTGCCGCATCTGTCAAGAATGACGCTCGGCGAACTTCCGCTCGCCGATGTCCTTAGGCAACTCCACTGGGCTGCCGCCTCGGGATCGAGAGCCGATCTGCGCCTTCTGCTTTCCGCGCATGTCTCGCGGATAGGGCCGCGTGAAGTGGCGCTTGCCCTCCTCCTCTTCACCGCAGAGGTGCTCGGCAAGGACGTCGTGGCGCGCCGCCTTCTCGACAGTCTCTTGGCGCGTCTCGAAGCCGACCCGGCAGGTTTTCGCATCCATCCGGTCACCCGCATCGCGCTGGCGCTCGACCCCGGACGGAGCGCCTGTGGCCCTCTGCTCGATGCCATGTGGGCCCAGGGCGAAGCTCCGCCCGAGGTCAACCACCTCCGCAGCCTCGCCCGCATCTGGCGCGGAGAGTACCGCTCGTCCCTCGAAATTCTTCAGAAGGGCGATCCGCTGCGCGACGATAGGTCGATGCAACTCTATCTCCGCACCCTTCAGGGGCTTCGCGAGTGGGATCTCTACGGCGAGGTCCTCTCGACCGCCATCGACATGGGTCGCGTCCAGCCGCAGAGGCAATTGCTCGTGCACATCAACATCTACCCCAATGCAGGTCGCCGACAGGAACTGCTCGCCCGGTTCCGCGCCCTCATGGATCCTTCGGCCCCCGACTACAAGGCGGAGGCCATGTCCGTCTACCTGGCAGTGACGCATCTTCTCGGTCGCCATGACGACTTCGAAACGCTCTATGATTCCTATTTGGACCGGCTACCCGTGCCGAGCCGCAGGTTCTTCGACCGCATGCGGGCTGCTGCGCGCGGCGCGCCGCCCGTCAACCGCGCTTGGGGCATCGGCCTTTCTAAGACGGGTACCACTAGTCTCCATGAGTTTTGCGCGCGCGCGGGGCTGGCATCGGCGCATTGGTTAAACCCGATCCTGATCACGCTTCTCGACCGGCGCGACGGGGACCTGTTCGACTTCATTTGCGACAGTACCGTCACGGCGCTGGCGCGGCGCGACGGCGTTCCCCCGGGCCGCAAGGTGATCGCCACCACCCGCAACTACGCTTCCTGGTCGCGCTCATTCATGCTGCACTTCCAGCAGACATTCGGAGCGCCCGGCATTTCCTTCGAAGCCATGCAGGACATCCTATACGGCAAGGCCATGACCGCCTGGGGCCGCCAGTGGCATGAGATCCACCACGAGCTGTATTTCCGCTTCCGCAGCCTCGCGGAGTCCTACGACTACCACCACGAATGGCTGCGCACGCTGGCCCGCGAGCGGGGAGACGACTATCTGGAATTGCCCATCGAAGCACCCAATGCCGAGAAGGTCGCGGTTGTGCGACGCGTCCTCGGCATCGAAGGCGGACCTGTCGATTATCCGCACGCGAACCGGGCCGTTGCCGCCAACTGGTGAGCGTCGGCGGCCTGCCGATCACAGGGCGTAGATCCGCTCCAGGTGGTCGGTCATCGCCTTGCGCGAGAAGCGGGCGCGGATGACGCGCGCCGCGTCGCGGGCGGTCTTTTCCTGCGGCAGCCGGCGGATCACGCCGAGGAGCGCCTTCGCTAATTCCTCGGCACTGTCACCGCCGCAGATCTGTGAAATGGCGGGATGGACGCATTCCGGGACACCGCCCGTACCATAGGCCACGACCGGAACGCCCGCCACCTGCGCCTCTATGAGCACCGTGGGCAGGCCTTCCGTTGCACTGGTATGGAGCAGCGCATCGAAGGCGATGACCTTCTCGTCGGCGGCGCTGACCTTGCCGGTGAACAGCACTTTCTTAGCGATGCCGAGTTTGGCCGCGTGCTGCCGGGCAGCCTCGAGTTCTGGGCCGTCACCGAAGATCACGAAGACGAGGCCGGGCTCGCGGCGCAGGGCTGAAGCCGCCACTTCGAGCCACAGCTCCGGCCGCTTCACCTTGTGAATGCGGAATACGCCGCCGACGACCGTCGCCGTCTCCGCGATCCCGAACTCGCGCCGGATGGCGACGCGCTGGTTGCGCAGCGCCCGGGGCGTCAGCTCCACAGGGTAGTCGAAGCCGTTGTAGACCACATGGCAGCGCTCATGGCCCTCATGGCCGAGCCAGTTCAGATAATCGCGGCGCGAGGCTTCCGAGACGAACACCATGTGCACGTCGCTGCGCGCCAGCAGGGCCCGGTATCCGCGCTGCAAGCTTCCGATCACCGGCGCCTTGTGGATGAGGTCGGGCCGCATGTTGTGAGGGTGGAGGATGATCCGCGGCACGCCCGCGAGCACACCAGCGAAGGCAGCTTCGAGATTGGTCGTGTCCTGCCAGGCATGGAGCACAGCGGGCCGCCGCGCCGCGATCATTGCATGCACCGCCTGGGCGTTGTGCGCCGTCCCGTCGGGTAAATAGGAGAAGGGTTCGCGCGGCTGATCGAAGGTGAGATCAAAGCAGGATTCGGCATGCTCCCTGTCGATCGCCATTTCCTTCAGAAAGAAATCATGCTGCAGGGCCGGGTTGCGCGAGTAGAGCCAGAGCTCCGGCTGGAGCCGCCGCGAGGCCCTGAGGCCGCGGAAGGCGCTGCCGAGCACGCGCTCCGCGCCGCCTGCCGCCATGGTCGCGCCGACCAGCGCCACGCGGCCGGCGACGGGCGCATAGACGGGATTGCGCCCATGCTCGAAGACCGTCTCGAGAAAGCTGTCGGGCATGTGATAGTCATGCCGGCCGCGGCTATTCTGCCGATAGGCGTTGGTCAGAATGGCGTGGAGCTTCACGGCACGGCGCAGCGCCTCTGCTGCCGCGGGCGAGACGCCGGGCTTCTCGAGGATCGCCTGGAAGGTCGCGACATGCTGATGCCAGGAGGCGAGCTGGATGCGGGTGAGGGCGAGCTCCACCTCGGCCGCGAGCGTCTCGCCGCGCTTTCTGGTCAGGGGAAGAAGCAGGCTCTGGGCGGAATCATACTCACCTGCAAGCCGGAACATGCGCGCCGCCCAGATCTCGCCCCGTTCCTCGCCTGATGCGGCGTTGCGGATGGCGGGCCAGAGATCGAGCTCGCTTTTGTCCTGCGGCCCGAGGGCCGAGAATAGCCGCTCGAGCGCCCAGCCGGCGGAGAGATGCGCAGACGTTGTTTCCGCGACGACGGCCAGCGCCTTCCCGAATTCCTTCAATTCGGCGAGCGCGGTGATCAGCAGGCCAAGGGTTATCGCGTCGCCTGGCTGGGTAAGGAGCAGGTCCCTTGCGGCCCGCTCGGCCTCGGGCCAGCGCCCCTGAGCCACGAGCAGGCGCGCGGACTGCTGGCGGAAATGATATGCGCTCCGTAGCGTCTCGCCGAGCGTAGAAAGCACCAGCTCCGCCTGGTCGAAGCGCCGGTGGTTGATCGCCGCCTCGATGGTCCGTACAAGGGCCCGGTAGTCCTCGTGAAATCGACGCACGACCGACAGGGTTTCCACGACACTGCCCGGCGCCGCGGGTGGAAGTGGATCTGACGTCATGTCTGCTCCTATGGCGTAGGTTTGCGACAGTAGTGGCAGAAAACCGCCGAGCTGCAAAGGCAATCCGGGCCGGCCGATCTCCTATTCGGCCGGAAAGAGACACTTTTGAATGAACGATAAATACCGCATAAGCTGTATATTAGGTGCTGGCCTCGAGAACCCCAGCCTTCACCAGCTCCGCCAGGCAGGTCCTCACTTCCGCCAGCGGTGGCTCCGCGAGGCCAAATTCCTCATGCAGGATCTGTGCGATCTGCTGTTCCGTCAGCGGTATAGCGCAGCACAGAAAAACCGCTGCAGCGGTGTGGTTTAGGTAGTGAAGCTCGGTTTCCTCGACATAGACCACCAGCCCCTCTGGGACGTCCACCATGCTGCCTGCGGCGGACTGTTTATAGGTCGTCATGGTTTTTTTACGCGCTGCCATTCCGGTTGCCAACTACTAATAATTATTTTGGTATTGCTGAGGTCTGGACAAAGATCAATCGTCGCGATATCCGTTCAGTACCGAGGTAGGTAGGATCAAGCTGCGCCTTGGTGAGCGCTCCTAGGATATTTGCGTCCGGGAGTGGCGGAGTGGGGTTGGGGATGAAATTGAAAACACTGGCCGGCCTGTGTGCCGGTGCTCTGATTTTCGCATCCGGTCAGGCAATGGCCGCCGACGTGGAATCGGTTGCTTACAAGACGAACTGGACCGGCTTCCGCGCTGGCATCGCCGGCGGCTATGGCTTGGGCCATGCTGACATGAGTGCGATCGTCCAGGGTATCTCCGAGGACGGTTCGACGGATCTGAGCGGCGGCATGATCGGCGGCCTGCTGGGCTACGACTACGAGCTCGGCAATGGCTTCGTCATGGGGCTGGTGGGTGACATGTCGTGGTCGGGGATCAGCGGTGATGGCTGCATCCATCCCGCGGGCATTTCCTGCTCCACCTCCAAGGCCGACATGAACGTGGATCTCAACTGGCTGGCAACGGCGCGCCTGCGTGCCGGCCTTGCCGTCGACAATTTCCTCATCTATGGAACCGGCGGTGCAGCCCTCGGCGGCGTCGATGTCTCGCTTAATTCGCCCTTCGGTAATGGCAGCGACACGCAGACCCACATCGGCTGGGCCTTGGGCGCAGGCGTCGAGTACCGCCTGTCAGACCCGGTCAGCATCGGCCTCGAATATCTGTATGTCGATCTCGGAAAGCAGTCTTACGACTTCGCAAAGGGCAATGCCCATGGCGATGTTGACCTGGACACGCAGCTGCTGCGGGCCACCCTGCAATGGCGCTTCTGACGACACTCCCGCATTGAAGGACCCAGAATGCTTCAGAAGATCGATCTTCCGCAGAACGTCAAGGCTGCGATTGCGGCACAGATCGCCAAGGGCGGCTACAAGCTGCCGGCCATGCAGTCGTTCCGCATCGAGGAATACGGCAATGTCGGCCCCGTGCTCTATGCGGGCAACATGTGAGCGCCATTCGATACCCGGAAGAGGCGGCCTGCGGGCCGCCTTTTCTTTTTGTGCCTTCACCCCATGCAGTTGACCGCCAGCCTCATCGTCAGGAACGAGGAAGCGACGCTTGGCGATTGTCTGTCGTCGCTGCGCGGGCAGGTGGACGAGATCGTCGTCGTCGACACCGGCTCGGAGGATGGCACGCGCGCCGTCGCCGCTCGCCACGGCGCGGTGCTCCTCGACTTTCCCTGGGTCGGGGATTTCGCGGCCGCACGCAACTTTGCTCTCGACGCCTGCAGTGGCGACTGGATCCTCTACATCGATGCCGACGAGTGCATGGCACCGCTGCCGCCCGGCGCCATCAAGCAGGCGCTGCAGCCCGGCTGGATCGCCGCCAATGTGCTGCTGCGCCCGCGTCCGCGCCACACGCCCTACCTACTGGCGCGTCTATTCCGCCGCCATCCGGCCATCAGGTTCGAGGGCAGGATCCATGAAACCGTGATTCCCTCGATCGCCCCCGTCGCAGGGCGCGAAGGCCTGGTGATCGGCGACACTGAGCTGCTGATCGAGCATCGCGGCTATGAGGGTGACCTCTCGGCCAAGCATGCGCGCAACCTGCCGCTCCTGCACGACGCGGTGCGCAGCATGCCCGAGCGTGTCTACTACTGGCATCATCTCGCCGAAACGCTGGCGGCACTCGGCCGTTTCGACGAGGCGCGCAGTGCCGCCGCGCGCGGGATCGCCGCAGCCGCCGCCAACCCGACGGCAAAATCCCTGGCGGATGCCGCGATGCTCCATCACCTTCTGGCCCGCACCGATCTGGAAGCGGGCCATGATCCGCTCCCGGTGCTGGCAGAGGGCCTCAGGCAGTCGCCCGACAACCATGCCCTGCGGCTGCTGCTCGCTCAGCGCCACCTGGCCTTCGGGCAGGCGGGGGAGGCCCTTCGGATTGCCGAATCGCTGCTCGAAATCGATCCGGCAACCCTGGCGCCGGGCTTTCTCTCCTACAATGAGGACATCTTCGGCAGCTTCGCCTTGCGACTCAAGGCATCCTCCCTCGTGCGGCTCGGCCGGATCGAGGAGGCGGCGCGGGCCACCGCGCGGCTTCTCTCCGGGAACGGCGGCTGACTAGCCGGCATGGCGCCGCGTGGTCGCCGCCAGGACTTCCGCAGCACGCTGAAAGGGATTGAACATCCGCACGTAACGGGACGTGCGTTCATTGCTGCGCCACGGCGCGGTGCGGGGCGAGGAGAAGTGCCACACATTGCCGCCGGCATTCAATTCGATGACATGCAGCGCACAGCTCTGATGCTCCCTTACGATGTCGAGGCCGAGGAGTGGCATGGCCGGGAAAACCGCGGCGACGCGTCGCGCGAAGGCCATGACGTCGGCGTCCTCGCTCGGCGTCGGCACCGTCTTGCCCCGGGGCGGTTCCGGAATGATCGCCCGGAGGTCGACGTCGGGCGAAGTGAGATCGGGATGTTCGGCGGGAGCCACCGCCAGGCTCTGGTACAGCGTTTCCCCGAACAGGGTGAGATTGCGGAAGGCCTGGAAGCGCCGGCCGGTGTCGATGAATTGCTGAACCAGCATCGGTGTGCCCGCCGGAATGACGAACGCGCCCGCGGCAAGCTCCGCCGTCCTCACTAGCTGCAGGCCCTTTCCCGTCGAGGTCTGGTCGAGGCTCGCGGGCTTCAGCACAAGGAGCGCGCCCCATTCCGCTGGGTCCGGCCTGAACTGCGGGTCGAGCAGCGCGGTGCGCGGCGTGGCAACGCCCGCGGCCGAAAGGGCGCGGTACTGCTCGATCTTGGGAATCGCCGTATTGGCGAAGACCGGGCCGCGCCGAGGCCTGAGCTTTCCCGTCGGGCCGAAGCTCACCGTCAGCACCGGATTCCTCCACAGCGCGTCGCTCAGCAGGTCGAGATTGTCACCGCTGCCCACCATCACCACGTCGAGATCGGGCGCGTACTTCCTGATGCCATCGGCGATCTTCCGTAGGTCCCGCGTGTCCATGTAGTAGGGCTGGGCGACGAGGATGAGGGTCTTTCGGACGGGATAGCGAAACGGCATCGCGGAACGATAATCTTCGGTTGCTGATTGCGTAGAATTGATAAGACCGGTGGCGGCCTTCGCGACCCGATTTTGCATAATGCCTTGGCAAATGCAAAGATGCTATGGCAGGTCTGGACGTCCGAGGAGATGTTCATCCATGCCGCTTTTCAACTATTCGGCCGAGCAGGCCTTCGCCCACCGGCGGCAGAACGACTTCGCGACATGGCCGCAGCGCGGCGAGACCAACCGCATCGAACCCGTGGCGAGGCTGAGGGCAGATGCGCCCTTCAAGCTGGAGCCGGGCTCGCCGATCTTCACCGTTGGCTCCTGCTTCGCCCGCAATGTCGAGGGCTTCCTGATCAGCGCGAAGTTCCGCGTGCCGATGCGCGAACTGATGAGCAGCCCCGTCTTCGCTGGTGTCCCGACGGAAGCCATTAACAACTACTCGACGCCTTCCATCTACAACGAGTTCAACTGGGCGCTCGAGAAGGGCGGAACCTTCGATCCCGACGTTCATTGCTTCGAGACCGTGGACGGATTCGTCGATCTCCACCTCGGCGGGCAGCAGAAGGTGCTTCCCCTCGAAAAGGTCCGGGCGCGGCGGGAAGCAGTCAGCCAGGCCTACCGTTCCGTGGTGGATTGCGACGCCGTGATCATGACGCTCGGTCTGAGCGAGGTCTGGTTCGACAGGAAGATCGGCGTCTACATCAATCACACGCCTCTTCCCTCCATCACCCGCATCGCGCCCGGGCGCTTCGAGCTTCACGTCCTGTCCCATGATGAGGTCAGTGACTACATCACCCGCGCCATCGACATCATCACGAAGCATTCCCGGCGGGCGCCGCGCATCATCCTGACGGTGTCGCCCGTTCCGCTGATGTCGACCTTCCGGGACATGGACGTCGCCGTGGCAAATGCCTATTCGAAGTCGGTCCTGCGCACCGTCGCGGAGGAGATGGTCGCCAGCTACGATTTCGTCTCCTATTTCCCTTCCTTCGAGTCGGTGAGCCTGACGGACCGCAAGGTGGCTTGGATGGCAGACCAGGTGCACGTCACCCAGGACGTGGTGGCGGTGCAGGTCGCCCGCATGCTGAGCAGCTACGCACCCCACGTGACGCTCGAGGGCCTCGACGAACTCGAGGAGGCGGCCGTGCTCGAGAAGGCGAACACCAGCATGTCGCGGCTCGAGGCCACGCTGTTCTTCCAGCAGCATCGCGCACGATACGTGGACAACCCGCTCTTCCGCGTGCCCTATGTCCGCTTCCTTCTCGCTAACAACGAGGCACTAGCGGCTGCCTCCCTCTGCGAATCGCTAGACGGCGGCAGCACCGAGGAAGCGCTGCTGAAGGCGAGGGCACTGCGCCTGACCGGCCGGCCCGCCGAAGCGCTCCGCCTACTCGAGCCCATGCTGTCGCGCGAGCAGCGCTCGAGCGATCTCTGGGAGGAGGTGGTCCTCGACCATGCGACTCTCGGGGATGCGGCCAATGCCCGGCGCGTCGGCGAGACCTGGTCCAGCGTGATCGCCTTCGATCCGTCGGTGCTCCCGCGCGTGGCGCGGGCCATCGCGCGGCTCGACCGCGCCGGTGCGATGGAACTGGTTGCCCTGGCACTGGCGTCGAAACCGGACAACGCGCTCGCCCGGCGCATCCAAGAGGAAATCCAAGCCAGTGCCTTCTAACCTGCCTGCTTGCCAAACCGAGATGAGGCCACACCCGAATGACCCAAGCCCCGCAATGGTCCGTCATGCTCATGCCCTGGGGGAGGGTGGGGAGCAATCTCTGCGCCGACGTCCTCCTCCAGTCCGGCCGCGTGAGGATGGAGAACGAACCCCTCACCGTCATCAAGACGCAGAACCACGGGCGTCCCGTGAAAGAGCTCTCCGCACTCCAGATGAACTGGCTCGCGGAGAACGTGGTCCCGCCCAAGGATGATAGGAAGCTCATCGTAAAGCTCTCCGCGCTGTCGGTTGCTGCCCCTGATGAGTTCATCGCCTTCCTGCGCGAGAGACCGCCGACGCTCGTCATGATGGACCGCCGCGACATCCTCGCCACCGCGGTCTCGGCGCTGCGTGCGGAGGCGTTCGCCCGCAAGCTCCTCGCCGAGACCGGCCAGGCATCATGGGCCTTGAAGAAGGGCATGACCGCCGACGTGACGCCCACCGTCGAGGCCCACGACCTGCGGCGCTTCATCAACAACATCCTCAGGGCGCGCCGGGTCTGCGAGGCCGTCGCTGCGGCCATGCCCCCCGCCCTCAGCATCTTCTACGAGGACCTGAACGCCGATCCCGCGGGCGTCATCGCCGGCCTCGTCGGGACGCTGGGTCTCGAGCCGTTTCCCTATGAGATGCGGCACCTCAAGTTCACCGCGATGCCGCTCCGCAAGTCGGTCGCCAACCCCGAGGTGCTCGACGAGGTGGCAGACGCCTTCGGCCTGGCCAGGCCCGAGGCCTAGGACGCGAGCGCGAAGCTCTCGCCGAACCACACATCTTCGAGATTGTTGAATGGCCCCTTGCGGTCCACCGCCACAACTGTCAATGGACACCCAGTCTTACGAGGTCCCTGTAAACGGAAGCTGCCCCCGGCGGAGGCGGTGAAGACCGGGGCGATGCGGCCTGAGGACACGAGGCGGGTGATCGTGGATACCACGGTACAGCCTAAGAACATCATGTTTCCGACCGACGCCAAGCTCCTGAACCGCGCCCGCGAGCGGCTGGTGGCGCTGGCGCAGAAGACGGGGCTCGATCTCCGCCAATCCTACACGCGGTTCGGCAAGTTCGCCCTGATCCGGCACCAGCGCTATGCCCATGCAAAACAGTTCAAGCGCGCCAACAAGGCCCTTCGTACTTGAGTACCTACCTCGGCTATACCATCCGCGATATCACCCGCCAGATCGCAGGCTAGGACGAACTGCAGGACATCTTCCGCAAGCCCCTCCACCTCGCCGGGAGGGTGCTGGAGCAGCGGCAGAACCAAAGAGGGAAGAAGGTCTACAGCCTGCATGCGCCTGAGGCCGAATGTATTGGCAAGGGAAAGGCGCATGCGCCCTACGAGTTCGGCGTGAAGGTCTCCGTTGCCACGACACTGCAGCGCTCAAAAGGCGGGCAGTTCGCGCTCCATGCCATGGCGCTGCCCGGAAACCCCTATGACGGCCACACCCTGGCAACCGTCATCCCAGATATGGAGCGAACCATCGGGAACGGCATTACCCGCATTCCTGCCGATGCCGAATACCGCGGCCATAATGCACCGCTCTCTCACAGGTTCAAAGTCTACACCTCCGGCTAGGAGCGCCGCATGACGCCCGCCATCAAGCGCGAGATGCGCCGCCGCTCCGCCGTCGAGCCCGTCATCGGCCATATCAAGAACGGCCACCGCATGGACCGCAACTATCTCGCAGGGCCACAGGGCGACGCCATCAACGCCGTGCTCGCAGCCGCTGGCTATAACTTCCGCCTCCTTCTCAGCTGGCTGAGGCTTCTTCTGTGCCTGATTGCCAGTCTGTTCCTCCCGCGCTCATCCAGCACCCACAGACTTCAGATCGCGTGAAAGTGGATTGTTCACGGCGGACTACATAGAGGCGACTTCGTTTACGTTTACGGAGACAGGGGGTCGGTGCTGGCCTACCAGCGCCAGGTTGCCCGCCCTAGCCGGCTTGATCAAGCTCGAACCTCTTCGAAGGCCAGCGCTCATAACCACCGCGTGGGACACTATCCATCTGGCATGCGTAAGCCGGCCCAGTCTTGATCTGGCGCAAACCTGCGTATTCCTGCGTAATTTGCGCTGGAAGGCAGTTTGCGCAATGTCCGCCGCGGCTTCGCTTCTCCCCGCCGAGAGAGTTCGCTGCCAGCACCTCTCCCTCCGCCAGTATCCTCTCGCAAACTCTTGAAGACCCTCAAAGAGGTTAGAAATTCCTTTTGGTTTCAAAAGGGTTTGGCAGAGGCAACCGTACTTCTGAGACGGCGTCAGAGCCAAAATTCGGTCTCAAAAGCCCTTCTGTCTCATTCCAACCGAACCTCTGCAAAATCGGTACGGTCGGAAAATATCACGAAAAATCAGTGGGGTAAGACTTCTGTGGGGCCGAACTTTTTTATGCGGTTCTCTCGCCCGCGGTAATATTAGAACCAGCGGTACGGGTGCTGGAGCGTAGTTCTACGGTACGCAGCACTTCGCGCTTGTCCTGAAGGCTTCAGAAGTTGTTGGGGTTACCCTTGACGATCTTGCCGGTCCCATCGCCCTTTCCGTCCTTGACCCAGGCCACCTGGTCGCCCTTGAGCTTCACCTGACAGCAGGCCTCGGGGTACTGGCCAAATTGGAAGCACATGGTGTCGCCGTTGACGCGCCACTGGCCCGTATAGTCCTTGTCCGTGATCACGCCATCGGCGCTGTGAAATTCCGTGTAGGCCCCGGAAGCGTTCATGCTGCCCTGAACGGTGTTTCCGAATATCGCCGCGTTGATTTGATCTCCCGTCGCGGTCGTTCCCGCGAAGGCATTGCCGCCGACGGCGAGAATACATCCTGCTATAGCTAGAACCGTTCGCAGAGCCGATGTCGTCGGCATCTTTGCGAACAACGATTCAATCATATGTCTGATCGGCGCGGCGCTGTTCGAGCAGAACGACGAACGGAAACCAAGAATTGTTATATGCAAGTCGAAGCTTTTGATCAGATCTACAAGGAGGAGGTTGACCGCATCCTTAGCATAACCGCCAAAGCCGCCTGATCATGACCCAGTTCGCCTAAGAAGTTTTACGAACTTGACGGACGCCACCCTTCAGCTAGAAATTTATGCCTTTTGGTTTGCAGTTCGTTCGTACCCTTCGTCGCCAACTTTCCGTTCACGTTGGCGGTGAATCGTAACGGAGCTCTTACCGTCTGTTTTTCGGAGCTTTTTGCGATGGTTGAGTTTTCCGTTCCCCAGGTCGGCCGCCAGCATCTGTCGAGTGTGCGAGTACTAGTTTCTCTTGCTGCGTTGATGGCCGCGACGCCGGCCTTGGCTAACGATCCTTATCTCCCGCCAAACATTTACGGCTACTGGCAGATAGAAGGTGCGGATCGCGGCAAACAAAGAAACGCGAGTGCTGACTGTACGTCCCCTAGGGGCGGAGATGACGGCGGCGCTGCCGGACCTTTTACCTACACCTCTGAACAAAGCCTCAATTACAGCACTGATGGTTACGGTACTGCGTTCGTCGCCAAGAGCTATGGCGGCAATGGCGGCGAGGGCGGTAATGGCGGCACATTCGTCTATTGCAACTATAATGGCCGCGGTGGCGGCCGTGGGGCCGACGGCGGATCTGTCGAGGTAATATGGGGCAAAACGTCTGTGCCGACGGCGGTCATTCCCGGAACTGGCATATACGCAATTTCCGTCGGCGGAAATGGTGGAAAAGGCGGAGCCGCGGGTGGGCAACAAGCAGGCGCTGGCGGTGACGGCGGCTTTGGCGGTTACGTCCAGATTTATAACAATGCCAATATTTCGACGAGCGGTGGTAACGCCTGGGGCTTGGTGGGGGTGAGCCAGGGAGGCAACGGAGGCAAAGGCGGCAGCGGTGCGGATTATGTCGTCGCAAGCGGCGACGGTGGTAGCGGCGGTCTCGGCGGCGCAGGTGGGACGGTTTACGTCAAAAATAGTGGCCAGATCGTCACTGCCAATGGTTATGGGATGGTCGGTGCCAGCCTGGGCGGGCGTGGCGGTGACGGTGGATCTTCAAGCGGTCTGCTGTTTTCGACCGGTAACGGCGGCGATAGTGGTCCTGGCGGTTCAGCCGGGCCGGTCACTCTCGAGAACACGGGCACGATCACCGTAAATATGGATAACAATATCGGCATGCTTGCTCTTTCCGTTGGTGGCGGAGGAGGAAATGCTCCGCCTGATTCGAGTTTGACCAAACTTGGAGCCACTGGCGGACCGGGCGCGACGTCTGGTGAAGTCCGGGTGAACAGTTGGAACAACGTTTATACGAATGGCCGATATTCCCCAGGCATCATCGCGGCTTCGGTGGGAGGTGGCGGCGGACGTGGTGGCATGGCTACAGGCGTTAACACGACCATTGGTGGGTCGGGCGGCGACGGCGGCAGCGCCGCCCGCGTTTTGGTCGTTAACGGCGGCGTGATCTGCACTAGCATTCCATGCAATGGGCCGGCTGTTGCAAGCAATGATTATGGGCTTGCCCCGGGCATCGTCGCTGCGTCGATCGGAGGCGGCGGCGGCGTAGGCGGTTACGGACAGTCCGGCGGCTTCGGCGCTTCTATCGGTATTGGCGGATCCGGCGGCAACGGCGGTAATGGCGCAGGCGTCGGGGTCGCCAGTATGGGATCGGTCTCGACGCTTGAGACTGTTTCGCCGGGCATTTTTGCCGCCTCTATCGGGGGCGGCGGCGGCATGGGGGGCGGCGCCATAGCCCTGAGTACGGGCACGATTGGGTCTGCTACTTCTGTCGGCATCGGCGGATCGGGCGGGACCGGCGGCAACGGCGGCATGGTGAATATCAATTGCAGCTCGGATTGGTCGACCTCCAGTAACGCCTGCAAGAGTGATGCGCCATATACAGCGGCGGCCTATTCTGGTTCGTACGTGGTCACGAAAGGATTGGCTTCTCCGGCTATTCTTGGGATGTCTGTGGGCGGTGGAGGCGGTATGGGCGGCTTCGCCGTGACCGGCGCGGCCGGCCTTGGGTCGTCGCAAACCTTCTCAATCGGCGGAGATGGCGGATCAGGAGGCAATGGTGGCGAGATCTATGTCGGCAACAACGGCTCTGCGATTACGACTACCGGAATGCTGTCGGGCGGCGTGGTTGGCCTGTCGGTTGGCGGCAAAGGCGGTCTCGGCGGCTTTGCGTTCGATGGGTCCGTCGCGGGCCTCGCGAGTGTGGGCTACTCCATCGGCGGCACGGGTGGTGGTGGTGGCTATGGAGGCCGCGTCCTCGTGGAAAACGCGGCGGGCACGATCAGGACAGAGGGCGATGTCTCCGCGGCTCTCGTTGGCCTTTCAATAGGCGGCGGCGGTGGTATGGGCGGTTACGCCACGTCGTCTGTTCTCGCCGGCGGTTTGACGATCAACTACACTATCGGCGGCAAGGGTGGGGCGGGCAACTATGGCGGCGCCGTCAGTATGCGGAACCTCGACACCCTGATTACGACCGGCAAGAGCAGCTGGGGCATGGTTGGCGCTTCGGTCGGTGGCGGCGGCGGCATTGGTGGTTTCGCGCTTGGGGCGGGCGTAGCGCTTACCGGTTCCGTCGCCGTGACCGGCGGCGGCAACGGCGGCTCTGGTGGCAATGGTGGCGCCGTCGACATTCAGAACAATGGGACGATCCGTGTGCTCGGTCCGGGCGGCGCGGGCATGATTGCCGCTTCCATCGGTGGCGGCGGCGGCATGGGCGGTGGCGCCATTACGGGCGACGTGGCGCTTTACGGAGGCTTTACCTTATCCACCGGTGGACAGGGCGGCGCCGGCGCATCGGCCGGCAACGCCACGGCGCGTAACTATGGCGTCATCGACATGAATGACTACGGAGGGACAACGAGCCACGCACTCGGGACGCAGGGTATCGTCGCGCTCTCCATCGGGGGTGGGGGCGGCATGGGCGGTATGTCGATTTCCGGGAGCATCACAGGCGGTGAGTCGTCGATTACTGATTCAGTCGGCGGCGGTTCTGCCGGCGGCGGTTCGGCAGGGTTTGCCGCAGTCTACCAAGGTGAAGGAGCCGCAGTACGCACGCATGGCGCTTTTTCAAACGGGCTGACAGCCATCTCGCTCGGCGGTCGTGGCGGCATGGGCGGTATTGCGGTCACCGGCGGTCTGTCGTTCGGCGCGGTCACCTCTGCCGCGGTCGGCGGCGATGCTGGCAATGGCGGTGCGTCAGGCTCAGTCTATATCGACAACGCAGGCGAAGTCACGACGGACGGCGCTCGTTCGTTGGGCATTCTGGCGCAGTCGATCGGCGGCCACGGAGGTGTCGGCGGTTTGTCATTTGAGACCGGTGTGGCGACCGGGGCCGTATCGACAACCGTATCGACTGGCGGCGAAGCAGGCGGTGGCGGCAAATCGAACACAGCGACGATCGACACGAGACTGACCTCCAGAGTAACGACGAAGGGTGTTCTCTCCCCCGGCGTGTCGGCACAGTCCATTGGCGGCAATGGGGGCATGGGCGGTTCGGCTTTTGCGGCGAGCGCTTCGACGGGCATTTCACCTTCAGTGGTACTAGGCGGACGTGGTGGAAATGGCGCCGACGGATCGACTGCCACAATTACATCCTATGGCACAGTAGCAACGGAAGGTGGTTTCTCTCCGGGTGTTCTCTCGCAATCAATCGGCGGCAATGGCGGCATCGGTGGTATTTCCATCGCTGCAATCTCTTCAGCCGACAAGACCGGCAATTCCGTGCAGCGCCTCGGCGGCTGGGGCGGCACAGGGGCGGATGGCGGCAGCGCTGTCGTGAACAATTTTGCAACCGTGGTAACCAAGGGTTCCATGTCGGACGGCGTTGCCGGCGAGTCCTTCGGCGGCAGCGGCGGCCGCGCGGGTCTCACGATCAGCGCACCGCTGCCCAATACTGGCAATCTGGATGTTCGCGAGCATACGTCCCAGATCGGCGGCGATACGGGTGGTGCAGGCAGCGGCGGCTCGGTAACGATAACCCACGCGGGAATTGTCAGCACATCGGGCGCCTTCTCCAACGGCGTATCGGCGCAATCGGTCGGAGGCGGCGGTGGCGCGGCGAATGCGTTGTGGGCCGACATGTCCTGGGGCGGTAAGAAGACCACAATGACCATGGGCGCCGATCGCGGCGCCAACGGCAATGGCGGAATCGTCATCGTCGAGGCCAACAAGGGCCTCACGTCGCAGGCGATCCAGGCCGGCGGCTACACCAATTCGATCGTGGCGACCGGCATCAACGCGCATGGCGTCTTCGCGCAATCGCTCGGCGGGGGCGGCGGTCGCGGCGGCGCGCTCAACACGCAGTCGAGCGCCGGCGGCGCGGTCGCGGCGCTGCAAAACCTCGGCGCGGCTGGCACCAGCAACGATTGGGGCACGGCGGCCGGCGGATCAGCCGGCGACGTAACGGTAAGGACTGGCGGCCTGATCTATGCCGGCATGAGCCCCGTTAAGGGTCAGCGTGCTGCAGGCTTCAACGCAGGCGGCATCGTTGCGCAATCGATCGGCGGCGGCGGCGGCTCATCCTCGCAAATCATCGATGTCGAGACGACGCTCAATGTTACCGTCCCCGGCACGAACCTTCAGATCACGGCTGGCGCAGGTAGCGCCTCGTCGAGCAATGCCTCATCGGGCTTCGCCAGCAACAGGCCGTCCACCGAGATTTCGCTGAGCAATTACAGCTCGACAACACTGACTGCGGGCTCTCTCAGCGCCATGGCGCTCGGCGCCTATACTCAGGGCGGCAACGCCGGCAAGGTGACCATCGAATCAACCAGCGGGATTAAGACCGTCGGCGCTCTGTCGGATGGCATTCTGGCGCAGTCGATCGGCGGCGGCGGCGGCAGCGCCACGTTCGCGGACGTGAACTCCTTATCACCCTATGCCGGAGGCACGACGACCCTCGGCGGTGCGGGCAGCGGTGAATCCCGCGGCGGCGACGTTAACGTCACCAGCTACGGTCCGATCTCGGTCACAGGACCGGGTTCGGCTGGCATTCGCGCACAGGCCATTGGCGGCGGCGGCGGCACTTCCGGGCATCTTTCGCAGAGTTCCCTTACTGGTCTCGGCGCCGCCTTCACCATGGGTCTCGGCTCGACTGGCTCCGGCTCCTCGCGCACGTCAGGCTCTGTCCGTGTCACGGTGAACGGCCCGATTTCCTTCAGCGGTGTGGGATCGGACGGCGTCGTGGCCCAGTCCATCGCGGGTGGTGGCGGCAATGTGCTGCAGTTCGGCATCGCCCAAAGCGCGGTGGCCGATGCTGCGTCTCTTTCGTCGTCGGCGAGCGCAGGTTCGCTTTCCGGCTCCGTCCAATCGGACACGAACTCTGCCGCCAGCGGCTCGACCTCCGCCGGCTCAAGCGGATCTCAGGTTGGTTTCACCGGGGGCGCCTCGCTGGCCGGCACTTTGGGGGCATCCGGCGGCGGCGGTCTTGATACCGGGATAGCTTACATTGTCGCAAACGGCACGGTCGCTGCGTCGGAAACGGGCAGCCTGCTCGCGCGCAATTCGACGGCCTTGCTGAGCCAATCCATCGGCGGTGGCGGCGGGCAGA
>VFQT010001252.1_pt1 | contig 31657 bp, 24 predicted proteins | sample 3512381 | NCBI WGS metagenome assembly VFQT01 (sample SAMN10412376, study PRJNA504923) | tailings metagenome | isolation source: Relicate 2 Philex TSF3 active mining site | place: Philippines: Tuba, Benguet | collected 2017-08-29
AACGCCGCGCGCGAGCAGATGATCCACCAGCAGTTGCGGGCGTGGGACGTGCTCGATCAAACAGTCCTCGACACCGTGAGCCGCGTGCCGAGAGAGACATTCGTCCCGCTGGGTTACGCAGAGTTGGCGTTCGCGGACATCGAGCTACCGCTTGGGCAGGGCGATCGCATGCTGGCGCCCAAGGTTGTCGGACGAATTTTGCAGGCCGTGGCTCCGAAGCCAACTGAGCGCGTACTTGAAGTCGGCACCGGCTCCGGCTTCCTCACCGCTTGTCTTGCCGCATCTGCGTGCAGCGTCCGATCCCTGGAACGCCGCGACGATCTCGCTGCCGCCGCTCGGCGCCATCTCGAGGCCGCTGCGGTTCGCAATGCGACCGTGGAGACCCTGGATGCTTACGCCGAGGGGGCGCTCGGCTCGATCGCTTGGGATGTCATCGTGCTGACCGGATCGCTACCGATCCCCGATTCGCAGTTCGAGCAACGGCTCGCCGTAGGCGGACGCCTGTTCGCAGTGATCGGCAACGGCCCGGTGATGGAGGCGACGCTGATCGAGCGACTCGGCTCGGAGCAGTGGCGCCGAACCAGTCTGTTCGAAACCTCGGTCAAGGCATTGGTCGGTGCTCGCGCGCCGGAACGCTTCGCGTTCTAATCGGTCCGACGCACGGCAATTCATGATTTTCGACTGACAGGAGCTGCCATGGTCGAAGAAATCAGCGTCGAGGAATTGAAGGCCCAGGTCGATGCCGGGACGGCGCCGCTCGTCATCGACGTGCGCGAAGGCTGGGAGCTCGACATCAGCCGGCTCGACTTTGCCCGTCACCTGCCGATGGGCGAGGTCGGCGCTCGGATGGCCGAACTCGACCCACAGACGCCGCTCGTCGTCATGTGCCGCTCGGGCGGGCGCAGCATGCAGGTGTGCTGGTTTCTCGAAAAGCGTGGATTTCGGTCAGTGAGCAACTTGGCCGGCGGAATTCTCGCCTGGGGTGAACGCATCGACCCGTCCCTGCGTCCATACTGACGCCTGTTGAGCCAACGGGCTGCCAACTGTTATAGTGATATATAACACCGTTTGAGGATTCGATATGAAGCGCGTACTCGTGCTGTCGCTTGGTTTGCTGATTTCCGCCTCCGCCGCCCAGGCCAAAGACCTGAAGGCCGTATACGAGCGCGCGCTGGCCAACGATCCGCAAATCCGCGAGGCCGACGCCCTGCGCCTCGCCGCACGCGAGGCCCGGCCGCAGGCCTGGGCCGCCGTGTTGCCGCAGATCTCGGGCTCAGCCAGCAAGTCCAAGGCGGATACGACGACCCTCGGACAGTTTCCGCAGGAAATTGAACAGCCCACCGGCTCCGGCAACCGCGTGGTGTTCAACTTCATCTCCTCGAGCACCTCGGAGCCGGAGACGGAACGCTGGAGTCTCGATCTGCGCCAGAGCCTGATCTCCTGGGACAACTGGGTGGCGATCAAGCGGGCGAGCCGTCAGGTCGCGCAGGCGGAAGCGGATTTCCGCGCTGCCGAGCAGCAATTGATCCTGCGTGTCAGTGAGGCCTACTTCAACGTCCTGGCGGCGCAGGACAACGTCGATGCGCAGTCCTCGGCCTTCGAAGCCATTTCACGTCAACTCGAGCAGGCGGAGAAGCGCTTCGAAGTGGGCTTGATCGCCATCACAGACGTGCAGGAAGCCAAGGCCGCGCGCGACAGTGCTGCGGCCGCCGTGATCGCTGCCAAGCGCCAGCTCGCCTCGACGGAGGAGTTGCTGCGCGAAATCACCGCCGAGAAATACACCGTGCTGTCCAAGCCCGGCGACACGATGCCGCTCAAGTCGCCGGAACCGGCCGACGAAGCGCAGTGGGTCGAGCGCTCGATGGAACAGAACCTCGCCCTCGTCTCGAGCCGCCTCGCGGCCGATATCGCCCGCGACAACGTGCGTGCGGCTTTCGGCGGTCACCTGCCTGAGCTCGACCTCGTGGCCAGCAAGAGCAACACCGATCAGACGAGCCCGATCAAGTTCTCGAGCGGCAACGTGGGTACCCGCACCAACGACAGCGACGATACGACCTACTCGCTGCAACTGTCTGTGCCGATCTTCAGCGGCGGCGGCACTCAATCGCGCGTCCGGCAGACCGAATACCAGTGGCAGGCTGCGCGCGAGCGCCTCTCGCGTGTGTCGCGTCAGACCGAACGCCAGGCGCGTGACGCCTATCTCGGCGTCATCAGCGAGATCTCACGCGTCACTGCGCTGCGTCAGGCACTCGAGTCGAGCCAGACGGCGCTGAAGGCAACCGAAGCCGGCTACGAAGTGGGCACGCGCACGGCAGTCGACGTGCTCGAAGCGCGTCGCAGTCTCGCCGCCGCGCAGACCAACTACTCGCGCAGCCGCTACGACTACATGATCAACGTGATGCGCTTGCGGCTCGCCTCCGGCACGCTCGATCGCGGCACGCTTGAAGAAATCAATGGCTGGCTGACCGAGGCTCCCGCGGCCCGATAAGCGGTTCGATCAGCTGCAGCAGACGGCACGAAGTGCCACCGTTGCGGGCCACGAACTGCTGACCGATCGAACCGCGGTGGGCACGCTCCAGCGTGTCACCCACGAGCGTCTCCATTTCCGACACCAAATCGGCGACGTTTCGCACGATGTGCACTGCACCCGCGTCGACGAGCGCGAGCGAAATATCGGAGGCGTTGTAGAAGTGCGGCCCGGTCAACGAGGGCACGGATAACGCCGCAGGCTCGATGAGATTGTGCCCACCCACATCGGGCACCAGACTGCCGCCGACGAAGGCCACGTCCGCAGCGGCGTAGAACCCCAGCAACTCGCCGAGCCGATCGAGCAGCAGCACATCGACGTAGGTCGGCACCGAGGCCCCCAGAAAGCCGATCGACTCGCTGCGACGGATGAACATCACGCCATCGCGCGCAAGACGCGCGGCGACCGGTTCGAAGCGCGGAGGATGGCGTGGGGCCAGCACCAGCATCACGTCGTGCCCCTGCGCCTTGAGTTGGCGTTGCGCCTCGAGCAACGCCGTCTCTTCCTCTTCGTACGTGCTGCCAGCAACCAGCACGAAGCGCGAACCGAGACCGTATTGCGAACGCAGGCGCGCGCCGAGTTCGGCGATGTTCGCCGGCAATTCCAGATCGAACTTGATGTTGCCGATGACGTGCACCCGCTCGGCCGGTGCACCCGCCTCTTTGAAGCGCTCCGCATCACCGCCGGTCTGCGCCGCGATCGTCAATCCATTGGCCAACGTACTCGGGAAAAGACGGAAGAGCAGACGGTAGCGTCCGATCGCCTTTCGCGTGATGGCGGCACTCGCGAGCACGAGCGGAATGCCGCGGTCACCGCACACGCGGAATAGATTCGGCCAGATTTCCTTCTCGATGACGATGCCAATCTTCGGCCGTGCCCGGCGCAAGAACAATCGGACGCACCAGAGCAGATCGAAAGGCAGGAAACTCACGGCAACGGTTTCGCCGAACAGCGCCCTCGCACGCTCGGCCCCGGTGGGTGTGCCGCAGGTCAGCAGCAATGGCGTGTGCGGGTAATAGTTGCGCAATTCCTTGACGATGGCGGCCGCAGCCTGCACCTCACCCACCGACACGGCATGCAGCCAAATCGAGCCTTCGGGTTGCGATGGGACGAAGCCGAACCGCTGGGGAATGTCCTGCCACCAACGGTGATCCTTGAACCCACGCCACAACACATTACCCAGCGCGAACGGCAGCGCCAGCAGCAGCAGAACCTGATAGAGCACCTGCAGCATCAGTCGATCATCGCACCGCCGGCCGCGCGATGCCAAAAAAATAGCCATCGAGCAGTGCCGACCAGCCCGCTTCGTCCACCGGTACGGGCGGTGACGCATCGGCCACCTTGCAGAGGGAGCGGCGCAGACGCGCCAGAGTGGCGTCCTTCCACCAGCCCGGCGGACGCTGGCGCCCGCGGTCGAAGTCGATCAAACGGATGGTTCCCGAGGCATCGAAGAGGATGTTGTGGGCGTTGAGATCAGCATGAAAAATGCCCTCAGCATGGAACGCCGCGATGACGCCGCCCACTGTGCGCCAATCGTCCGTCGTCAGCCCGCCCTCGCGCAGCCGCGTGGCGAGCGTTCGCGCACCGGGTACGCGCAGCGTAATCAAGTCACCGCGGTAGCCGTTCGCCGCACGAACGAAGCGCGCCGCTACGGGCGCTGCCACCGGTAGCCCGACGTGCGCGCACTGTTGCAACAAAGAAAACTCTCGAAACGGGCGCGAACGCTGCGGATCGCGGCCAAGATAAAAATCTGGATTGAACCGGCCGATGAGACCGCCGCGACGGTAATGCCGCAAGGCGTACTCGCGCCCCTCTGCCGCAAAGAACCAGGTGTTACCGCGCCCAGGGGCAGCACCCGCCAGGGCACCGCGCTGCCGCCAGTAGACCGGATTGAACCACTCGGCTGTGAAATTGCCGCACAGGGAGGGGTCATATAGCATCACCGAGTCGCCGGACTCGAGTCGGGTGATCATCGTCGACTCTGTACCGGATTCCGCCATGCTGCCGCTGTCCACGCCACCTGATTCCGTGTGCCTGTTGCGACTGTCCGCCATCGGCGATACCTGCCACGTGGTGCCGCTGCTGCGCGCTCTGCAGCGCGCGTGGCCCCAAACCCGCTTCAGCTGGGTCATCGGCAAGGCGGAGGCCCGCCTGATGACTCTGCTGCCCGAGGTCGAGTTTATCACCGTCGACAAGCGCGCCGGCCTCCGCGGACTGCGCGAACTGCGTCGGGCACTCGGCAACCGTCGGTTCGACCTGCTGCTGCACCTGCAACTGTCCATTCGGGCGAGCGCGGTTGCCGCTGTGATCCGTGCGCGGTGCAAGCTCGGCTTCGATCGAGCGCGAGCGCGCGAATTGCAGTGGCTGTTCACCAACGCGCGCATCGAACCCAAGACTCGAGAGCATGTCCTCGACAGCTTCATGGGCTTCGCCGCCGCCTGCGGCGTAGAGGACCGTCGCCTCGTGTGGGATCTCCCGTTGCCCGAGGCCGCCCGGGAGCGCGCCCGTGGGCTGATCCCGGAGGATCGAGGTAGCGCCGCACGTACGCTCGTGATCAGTGCCTGCTCGAGCCATGCACTGCGAAACTGGCGGGCAGAACGCTATGCCGCCGTCGCACGTCATGCCATCGAGCGGCACGGCATGCGGGTCATCCTCGCAGGAGGACCGGCCCGCATCGAACGCGAGATGGCCGAGGCCGTCCGTCGCGACTGCCCATCAGCCATCGATCAGGTGGGACAAGACACGCTGCCAGAATTGCTGGCCCTGCTCCAGAGGGCCACCGTGCTGCTCGCGCCGGACACGGGACCTGCACACATGGCCACGATGGTCGGAACACCGGTGATCGGCCTCTACGCAGCGACTAATCCCGCACGCAGCGGCCCTTATCTCTCAAGGCAGTGGTGCATCGACGCCTTTCCGCGCGCCTCGGCCGCCTTCCTGAACTCCACGCCCGAACGCTTGCCTTGGGCGACGAAGATCGAGCGCCCAGGCGTGATGGACCTGATCAGCGTGGGCGAGGTCTGCACGCGTCTCGACGAATTGTTAGCATTACCGCCATGAAAGACATTCTCGTCCCCATCTCCCCGGGTGAATTGCTCGACAAGATCACCATCCTGCGCATCAAGTCGGCACGCATGACCGATGCCGGTAAGGTGCGTAACGTCCGACTCGAACTCGACGTGCTCGAGAAAACCTGGCGTGACAGCGGCGCGGCCATACCCGAAGTCGCTGCCGACGAGGCGGCGCTGCAGCGGGTCAACGAGGCGCTGTGGGACATCGAGGACAAGATCCGCGACAAGGAGCTGGCGCAGCAATTCGATGCAGAGTTCATCGAGCTCGCCCGCGCGGTGTATGTCACCAATGACGAGCGAGCAGCCGTCAAGAAGCGCATCAACGTGGCGCTTGGCTCGCGAATCGTCGAAGAGAAATCGTACAAGCCCTACAAGCCCGACTGATCGGCCGCTCGCGCCTGATCGCTCCGGATCGCGCCTGACGACGGCGGATCTTCAGGCCGGTCTGCGCCGTCCGCGACTCAGCGTTGCAGTGTGTATTCGGCGCCGCAGTAGGGGCATTTCGCCCAGCCCGTCTTCTCGATCGGCAGATACACCCTTGGGTGTGAATTCCACAGATGCATCTGCGGCATCGGACAGGACAGCGGCAGATCGAGGCTCGTGACCTCGTACTTGTTCTGTGCGTTCGGCTGGATGAGCGTGCTGGATGTCATTGCGTTGAATTATACGCTGGAGCCGGGCCCGTCGCGGAAGGTCTCCGCCCAGATCCGACACACGCTCTCGCGCTCGGCAACGAACTCGCTGTCTGCGATGACAGTTCCCTCCTCGCGCAGCGACCGATGGTGACTGCGCGCCCGGTAGGCGCGATAGGCGCTGGTCAAACGATCGACCGTATGCTGCGGCACAAGATCTCCCGAGGCCAGAGTCTCGAGTTGACGGATGGTGTCGGAAAACATCAGCACGATCGGTTGCTTCGCCGCCTCGCGCAGTGTCCAGTACTGCGCCAGAAACTCGATGTCGGCGATGCCACCTGCCCCCTGCTTGAGGTCGAACTCCCCCTCGCGCGCCTTCGACAACTCGCGACGCATACGCTCACGCATGCTGCGGACCTCCTCGCGAAGGCTGTCGCGGCGTACGGCCTCAGTCAGCACACGACTGCGTACGGCTTCGAATTCGGCACGCAATGGCGTTGAGCCTGCGACGGCTCGTGCATGCAGCAAGGCCTGATGCTCCCAGGTCCAGGCCTCCTGACGCTGATACTCCTCAAAGGCTTCTATCCGCGTGATCAGCATGCCGCCCTTGCCGCTTGGGCGCAGCCGCACATCGACGTCGTACAGACGCCCTGCAGCCGAGTGGACGGTGAGAATGTGCACGATGCGCTGTGCGAGCCGTACGAAGAAAATCTGGTTGTCGATCGGTCGCTCACCCGATGTTTCCTGCTGATCACCGCGTGAGTCGTGCAGAAAGACGAGGTCGAGGTCTGAACCATAGCCAAGCTCGATGCCGCCCAACTTCCCGTAGCCCACGGCGCAGATGCGAACCTCGCGCCGACTGCCGTCAGCGGTGTCTGCACACTGGGGCGTACCAAACTGTGCGGTCATCTGCGCCCAGGCTTGCTGCATGGCGCGCTCGATAATGAGTTCGGCGATGTCGGTCAGGCGGTCCGAGACGTGCATCAGCGGCAGTCGACCCGCGAGGTCCGCTACGGCCACCTTGAACACCGCCGCACGTTTGAACTGCACGAGCGCCTCGACCAAGCGCTCCGCATCCTCGCCGGCCACGCGGGCCAGGCGATCCTCGAGATCGGCAGCCAACTCCGCCCGGCCAGGCACATCGGTCAGGGCGCGATCGTCGAGCAACTCATCGAGCAGCAACGGGTGTGCGGCCAGCTGCTGGACGAGAAAGTCCCCGCCGCGGCACACGGTCAGAAAGCGGGCCCGGGCGACTGGATTTTCATTGAGCAGCGCGAAATACGACGAACGACCACCGATGGCCTCGAGCACCCGCAGGATGCGCATCACGAGCGTGCGGCACTCGTCGTCGGCCGTCAGCGCCGACAACAATTCCGGCAGCAGCAAGTGCAAGCGACGCGTCGCCACCGTATCGAGGCGCCGTACCGCAGCGCTGTCGCGAAAATCCACCAGCAGACGCGCTATATCCGGCGCATCGCCCAAACCACGCGACTGCAATAACTCGCGCAAGCTATCGGGCGTCGTGGCCTCCTCCCACAGTGCGGCCAATCCGACGTCGCTCCGCACGGTAGTGACCGCCTCGCCCGCCCCATCGCGCTCGCCGATCGGTGCGAAGACCAGGGCATTGAATTCCCGCTGCACCCGATCAAGGTGGTGCTGCAGCTGATGCATGAGATCCGACCAGCACGACTCACCCATCGCTCGCGCCAGCTTCCCCTGCGCGAGCTCATCGATCGGCAACGTGTGGGTCTGTGCATCGCGCAGCATCTGCAAGCGGTTCTCGAGCGTGCGCAGATATCGGTAGGCGGCATCAAGCTGCTGCACGACCTGTGGTCGAAGCAACCTGCTGCGGCCCAACTGGGCCAGGATTTCGAATAACCGTTGTCCCTCCAGCCGTCGATCCTGTCCGCCGCGGATCAGCTGCAGGGCCTGGACGATGAACTCGATCTCGCGGATGCCACCCGGCCCAAGCTTGATGTGACCAACGAGATCGCGACGCGCCACCTGCTTTTCGATGAGTTGCTTCATCTCGCGCAGACTCTCGAAGACGCCAAAATCGAGGTAGCGTCGGTAGACGAAGGGCCGCACAGCCTCGGCATAAAGGTCGGCATAGGCTTCCTGCGCCGTAAGCGCGCGAGCCTTGACCCAGGCGTAACGCTCCCAATCGCGGCCGTGCTGCAGAAGGTAATCCTCGAAGGCCGAGAAACCACAGGCGAGCGGGCCCGAGTCTCCGAACGGTCGCAAGCGCATGTCGACGCGGAATACAAAACCATCGACGGTCACGCTGGCCAGTAGCCGCAACAATGCCTGTCCGACCCGTATGAAGAACTCGTCGTGGCTGACCGGCGCGGCATGCGCCGTTTCACCGTAACCCGGAAAGAGGAAAACAAGGTCGATGTCGGAGGAGAAGTTCAGCTCGCGACCACCGAGCTTACCCATGCCCACGACGACAAGCGGCATCGGCGAGCCGTCGGCATACTGCGCGGCCCCGTAGCGTGCGGTGGTGATGAGGGTCGCAACCTCGGTGGCTAGAGCCACTGCGTCGTCGGCGAACGCAGAAAGGTCCTCCAGCGTTTCCTCGAGGGTGGCGCGCCCGCTCAGGTCGCGCCAGGCGATACGCACCATTTCGCGGCGGCGCCAGCGCCGCAGCCACGCTTGCCACTCGCTCTCCGGCGCTGAGAGCTCAGGCCGTGAATCCCCCGGCCAACATGACCGTCCGCCGGTCGTTCGCAACTGCAGCAGCGCCGCATGACGTTGCAAGTCGCTCCATAACTCAGCATCGCGGGCAAAGCTTTCGGCGACGAAGTCGCTGCAGCCAAACACATGGGCCGCTTCGTCGCGTAGCGGTGGGGGGAAATCTTCGCTGTGCATCGGTGAAATCCGCCGCAAGGATACAAAAAAAGCCCCGCGCAAGGCGGGGCTTGATGCAGACGGCAGCTCGGGAGGGGGGATGAGACTGCCGCCGTCGAATCAAGACTAATCGCACGACGCATGGCAGTATGTACGGACTAATACCTAAGCACCTTGAGTGATCCGCGACAGCCCCGGATCTGCCGCAGGATTCTGACCATGTCCGTGACCGAGACCGACTACCGCGATGCCATCAGCCGCTTTCTGAGTGGCGTAACCGTCATCACCACCCGCCATGGCAGTGAGATCCAGGGCATTACGGCGACGGCCGTGACCTCAGTCACCCTCCAGCCGCCCACGCTACTTGTTTGCCTCAATCGGCAGTCGGCCACGTGTCGAACCTTGATCGAGAGTGGTCAGTTCGCGGTCAACATACTGGGCGCAACCCAGCAGGACCTCGCGCAACGCTTTGCGACCAAGCAGCCCGACAAGTTCGCAGGTGTGCCGACGATCGCTGGAACCACGGGCGCACCGCTGATCACCGGGGCGCTTGCGCATCTCGAGTGTCGCGTCAGTGCCCAGAACGACGTCGGCACGCATCGGATTTTCTTCGGCGAGGTCCTGAGTGTCGCGGTCGCCGAGGGTCGCCCGCTCGGCTACTTTCGCGGCAAGTTCTCGGCGCTCACCCCCTAATTTGCAGGGGTCTACGGAGTCGCCTTAACCGGCAAAGCTAAGGGCGCCTCCCTTTGCTGCACTGCGGCGATGCGCAGCAACACGGTCTCGGCAAAGGGTCTCGCCACGAATTGGGCGCCGATCGGCAAGCCGCGGCCGTCGAGTCCGGCGGGCACGCTAATCGCAGGCAAACCCAGATAGTTGAACGGCGCCGTACAGCGCACCAGTTGCGCGAGCAGTTCCCACAGCGCCGGTCCTGCACCGACATCGGTCTCGTCGCGACGGGGCACGGGAATCGGAATCGTCGGCGTCTGCAAGACATCGCAGCGCGAAAAAACCTGCTCGACAAAGCGACGCAGCACGGGCAACCGCCACTGCAGGGCTTCGAGGTACACAGGCGCGGGGATGCCGAGACCGGTGCTTGCGCGTAGCCGCACTTGGGGGGTGTAGCGGCTGCCCGTGTTGCGCAGCCCCGCCGCGTGTAGCGCGGTCGCCTCGGCATACACCACGGCGCGACTCAACTCCGCCATCGCGGCCACCTCCTGCGGCACATCGAGCGGCACGAGGGTCGCGCCCGCGCGCTCGAGCAGGGCGAGCGATGCCTCCATCGCGGTACGGATGATCGGCGCCACACCGACGGGAAAGTAATTACGCGGCACACCGATGCGCAATCCTTCGACCCCGCGCGACATCTCCTGCATGTAGCGGGGTCGAGGTCGCGATGAACTACAGGCATCCAGGCTGTCGGCACCCGCGAGCACCTCGAGCAGCAGCGCAATGTCACGCGCCGAGCGCGCCATGGGTCCGATCACATCTATGGACGGCGAAAGCTTCATACTGCCCGTGCGCGGAATCAGTCCGTAAGTGGGCTTGAGACCGATGACGCCGTTGGCCGAGGCCGGAATGCGCACCGAACCCCCGGTGTCGGATCCGAGACTCGCAAACACGGCACCGCTTGCAACGGCCACAGCCGAGCCACTGGACGAGCCGCCCGAGATGAACTGCGGGTCCCAGGCGTTACGACAATCACCCATCGTCGCGTTGTGCCCCGTGGCGCCGAGCGCGAACTCCGCCATATTGAGCGTGCCCAAATCCACGGCGCCCGCCAGATCGAGGCGGGAGATCACGGTCGCGCTGCCTCGTGCAGCTCGCGGCTCGCGCACTTTGGAAGCACAACTGGTCGGACGCCCCGCACGCTCGAACATGTCCTTGTGTGCCAACGGCACACCCAGCAGAGCACCCGGCGGACGTACCCCCTCACGAGCGCATCCCTGCAGCAAGGCGTCAGCCATCTCGGCTGCGGCCATTGCGCCTTCGGCATCGATCTGCACGAAACAGTTGTGACGCAGCTGGGCAAGGCGCGCCCGCGCAAGGGCTTCACGTACCAACTCGACGCTCTGCAGTCGTCCTTCACGCAGCCCATCGACCGCCTCGCAAAGATCCCTCATCGGGCATCCTCGACCAACGGATCCTGGGCCAGCTGCTCGAGCAGCGCGAGGTATCCCGAGGGCTCTAGCTCGAACAACCATTGATCGAGATCCCCTTCGCCGTGCGCGACCGCAAGGCTGCGGACGGCCTCGACCGCTGCCGCGGCGCCGGCGGCGATGCGCTCGGCCATTGCGGCATCGTCGACCGGGATGCCGCTGAGGGACGACAGTTCCATCAGTGCCGATGGGGACAATGGCTCGGACACGGTCTGCTCCTCTGTATCGGTCATCACAATCGAAGGCGCCACACCTTACACCGTGACGTATATGCTTTAGAACCCACTCCAGCAACGTCCAGCCGCCATGACCAGCGCAGACACCGAGGCCGATGTCATTGTGATCGGAGCGGGGCTCTCGGGCCTCGAGAGCGCTCTGACGCTCGAAGAAAACGGCCTGCGGGTCACGGTGCTCGAAGGACGCCGACGCATCGGCGGTCGCCTCTACTCGCTGTTCGATTTACCCGGCCAACCTGAAGTCGGTGGCAACACCGTCTCGCGCGCCTACGGTCGAGTGCTCGCGGCGGCAACGCGGTACGGTGTCGAGTTCGACAATGTGGCACCGCGCTATGCGGCCTATCCCGACCGGCAGGAACTGTTCGTCGGCGGCGAACACATCAGCGCAGCGCGCTGGCCGGATCATCCCCGTAATCCGTTCACGGGCGACGCACGGAACCTGCTGCCGGGCGCTTGGGGTCGTACCCTGCTGCGTCGTCACCGTCCCTTCAAGGATCTCGAGAACTGGCACGATGACAAGCACGCGGCCTTCGACGTCTCGGTGTACGAATTCCTGCGTGCCCAGGGCGCGAGCGACGCGCAGATCGCGCTCGGCTACGAAACCAACATGCCTTACGGCACCGACTCGGCTCACGACGTATCGGTGCTGCAACTGGCTTTCGTCGATCATTGGCAAACGATCAACCAACGCAATACGAACACGACCGACACCTTCACGGGCGTCGTGCGCGGTGGCAACCAGAACCTGCCGCTCGCCATGGCGCGCCGTCTGCGCGGCGATCTGCTGCAGGGCAAGGCCGTCACGGCCATCGAGCTCATCGACCGTAAGGTACAAGTGCTCTGCAGCGACGGCAGTCGGCACCGTGCCAAGGCGGTGGTGTGCTCGATTCCCTTCCCGGTGTTACGGCATGTAGCCATCGATCCGCTGCCACCGCCGCCGCAGCGCCGCGCCATCCACTTGCTGGGCGCCAAGCCCATTACGCAGTTCCACCTGCTGCCAAAGCGCGCTTTCTGGGAGGACGACGGCTTGAGCCCGGCGATGTGGACCGACGGTCTCGCCGGCTCCATCCTCGCCAACCGCGACGGCGCGAACCCTGCTCAGGTCACGACGCTCACCGTCTGGTGCAGCGCGCGCACCGCGCGCTACCTCGATCGCTTTCCGCACGCCGAGGCGGGCCGCTTGGTCATCGCGGAGATCGAGCGCCTGCGTCCGGCCTCGCGCGGCGCCTTGCAGGTGGCCGCCGTGCATTCCTGGGAACGTGACCCGTTCGCTGGCGGTACCTGGGCGATCTTCGGGCCCGGGCAGGTCAATCCATTCGTGCGCAGCATGTCTGCGCCGCACGGCCGACTCTTCTTCTGCGGCGAACACACGGCCATCGCTTCGCGAGGCATGGAAGCGGCGCTCGAGTCAGCCGAGCGAGCGAGTCTCGAAGTACTCGCTGCTTTGTAACCGACTCGACGTCAGCGAAAGTGCGGGATGACCTCAGTCGCGAATAATCGCGCCTGCTCGACCATTGCCGCCTGACGCGCCCCATGCGGATGCGGCACCGGCGATCCGCCGAGCTGGTACACGTGATCGAGCCCCATGTCGATCAATTCCCCAAGCCGGGCGCGACACTTGGCGGGTGACCCACAGATCGAAAACCAATCGACGAAGTCATCCGGCACCACCTGCAGGTGCTGCCCCTCCTCTTGCGCGTGGTGCTTCATGTCATAGCCCGACTGCATGTGTGCGGCAAGCGTCTTGAGTTTTTCGGGCAGATGATCGAGGGGCGCGTCCTTCATGCCGGCGAAGTGGGCCACCATTCCGGAAATCATGCGCCCAAGATTGATGGCCCGCTGCTCATCGGGATCGCAGACAAGATTGACGTACGCACCGATACGCAGCGACTCACGCGGCCGGCCGGTTTCCTTGAGACGAGCCAGCGCCACATCCATCGCCCAGCGTATGCGCTCGGGCGCGCTGCCCACGGCAAAGCTCACGCGATCACCCACGTCGACTGCCATCGCAATGGTCTGCGGTCCCGTGCACGCCACATCGACGATCACCGGATCGACTTCGAGGCTGTCGAACCATCGCAACCGCGACGGCGTGCCGTCACGATCGATCGTCTCGCCACGGGTATAGGCCTGCAGGCGCTGCACGAAGCTGCGCAGTTGCGCCGTGGTGCCATTGCGGATACCGATGTGCGCAGCCGACGAATCGCCACGACCGATTCCGCAGATGACCCGGCCCTGCGACTCCGCCTGCAGCGTTGCGAGCGCACAGGCCGTGACGGCCGCATCGCGCGTTACCGGGTTGGTGACTCCCGTACCGAGTTTCAGACGAGTGGTGGTCTGCGCCGCAAGCGCCAACTGTGAAAACGGATCCGGACTGAGATTCTGTGTATCCGGACAGAGCAGGATGTCGAAGCCGAGCGCCTCGATCTGCTGCGCCAGCCGAGCCGTGTAGCCGGGCGAGGCCTCCATGACGATCCCAAATTCGGTACTCATCGTTTGATACTCATCGGTACTGGATCCCCGCGTCGATGGCGTGAAACGTGCGATTGCTGCAGCGTGGGTCACGAAAGCACTGGATGGTCAGTCGGGCCACGCCCTCGCGCGATACGGCACCGAACGTCAGCGGGTCCTCGAGCAATTGCGCCCGATCCGCTTGCCCTGGCGGCAACGGGCGCAGCACTGCATTGCGAATGATCGTGTAGGTGACACCGCTCTCCCGAACCCGCTTCTCGGCCGCTTCCTTGCTGACAAACAATGGGCTGCGCTCCGGAAACAACTTCGGCGGATAGGCTGCGCGACTCTCGGCAACGCCGACCGAGCCGTGATGGATGATGTGCTTGACCCCGGTGGGCGCAGCCCAGCGAGTGATGTGGCGAGCCGCCTGTTCGTAAAACTCCACCCCAGACTCGCTGCGTCCCAGGGCATCGACCACGACATCGAAAGACTGGCTCTTCAAAGCCCGTTCGACATCAGCTGACTCGCGCACGTCACCGCGGATCACCGTGACCGGCAAGCCCTGCAGACGCTGCATGTTGGAGGATTCGCGCGCGAACACGCTCACCTTGTGGCCCTCGGCCAGTGCTGCACGCGCGACGAGTGAACCGAGCTGACCCGACCCACCAAAGACCAGTACTGTCAAAGGCGGCGAGTTGGGCGGTGTGGCTGCTGCAGCCAGCGCAGGCACCAGCGCCAACAGCAGGATCACCTTCGACGCAGCGCGACGAAGCCGCGCAGGCGCACTACGCAGCGCAACCAGGCCTCGCGCGAGGGCTTGTTGGAACTTTACAGGAATGCTCATGGTCGATGCAGTGTAACCAAAATTCCAAACGCGGTAGCATTCACGGATTGTTTTTACGCTCTAGAGGTGCCGTCCATGATTCAGCCTGTTCGCAAAGCCGGTATCGCACTGCTGACCCTCGTGGCCCTCGCATTCACCGTTGCCTCGCCGCGCGCTGCAGCAGACGACTACAAGAAAACAGTCGAGCTTTTCCAGAACGCGGGTGAAAGCGGCGAACTCTTCGCCCGCAGTTACGGTTATGCGGTGTTTCCCACCGTCGGCAAGGGCGGTTTGGGTGTCGGCGGTGCGGTCGGCACCGGTCGCGTTTACGAGCAGGGTCGCTACATCGGCGATGTGCTGCTGACGCAGCTCAGCGTCGGCTTCCAGGCAGGCGGTCAGGCCTACAGCCAAATCGTGCTGCTGCAGGACAAGCGTGCGCTAGACGAATTCACCTCTGGCGAGTTCGGTTTTGGCGCAGGCGTCGGCGCGGTGGCGGTGACAGCAGGTGCGAGCGCTTCAGCGAGCACCACCGGTTCGAGCGCCGGCATCAGCGCGGGCCAGAAAGATGCGAAGAACCGCGGTGAGTTTTACAAAGGCATGGCGGTGTTCACCATCGCCAAGGGTGGCCTGATGTACGAAGCCTCGGTCGCCGGACAGAAATTCACCTACAAGCCGCGCAAGCAGTGAGCACGCCGCGAGGCGCCTGACTCGCCTCGCCAGCACTCACTTCGCAGCGTTCACTTCGCGGCATTCGTCTGCCAGCTTGGCATGTCGCCCACGAAGGGCTTGATGCCCAGCTCGCGGAACACCGCTGACGGGTCGATGCTGCGACCCTGAGTAACCACGAGCGCGATGCGGCGCAACGCGGTGATGTCGGTCGTCGGCTCACCATCCACGAGAACGAGATCGGCGAGTTTGCCGACTTCGATGCTGCCGCGATCGGCGAGCGCACGACTGTACTTTGCGCCGTTCCAGGTCGCGATACGCAGCACCTCCTGCGGCGGGATGCCCGCCTGCACGTAGAGTTCGAGCTCGCGCTGCAGGGTGAAGCCCGGGATGTGATCCGTACCCGCCACGATGGGGATACCGGCGCGATGCATCTGCCCGACGAACTCCACCATGCGCGAGTACGAGCGGTTGTAGAGCGCCTGCACACGCGCATTCGGGATCTCCATGCCACCGCTCAGAAAACTGCGCTGCAAGGTTGCGGGCAGATGGGAGGCGATGGCCGCAAAGGCCTGGGACATCTCGCCGTCGCGCTGGCGCAGGAAGTCGAACGTGGTCAAGGTCGGGTCGATGTTCACGTTCCTGCGACGCAGCAACTCGACGAACTCGCGCACCGCCGGCCCCTCAAAATCGATCCCGGCTGTTTTCTCGGCGGGTAGATAAAAGCGCTGCAGCGTACGCGTATCGGTCTGCGGATCGACGAGGAAGTTCAGCACCATCTGGTTGATGTGATTGAGCTCGTCAAAGCCTGCCTCCACCACTTCACTTGCCCGCATGAACGCCGGCACGTGACCGCTGACTCGCAAGCCGAGCGAATGCGCATACGCTACGGTCTCGGGCAGGTGCTGCCGCGGGAAGCTGTTGTAGATCTTGATTTGCGGATAGCCGTGCGCGGCATACCAGTCGACAGCGCGCTTGGCTTCCTCGAGCGTGCTGATGACGAAACCATTACGTGCCGAGTAAGGGCTCTCGCCCTCGAGAAAGCCCGTGGGCACGATGCGCGGGCCGAACACTGCGCCTGCCGCCGTCTCCTCGATGATCTTCTGCAGAGTGGCATTGTCGTTGCCGAGGTCACGCACGGTGGTGACCCCGGTGGCGAGATTCAAGCCTCCCTCCCATCGGCCGACATGACCGTGCATGTCGAAGAGTCCCGGCAGCAGCACACGGCCACCGGCATCGAGCGTGCGAGCGGCCTCGACATGATCCACTGAAGCGCCCGACGGACGAATTCCCGCGATCCGGCCCCGCAGCACCTGCACGTCGTACAGCCCTTCGCGCAGCCGCGCCTGCTCGCTGTCGAAAAGACGCGCGTTGCGGATCACGCTAAGACCGTCCATCGGGGTACCGAGCCGTGCCGTCATGCTGCCGAGCAGCGCGGTCTCAGCTTCGTTCTGCACCCGACCAAGGTCTGCCGCGTAGGCCTCGTAACCCTGCGGCATCGTCGCCGAGTAGCCGGGGCTGATCGAGGCAAAGAATGACTCCTCGGCGCCCGTCGTTGCCCAGATGAAATACGGCGTAAGCCCTAGCCCAGTGATGGCGATGAGCGCCACCTCTCGCTGCGCGCCACCGCTACCCACCTGCACTGTGCGCAAGGTCCGACGCGATAGGGTACCGACGGGCAACAATTCGACGCTTTTGCCATCGCGAGTGAGTGCGAGCACGCGGTCGACGACGGCTTCCGTACCGTTCATCGGCAAGTACAACTTGCCCGCCACCTGCGCCGCGCTGCCCCGTTCGGTCGTCGACTGCCAGCGACCACTGCTGCCGCGCACCGAGTATCGCTCGTCGACCCTTGAACCGAAGGTCGTACTGCCATTGGCTTCGTAATGCGCGAACGTGCCGTCCGCGGCAACACGAAAAGTCTCGCTGATTTCCGGGCCGCGACCGTTGTCCTTGAAGATGTAGCGGGTTGAGCAATCGCCATCGACGGCGCAACGGATGACCAACTCCCCCGCCGGCTTGCCGTTGTCGACCGTGACGATCCAGCGACGTTCGGCGGCTTCAGCCATCGAACTGCTCAACAGCAGGAATGCGGTCATGACAAGCACTGAGCGGTACATGCAGCGAGCCCTCGGTCAAATTAGGATGGCGAGGTCGATACTAGCGATTTGCCCCACTGATACAACTGGCGCACCCTCGCACGGTGCGCCGTCGTCAAATCGAGTGCACACCCGTTCGCTACTTCGATCCGGAGGGGCGCGAGATCGCCCCGTAAGCGGCGGGGCCGCCCCTGATCAGATGGGCAGCGCCAAGCGTCGGTAGGCTTTGCCCAGCACCCAGACCGGGCCGATCATGAGGTACACGAGATCGGTGAAGAAGCTCGGGCGCTTGCCCTCGATGTGGTGACCGATGAATTGACCGATCCAAGCGAGCACGAACACGCCCGCTCCCAGCAAGAGCAAGCCCTGACTGCCCAACGAATCGTGCAGCGTCCCCGTGAAGGCCAGGGTCGCGAACATGATCACCACCATGCCGATACCTAGCGGCAGCGACAGCCACAGCCAGAAGGCGACTGACGCCAGCGTCAAAACGGCAGCAAGGGTCCCTGACGGCAAGCCAGGCAGGGGCACGACGTAGAGCATCGCGAGCAGCGACCAGACGATCGCCGGCACGCAGAGTACGTGCAATTGCTGATTGGTTAGGTTGCGATGGTCGTCCGAATACGCGGCGAACCAACGCTCGACGGGACGGGTTTCGATGTTTGCGTTCACGACACACCCCTGTTGAGACCGATCGACAAAAAAATCATATCGGTACTTACGGGACAACACGTTACCATTTTGCCCATGAACACGCGCCATGCCTCCTGGGTCAGCATCTTCGTTTTCAGTCTCTTCGCCTGGACGGCGAGCAATCTCGATCAGTCGCTCTTCGGCTACGCGATACCGGGCATCCTCACCGAGTATCAGGTGGGCCTCGAAGTCGTCGGCCTGATCCTAACAGCCGGCTTTATTGCTGCCGCGATTATGGTGGTATTTGCCGGCCTCGCAGCCGACACCTGGGGCCGGCGCTGGACGCTGGCCGGTCTGCTCGCACTGTCCGCGCTGTTTGTGGGCCTGCACGGCCTCGTGCGCGACCTGACCGAACTCACCGTGGTCCGCGCACTCGCCTTCGGGCTCGCCGCCGGACTCGCTCCGATCACGGCGGCCTACGTCGCGGAAGCGGCTCCTGCCAAGCATCGGGGCATGCTGATGGGCGTGCTGCAATGCGGCTACCCGCTCGGCTGGTTCCTAGCCGCGATGCTCGCCGCGCCGCTGCTCGAACAAAGCGGCTGGCGGTCGATCTTCTACATCGGTTTCGCGATCGTGCCGATCGCCTTTCTGATCGCCTGGCGCCTACCCGAAAGCGAGCGTTTTACGCGCGTTGCGGCGGGCCGCAGTGCCGAGAAAACCGCAGTGCTCGACTGGGGGCTGCTGCGTGAAATGTTCTCGGGCGAGTATCGGCGCCGATCAATCGCCTCGATGGTGCTGTTCTTTGCCTTCGGCTGCGCGTATGCCGGCACGGCCTTCTTTTTCCCGACCTACTTCATGGAAGTCCGTGGCTACACCCAGGCGGAAGCGACTCAATTGGTCGGCTTCTCGAACGGCATCGCCATTGCCGGCTATCTCGCCGCCGCGTGGGTCGGCGAATACGTGCTACCCCGTCGCGACACCTTCGCCATCTGGACCGTACTCGGCGCTGCGGCACTGATCGCGCTGATGTGGCTGCCACAGGAGCGCTGGCAGGATCTGGCACTGTTCGGTCTGACCGGCGCCTTCTTCTACGGCAGCAACGCGGTGGTCGGCGCCTTGCTGACAGACCTCTATCCCACGCGCATGCGCACCACGGCGTACGCGGCTTGCGGCTCTGCGCCCTTGAGCGTTGGCTTTGCGCTGTTCCCGGCTCTCGTGCCGCTTGTCGTGCAATCGATGGGCTGGCAGTGGTCCTTCTCGGTGATGATCGCGCCGCTGCTGCTCGTCGCCGCACTTGCCGCACTCGCCCTGCCGCGGTTGCGCTCGGGTCGCGACGTGGACGAGGGCTGAGCTAACCGTGACTGACGGTGTCGTCGGGGACTTCCGTACGATCTCGAACGCCACCGCTGACGAGCGGTTCGGCGCCCGCCGGGCGCTCGATGTAGCGGCGCACTGAACCACGCTCGCCTTCGATGAGTTCGGCGATTTCCTTGCGGATCGCCTGATCGGCCAACGTCGGACGGGTTTGCCGTCGCAGGTAATCGGCCCAGGTTGGGCTTTCGAATCGTTCGATCCACTGCACGGGATTGTCGAGGTCCTGACAGACCGACCAGCGGCGAGCACCGTCACGGCGGCGTATGCGACCAAGCTCATTGATAGCCGCGACGAATCGTTCGGCGTTCACTGCCGGAACTTGGTATTCAATACTGACGACGATCGGCCCTGAGGTCTCGTGCAGGTCGACTCGCGGCGGTGCCAGGGTCGTGACGGTGTGCGGGTCCAAAGATCCCATCCGCGCTACGGAAATCGGCAGCCAGTGGGCCACCGCGAAGGTCGCAAGACAGGAGACCCCCGCGATGGTGAGCGTTTCACGTAAACCGACGCCTGCGGCGAGGTGGCCCCACAACCACGCACCCGCTGCCATGCCCGCGAAGGCAAAGGTCTGGTAAAACGCCAGAGTGCGTCCCGTCACCCAACGTGGCGAGGACAACTGCACCGCGATGTTGAAATTGGCGAGACCCAACGTCCAAACCGACCCGGCGACGACGTGAGCCAGCAGCGTGGTGATCGCCCAAGGGCTTTGCGCAATGACGACGATGGCAACCGCGGCCACGCCGCACAAGGTGCGCAGCAGTCGGTCGCTGGTAAAGCGCGCGCGCAGCGTGGCACTCGACAGCGCACCGAGCATCGCGCCGACACCGAAGCCGCCGAGCAGCACGCCGTAGGTCGGTGCTCCGCCGCCCAGCAGATCGCGAGCGACCACTGGCATCAACGCGGGCACGGCTGAGATCGGCACCGTGAAGAGTACGGCCCGCACCATCACCGCCATCAGGTGCGGCGACAAACGCACGTATCGGATACCGCCCGCGATCGCCGCAACCAGCGGCTCCGGCGGTAACGGGTTCACGACCCGGGGCAGCCGCCACCAATACAAGGTGGCCAGCATGCCGATGTACGAGACGGCATTGATCACGAACGCCACCACGGCACCCGCCGCCGCCACGATCACGCCACCGATCGCCGGGCCCACACTGCGCGCCAGATTGAAGCCGACCGCATTGACGAGCACCGCGGGGGCAATCTGATCCCGCGGTACCTGATCGGCGATCGAGGCTTGCCAGGCCGGCGCGAACGAGGCGGCGCCACAACCGATCAGGAAGGTCAGCAGCAACAGCACCTCAGGCGTGATCTCGCCAAAGAGCGTGATCAACGCCAACGCCGCGGACGCGAGCAGCATCAGCCATTGCGAGAACAACATCAGTCTGCGCCGATCGTAGAGATCGGCCAGAGCGCCTGCGATCATCGATAGAAAAAAGAATGGCAAGGCACCGGCGGTCTGCACCAGGGCGACTCGATCCGCAGAGGGCGCAATAGTGGCCATCAACCATGAGGCGCCCACCGTCTGAATCATGCTTCCAAAGGAAGAGACGACGGAAGCCCACCAAAAGAGCGCGAATGCGCGATGCTGGAACGGCGCAAACGTCGTCGTTCGCCAGCGTTCAAAACGGGAAGTGGAAGATACGCTCATTGATCGGGAATCAACTGCCGGCAGCGCATGCCGTGGCATCTAACGGTATCATGCCGGCATGAGCGTCACCTTGGAAAAAATCCGCGCAGCGGCCACGCTGCTGGCCGGTCATATCGTTCGAACACCGTGTCGCAAATCCGAAACACTGTCGGCCATGACCGGAGCCGAGGTGTACTTGAAGTTCGAGAACCAGCAGTTCACGGCCTCCTTCAAGGAACGCGGCGCGTTCGTCAAGTTGTCACGCCTCGATGCCGAGCAGCGCCGTCGCGGCGTCATTGCCATGTCGGCGGGGAATCATGCCCAAGGCGTGGCCCACCACGCCACGCGACTCGGCATACCGGCGACCATCGTCATGCCGGTCAACACGCCCTTCAACAAGGTGCAGCAAACGCGACTGCTCGGTGCCCGGGTGATTCTGCACGGACAGCATCTGACGGAAGCCGGACAGCATGCGCAGCATCTCGCCGAAAGCGAGAATCTGGTTTTCGTTCACCCCTACGATGACGAGGACATCATCACGGGGCAAGGCACCGCCGCCCTCGAGATGCTCGAAGATTTTCCGGATCTTGACTGCCTCTGCGTGCCCGTCGGCGGGGGTGGACTGCTTGCCGGGATGGCTGTGGCCGCGAAGGCACTGCGGCCGCAAATCGAGCTCGTTGGCGTACAGACCGAAGCCTTCCCGGGTATGCATGCGGAATTCCACGGCATGCAGGCTACCTTCGGTACGCAGACCATTGCCGAAGGCATCGCCGTGCGCAGCATCAGCGCAGTGACCCGGCAGATCATCCTCGAGCACGTGCGCGAGATCCTGCTGGTCAGCGATGCCGACATCGAGAATGCCATCAGCCTCCTCGTGGCGATCGAGAAAACAGTGGCCGAAGGCGCGGGCGCCGCCGGGCTCGCGGCTGTGATCGCGCAGCCGGAACGTTTCCGTGGCCGCAAGGTGGGGCTCGTCATCTGCGGCGGCAACATCGACACGCGTCTGCTCGGCCTCGTGCTGCAACGCCAGTTGGTCCGCGAGCGCAAACTCGTCACCTGGCGTTTCGAGAGCGCGGATCAGCCGGGAGCACTCGCCCGCATCGCCACCATCATCGGCGCCGTGGGCGGCAACATCCTCGATGTGACCCACCACCGCCTGTTCCTCGACATCTCCGCCAAGGCGACCGACATGGACTTCACGGTGGAGACTCGCGATGCCGAGCACACGCAGCAACTCGAGGACGCGCTGCGTGAAGCAGGACTCAAGCCGCGTCGTTTGTCATCGAGCGGCAGCTGACCCGTCTTCGTCTCAGCGGCACGCCGCCGTCGTGGGCTCGCGCGATGCGGTGAGTGTGCGTAACTCCAGATGCTGGATCAGAGCCGGTCGCGTCGGCGCCAGCGTGACGGTCGCCAGCACCGCACCGCGCTCACAGTCGTAACGCCATTCGCCGCGCAGGGCATTCTCGATCGACACGTAGCCCGGCTGCTCACGACAGGCACCCAGTTCTTCACGAAGTCGCAGGAACTCGGCACGACGGCGCTCGAGACTGCGATCGAGAAAGAGATTCATTGCCGCAAGCTCGCGCGCCTGCCCATCGTCCCAGCGATCGAGTAGCGCAGACACGCCACGTCGCGCCCGCACCAGAGCCGGCGCCGGTTCGACGATGCGCGGCTGTAAGGCACCGGTGGCGGCGAGCAACTCGAGTGCATCGTCAAACGGCTTGCCCCACCCCGTGTAGGTTCGATTGCCGAACGCGATAAGCCCCACGCCGTACTCCGGCAACCAGCGCATCTGCGAGCCGAACCCGGGCAAGCCACCACTGTGCGCGACTACATGGGCGAAGCGGCAACTCTGCGATACACGCAGGCCGTAACCGTAACCCCCGGCGTTGAGCTCGGGCTCACCCTGTGCCGTGCGACCCACCGTCGCCCGACGCTCACGCCCCATTTGCTGCATCTCGCGCAGCGACGCACGCGACAGTGGCATCGTGTCCGCGCCGTCGCGGGCGGGCCATGCCTGCAGATAGAGTCCCACGTAACGACCGAGGTCCTCGATCGAAGTCAGCATGCCGCCCATGGCACCGAAGGCACCATCGGCAAGCTGCGGCTCGAGCTTCCATAGCCCATCCTCGTATCGGTACCCCTGCGCCCGCTGCATCGTCGGCACCGCTTCGGGTTCGAGCGTCGTATTGCGCATGCCGAGCGGACGCAACACCTGCTGCTCCACGTAGCGGGCATAGGGCACGCCGGAGACCACGCTGACGATGCGGCCGAGCAGCGCAAAGCCATAGTTGGAATATTCGTACGCCACACCGGGCGCATTCGACATCGCGATACCCTGCTCGAGCAGGCGGTCGAATTGCGCTTCGGAAATCGCCAGTTGTTGGTCGCCCCAGGGATTGTCCTCGGGAAAGCCTGCTGAGTGCGTCAGCAAGTGGCGGATGGTGAGCCGCGGCGAGTCAGTCGTGGGGTATCGAAGTTTTCGCAACTGCGGAATGTAGCGATCGACCCGATCATCAAGCGACAACTTACCCTGATCGCGAAGACGCAGGATCGCGAGCGCCGTGAAGCTCTTGGTCATCGAGGCGATGCGGAACACGCTGTCCGGCTGCACGGGCGCGGAGGACGCCACATCACGCAGGCCCGTGACACCCACGTGCACAAGACGCCCATCGACGACGATGCCCCAGGCGGCACCCGGCACATGCTCACGAGTCGTGAACTGCTGCATCAACTGATCTACGGCGGGAAACGCCGCGGCCAGACGCTCAACGCGGGCCGGGTCGGCAAAGTTTGGCGGTGGTGCAAAGTAATCCGGCGCATCCGCCGCCGTGGCCTGCTGCACGAAGCCCTGCGCAACAAGCAAAACAGCGCATCCAAGCATGATGGACGACAAACGAGTCTGGATCATGGCCGGCACTCTCACGACAACAGGTTGAGGTAAGTGGTGATGATCAGGGCGTTGGTGAAGTCGATAAAGAATGCGCCGACGATCGGCGCGACGAGGAACGCACGGGGTGCAGGCCCGAAGCGCTCGACGATGGTGCGCATCACCGCCATGGCGTTGGCCGTGGTGCCGAGCATGAAACCGGTAAACCCACCGCTCATCACCGCCGCGTCGTAGTCGCGCCCCATGACACGAAACACCACCCACCAACAAAACAGGGCGACGAGAGCGACCTGCACGACAAGATTGATGATCAGCGGCAAAGCCACGGCGGCGAGCTCCCAGAGTTTGAGGTTCATCAACGCGATGGTCAGGAACAACGTCAAACACACGGCACCGATGCTGGAGGTGCGGCTCTCCGGTACGACCAAAAGACCCGTGGCATCGGCCACATTGCGCATCAGGGCACCAACCAGCATCGCACCCACATAGCCGGGTAACGTCACGCCGAGATCGACGAATACTTTGCTGACGAGCGAACCCACCCACATCGCCACGAGCAGCAAGGTCAGTGCCGCGAGGGTGGTGCGCAGGTCCTGCTCGTCGTCCGGGTCCTGCGCCGACGCCGCGGAAACAGCGGGCACGGGCAATACCGAGTCTTCCCCGGGCGCCGCCCGCAGCGCATGGCGCTCGAGCAGCCGCGTGGCGATGGGCCCGCCGGCCAAGCCACCCGCGACGATGCCCGACATGGCCGCAGCGATCGCCACGCTGTCGGCCGAAGGCACTCCCGCCGCGGCGAACTGTGGCGCGAAGGCCAGCGCCGTTGCCGGACCTCCAGTCAGCGCCGTGGAACTGATGAGCACACCAAGCAGCGGTGGCTCGCCGAAAGCACTGACGATGGCGATGCCGACCACGCCTTGCAGAATTGCAAGAAAAGACGCTAACGCAAGAAATAGCAGCGCCTGGCCACTGCCCGAACGCAGCAGTGAGAGACTCGCGCTGAAGCCAATGGAGGTGAAGAAAGCCGTCATCAACGCTGGCTGTAACGACGTGTCGAGCCTGACCGTAACGTTGCCGCTGCGTCGCAGCGCGAGGATCACCAACGCCACCAATAAACCGCCGATGACCGCCGCCGGGACGTTGTAGCGGGCGAGCACGGGAAACCATCGCACCACCGCAAAACCGACGAACAGCGCCACACCGCCCGCCGCCAAGGTCTGAATCATGTCGAGTGCCAGCATCGATCCCCCGCGCAACAGATTCGAGGGTAGCACCATCACGCGCTTGACCGCACCCGAGCGCACAGCTGTACTGTGGCCATGAAACGCGTGATTGCCTTGCTGGCGTTGAGTCTCTGCCCGATCGCCGATGCGGCCGCACTCGTCGACGACGCCGTGATGACCCGGGCCGATCGCCTCATCGAGAACGCGATCGCCGCCAAACAAATCCCGGGCGCCGTGCTGCTCGTCGGCCGGGGATCCTCGGTGGTGTACCGCAAGGCCTACGGCCAACGCGCCGTCGAACCGATCCCCGAACCGATGACGGTCGACACGATCTTCGATCTTGCCTCGCTCACCAAGCCCATCGCTACGGCGACCGCCGTCATGCAGCTCGTCGAAGACGGTCGACTGCGACTCGATGATCGGGTGGCGAACCACTTGCCCGATTTTGGTCGGCACGGCAAAGACACCATCACGGTGCGCCACCTGCTGACGCACGTGAGTGGATTGCGCGGCGATCTGGATCTCGAAGACCCCTGGGTCGGACGAGACACGGCACTCGCACTCGCCGCCGAGGAAATCCCGCTCGCGGCACCTGGCGAACGCTTCATCTACAGCGACATCGGCTTTCTCGTACTCGGTGCGCTCGTCGAGCGCCTCTCGGGACTGCCGCTCGAGCAGTTCGTCAGGCAGCGCATCACGACGCCGCTCGGCATGAAGGATACGGAGTTCACGCCACCCGCGAGTGCTCAAGGTCGTATCGCGCCGACGCAGCGCTGCACGCCGCTCGGCCCACGTTGCGAGGGCAGTGGCCCGATCCTACTGCGCGGCGAGGTTCACGACCCTACCGCGCGCCGCATGCGCGGTGTCGCCGGACACGCGGGGCTGTTCGGTACGGCGGACGATCTCGCCCGCTACGCACGCATGCTTCTGGAGGGCGGAGCCCTGGGTTCGGCGCGTATCCTGTCGCCGCTGTCGATCGTGAAAATGACCTCACCGGCCACACCGCCCGACATGGCCAGCATTCGCGGCCTCGGTTGGGACATTGACTCGAGCTACTCGAGCAACCGCGGCGAATTACTGCCAATCGGCTCCTTCGGCCACACCGGCTTTACCGGTACCTCGATCTGGATCGATCCGCTGACTGAGACGTACGTGATCCTGCTGACCAACCGGGTCCACCCCGACGGCCGCGGTGAGGTCGTCGCCCTGCGCGCTCAGATCGCTACGCTCGTCGGCGCCGCGCTGCGTCGCCTTCCGGACGGTGCTCGACTACGCGAAGCGCAGTGGACAGGTGGGCAGTTCCAGCCTGCGCCAGCACGGCGCGCGCGCCGCACCTCGGAGACCACCGCCGGTCTCACGTTAAGCGGCATCGACGTGCTACGCAGCGAAAACTTCAAGCCTTTGATCGGCAAGCGAGTGGGTCTGCTGACGCATCAGGCCGCCATCGCACGTAGTGGCGAATCCACCGTCGAGCTGATCGCCAAGGCGCCGAGCGTGACATTGGTGGCCCTGTTCAGTCCCGAGCACGGTCTGCGCAGCGATCTCGATGCAGCAGTGCCGTCCGGCGTCGACGCACGCAGCGGCCTGCCCGTGTTCTCACTGTACGGCGAGACGCGACGCCCGACGGCGGCGATGCTGCGCGGCATCGATACGCTGGTGGTCGACCTTCAGGATGTCGGCGCGCGCTTTTACACCTATGCCACAACCTTAGGTTACCTGCTCGAGGAGGCGGCTCGGTCGCGTATCGAGGTCATCGTTCTCGATCGTCCCAATCCGCTCGGCGGCACCACGATCGAGGGCCCCTCGCTTGAGCATGGCGAGCTCGGCTTCACGGCCTACTTTCAGATGCCCATCCGTCACGGCCTCACCTTGGGGGAATTGGCTCGCGTGTTCAATGTGGAAGGGAAGATCGGAGCGAACCTCTCGGTCATTGGCGTTCGATACTGGCAGCGTGATGCGTGGTTCGACGAAACGGGCCTGCCGTGGGTCGCACCGTCACCCAACCTGCGCAGTCTGCAAAGCACCCTGCTCTACCCTGGCGTCGCCACGATCGAGGGCGCGAACGTATCGGTAGGTCGCGGTACCGATACACCCTTCCAGCTGATTGGCGCGCCGTGGATCGATGGCGTCCGACTCGCCGCCGAACTCAATGGTCGCGAGATCCCCGGCGTTCGCTTTTATCCGGTGACCTTCACCCCAACCTCGAGCCGCCATCAGGGCGAGCGTTGCGGGGGAGTGTCGATTGTCCTGACCGACCGCGAACGTCTGCCCGTCGTACGCCTCGGACTCGAACTCGCCAGTGCTCTCGATCACCTGTACGGAACTCGCTTCGAGCTCGATCGCATCGCCGGTCTCTTCGGTCGCGAGGTCGTCAATCGCTTGCGTAATGGCGAGCCGCCGCAGCGCATCGTCGACAGCTGGGCTGCGCGGGAAGCCGCGTGGCGACGCCTGCGAGCGCCGTATCTGCTGTATCGCTGACGATCATGTTTGAACTTCGTGGTCGAGTCATGCAAAGTCCCGTCGATGAAATCCGCCGCCCTGAAGCAAAAAGCCCTGCAGCAGCGGGAGGCGGGGCAGCGGGCTTCCGCCGGGCGAAAATGGGCCACCGCCATTGCGGCCTTCGAGCGCGCGCTGGCACTTGATCCGGAAGACGCGCAAAGCTGGCTGTTCCTCGCGCATGCACAGGTGCACTCTGGCAACAATGCCGGGGCGCTGATCGCCGCCGAGCGTGCTTTTGCGCTCGATCACACCGACGTGCTGATCTGCCGTCTTCTGGCAGACATACACACGAGTGGCGGTCGCTATGCACAGGCGATCCGCGTGTATGAGGCACTCGACCCGGCGTCACCGCGCGATCACGACTTTTGGGCCGAGTACGGCAATGTGTTGTGGCTGGCACGCCGTAACCGCGAGGCCGTCGATGCGCTGATGAAGGCGCTCGAACAACGCATCGACAGCGCCATCGTGCATCACCGCCTGGGGCTGGCGTTTCGCGACCTCGGGATGTCAGGCGAGTCCACCGAGTGCTTCCGCACGGCGATTGCACTTGATCAGGGCCGTATCCGCACCGCAGCGCTGTCGCTTGTGCTCTACGACAGCCGCAATGCCTGTGACTGGAGCAAGCTCGAAGAGGATACGACGGCGCTACTGGCTGCGCTCGATACCGCCGACGACTCCAACGGCAGCCTGCTGTCCCCCTTCGCTTTGATCGCACTCGATACGACGCCTGCGCAGCAACGTCGCATTGGCGAATTGCGCAGTCGCAGCATCACCCGCGACCTCACGCCCTTTCCGCCACCGCCGATCGGCACTGCGCGCCGTCCGGGACGGATTCGTGTCGGCTACCTCTCGGCCGATTTCAGCCAGCACGCCACCTCGCAACTGCTCATCGAATTTCTTGAACGACGCGATAGCACGCGCTTTGAGACCTTCTTGTACTCCCACAGCATTGCCGATGGGTCCGCCCTGCAGCAGCGGGTTCGTGCCGCCTGCGAGCATTTCGTCGACGTCAATGATCTGAGCAACCTCGCCGTCGCCGAACGCATGCGCAGCGACGAGCTCGATATCGTCATCGATCTCAAGGGGCACACCCGCGACAGCCGCTTCGAGTTGCTCGCCTATCGGCCGGCCGCCGTCCAGGCGGCCTGGCTCGGCTATCCCGCCTCCACCGGCGCGCACTTCATCGACTACATGATTGGCGATCCGATCGTGCTGCCGCTCGAACATGCACCAAACTATTCCGAGCAGATCGCTCAACTGCCGCTCAACTATCAGCCGAACGATCGACATCGACCGCTACCCGACCCTACGCCCCGCAGCGAACTCGGACTACCCGAGGATGCGGTCGTGCTGTGCTGCTTCAATCAGACGTACAAGATTTCGCCCTTCATGCTCGATGTCTGGACGGCGATACTGCAAGCCGCCCCAAACACGGTGCTGTGGATCCTCGCCTGGGACCGACACGTGCTCGTAAACCTGCGTCGCGAATTCGACGCCCGGGCCGTGGCAGCCGAGCGCGTAATCTTTGCGCCAAAGGCACCACCCGCCCGACATCTGGCGCGACTGCGCGCTGCTGATCTATTCCTAGACACCTGGCCTTGCAACGCCCACACCACGGCGAGTGAAGCGCTATGGTGCGGCGTTCCGGTACTCACCGTCCCTGGCGAAACCTTCGCCTCACGCGTTGCAGCCAGTCTCGTCACCGCCTGCGGCTTGCCCGATCTCGCCTGCAAGGATGCCGAGGCCTACGCGAATCTCGCCGTGGCGCTGGCGAGCGAACCACAGATTCTGCAGGGCGTCAGGGCGCACCTCGAACAGATGCGCATGGAGTTGCCGCTCTTCGACAGCGAGCGTTTCACGCGCGAGTTCGAAGCCTTGCTGCGGCGCATGCACGAGCGAGCGCAGGCCGGCTTGCCTCCGGCGCCGCTGCCCGCAGAACTGGCTCCGACCTGACGCAGGGGCGATGACCCCTCAGCGGGTGTGGCTGTCGTACCAACCGATGGTGCCGAGAATCGCCGCCAGCCACTGGCTCGGACGCCCGAAGCCATGGCTCGCCTCGGGCAAACGCATCAGCGCGCTGTCGATGCCGCGCAATTGCAGGGCTTGGAAATACTGCTCCGAGTCACTCATCGGCGTGCGCCAATCCTCTTCGCCCGTGATGATGAGCGTGGGAGTCGTCACTTTGCCGACCAGCGACAGCGGCGAGCGGGCCCAGTATTTCTCAGGTTGCTCCCAAGGCATGCGCTCGAACCAGTACTGACCCATCACCGCACCGATGTCGGTCGTCAAGGTCGTTGAGGCCCAATTGATGACCGGTCGCTTGACGGATGCCGCGGCAAACCGATCGGTCTTGCCAATCGCCCAGCTCGACAGCACGCCACCGCCCGAGCCGCCCCCGATGTAGAGCCGACGCGGCTCAATGAAACCCCGCGCGAGAACACTGTCCACCGCGCTCATCAAATCATCATGGTCACGACCCGGATAAGCGAGGTGGATGAGCGTGGCAAATTCCTCGCCGTAGCCGATCGAGCCTCGCGGGTTCACGAACAGCACGACGTAACCCGCCGCCGCATAGAGATGATGCGTGATCGAGAACATCGGCCCGTAATCGAGATGGGGCCCGCCGTGGATGTCGAGGGCCAGTGGATACCGGCGGTTCGGATCGAAGTCTGGCGGGTACAGGACCCAACCATGAATGCTGCGGCGGTCTGCTTTGGACGGGATACGGATTTCTTCGAGTCGACCGATCCGCTTGCCAGCACGCCACTCGGCATTCATGTCCCACAGCACGATTTGCCGTGAATCGCGCCACAGGGCGAGCGTCGCTGGTCGATCCGCCTCGACGCTCGGATAGGTGAAACTCCCGAGCGCCGCGGAATACGTGCCTCCACTCGAGGACGGTAACAACAGCCGCGTGTTGCCCACCTGCGGCACGATCACTCGCGTCTGACCGTCAAGGGTCGCGAGCCCGACGCGATTCACGCCCTCATCCTGATAGAGGAAGTGAATGCCGGCGCCGTCCTCGCGCCAGCGTGGCGATGCTGCGTTCCGATCCAGCGATACGGTGAGGTTACGCGCGCGCTGTGCGCCATCGAGCGGCAGGAGGAATATGTCGGTGCGTTGGAACGAGTTGGCGCGCTTGCGCCAGCCGACGTACGCGACGGAGCGGCCGTCCGGGCTGACCGCAGGACTCGTCTCGAAGCCTTCGTCCTCGGTCAGTCGCTGCGCGGGCTCGCCCTCGCGCAATGAAATCCGCCAAAGGTCCCCCTGATTGGCGCGTCGCCGCGCCGCAGGGTCCGTGTCCGCCGATACGATGATGGCTTGACCATCGGGTAGCCAAGCCGGTGCCTCGTCCCGTGCACCCCAATCACCCGCACCACTCGTCAGTTGTCGTTGCCGTCCGCTGCCGAGCTCGAGTACGAACACGTGCATGTCGCCGGGCACCAGCCACCCCTCGCCATCGGCGCGGTAAGGGTAGTCGCGTACGATGCGCGGCGGATTCGCCCACTGCGCACCGTCGGGCTTCGTGGGCAAGGTAAAGAATTCCGCGGCCTTGCGCTCGACGAGCGCTACGTAGGCGATGCGCTGGCCATCCGGCGACCATGAAAAACTTCGCGGCGGTTGACGCAGTGAGGACAGCACCTGCACTCGACCGTCGGCGGGCGACGCCCGCAGCAACTGTGCGCTCGAGCCCTCTTTGCCGATGAAGGCGATCGACTGTCCATCCGGCGACCAGCGCGCTGCGCTCGGCGAACGATCCGCGCCCACCAGCAATCGGCGCTCACCGCCCTCGGCAGCCACCAACCACAGTTCACTACGGACCCGATCAGTCTGGATATCACGCGGTTGTCTCACTACGGCGACCGGTCGCCCATCGGGCGACAACTGCGAATC
>VFQT010001253.1_pt1 | contig 31652 bp, 24 predicted proteins | sample 3512381 | NCBI WGS metagenome assembly VFQT01 (sample SAMN10412376, study PRJNA504923) | tailings metagenome | isolation source: Relicate 2 Philex TSF3 active mining site | place: Philippines: Tuba, Benguet | collected 2017-08-29
AGGAAGGCAGTTACTACGCCCTGCGAGAGATATTCTCTCCGGTCAAGCCCATCATCCCGCATCACGCTCCGGCCGGTTTCAACGGAAGCATACCCCTGGAGAACCGGTATCATTTCATCAACCTTTCCAATTGCCGGTATCGGTTCGAGCTGGTCGACTGGACAGATCCCTTTGAGCGGACGGCCGGCTGGCGGACGGCAGCCACCGGGTCTGGGATGCTCCCGAATATCGCTCCGGGTGCCAGGGGATCGTTGAACATCCCGCTTCCCGCTGATGCCCGCCAACACGATGCCCTGATGCTGACGATCATCGATCCGCAGGGGCGTTCGATCGGTACCTGGACCAGCCTGCTGCGTAGCAATAGCGACCTGGTAAAGGGCATGCTGCGCGGAAAAAAAGATTCGCTTCGGTTAGCCGAGACCGATAGTACCATCACCCTGGGCGGCGGAGAGGTCAGTCTGCTGATCGACCGGCGTACGGGATATCTCATCCGCGCGACGAACCGGAGCAACGACTTCCCCATCTCATTCACCGGTGGTCCGTTGCCGGCCAGGGGCACACATCAACTCAGATCCCTGACGACGGAAAAAAAGGACGGTCAGGTGTCTGCCACTTTCCGCTACGAAGGCGAATTGCAGGAGATCACCTGGTCGATGCGGCCGGATGGCTGGGCAACGCTCGTTTACACACTCGTGCCTGCAGGCCCGCAACCCTTTGCCGGCGTGAGTTTCCGCTATCCCGCCAATTACATGCTCGGGGCGAAATGGCTTGGTAAAGGTCCCGCCCGTCAGTGGAAGAACCGAATGGCCGGCACACCGATAGGCGTCTGGCAGAACCTCTACAACAACACCCAGACGGGCTATTCACCGATCCGGTATCCGGAGTTCAAGGGTCATTTCGGAGAGATCGTCTGGATGGAACTGAGCACCGTGGAGGGAAGGATCTACGCTGCCACGCCCGATCCGGGGATGTTCGTCCGCCTGTTCGATTTCAACGGACTCACCACCACCGCCGGCGTATATCCCGCATTACCCTCGGGGGACATCTCCTTCCTCGAAGGCATCCCTCCGATCGGCACAAAACTCGCCATGGGCGTGACGTCCAACGCTGCGGTGTACGGACCGATGGGGGAGCCGAACAGATTTCCCAAACCGCTGCACCGAACCCTGTACCTGCATTTCGGGATGCCAAAGATCACCGACCGGCCCGAGCAGCATGACCGGCCGGTCATAGACAACGTATTCTGAATCTGATGATCAAGAAACTCCCGGTCATATCACTGCTCAGTTGGCTGACGATCCTACCCGGTCAGACAAATGCGCAGTCGACCCGCTACTGGCATGACAAACCCCGTAAAGTGCGGTACCATCCCGAGGGTACGGACATCGTCATCATCAATGGCGAGCGTCGGTTCAACCGGGCCCTTTACGGGGGAAACACGGCTTTCCGTGCCGAGGCAGGCGATAAGCCTGAATTCGCGGTCTATTTTCCGGGGATGGGGGGCAATCTGAAGATCGGGATCATCACCCCGTCGGGCAGTAAATGGCTCACCGGGGCAGATTCTGTCCGCGCGATCTATCGGGCGGGATCCATGCTCTATGACATAGCGGACAGAATGCTGGATTCCGGCAGGATCGGGTTGCAGGCCATGGCTACCTTCGACCGGGAGGGCTTCATCCTTAAATGTGAAACGCGCAACATACCGGCGGGGACGCGACTGGTCGTGGCTTACGGCGGGGTGTCCGGTCGTAAGTTTTCCCGTGACGGCGATGTCGGTGCCGATCCCGAATCCTCCTTCGATCTAAAACCCGAATACTGTCTTAACAACCGCATTACCATCGGTCAGGAAGGATTCAGCATACGGTACGACAGACTGCGCAAACCCTTGGAGGGTGTCTTCCCCTATATGTTCAGACTCTCGGTCGGAGATGCCACGGCGCAGTCTGATCCCTTGCGATTGCTGGAAGCCGGCCCCGGAAACGCGCCCATGTTGCGGGCCGAGGCCACGCTGGGCACATCAGATCGTTTTTATCTCTACATCGATCCCGGCACCGGAACTTCCGGCACCGGACGCATCTCACGGTCACGGCTACCCGAGATCTTCGCGGAAGCGGAACGGGAGCGGATCCGGCGCGCCGGACAGGTGAAATTGGTGACACCCGACCCTCATATCAATGCCCTCGGCCCTGCACTCTCCATCGCTGCAGATGCGGTGTGGGAACATCCCTCTTTCATGCATGGTGCCGTTGCCTGGCGGATGCGCCTCAACGGATGGCGCGGTGCCTATGTCGCCGATGTTCTCGGATGGCATGACAGGGCACGGGCGCATTTCGATGGATATGTCAGATCGCAGGTGAAGTCGCCGCTCACCGCGCCCGTGGTCATGGACACCGCCCTTCATCTGGCACGTCACCTCGAAAAACTTGGCACCGGCCCCTTCAGTGCCGGATACATCTCCCGCAATCCGGGAGGCGACCTGCGTGCCCATCACTACGACATGAACCTGGTATTCTTCGATCAGATGTTCGACCATTTCGGTTGGACCGGCGATACCGCCTGGCTGAAGGAGATGTGGCCGGTGATCGACCTGCATCTGGCCTGGGAGAAACGGAATTTCGATGCGGATGGTGATGGGCTCTACGATGCTTATGCCGCCATCTGGGCCAGTGATGCGCTGCAGTACAGCGGAGGCGCGGTGACCCATAGTTCCGCCTATATGTATCGGGCACACCGGACGATGGAACGGCTCGCCCGCATCCTCGGAAAAGATCCACGGCCCTACGCCACGGAGGCTGACCGGATCAGGAAAGCCACCGACAGCCTGCTCTGGTTGCCCGCGCGCGGGCGTCACGCCGAATTCCGCGATGCCCTCGGCCGGAGACTGGCACACGAACAGCCCGGCCTGTGGACGATCTACCATGCCATTGACGCCACCCTGGCCGACCGCTTCCAGGCCTGGCAGTCGCTCGAATACATCGATCGCGAGATCCCGCACATCCCCATCCGTGCCGCCGGTCTGACCGACACTACCCTCTATACCGTCTCGACCACCAACTGGCAGCCATACACCTGGTCGCTGAACAACGTCGCCCTCTCCGAACTGATGCACACGACCCTCGCCTACTGGCAGGGTGGCCGGCCGGATGCTGCATGGCGCCTCTGGAAAAGCACGCTGATGGAGAGCATGTACCTCGGTGCCAGTCCCGGCAATCTGCAACAACTGACCTTTTACGATGCCATCCGCGGAGAACTGTACCGCGATTTCGCCGACGGGATCGGCATGACGGGCCGCTCGCTCACGGAGGGACTGTTCGGTATTCGCCCCGATCGGATGCTGGGCCGGGTGGTTGTCAAACCGGGATTTCCTTCCGGATGGGACAGCGCCAGGCTCACAACCCCGGATCTGTATTACGCTTTCCTGCGACAAGGGACGCTGGATCGGTATGATTTGTCGGGGTCTCTTTTTGAACGGGTCACCGTCGAATGCAGACTGCGTGCGCGACTCGATCAGGTGGCATCTGTGCGCGTCAATGGAAAGCCCGTCGCCTGGCGGATCGATCCGGACGCTGTCGGTGATCCGCAGGTGGTGATCGAACTACCGCCCGCACAGACCCATCGGCTCGAAGTCCGCTGGAGCGGACAACCCATCCGCCGGCCGGAATATGCGGACCGTCTGAGCGTCGGTGAGATCCGGCCCATTCATCTCAACAAGCTCGAGGTCACCGGTGTACGAGATGTGCATGGAATGGTCACGAATCATGCGAAAAAAGATTTCGGTTATGCGTTAACGTTATCTACGACCGGATGGAAAACTTCGTTTATGCATCTCCGTCAGGGTGCTATGCGATGGTGGGCACCCATCACGGTGGAATACGTAGATCAAAAGCCTCCCGCAACACCGTCTAAAGTCCGCGGCAGCCTAGAGATGGTTGATATTGCCCGCCATCACAACGCGCAGGTGCGCAAGGTCTTCGACCAGCAATACCTCAGTCCACGTCCGACCGTTCCCACCCTGCAACTGCCGACGCAGGGCATCGGCAACTGGGCCTACCCGCTGGTCCATCCCGTCATCGATGACCGGGGATTACGTTCCGCGGCGGCAGGTGGTGTCTTCCGCTTGGGCGACAGTCTGCGCTTTCTGCATCCGGTCGACAGCAACGCGCAGGACATCGTCTTCACCTCGATGTGGGACAATTACCCGGACTCCGTGACCATCCCCCTGCAGGGCCGCGCCCGGTCAGCGCATCTGTTGATGGCCGGAACCACCAACCCGATGCAGAGCCGCTTCCTCAACGGACTGCTGGACATGCATTATACCGACGGATCCGTCGAACGTCTGGAGCTTCGTAATCCGCAAAACTGGTGGCCGATCGAACAGGATCTTTATGAAGACGGATACGCCTTCACCATCGATGCACCGAGACCCCTGCGGATTGCCCTGGCCACTGGTAAACCCATCATGCCAGGATATCGCTATGGATCCATCAAAGGATATTCAGGTTTCGCCGTGGAAGGAGGTGCTGCCACCGTCCTGAAGATGCCGCTGGATCCCGCCCGTACCCTTGATCGGCTCGTGCTTCACAGCATCGCCAATGATGTAGTCATCGGCCTCATGGCCTTCACCCTCGAACGTTGAACTGTAAACTGAAAAAGGAAATGAATATTTATCGGACGATCCTTCCATCCCTGATATGCCTGTTCATGGCATTCCTCGCTGAAGCGCAGCCCTCTCTGGTTACCCAGCCTCCCGCCTGGACGAGCAAGGTCGGCGCCCGTCAGCGGCCATCTGCTACCCGCATCCTGTATGTCAATGACCAGGGTGCCAGGCCTGACAGTACCTTCAACAGTACCCGCGCCATCCAGCAAACGATCGACCGCTGCGCGAAGGCCGGCGGCGGGGTCGTCGCCTTCAAGCCGGGTGTCTATCTGTCCGGTGCGATCTTCCTGCGCGATAACGTGGAACTTCGGATCGATGCAGGAGTGACCCTCCTCGGTTCGCAGGACTTCGCAGACTATCCCGACACCACCACGCGCATCGCCGGCATCGAAATGGTGTGGCCATCCGCACTGATCAATGCCATCGGCGTGAAAAAAGCGGCCGTGACCGGCAAAGGGATGATCGATGCCCGTGGGAAGTTCTGCTGGGACAAGTACTGGACCATGCGCAAAGACTATGATAAACGGGGACTGCGCTGGATCGTGGACTATGATGCCAAGCGTGTTCGAACTCTGGTCATACAATCATCCGAAGACGTGACGGTACGCGACCTGACCTTCCGCAATGCAGGATTCTGGACCGTCCAGGTGTTGTATTCGAAACATGTCACCGTCGCCGGCGTGGTGATCCGAAACAACGAGGGGGGAACCGGACCGAGCACCGATGGCATCGACATCGACTCCTCAAGCTGGTGTCTGGTGGAAGATTGCGACATCGACTGCAACGATGATAATTTCTGTCTGAAGGCCGGCCGCGACTGGGATGGCCTCCGCGTGAACCGACCGACGGAATACGTCGTCATCCGCCGGAGCATCGCCCGCCGGGGTGCAGGATTGGTGACCCTGGGCAGCGAAACTTCCGGAGGGATCCGTCATATTTATTGCAGCGAGCTCACGGCCAAACACACGGATAATGGCCTGCGCATCAAATCAGGCGTCACCCGTGGCGGGGTGATCGATGACATCCATTTCGTCAATTCAACACTGGATTCTGTCAACAATGCCTATCAGTTCAACCTTAACTGGTACCCTGCTTATAGTTATTCTTCCCTGCCCGCAGGCTATTCCATGGAAACCGTTCCTGCCCACTGGAAGACGATGCTGCAAAAGGTTGAGCCCGCCGAACGCGGCATCCCGCGGGTAGGCGGCATCACGGTCCGAAATGTATCCATCACCCATGCCAAAAAGGCTTTCGAGATCGCCGGCCTTCCGAATTCGATCATCGCCGACTGCCGTTTCATCAACAGCCGGATCACAGCGGAAACCATCGGTACGATGGAGTACACCACCCGTTGGAATTTTGTCAATACATCGATCGATATCTCCAAAAAGAAAGAGGAAAAGAAGACTGCCGGCGGCCTCGCAGATCAGGAACGCCTGCATCAGTAAAAAATAAATATGAAAAGGATCATCGGCATTACATGGATCGCCCTGTTGTCGACAGGCGCTGACCTGTTGGCTCAGTATCGCATGGAATATCTCGACCGTGGTCTGATCGCCTTTCCGTCAGACAGCGGCAAAGTATTTCTGAGTTGGCGATTGCTGGGCGATGAACCATACTCAACGGCCTTTCATATTTATCGAACGATCGGTCATAAAACCTCTCGGTTGACCAGGAAACCGATCACCGGTGCTACTTGTTTTACGGACCGTTCAGCCGATAGCATGCAGGATATAAAGTATTCGGTTTCCGTGGTAGCAAAGAACAGAAAGATTACTAGCGGTGATGGCTACCTGCTGAAAGTCCGATCACCCCGATTTCTCCGGATCCCGTTGAAAACACCGCCGGGTTACACGGCCAATGATGCCAGTGTTGGCGATATGGATGGTGACGGGCGATATGAACTGGTTGTGCACATGACGGGCAAGGGTTCGGATAATTCTCGCCCGGGCTTTACAGATCCGCCGATCTTTCAGTGTTACACCCTCGACGGGCGGATGCTGTGGCAGATAAATCTGGGGCGAAACATCCGCGAAGGCGCCCATTACACGCAGTTCATGGTCTATGACCTCGATGGCGATGGCCGTGCCGAAGTAGCGATGAAAACGGCTGATGGCACCATGGATGGTATCGGTCAGGTTATTGGTGATGGTTCAAAAGATCATCGCAACGCCCGCGGGTTCATCCTGTCCGGGCCCGAATATCTGACCGTGTTTGACGGATTGACCGGGGCCGCAAGATCCACAGTATCATATATTCCGGCACGTCATCCCGAAACGAATGATCCGTCCTCTGCACAGATGAAAGAAGTCTGGGGAGATGGCAACGGCAATCGCATCGATCGGTTCCTGGCAGCCGTGGCATACCTGGATGGCGAACATCCTTCATTGATCATGTGCCGCGGATATTACACCCGCACTGTCCTGGCCGCCTGGGATTTCCGCGACGGAAAACTGAACTCGCGCTGGGTCTTCGACTCCCGCGATGCCGACAAGCGTATCTTCTCCGGGCAGGGCAACCATAATCTCACGGTGGCGGATGTCGATGCAGACGGCCGGCAGGAGATCGTGTACGGGCAGATGACGATCGACGACAATGGCAAGGGTTTGTACAGCACCGGCATCGGACATGCAGATGCGATGCACGTCAGTGACCTGGATCCGTCCAGACCCGGCCTGGAAGTATTCAGTACCCAGGAACGTTTCGGGGATGCAGGCGCTAATTTCCGGGATGCCCGCACGGGCGAGGTCATCTGGAAGAAAGCCTCCGTAGCCGCCGGAGATGACGGTGAAGGTCCCGGTCGTGCCTTATCCATCGACATCGATCCGCGATATCCCGGGCACGAAAGCTGGGTGGCGGGTGCCGGCATCCGCGGGATCTTCGATGTGAAAGGCAACCTCATCACCGAGCGTTCCCCAGCCTGCAACATGGCCATCTGGTGGGACGGAGATCCGCTCCGCGAGATCCTGAACGGCGTGACGATCGATAAATGGGATCATGAAACATCAACGACCCGTCGGCTATTCGATGGCGGAGCGAAGGGCGTACGATCCAACAACGGCACGAAGGCCAATCCCTGCCTCAGTGCAGATATCCTGGGTGACTGGCGCGAAGAGATCGTTGCACGCACCCCCGATCATTCCGCATTGTTGATCTTTTCCACCGATATCCCCACGGATATCAGGCTGCATACGCTGATGCACGATCCACAATACAGAATGAGCATCGCCTGGCAGAACGTGGCCTACAACCAGCCGCCACATACTTCCTTCTTTTTGGGTCATGGCATGAAGACACCACTACCGCCCCCTGTTCGCATCATCAGAAAATAAATATAAACGGCATGAAACGCAGTCTGCTCATCTTTTCGGTCCTCATCTTCGCCTCCGCTTTTGTGGCGCTGAAGAAAGAAAAGCCCGTGCTCTACATCATCGGCGACTCGACCGTCAGGAACGGTGATGGCACCGGCAAGAACCAGCAATGGGGCTGGGGCAGTTTTATTGCGCCCTACTTCGATACATCCAAATTGGAAGTGCAGAACCACGCCATCGGCGGACGCAGCAGCCGGACCTTCATCACCGAAGGTCGCTGGGAGCGCATCACTTCCCGTCTGAAAAAAGGCGACATCGTCATCATGCAGTTCGGACACAATGATGGCGGTCCGCTGGATGATACCGCCCGTGCCCGTGGCTCCATACGGGGCATCGGTAATGACAGCGCCCTGATCTACAACCCCATCCGGAAGATGAAAGAAACCGTTTATTCCTTTGGGGGCTATATGCGCCGGTACATCCGGGAGACCCTGGCCGCCGGGGCCATACCCATCGTCTGTTCGCCCATTCCGCGCAACGACTGGAAGAATGGGAAGGTCGTGCGTTCCCCGCAGAGCTATGCCGGCTGGGCGAAGGCAGTCGCTGAAGCAGAGGGTGTATCTTTTATCGATCTGAACGACATCATCGCTACCAGATATGAGGCCATGGGTCCGGAGGCCGTCAAGCCTTTCTTCCCGGTCGATCACACACATACCGACAAGGCGGGTGCGCAACTGAACGCAGAGATCGTCATGGTCGAAGTCCGGAAGCTCGGTCTCAAAACCGTCAAACGCAGCCTGCGCTGATCGCTGCCCGGTCATTCCGTACCTTTCAGGTACCATGCATGCGGTGATCTCATCCATCCGATCCGGGTTGCTCTATTCGAACGTCATCGTCACGGCCGCGGCCGCGATGATGGCGTTCCGAGCTTTCAGATTGTTCAGTTTGCCGCCGGACTTGTGCATCATCGCCATAGTTGCCGCAGCCACCCTGTCTGTGTACGCCTGGCATAGCCTGTCGCCAGATGATCGTCCGGGCAGTGCAAGAGATAAATGGAACAGGGCAGCCAGCTATTTTCATCGGGTATGCCTGACCGCTGGTTTCATAACACTGATCTTCCTGTGGCCCCGGGTCACAGATCACTCACTTGCCTTGGTACCGGCCATCCTGCTCACCGCTTATTACATGTCAGCCGGCATACTTAAATTTCCGATCCATGGAAAGACGCTGGTGCTGGCATTGACATGGACATATGCCACGATGCTCATGCCTTTGCTTTTATCTGTACATACATTGCATTGGCCGATCATTTTGCCTGCCTTTATCCTGGAATTCATTTATATCTATCTGATCTGTCTTTTTTTCGATCACCGCGATGCTGCGGTGGACAGGCCCAGGCACTGGACATTCAGGACTCCCATCAAGATAAGAGCATTTATCATGCTTTCGGTGATCGCATTTATGATGGCAATGGTATGGGCGCTGATGGCCGGTGTTTCGCACCCATGGCTTATTGTTAAGTCACTCTTGATGATGTTGTTGATCATGACTTCAACTCATAGTCTTCGTACCCGGATGGATGGGTGGTTTTACGGGGTCTTGGACAGCATGATGGGAGTGGATATCGTTTACCTAATCTTCTCTTGAACACGCTTATGTCTTCGTGGATCATGCTAAATTCCAAATCCTTACGTATCTTATGGCATGGATTCATTCCAGCTATTTGGGCAACAGGATTTAAGAAGGGTAGAAATGCCCGTACCAGTACCCGGAACCACTGAGGTATTGATCACTGTTGCCTTTACCGGTGTATGTGGTTCAGATGTTCATTATTTCCGCCATGGCTACTGTGGTAGATTTATACCGAAAGGACCGTTTGCATTAGGCCATGAGTTTTCAGGCGTTATACACTCAGTAGGTGAAAAAGTGACGGGCTTAAGTGCGGGCGATCTTGTGGCGATAGATCCTTCCATGCCCTGTCGAAACTGCAAGGAATGTCGGGAAGGAAGATATAACCTGTGTCCTGACATGCGATATTTCGGTTCCGCCAGTTGTGAGCCACACTTGAATGGTTCATTGGCAGGATACGTCATTGTACCAGCCTCAAATGTATATCGCCTTCCCAAAGGGTTGTCCCTTGAGCTTGCCGCCCTCTTGGAACCACTTTCTGTGGCCATGCATGCTGTCAGACAAGCTGGAAACGTTGCAGGTAAAACTATTCTCATCACAGGGGGCGGCCCCATCGGACAATTGATCATACGTGTGCTCAGGGCATTTGGGGCAGCTCGGATCATGTTGAGTGATGTGGATCCATTTGCACGGAGGTTCTCATTGGACCATAGCGCTGATGAAGTCATTGATCCGGCAATACCGGATACATGGTCGAACATGATGCCTGTAGATATCGTCATGGAGGCGTCCGGTGTACCCTCCGCACTGGCAGACGGTATTCGGATGACGCGACGCGGTGGAAAGATCATACTGGTAGGAACCCTGCCGGAAGAGGTGATGCTTCCCGCCAATCTCATCATGAATCGGGAACTCACGATCAGAGGCTCTTTCAGATTTGCCAACGTGTTTGAAGAAGCACTGGAACTGGTCGCAAAAGGCATTATTCAACTGGATGGCCTCATAACACATACATTTCCCTTTGAGCAGACTCCTCTGGCCATAGAAAAGGCCATGAATAGATCGGAAGTTATGAAGGTGTTCATCAAACATCATATTTGAGTATTATATTCATTTCAAGTAAACACAACCATGTTAAATATGAAACGGAAAAACCGAAAACAAGCCGTGAATTATCGTTCCGTTAAGCATACTATAGTATTGCTTCTATCTTTTCAATTGTCTTTTGCACTCACGGCCTATACCCCTGCGCCGCCACCCGCCAAACCCAATATCATCCTCATCTTCATGGATGACCTGGGCTATGGCGACCTCTCCTGCTACGGCGCGCTGGACTACCGCACCCCCAACCTCGACCGCATGGCCAGTGAAGGCATGCGCTTCACCAACTTCGTGTCCGCACAGGCCGTCTGCAGCGCTTCACGGGCGGGACTGATGACGGGATGCTATCCCAACAGGGTGGGGATCTCCGGCGCATTGTTTCCGGGTGCCAAAGTGGGTCTGGCACCGGAGGAAGAAACGATCGCCGATCTGCTCAAGGCCCGCGGATATGCTACCGGCGCCTTCGGGAAATGGCACCTGGGCGATGCCCCGGCCTTTCTGCCCACCCGTCAGGGCTTCGACGAATACCTCGGTATTCCCTATTCGAACGATATGTGGCCCATGCAGTATGATGGCAACCCCGCCAAGGAAGGTACGCCCAAAGCCAAAGTGCCACCGCTTCCTATCTATCGAAACGAACGCATCATCGATACCATCAACAACCTGGAAGAACAGTCCACCCTCACCGGCCGATATACCGATGCCGCCATCGCCTTCATCAGGAAAAACAGGAACAAGCCGTTCTTTGCCTACATCCCGCATAACATGCCGCATGTGCCCATCAACGCATCTCCGGCTTTTCGTGGGAAAAGCAAGCAGGGATTATATGGGGATGTGATCATGGAAGTCGATCATAACGTCGGTCGCATCTTCAGCACCCTGAAAGAACTGGGCATCGATAAGAACACCCTGGTGATATTCACCAGCGACAATGGTCCCTGGCTGAACTACGGCCACCACGCGGGTTCCAGCGGCGGTCTGCGCGAAGGCAAGGGCACTTCTTTCGAAGGCGGACAACGCGTACCCTGCCTCGTCAGATGGCCCGGCGTTGTCCCGGCAGGCGTTGTCGCCAACCAGCTCGCCTCCACCATCGATGTGCTGCCATCCGTCGTCAGCCTCACAGGTGCTGCCATGCCCCAGCGCAAGATCGACGGCGTGGACATCAGCGCTGTCTGGAAGGGAGATATGACCGCCAGCCCGCGCCGCACCTTCTGGTACTATTACCGGAAAAATAATCTGGAAGCCGTTCGGTACGATAACTGGAAACTTGTTTTCGCTCACCCTGCCAGGTCCTACCTGGGACAGGCACCCGGCTTCGAAGGATTTCCAGGAAAAGCACCGGAAAACAATCCCGTCGCAGTGGGCCTCTACGATCTGCGTCGCGATCCCGCCGAGCAATATGATGTGAAGGAGCAGTATCCTGATATCTATCAGAAATTGCTGGCCATCGGCGATGAAGCCCGGAAGGAACTCGGAGATGATCTGAAGGAGATCAAGGGCGTGGCTAACCGACCTTCCGGTCGGATCCCCGACTGATCATTTCTTCGGATCAATGAATTCCCATTCCATAATATGCGGATGCCAGTGCTGTGCTTCGGCGATCTTACGGATCCGTCCGATCATTTCAGGATGCATGGCAGCGATATCGCTGGTCTCACGCGGGTCCGCATCCAGATCGTAAAGCTGCCATGGGGCATTCCTGTCTTTGCGGACATTCGTGCGCACACCCTTCCAGCGTCCGATGCGCACAGCCATCTGCCCCCCTTTTTCAGGATATTCGAAATAGAGGAACTCATGGGCCTTTTGTCGGTTATGCTTCCCCGTTAGGGCGGGCATCATCGAGATGCCATCCGTTGAGGGTGCAGGTGCTCCAGTGATCTCCGCCAGGGTGGGAAGGATATCATATTGTGCTGATATATGATCGCTTTTACTTCCAGCCGCGATCCGGCCCGGCCAACGTGCGATGAAAGGCACCCGGATGCCTCCTTCGTAGATGTCCATCTTCAAACCGCGCAACCCACCCGAACCATTAAAGAAATCAGGCTGCACACCGCCAATGTTGAAGGTGTTGCCATTATCACTTGAAAACATGATGATCGTATTCCGATCCAATCCCAGTGCTTTGATCTTATCCATGATCATCCCCACCTGCGCATCCAGATAACTGATCATTGCGGCATAGGTCGAAAGCGGATGCATGACCGGAGCATAACTCTTGCCTCCGTAATAAGGTTTTTCTTCAAATTTCCCTTCATACATCCGACGGACATCTTCCGGTACCTGTAAGGAGAGATGTGGCAGGGTGGAGGCGAAATACAAAAAGAATGGTTCCGATCTGTGTTGATCAATAAAAGCGAGTGCTTTTTCCCCCATCTTCTCCGGCGCGAAATCTTTCCCCCTGAATACTTCAAAATCAGCAGCTGTAGCACTGCGAGGATCCAGGGTTTGATGCACATACACATATTTATTGTTCAAGGGAACTTTTACATCATTTTCCCATAAATGTGTAGGATAGTGATTGTGTGGCTGTTTTTGATCGAGATACCCGTAGTAGTAATCAAATCCCTGTAGCAGAGGACTCCCCGTAGTACCTGGCATTCCCATCCCCCATTTTCCTACGAGTGCGGTTGCATAACCTTGTCCCTTAAGCATGCGCGGAATGGTAAAAGCCCCATCATACAAAGGCATTTGGCCGCCTTCCTTTTCGTCCTCGAATCCCCCCATCTCATAATTCCCACGGATATACGCGTGTCCGGAATGTTTCCCGGTCATCAAAATACACCGCGAAGGTGCGCATACTGGGGCACCACTGTAATGACGGGTGAATGTCATGCCTTCGGAAGCCAACTTGTCGATCTGAGGTGTCCTGATCAGCCGCTGCCCATAGACCCCAAGTTCGGCATGGCCCAGGTCATCTGCGAAAATGTAAATTATATTAGGGGGTCGCTTGCCCTTATGACCGGGTCTGGCCGCTGAAGCAAGAAAGGAAGAACATAGCAGTAGTAAAAAAGCAAATATTTTCATGTCCGGTGGATTGCAGGGTGAACTGTATGCAATATAAGCAACCGGACAGCTTATTGACTTTCTTTGAGCTATTCGAATTCCAATTCGTTCTGAAAGTACTCCCAACTGATGTTTACCTTGTCGAATCTAGGCTCTGGCGTACTGTGGGTAGTTTCTTTATAACGTCGCGTCACCGATCTTGGAATTGATGCAGCTGGGGTATTTCGATCAGGGGAAGTGGCTACGGGATGTTCAGTGGGTGTCAGTATGGGCGATTGGGCTGTCATGGCGATCATATATGTGTATGATATGACAACTTAAGATGTTAAATGTTTATACAATTGAATAAAAAGTTAAACAAAATTTGCTTTATTGAACAAGGTCACTTTCTAATAGCTGCGTCCCAGTGTATCGCAGGCTGCTTTGAGCAGGGATCCTGCATCATGGGCGTCCTGGCCCTTCTCCCACCACATGATCCCGTTCGCCATTGATTTGGCGAGCATCGCCTTCTTCTTGACCGTCGGCTGTCCGTTGTAATAGATCGTGTAGTTCGGGAACCCGGTGACGGAAACAGTAGCGCTGTCGGACACCGGGCTTCCGCCCTGCGCCAGTATGGCGGAATACGTGAGCGTCGTGTTTGTCTGTGTGATGCCACTGGGTCGTCCATAGGCAGGAAGGCCGAGGATCGCCCGCTTCTTTGGCATGCCGCGGGTATTGATCCAATAGTTCAGGCTGGTCTGCGCCAGGTTCATATCGCTGTGATGCCGGAATGGCGCCGTGGTGCTGAAATCATCATAGGCCATGATGTTGTAGAAATCCACTTTGTCGCCCTGCAGCAGTTCTGCGGTGATGGCATCGCGATAGGCGCCGGCGTATTTCCCGGCGGTGATGGCTGCGGAGAGATAGTATTTTGCATCCACGTGACAGCTGTCACCCAGTTCCTTCATCAGTGCCGTGAAGGTCACGGAAGTTCCATCGGCGGTGGATGGAAACTCCCAGTCGATGTCCACGCCGTGTAGTCCGTAACTCCTGACGGCCCCCATCACCTGACGGATGAAATAGGTCCGGGTGGCCGCACTTGATGCCATCTGCGCCCAGTTTGCCGTCGTGCCATTGAAGGACAGGAACACTTTCGCGCCATTGCGCCTGGCCTTATCCACAACGACCGAAAGCCTCGCCGGGTTGGCGATGGTGATATCGCCCGTCGCCCCAACGGCGGCGAACGCGTAATTGATGACATTACACATTTTGAATTTCACATCCGGGATGGCATCCGGATCCCGGTACGAAGGCACATATCCGACGATGTAAAATCCCAGGTCTGCCGGCGGGGTGATGTTCACCGTCGGCGGCAGGGGCGGAGCCGGTGGTTGAGGCGCAGGCAGGTCGGCCTTCCGACAGGAAGAAACAAATAACATCGTCAACAGGGCAATGGATGTAAGGGACCTGAAAGTTGGGAAAGAAGTGAAGGACATCTGGTGGAACATTGAACGAGTCAGGCTCTAAAATAGCCCAAAAGGGTTAGTTTCGACCGGTATTACGTCAATTGTTCACGTTTATTTCCGCGCTATGCATCATCCCGTCATCAGTTCGCTGGCAGTTCATCTCCTTCGTTGCTGTCTGCTGATCTCATTGCCCATCTTAACCCGGGCGCAGTCACCGCTGACCACCATCGCCTTCGGTTCCTGTGATCATCAGGATTATGCCCCCAAACTCTGGGATCGGATCCTGGAACAGCATCCCCAGCTCTGGATCTGGGGCGGCGATAATGTGTATGGAGACACTTACGTCATGGACACCCTCCGTGCGAAGTATGCCCGCCAGCTCGCACAGCCCGGCTATCGCAGACTCATGGAAACGGCCGCCATCACCGGCACCTACGACGACCATGACTATGGCCTGAACGACGGGGGAAAGGAATACACCAAACGCGCGGAGAGTCGGGATGTCCTTTTTGATTTTCTCGGCCTCCCAAAGGATGACCCTGCCAGACGCCATACCGGCGCCTATCACAGTCGGACCTTCGGCCCTGCCGGTCGACAGGTGAAGGTGATCAATCTGGATACCCGTTATTTTCGGGACAGCCTCCGGCAGGAGTTGTATCGCGATTCCGCCACGGGACGCATCGAAAAACGGAACATGCCCACTCCGGGCCTGGATATACTCGGGGAGGAGCAATGGGCCTGGCTGGAACAGGAGCTCAAGGGATCAGCGGCCTCGGTACATATCATCAATTCGAGCATTCAGGTCATCGCGGCCGGTCACCGTTTTGAGAAATGGGCGAACTTCCCCGATGCGCAGGAAAGGCTTTACCGGCTGATCGCTGCTTCGGGTGCGGCGCGCGTGTTCATCATCAGCGGAGATCGTCACATTGCAGAGTGTTCCCGGGTACGCAAGGCATACATGAAAGAGTCATTGTACGACATTACTTCCAGCGGGCTGACCCATACCTGGCCTGTGGTGCGCACGGAAGATAATCCGGACAGGGTGGGGGAACTCGTCGTGAAGCGGAACTTTGGGGTCATTCGGATCGACTGGTCAACAGGTGCTCCGAAGATTTCCGTGGAGATCAGGGGGCATGATGCAGCACCGTATGCCACGTGGCGGTTGTTTGAGTAGGCTTGACCGAACCTTGTTTGCTCACGGCGTCACAGCCGGCCAGCGGATCTCTGCCACCACCTCGTTGCGTCGGCCCACAAGCTTGTAAGGCGCATCATATCCCAGATACCTGACGGGCGCCAGCTGCGTGATGCCTTTGGCTTTCAGCAGCATCTCCAGTTTTTCCGATTGTTTCCGGATCGCTTCATCATTGGCATATCCACTGAATCGGATGGCTGCCATATGCGAAGGCTGGCTCAGTTCGATCTTTACGCTGGCATCATTGGGGGCCGGGAGGTTACTGCTGTCCATCCCGGCGGGCATGACGAAATGCATCACCGATCCTTCGGGTCCCATGGCCATGTGCACCGGGGCGGTCATGGCGATCTTCTGCCCGCGGTCGTTGCCCCCGAAAATATAACCGGCCAGTTTTCGAAACCCGCTGCCGGCCACGTCGCGATAGGCAGTGCCCTTCATGCGTACCGTAGCCATGGTTGCCGGGGGATAGAAGCGGATCTCCAGTTCCCCGTCGCGATGTACGGTCTGATAGGCCTGTTCCTCAACACTTTCCTGGCTGCGCATGGTGAAAGCTGAGATGATTATGATGATGATGAAACCGAATGCCAATAAGAATATTTTCATGACTACCGAACAACAAGAACAGTCATTCGGTTCAGTTTAATTTTTCATCGATCACAACAATTCATGTTGAATAAACATCTGCGCACTATTCATTCAACAATTTTGCTGCCTCAGATTTTAGCAAAGGCAAATGTGAGTGGATAATACTCCAGATAACTTCATCAGAAACAGAATCATAACCATGGATGATTCTGTTTCGAGTGTCTACAATTTTTCTTGCGTGTGTAAGACCAGTAGAGGGATTTTTTTGAAGTAAACGTTGTACAGCCTCTCCTGTGATTTCTATGTTTCATTCTACAGCCCTGCGGGTTCTCAAGTCTTTCTTGTAAGCATCGAAATCGTATTGATCATCTGATAAAAATTCCTCAATTTCCTGTATGGCGTTTATTATGTCATAAAGCCAGGACTTTGTATCAATATCCATAGATCAATTCTTTCTTTTTATCCACAGAAGATTTAAAAAAAGGATTTCTTATGTATGGTTCCTCCAACAGATCAACTGGTCTGTTCAATAAATCTTGAAGCGAAAATTTAAGATCGAAATAATTATCTGCATAATGGATGAGTTCCATGGGTTCAAAGGATACGATCAAGTCAACATCACTTTCGTCATTGAAGTTATCCTGCAAGGCCGATCCAAAGGCATACAAATGTTTCACTTTGTGCTTTTCACAAATGCTGATGATATCCTTTATATGTTCATTTATAAAATTCATTCTAATTTTTCTGCATGTAGGGATAATTCATTTTTTAACTCAAATCCTTGACGATCATAATACTGCTTGAATAAAGTTACTAAAGTACAAATCAATAGTTCTGAATGTGCTACAATATTGAGGATCTATTCACATGTTGCAATGGACGGAATTGATCGTAGCATGTAACCATCAATAGACAAGTCTTTGGTAAATTTCGTAAATATCAGAAAGTCCAAAAAATACTTGAATCCATTAACTTCCTATCTTCATCATCAAACGTTTCGCCATGTCCGTCTCTGATCTCTCCGGCTTCTCCAGGCCTGTTTCCGACATCTTCCGTCAGCCTGCGAGCAAGGCGGAATGGGATAGATACCGCCTCAGCCGGGAACAGCTCGATTTTTTTGAATCCGAAGGCTATCTGCCGAATGTCAAATTGCTGGACGAAGAACAGATCGATATCCTGCAAAAGGAATTGGTGGAGATCATGGATCCCGCGCACCCTGCCCATCATCTGTATTACGAATTCAGTTCGAACGAATCCACCGATCCGTCCAAGGTTGTGTTCCACGCCCTCGGCGCCTGGCGGATCACGTCTGGTTATCATGATATCCTCTGGAATCCTGCTTTTGTGATGGCGGCCAGCCAGCTCTTCGGCGACCATGCCGTCCGCTTCTGGCACGATCAGCTCTTCTACAAGCCACCCTACAACGGCGGGGTCGTAGCCTGGCATCAGGATTATTCCTACTGGACGCGGACAGGTCCGATACAACACCTCACCTGCTGGTTCGGACTTGATGATGCCACCACCGAAAACGGATGCCTGCACTATATCCCCGGAAGCCATCGCTGGGGATTGCTGAAAAAGCCGGTGCTTACCGGCCATATGAATGGTCTCTTCGATTTCCTGACCCCCGAACAACAGGCGCAGTTCAAGCCTGTGGCCTGCCCGCTCAAGGCCGGAGAAGCGGTGTTCCACCATCCGCTCATGGTGCATGGCTCTTTTGATAACAAGAGCCCGCGACCCAGACGTGGCGTCGTCATCAATGTATTCAAAGATGGAACCTGCTCAAATTCTGATGAAGTGCTGCTGGATGGCGTCCCACCCATACCTGCCGGCGAGCCCATGAGCGGAAGATTTTTTCCCCTCCTGTTCGACCCCGCAACGGTCTGATCGCAGGACGTGACGAATAATCAGGACCCCCTGATATTCAGAGGATTTCATGAGTTATCCACATTTGCCCCGATTTGCGTAAAATTACGGTTGATATCTGATTATTACGCATAGAAACCGTATTTTTACCGCCCTGAATTACTATCTTACCTGCTTTCGATGCCCCTGATGAATAATTCACATCCCGCCCTGAACAGCGGTCAATGGAATGGTTCAAGGTCGAAAGTCGAATAAGGATCAGGGATTTAAATCGATATATCTATGGACCTCAAAGAATTTGGAAAACGAATGCAACAGGTGCGGGAAGATATCCTGCGCATGAGCCAGACAGAGATTTCCTGGTATCTCAATATGTCTCAAACGATGTATTCCAGGCTGGAGAGTGGAACGGCAGGTAATATCCATACGATATTCCGCGTGGTGAATTACCTCAACCACCGAAATCTGAATGCACATATGATGTTTCTGGAGCAGTTCGACATCAAGTCACTCATCCGCACGGAAGCCCCCGAAAACTCAAGTGAGCGGGTGCTGGAACTGCTGGAGCACCTGAAGGATTCTGCGAAGGAGGATTACGAAAGACTGACCATCCTGAAGGACGCGATCTCTCGCGCGTCCTGAATATTAGCCGACTGGCCTGCATTCATGCATCATGAACGCAGGCCAGCCGCTTAGATCAATAGGCTTCATTTTCAAGATGCACGTGCGGGTGCCGAATGATATCTTCTCCGCACAACGCATGGATGAGATTCTGCATCTCATGCAGATAGTGAAAGTCGAACCGCGCACCGTTCAACTCCAGCGTGGCACAATCCCTCGCTTCTTCCATGCATATCCGCACTTCATGACCTGAGAGGGAAAACGTTACTTCGCAGGGGATGTCATATGTTGCCAGCATTTCGCTGCTGACACGAACCGGTATGATATTATGTTCATCATCCGCTTCTTCCCGGCCCATCAGAAAAACAATGCCAGGCTCTAATACTACAACATAATCAGGCTTGAAAGGCTCGTCTATGGCAGCTACGATGTTGCCCAGACGCAGGTCTGTGGATCTCATGATCGGTAAGGTTTTCGTACGATATTGGTATCGAAGGTTGGATTTATCCCTTCGACTTGCTCTTACAATATTACTAAATCTATGAAGTACCCCTCGTAAAAATACGATGAAATAATAATCCCCATTTGTTGAAAAACAGAACCCTCCGGCGTAAAGGCCGGAGGGTTATCCACAATTTCAATATTTCAAGCCGGATGATCAGAACTCGATCACGAAACCAATGCTGGGGAGCAGCGCTCCGCTGGTATTTTCAAGCAGTACAGGCACCCCCTTCTGACGGGTATTCGGTGCAGCGGGGTTCGAATAGGATCCGGCTACGTATGGTTCTCCGGTGGTCGTCGCGTAAGTCTCATCCGCATTACGTTTCAGCGTGAAGCCCGGAACTGAAGGATTCTGACTGTTATACGCATTCTGGATGTCCATGTACAGGTCAAAGGTCCAGCCACGGAAGTTGAATTTTTTATCGATCCTCAGATCCGCCGCGTGAAATCCACGGAGCCGCGACCCGTTCAGCCGCGCATAGTCGAATACCGGCTCATAGGTGAACGGATAATTGTCGAGCGAACGGGAGATATCATACGGTGTGTAAGGCGCACCACCCAGATACCTGAACCTCAGACCGATCTCCCAGTTGCCCTTGAAACGATAGCCACCGGTGAATGACAACAGGTGACGGTTGTCCCAGGCAGATGGCAGCATCTTGCTGTGGTCCACACCGGAAAAACGGCTGTGGTACCAGGTGTAGGCCAGGATCCCGTAGAAGTTCTTCGTAAGCCGTTGCTGGAATAGCAGTTCGTAACCGAAGGCCTCACCAATGCCATTGAAGGTTACTCTCTCGTTGCCGAAGACGCCGAAATCACCTCCGAAATTCGCCATCGAAACCCCCAGCCTTGCCGACACCGGATAGTTGCCGTATTTTTTGTAGAAACCCTCTGCCGTCACCCGCGTCGAACTATTGGGCAGCCATTCCAGTCCACCCGTGAAATGATCCGAACGGATGTATTCGGCATCCTTGTTCACCGAAACCCCCTTTTCCTGGAAACCCAGGATCGTGTAACTCGGAAGCTTGTAATAGCGCGCAACCGCAGCGTTCAGGTTCAGTCCGGGTACCAGCGAATAGGCCAGTGACAAGCGGGGTGACAGCGTCCTGCCCAGCTGGTGGCCGGTGTTCGTGTAGGTATTGCCATCGGCCCGGATGCCGGCCGCAATGGTCAGCCGGTCATCCGCCAGTTTCCTAGTGCCGTTGACGAATGCTCCGTATCGCAGCATATTGAAGGATGTGCTGTAATCGGCCGTGTAGCCGGTGCGACGCTGAAAAGTACTGTTGTCATATCCGCTGCGGATCAGATGGGCACCGGCATTCAACTGGACCTCTCCGACCGGGATGTTCAATTCATAACGTAGCCGGTTCTCCGCTTCCTTGGAATCATATCCAAGGATCCTCCTGGCTTCATTGCCATTGTCGTTGTTCTCGAACTTATCTGCCTCGTTGCGCAGGTAGTTACGGCTGGCCGTCAGCTGCCAGTAACCACGGTTCAGTGCATGCCTCCAGGAGACGCCAAAGGTATAGGTGAGTTGTCCCTGCAAAGGCACCTGATCCAATACGGCAAGCTGCTCCAGTGTGGCATCTTCCGGCTTGTTGAGGCTGAATTCGTCGATCGTACCAATGCCGATGATGCTGATCTCGTTACGCTTGTCCGGCTTGTGGGTGATCTTGTACTGATAGTCCCAGTAATTCGGAACGAAGGGCAGATCGATCAGTTTGAACAGCAGTTGCAGATAGGAACGCCTGGCAGATGCGATGAAGGTGGTCTTTCCATTCTTCTTCCCCAGCGGTCCTTCCGCTGTCAGTGCCGCCTCGCTCGCACTCAACCTGAAGTTCCCCTGATACTTCTCCGGGTTTCCATTCCGCTGCCGGAACTGCAGCACACCGGAGAGCACATTATCGTATTTCGCCGGGAAGGCAGATGTGTGCAGGGTCACCCTGTCCAGGAATGCAACATTAAGGATGCCCGCGGGTCCCCCTGCCGCGCCCTGGGTGGCAAAGTGATTGATGGTCGGGATCTCCACCCCGTCGAGATAATATACATTTTCATTGGGCGCACCACCCCGGATGATGATATCGTTCCTGAAACTGGCCGAGCCGGAAACGCCCGGGAACGACTGCACCACCTTGGCCATGTCAAAATTCGCACCCGGATATCTTACGATCTCGTTGATGCTGAGCGACTGCACCGAATTCACCACCCCGACGGGTTTCGGAAAATTGGCACGGATCACGACGCCCTGCAATTCCTGGCGCTCCTCCTCCAGTTCGAAGTTCACTTCAGAGGTATTTCCGGAGGTGACCTGGATATCGAACTTGGTCAGGGTCCGATAGCCGACCGAACTGGCTTCGAGGTTCCACGCCTTTGTTTCCACGCCCCGAAAGCGATAAAAACCGGCACTGTCCGTCGTGGCCGTACGATCCGTTCCCAGAATGCTTATCGTTACGCCCTGCAAGGGTTCCTGTGTGGAGGCCTTTCGAACAAAACCGTTGATATTGCCGAGATTTTGCGCATGCACGGCGACTGCCGCCGTCAGAAAGAAAAGAAGAGATAAGAGGCGATTAGACATCTTCCGTTGTTTAATGTTTGGACAACCATCCTGATACCCGGGGCGAAGACGTTTTGTCAAGCCTTTGAGAAAAGCAGGAGAGGAAGATTGAAACAAATAAGCGGTCGGAAGGTTCAGGTCGGCTGTTGTTGATCCTGAGGATCTAGTCGGAGATGTCCAGTCCGTAGGCGGAAAGCAGTCCGGGCAACCCGTCCAGTGAAAACCTGGCCTTTCGCATCCTGTTCTGTGCCGGATCGATCGTACAATGCAAAACCCTTCTCAGATCAGCCTTTTCCAGGTTGCATCCCGAAAAGATCGCCCGGTCAAGGTCGCTGCCGGTGAAGACGGCCTCTCGTAGATCTGCACCGGAGAAATCGGTTTCCGACAGCCGGCAATCCTCGAAGATCGTCTTGCGCAACATCATCTTCGTGAAGGAAGCGAGCGTGAGGATGCAAGCCTTGAAACGCACGCCAAACGGGATAGAATGGCAGTCTTCGAAGTGAAGCCCCGTCAGTTTGCAACCCGTGAAGACTGCATCATTGAAGACGACACCACGCAGGTCTGCATTAGAGAGGTCACAGTCTGAAAACAGACAATCCGTGAAATGGTAGCCCCTCAGCACTGCGCCGGAGATATCGCAGCGAATGAATCTGCATTGATCGTAGGAACCCACCGGTGGCGGGCTTGCCTTCCAGTCAAGATCGTTCCATTCCCTGTCCTCCATGATCAGATCCGAAGCCATGCGGCTAAACTAAGCCAATCATTCTTTCCCTCGACATTAACAGACAAACAATTTGATTTTGGATATTTTTGCCCTATGTCCAGACACATCGTTACCAAAATCTCCCTGCTGTCGTTCCTCCTGGTCTCCGTCCTCGGGGCAGGAGCTCAGGCACCCGCCTACGAGATCAAGGCCAACATCAAGCCCTTCAAGCAAGGCTATCTCTTCCTCGCGCATCATTACGGGAAGAAACAATACCTGGTCGATTCCGCACGGATCGACGAGCAGGGCAACGCCATCTTCAACGGAAAAGAGAAACTCATGGGTGGCGTGTACATGATCGCCTATCCGGAAAAGAACGGATGGATCGAGTGCATGATCGACCGTGAACAGCATTTTACTGTGGAAGCAGATACATCTGATCCCATGGGCTCCATCCGCTTCACCGGGTCACCGGCCAATGACCTCTTCCTCGATTATCAGCGCAGATCCTTTGAGCTGGGATCAGCCATGAATCGTCTGCAGCAGCAGCTGGCCCAGGCCGCGCCGGAGGCACAAGCTCCCCTGCGATCCGAACTGCAGGCCAAAAGCGCTGAACTCAACGCTTACCGCGACGGCATCATGCAGCAGCACCCGGAACACCTGCTCTCCGCCATCTTCCATGTGCTGAAAGAACCGACCATACCTCCGGCGGCACAGCATCCCGGTGGCAAATACGACTCCCTGTATGCTTATCAATATTACAGGACACATTACTGGGATAATATCTCGCTGACCGATGAACGCCTCATCCGAACCCCCGTTTTTCAACAGCGGCTCGAACGGTATTTTGGAGAGATCCTCCCACAGCACCCGGATTCGCTGATCCTCGCCGCCAGTGAAACCATCGATGCTGCCCGCACCAATCCTGAAATGTTCAAGTATCTCCTGGCAACCCTGACGGATAAATACGTGAACCCCCAGTACATGGGACAGGATGCCGTCTTCGTGCATCTGTTTGAGAAGTACTACATCACCGGTCAGGCTGACAGCTGGATGAATGAGAAGTATAAAAAATTCATCTTCGACCGCGGGTATAGTCTCATGGCCAACGTCATCGGAAAGAAAGCCGCCAATTTCGATTTCGTGGATTCACTGGGCCGCAAAAGCAATCTCTACGCCCAGAACGCACCCTTCACCGTACTTTGTTTCTGGGATCCCACCTGCGGGCATTGCCAGGAGGAAGTCCCCCGCCTGGATACGCTCTTTCAACAGAAATGGAAGAAGCAGGGAGTGGCCATGATCGGGATGATGACAGACGGTGGGGTCGATAAGTGGAAGGAGTTCATCCGTAAGAAGAACCTGAAGGGTTGGGTGCACGTATATCAGACCGATGCGATGAAGGATGCGGATGTCAAGGCCAGCCGGCCCACCTTCAGACAACTCTATGATGTCTATCAGACACCGATGCTCTACCTGCTGGACAAGGAAAAGAGGATCGTCGCCAAACGCCTCAATTACAGCCAGATCGACGAGCTGCTTCAACTTAAGATCAAAGCATCGGCACCGGCCAGTCCGGCCGCAAAGAAATAACGGCCTGGGCAGGTCGGGGCCCTGCTCAGTCCTGCCTTAAAATATTTCTTTAACGACCTTGTAGATCAGCTTGGGCTTGCCGAGTGTATAGTAGTGAAGCACGGGCACGCCGGCAGCCTTGAGCTCCCTTGACTGCGTCAGCAGCCATTCTGCACCGACCTTTTCACATTCTTCGTCGGTTTTGCAGCGCAGGATGCCATTGCTGAGTTCGGTCGGGATGTCCACATGAAAGGTGCGGGGTATGACCGTCAGTTGTTTCTTGTTGGTGATCGGCTTCAGGCCCGGGATGATGGGCACATTGATGCCCTCGGCCCGGCAGGCATCGACAAAAGCGAAGTATTTGCTGTTGTCGAAGAACATCTGCGTCACGATATAGTCTGCACCGCCTTCGATCTTCTTTTTCAGGAAATGCATGTCCGTTTCCATGTTCGGGGCCTCGAAATGCTTTTCCGGATAGCCCGCAACGCCCATGCAGAAGCCGGTCCTGGACCCATCGCGGATATCCTCTTCCAGATAGATCCCGTTGTTGAGATCGGATACCTGCTTGAGCAGGTCGAGCGCATATTTGTTCCCGTTGGGCTCTGCTTCGAAGGATGCTTCATTCTTGGTGGCATCCCCGCGGAGTACCAGTACGTTGTCGATCCCCAGGAAGTTCAGGTCGATCAGGGCGTCTTCCGTTTCCCTTTTGGTGAATCCACCGCAGATCAGGTGTGGCACGGCATCCACCTTGTAGTGGTTCATGATCGCCGCACAAATGGCCACCGTACCAGGACGCTTCCTGACTTCAACCTTTTCGAATGTCCCGTCCGTCTTCTTCTTGAAGATATGTTCGCTCCGGTGGTAAGTGACATTGATGAAGGAAGGCTTGAACTCCATCAGCGGATCCAGATGATGGTATATCGAACTGATGGTCTTCCCCTTCAGCGGGGGTAGTATCTCAAAAGAAACGAGGGTGTCTTTCGCCTGATTGATGTGATCTATAACTTTCATCCGGGGGTTAATGTATTGAGCTGCAAAAGTAAGTGTTTCTGTACTGCACACTTCACCCTGTAGAACGCATGTATCATCGCTGCTGTTCACGCCTTCACGGGAATCTTGCGTAACTTTGATATTCTTAACACCTGATCCTCAAAACATCATGAGTCTCGTCATCCATACAGAGCAGCTGGTCAAGCGATACCGGAACCGCACCGTGGTCAACCAGGTGTCCGTGGAGGTACGCCAGGGGGAGATCGTCGGTCTGCTCGGACCCAACGGGGCCGGCAAAACGACCACGTTCTACATGGTGGTCGGTCTCATTAAGCCTGATGAGGGGCAGGTATTCCTGGATCGGGAGAACATCACCAAACTCCCTATGTACAAGCGCGCACAAATGGGGATTGGCTACCTGCCGCAGGAAGCCTCGGTTTTCAGGAAACTCACGGTGGAGGAGAACATCTCAGCCGTCCTGGAAATGACTAAACTGGACCGAAAACAACAGAAGCAAAAGCTCGAAGATCTGTTGCAGGAATTCCGGCTGACGCATGTCCGTCACAATAACGGGGATTCACTCAGCGGAGGTGAGCGCCGCCGGACAGAGATCGCGCGTGCCCTGGCCGTGGACCCGAAATTCATCCTGCTGGACGAACCCTTCGCCGGGGTAGATCCCATCGCCGTGGAAGATATCCAGTCGGTGGTTGCGCGGCTGAAATATCGAAACATCGGCATCCTCATCACGGACCACAATGTAAATGAGACCCTGTCCATCTGCGACCGGGCCTATCTCCTCATCGAAGGAAAGATCTTCAAACACGGCTCCGCAGAGGAACTCGCCGAAGACGAGCAGGTGCGCAGGCTCTACCTCGGACGTAACTTCGAACTCAAAAGAAAAGACTATCTTCACGAAGAGGCCCGTCTGGATCAGGAGGGCGCGTAACCCATTCGTTCACAACGTGAAGCATCCTTTCGCCGCATGAAACTGCTGAGTCCCGCCATATCCCGGCTCGCCAGCCTCCGCATGTGGAGGATAGAGTCCGTGATCGCCAACCCGATCGCTGCCCAGCGAGAGGTGTTGCAGGATCTGGTGACCTCGGCGCAGTACACGGAGTTCGGTCGTAAGTACGGGTTCTCCGGTCTTTTCACCATCAAGGCTTTCAAGGCGGCCGTGCCCATCCAGGAGTACGACGATCTCAAGCCCTACATCGAACGCACGATGAACGGCGAGCAATTGCTCTTGTGGAATACGCCCATCCACTGGTTCGCCAAGAGCAGCGGAACCACATCCGATCGCAGCAAGTTCATCCCCGTCAGCCAGGAAAGCCTGGAAGACATGCATTACAAGGGCGCCAAGGATGTGCTGACGATGTACTACCATTTCAATCCCGACTCCGACCTGCTCACCGGAAAGGGACTCATCATCGGCGGCAGCCATACGATCCATCAGCACAACGAGGATACGCATTTCGGAGATCTGAGTGCCGTCCTCCTGCAGAATACGCCCTTCTATGGCAACTGGATACGAACGCCGGAGCTGAGCATCGCACTGATGGACGAGTGGGAGTCGAAGATCGAACTGCTGGCGCAAAATACCATCCACGAAAACGTAACCTCCATTTCCGGTGTCCCTACCTGGACGCTGGTACTCTTCAAGCGTATCCTTGAGATCACAGGAAAGTCCTGTATCCGCGAGGTCTGGCCCAATCTCGAACTCTACATGCACGGCGGGGTCTCCTTTGTGCCCTATCGCGAGCAGTTCCGCCGCATCATCGGGGCAGACATCCACTATCTCGAAATGTATAATGCCTCAGAAGGTTTCTTTGCCGCCCAGGGTCGACCGGACGACGAAGGCATGCTGCTTTTCCCGGACCATGGTGTTTTTTGGGAGTTCATGCCGGTATCCGAATATGGAAAGCCTGATCCGCAAACGATCGGACTCGACAAGGTGGAGATGGGTCGGCATTATGCGCCCGTGATCAGCACCAATGGCGGACTCTGGCGTTATCTGATCGGGGATACGGTCCAGTTCACCTCACTGCAGCCCTTCAGGATCCGGGTCAGCGGCCGGTTGAAGCATTACATCAACGCCTTTGGCGAAGAACTCATCGTGGACAATGCCGACAAGGCACTGGCGGCTGCCTGTCACCAGACGGGTGCCGTAATGCGGGATTATACCGCCGGTCCCGTCTATTTCAGTGATCATGGGAATGGAGGACACGAATGGCTGATAGAATTCGATACTCCGCCAAACGACCTGGATTCGTTCACGCGCGCACTTGACACTGAACTCAAGGCGCAGAACAGTGATTATGACGCCAAACGTTACCGCGACATCGCCCTGCGCATGCCTGTGGTGCACGTCATGCGGCCCGGCACCTTTGATGAATGGCTGAAATCGAAGAACAAACTCGGCGGCCAGCATAAGGTTCCACGATTATCGAATGACAGAGGATTTTTGGAAGATATCCTCGACCATATCCGCCGCTAGCGATCTCTGCCGTACTAACGGCAACGCATAACCGAAAAAAGATCAGGAAGATCTCAGTGCCACCGGATGCGTGAGCCTGGGATGAGGGCCATTGAAGATCCTCAGGAAGATCCGGACTGCGGAAAGTTCCATGATAAAGAAACACAGTCCCATGGCTCCCGCCAGGAAGTATTGGTTCTCGTGGACATAAGTGAAGATCAGGTCAACACCGATGAAGGTCGTTGTCAGCGGAAAACCAGACATCCCCACGGCCGACATCAGAAAGCCCAGCGTCAATCCTTTCGAAGTATAAACATTCCCGTGAAAGCCCTTCAGGCTGATGTCCGGAGCGATCTCGCGGATCCGGCGAAGACAAATGTATCCGGTCAGCCATGCCAGCAGTACGCCACCCAGATAATAGACGATTTCGATCATGGGCATGCTGGCCTCGTTGAATCCCATCGAAGCGAGGATCAGCAGGTGCGCCACCGGCAGACTATGCCAGACACCCAGTGCATTGCCCCGATGTGCGAATCCTCTGAGCAGGATCAGTGTAGCCAGCAGCATCATTAGGTAGGACAGGACGACAGAGATGCCGGCCGGATAGATGTCAGGGATCAGCGAAAAAATGAACAGGGTGAAGCCTCCGACCAACTGCAGGGGTCCGAACCTGTCCATGTCAGGCATCAGCGGAAGGGAGCCCAGACGCTTTAAGCCTTTCCATCCAAAGCGATGGAAGAGGTCATCCGTCATGCATTCCCGAAGTCCCAGCATGTACACGGTCGTCCGGAACCGGCCCGGAGGCTTGTCTGACCGCTTATGCGCATGGAAATACTGATGATGGACCAGATAATTCAGCACCGATGGGGATACCAGCAGCTGATAGGTCCGGAGGAAGGCATTGCCCATGAAATGCCAGAGTGCGAGGGTATGAAATCCCAGTGCAATTTCGATGAAGATGATCCCGATCTGCGCTGCCGATGAATAGGCGATCTGGGTTTTGACCGTCGGTTGAACGGAAGCTGAAAGGCCGGCCGTCAGCGCGGTGATCACGCCGATGATGATCAATACCGGTTTGACCCAGTCCAGATGTTCCCAGAACGGATAGGTGCGCAGGAGCAGGAACACGCCGGTATGCACGCTCAGTGATCCGTAGAAGATGGCCGATGAGGTGGTAGGACCTTCCATGGCCCTGGGCAGCCAGTGTGAGAAGGGGAAACTGGCGGATTTCACCATCACGGCGATCAGCAGCATGGCGGCGATAAAGTTTGCCATACCTTCCCGATGCGTAGAAACGGTTTCACCGGCCACGGTCGCGAGTTCATCGAACAGGATGTTCCGGTGGGTCAGATGGTGCATCATCCACATGGCAAGCATCAGCATGACATCACTGATCCGATAGTATGACAGCACTTTGAAGGCGTTCTTTACCGGCAAATACCTTTTGCGGTAGAACGCGATGAGCAGGAAGGAGGAGATGCCAATGATCTCCCATACTATGAAAAGCGTTTCGAAATTGGCGGAGAGAACGATCAGGTTGTACCCGAATGCAAACAGCAGGATGGTATTAAAATATCTTTTGTAGCCTTCATCCCGGTGCATGTAATATTTGCTGAAGGTTGCCACGATGAGGAACAACAAGGCGCCGGTAATGCTGAAAGCAGCCGTTACGGCATCATATCTGAAGATCACCGTAAAAACGAAGCCTTCCTTTTCGAAGAGGGTGACCAGGGTATGATCTGCATCCGGCGTGCCGGTCAGCCACCAGGCCAGTGCATAGCCCACGGCCACTATGGCGTACAGCACCTTTGTCACCCGTACGATAGCGGCGATGATCCGTTCCTGATGGTTCTTCCAGGGCAGGGTGGCCAGGAAGCCCAGCAGCGGAATGGCGGTAAAGAGAAGAAGCAGTTCGGTTTGTAAGAGTTGATCCATGGTCGGAACGGGATGGTTGTTTGGGGCGGGGAAACGTTACAAATACCGATGGGATCATTCCAGCAGCAATACCGGCAGGTTCTCTTCGGTCGCGTGGATGATGTGATTGGTTTCCATTTCCCGCGCGGATTCAAGGAATGCTGTCATGTTCCGAATGCTTCCGATCTCTTCGTCGCGCGTAAGGGGCCGGTACGGTTCGAACGCTCCGTTCCTGAAATAATACAGATCGCCGGTCTCCGGATCGAAGGATACGAGATGCACCCATTCATTGGCGTACCATTCGAAAACGGCAGGGGCTGACTGCACAGCCTTTAGTACGATCTCCGGGCGATGTTCCACGATCACCATAAGACGCACAGGGTCGTGCACCTCGATCATCTGCCAGGGAAGGCCGGGCCTCAGATCCCCGTCACTGCTGTTGGCTACGCCGAATAGTCCCATGACATTGTGCGGGAGTTTGGTCCCTGCACCCATGCGGATATTATCCACCCGGCTGAAATAGTATTCCAGATTAATGCCGCCACAAACCAGGCCGATGGGGCGCATCACCGCACTCAGGATATCTCCTTCCGGATCCTGCGTCGGATCATAACTGTTGAGGAAGGCTCTTCTGTCCAGGAACAATCGTCGGGTAAGTGATCTTCTGCCAATGATCGCGAGGGTATTGGTGCCATGTCCGAGCTCGGGCCTGGGTTCGAAGAGAGATACCGATCGGTCGTGAATCGCTTTACGGACATCCCGCAGTCTTTGGCGGGTATCGATGGATGCAAATCTCCGGCTTCTTTCCTTGGCGTTCAGATCGAGGGCGTTTTCGAAAACGCGCCGGATCGATCGATGCCTTTGTAATGCGTCTCCTGTCAGCTTTCTTTCATCGTAATAGCCCATCACATCCGCAGCTGTGTCGTGCATACATCCCATGAACCTGGATGTTTCAGGAATGTGAATACCCCGGGTTTGCAGTGCTCGGCGGACATCGGGATGATTCAGGATGAATGCCATCACCCTGGCATTCACCGCGCCCGGCCTCCCGCTGCAGGCGCCGCAGTCATGCGCACCATGATGCGGATTGTTGGCACTGCTCGATCCATGCGCAACGATATAGACGAAGGGCGCAAAACGCTCAGTCAATCCGATGCCATTCAGGAAGCCAAGGGCACGCGTGGTCATCTCTTCAACGGTATAGCCGATCTGAAGTCCATTTTCACAATCTGCCGGGTCACGATTTTCAATACTGAGATCAGAATCCGTATCCATATGCCCGAATGCATTGGAGATCGCCGGACTCATGGCGGGACTGATCAGATTCCGCGCCATCCTGACGAAGGCGAGGGCGCCGAACACGAGACTGAATCCGATCCCCGTAAGGAAATGATGTGAGTCGCGGGCATACAGCAGTTCTCCTTTTCTGCGATGTCCGGATTTGGTCTCTTTGATCAGATAGGTCGGGGTGACCGGTGCCGGGCAGAGTTTATCGTAGATCACGCTGCCTTCCTGCTGGAAGTAGAATTCAACTCCAA